>Ga0197142_1000159_pt1 | contig 60615 bp, 58 predicted proteins | sample GBS60_MetaG_FD_148614 | JGI IMG/M metagenome (GOLD analysis project Ga0197142, IMG submission 148614) | Sediment microbial communities from Great Boiling Springs, Gerlach, Nevada, United States - GBS 60_MetaG | ecosystem: Environmental > Aquatic > Thermal springs > Hot (42-90C) > Sediment... | reverse complement strand
TGGGGGCGGGCCGGGCCACCAGGGCCTGGACGGCCCGGTACACCGCGGCCTTGGGGGCCCGGGCGACGGTGAGGAGGAAGTCCAGCTGGTTCCCGTAAGGGGTGCCCTCGGGGGTGAGAAAGACCGCCCGGCGGCCGGTCCTGCGGTGGATCCCCAAAGGGAGCTTGATGAGGTTCCCCAGGCTGCCGGGCTTGACGTGGGCCTGCTTGGGGAAGACCTCCAGGGTGATCTCGGGGGGAAGGGGTAACAGCCGGGCCGCCAGGAGTTCGGCGCATTTCCGGGCCACGCCGGCAGGCACCGGTTCCTGAAGGAAGATCCAGACGTGGCGGCCCTTGAAGCCGGAGTCCTCCAGATAGGCGGGGAGATCCTGGGCCGCGGCCAGATCCAGGAGGCGGCAGGCCTGGCGATGCACCTTGGCCATCAGCGCCTCAAAGAGGCGCTGGCTGGGGAGGGCCTGGTTCACTGCGAATTTGGCCAGATCCAGGTCGAAGGCGATAAAGCCCACGGAGTTGTCCAGGCGCACGGGATAGACGCCCAGGGTGTGGTTGCCCAGGAGGTGGTTTTCCGCCACTTTGGCGGTAAGGGGCTCGTGCACCGGAGTGTAGCCGGACTCGCCGGTGGGGCTGACCCACTGGCGGGCATAGACCCCCTCCCTGCCGGCGAAGAGGCTCAGAAAGGCGGTGAGGTGGTGGGGTTGGGGATGGAGCTCCTCCCCGGGGGGCGGCTGGGCGGGGGGCGGGGACTCCAGAAGGGAACCCAGCTGCTCCAGGCGGGCGGCCAGGACGGCATCCCCGGTGCGCTCGCCGCCGAGGCGATAGAGCTCCCGGGCCTTCTCCAGGTCGCCGGCCTCCTCCCGAGCCCGGCCGGCCTCGAGATAGGGGAGGGGATCCCGGGGGCGGTGCTCCAGGAGGCTCTCCCAGACCTGGGCAGCCTTGCGGGGCTGGCCATGGTCCAGGTAGAGTTCCGCCAGACGCCGGGCGGTGGCCAGGTTGCCGGGGTCATCCCGGAGGGCCAGGTGGAGCTCCACCAGGGCCTCCTCCAGGAGGCCCAGCTCCTCCAGGACCCCGGCCCAGGCCAGATGCAGGGCGGGCTCCCGGAGCTGGCGGAGGCCGGCCAGCCGGGCCCGGAGGGCGGCCACGTCCAGGTTGCCCCGCTCCCGGGCGCGGATCAGCTCTTCCCGGTCAGGATACATCAGGGTTTCAGGTGGAGTTCCACTTCCGTGAGCAACTCCCGCAGCTTGTGGGAGAATTTTTCGGAACTTCGGTAATCCTTGAGAAAACCGGCATGGTTGAGATCATTGCGATGCTGGCTCAGGGTGTCAAAAATTTCCCGCAATTTCGTATTTTCTTTCCAGAAGCGGAGCAGTTTTTCAATCTTCTCCGGGTGGGAGCGGGCTGGTTCCAGCCATTGTTCCCGGTCAAGGGACAGGGTGTAAATTCTGGCACTCTGGGGCACGAGATCCCGGAGATCCTTGTCTTTCAGGTTTTCCGGGAGTACCCCCAGCTCTATTTCCAGCACATAACTGATCAACCCCTCCTGGAGGATGGTGAAGCCCTGCTGGAGGAGATTGTGTTCGGCACACCAGCGGGCCGCCATCAGGAAGGGGTGGCGGAATTTCTCCTGGTATTCCTGCAGCCTCTCTTCCAGCAGCTGAAGGAGGGGGGCGAAGGGCTCGATGAGGTCCTTCCGGGGGCAATCCCCCAGGGCCGCTTTCAGACCGGTGAATTTGCGGGCCAGTTCCGGTCCCCGGCAGGTGCTCAGCGCCCTGGTGAGACCCTGCAGGTGGTCGGCAATGGTTTTGATGGCTTTGGCGGCCTGGTCCCGGCCTTGGCTCTTCTTCAGGAGGGGCTTGACCTCCTTTTCAGCCAGCTCCCTCGCCTGACTGGCATCCCCGGCGGCGAGAAAGCGGTCCACGGCCGTGGTCCAGTCCAGGAGGACGGCAAAGGCAGTGAGGTCAAAGAGGGGAACGCGACGGTCCTTCACCGGCATCCTTTTTATCTCAGCCGGGGTTCCCAGGGCCTCCAAGGCGCCGTAATAGATGCCTTCGGGCACCACCTTCTTCAGGGTGCGGGCGTATCCCAGGACCGCCAGCACCAGCATGGGGAGGGAGCGGAAGCCGTGGGTGATGTCACACACCACTCGATCCTCCGCCCGGAGATGTTCATAGAGGATCTGGAAAATCTGCCAGATTTCCCTGATGGTTTTCCCTTCCGGAACCTCCACCCGCCGGATCTGAGGGGCAAGGCCCAATCCCTTGAGACGGCGTTCCAACCCCGGCTGGCCGTCCTGGTGTCCGTTATCCCGCCAATTTTTCTGGTACGCGTCCGGGGTGGTGAAGATGAGCAGGCGATCCTCTGCGGTCCAGTCCCGGCAGAAAAAGCCCACCGTGGCCTCCTGGACATAGCGCACCGGGGGGGACTCTCGGCCATCCGGGGCCACATAAATGCACTCCTTATAGGGTGAGGTTCCCAGACAGGACAGAAAGCAGCGGGCCATGGCTAGTCTCCATAGCGGCGGAAGCGCTGATGCCGGAAGCTGTGGGTGAGGCGGACGGCGCCGTCGGGCTGCACGGTCTCCTGGGCCTCCCGGCGGGTGGTGGCATAGACGGGAATGAGGCCCCGCTCCATGGCAAAGCGCACCATGAGGTAGGTGGCGCCGAAATCCCCCTGGATGAGGACGTAATCCCCGGGGAGGGCCTCCTTAGCGAGCCAGTCCCTCAGGGGCGCGAGGTAGTCCTGAAGACCCGGGAGTTCCGGCGGCACCTGCCCCCAGCGCGCCTGGAGCTCCGGGGGCGGGCTCACTATCTCCCTCACGCCCAGCTCCTCCCGGGCCTGGGCGGCCTGCTGTGGCCCCATCCGGTGATTGAACAGCAGAAAAAGGCGGGGACCCCCCGCATGGGACATGTCCACCTCCCAATGCCATGGTGATTCGGCAAGGCGAGCGGGGATGACCGGGCTCTCACCCCCTATCCGCTCGCCCGTTCCTGCAAGGAGAGGAAACCAAAGCCATCGCTCTCGGGCGGCGGACCGCCCCTCAGGGACAGCCCGAATCCCGAATCATTCCGCCTCGATTTTGAGGATCCGGAAGCCCTCAGGATCCACCGTCACCCGGGCAGTAGCACTTTTCTTTTGGGTAACCACCTTCTTGTGCAAGGCCTCCGGCACCAGCTCCCGGCCCTTGCCAAAGGCCCTTTTCCCCTGCCACTCCGCGGTGACCTCGCCTTTCCCGGGGTTCCAGCTGATCCTGGCGCCTTCCCACACCTCCATCTTGACTACCGGGGGCCGGGGAGGACTTGGTGTGGGCCTGATCTCCGGGGTGGGCCTGGGCGGGGTTCCGGCGGAGGCTTTCTCCCGGGCTTCCTGCCAATGGGTTTCCCTTGCTGTGAGCTCGCCGAGCTCCGCGGCCGTAAGCTGAGCCAGGAGCGCCCAGCCGAAAGGACGCAGTTTGGCCTGATGGCGTTTGTCCCGCTGGTGAAAATCCGCGGCCAGCCACAGGGTGGTGGCGTGGTCCAGGATCTTGGGGGGCTGATCTTGGGCCTGCATGACTTTGATCTTGCGGTGCCCGGCGATGGTGACGCATTCGGCGCCGCTGTGCCGGCCCAGGCGCAGGGGGGTCAAACCGTCACCCTCCGGCAGGGGCAGAGGAGTAAGGCCGATCTCAAACAGAGCCTGGTCCTCTTTTTCCTTTTCCTGTTGGTAAAAAGTCCGGGCCGCGGCCCAGAGATCCAGGGCGGCAATAAAATGTCTGATCTTGTTTTTGGGGGAACGGCGCACCTCCTCGGGCGGCAGCTCTACCGTGAGGGTGCCCCAAAACTCCGCGCCCGGCTCGATGACCTCCAGAATTTGATAAGGCCCCCGGGCGGCAAAATTGGAGATTTTTTTCTTTTCATTAACGGCATAGACGATGCGGGTCCTCACCTCTCCCACGGGCAGGAAGTCGGAGACCTTGAGGAGGCGGAAAGGATCTTCGTCGATCCTGCGGTAGGTGAGGAGCTGCTGTTCCAGGCCCCGTGGGTCCCAACGGCCCTTTTGGTCTTTGGGGGTGGGCAGGGATTTTATCCGGGCCAGGGCGTTGAGATACGCGGTGCGCAGCGCCCCCTTCACCGCTGAGCCGGGGATATAAGGCCGGTGATCATGGGGGAGATAGGCGGTGCGGTGGATGGTGAACTGGTTGAGGGCCTGCTTAAGCTCACGGGCCCGGCCCTTCAGGTTTATGACCTCCCGGTAATGCTGCGCCAACCCCGGGCAGACGGCCACAGCCCGGCCCTGGGCCAATGAGCGGTGTTGATGATAGAAGCGATAGATGTCCACAATGGACTCCACCGTGCCCCGGCGGCAGATCTCTATGAAGCGGTTCCGCTCGGTTTCCGGCAGGCGGTTCAGAAAATCCCCGGGCTCAAAGGCCACCAGGGAGGCATTCCCCTCATCCAGGATAAACCCCAGGGGCTCATAAACCTCATCCGCTCCCAGGTGCACCGGCGCCAGAGTCCGGATGAGACAGGGGATGGATTCACTCATGGGGCACCTCCACTTTGATGGGCAGCACCGGCGCAAAGCCCTGGGCCACGGCTTTTGGCTGCACCAGGGAGACCCCGGTGACGGCCCGGCCGAAATACGGGCGGGTGAGGGCCTGGGGCTCGGTGGGCATGAATACCGCGCCGGCGGCAGCCATGACCACCGGGGCCTTGAAGGGGTTTTTCGAGGTGGCCAGGCGGTCGCCATGCTTGCCGTACCGCACCAGGGGAGTAAAGTAGCCCTCCGAAAAGGAACCCGGCGAGGGCACGCAGGGAGCCAGGGTGAACAGGGCGTTGGCGTCCGGAGAGGACGGAACCGTCAATTCCCGGTGGCCGGTGAGCTCAAAGCGGCCCAGACCCAGGGAGGCGTCCTTGCCGAAGCCGGTTTGGCCGATGCGGGCCAAGCCCCGGCAGAGGCGCTCAATGTCCGTGGCCGCCTCGTCCAGAAGGACAAAGAGGGCCAGTTCGGTTCCCGGCAGGTAATAATGCACTTCCTGGGTGTAGGGTGCGAAAGGAGGCTCCCCGGTGGTGAGGGTCTGGCGGTTGATGGTGTTGTGGGGCTGCTCCCAGAAGACGAGGGGCTGCTGTGCCCCGGCCCGGCGGCACAGGCGCTGGCTGACCGGCGGGGCCTGGGAAAGAAGGAGCTCCGCCAGGGTGGGGTCATCCACGAGGCGTGTGGGGTCAAGGCGCAGGTCTTCTTCCAGGAGTATCCAGGACTTCTTTTTCACCTCTTTCAGGTGCACCAGCCGCTGATAGCGGGAGCCCGCCGGGGGCGGGGAGAGCCACTCCAGGGGGAGGTCCGGGCGCCGCACCGCGTAGGTTACCCGGCCGTTTTGGGTGAAACGGGGCCAGGCAGAGGAAAAGACCGCGAAGGGGGCCTCTCCGTAGCGGGCCAGCTGCGCCTCCAGGCCCCCCGTGAGCAAGGTCGGGTCATAGGCCGCCTGCCAGCAGAAGTGGCCAAAGAGGGTGTCCCCGGCCAGAGGTGTCCCGAAAGCGGCCCGGGGCGTAAGGGTGATTTCGTAGAAGCGCATGGCTCAGCTCTCGCCGGCAAAGGGGGTGATGGCATCAAATTTTGCCTTAATTTCCGGGTCGTGGAATTCCAGTTCAATGCGGCCGTAGCCCCGGCTGCCGCAGCCTCCCAGGGCGTCCAGGGTGAGGAGCTTGAGGCCCAGAAGCAGCAGATTTTCCAGGTTGTCTTTTTCATCTTCGGCCATTGTCTTCAAGGTGACCCGGAAGGCGAAACGGGCGCCAGCGGGAATGCGCTCCATGAACCGGGGATGCTGGGCCACACCCTCAATGCGGTTGATGGCGTTTTCCGATTTGACCTCGGTGAAGGCCAGACCCTCCTCCAGGGCTTTCTGGCGCCACGCCTCCTCCAGGGGACAATCGGCGAAGGCCACCCGGGTGGGGCCGATGTCCTGGGCCGCAATCTGCTCTGCCTCGGCGCCGCCAGCCCCGAAAAGCTTGAGGAGCTTTTTGGCTTCGGCTTTTTTGCCCTCGTCCAGGCCCTGGAGATCCCTGATCTTCAAGGGCTCGCCCTTGGTTTTGCCCATGAGGCCGCTTTTCATCTCCAGCAGGCTCCGCACCTTGCCCTTGAGGGAGGAGCCGGGGATGTAGGGCTCCAGGGTGTGGGGGTGCTTAATGATGGGATTGTCCAGGCCCCCGATGCGCATTTCGGTGTCGCCGGCGCCGATCCGGAGGCCGGTTTTAACGATGAGGGTGCCGGTGATTTCGGTGATGTTGATGAGCTGCATGGCGGCCTCCTGTTACTGTTCCTTCTTGTGTTTGCGGTAAAATCCCATAAAGGCCTCAAAGAAATTGGCAAAAACCGCCAGATCCTCTTTGGTCTGGACTTGTCGCACCGAGTCTTTGATGAAATTGACAAAATCTTCCGAAACCAGGTTGTTGCGGCCCCAGGCATAGACGGCCTTCGGCACCAGGAGGTTCAAGCGCACCAGGATATTGGGCCACTGCTCTTCAGGAAGCCTTTTGGCATCCTGATCCAGGCGCAGGATTTCATCATAAAATTTCCGGATCTGCGTTCTTTTATTTGCCTGCCCCTGATTCGCCAGTTTTTCAGAAAGCTTCTCCGCGGCATGCCAAAAAATTTCCGGATTGGGTTCTCTTGTTTCCCGGTTTTTCCAGAACTGGATGGTCATTTTTTCCTCCTTTCATACAGCAGTTCCCACAGGGGGATTCTGAGGGCGCCGCCGTGGCCGGCGAGCCACTTTGCCAACTTTTCATGAACCTCAGCGACCGTTGCCTCCCGGGCCTCGCCTTTGAGGCTGCGGGCTACATTTCTGCCGGTGAAATAAGCCAGGTGGGAGCGCCACTTGAGGCAGGCCAAATCGTCCAGGTGAGTGGGCCCGCCCGCGGTGAGGCGCTGCTCCGCCGCTGCCAGGCGGATGAACTCGTTTAAGCGATAGAGCATGGCCACGGTGAGCCGCTCCTCCGCCAGCCATCGGGTGAGGGTATCCTTGATGTCTCCTAATTCGCCCACCTTCTCCCAGGGAACCGTCTCCCCGAAGAGGGTGAGGCGGTTGCGGCCGGCATTTTTCGAGTGTTTCAAGGCCTCTTCGGCGGACGCGGCCAACTGCTCCATGGGGGTGGGGGCCTTTTTCAGGGTGATGCCGGCGGAGAGGTGGACCTGGGGGTTGTGGGCCACATAAGCGGCAAACCGGTCCCGGATCTCCCGGGCCAAAGGGAGGATGCGGTTCCAGGGGCCGATGAGAAACAGGTCATCGCCCCCGGTAAAGACGGTGTAGGTATTCTGGTATTCCAGGCGAGTGGCCAAGAGATGGGGCAGATAAAGGCAGAAAAAGAAATGCAGCTGGCGGCTTAAGGTGGCCAGGCGGGAGAGGGTGAACTTGGCCTCCGGCACCCCGCAGGTTAAAAGCAGGCCCAGATGGTCCACATCGGCCTTGAGGACGCCCAGGGCCTCCAGGCCCTGAAACTTCCCCGGGGTATCGGTGTGGGCCAGGGCCAGGGCCGCCAGGTGTCCCAGGGTTTTCGGGGCTCCCGGCTCCGGAGCGTCCTCCAGATCCTTCAGCCTGTCGTCCTGGAGGTCTTCCGGGCGGCACACCGGCACATAACCGTTAATGAATTTGCGGGTCACGGGTGAGGCCAGATTGTCTCCCGGCGGTGAGATGTCCCATAATTTCAGCAGCTTGCCCTCAGCGGCCCAGTCGGTGAGGAACCCTTCGACAAAGGCCACCTGGTAGCGGCCGAACAGGGGCTCCCGCAGGCGGTTGTCCGGGTCCCGGAGATGCGCCCCCAGGGTGGTGACGGCCAGGCGGTTTTTCTTGACGAGGTTGGTTCCCAGGAAGACATGATCCCGACAGACGGTACAAGCAGAGGGCACCTGACGGAGATAAGGGTCCTCACTCTGGTCGCCCCCCAGGAGCGACGCGGGCCGCTTGCCGCAGAGAGGGCAGAGGGGCCGGGGTAAATCGGTGCGGAAGCTCTCCAGATACCCCCGCACCTCTCCCCCGTACCGGTGCAAGTCCATGCGGCTCAGCTTTTTCTGCTCCAGATCCCGGCCCATGTCTTCCCACATGGCGGTGAAGCGGCCGGCCAGGAGATCCTGCGGCGAGGCTTCCCGGGTGGCCAGCCCCAGGGCGCTTTCCCCTAAGGAAATCCGGAACAACCACTCGTTCATGGCCGCTTCGGCCGCGGTGACGGCCTGCCGGGCTTCGTCGGTATTGGGGGCCAGGATGGTGAACTTGCCCGCCGCGTTCAATACCACCGACACAAAGGGCAGGCCCAGCCCGCGGCAGACCAGGTCCGCCGCCAGCTCTGAGAGCAGGGACACCGCAAAGGATCTCCCCCGGAGGAGTTTCGCCCGGTAGCGGCGGCTCTCCCCTCCGGAACTGAAGATGAAATCCTGAATGCCATAAAAATCGCCGCTGACAAAAAGGAATTTTTGGGGTTTGGGGTCTCTAATGGCGGCCACGGTGAGGCTGTTCTGCTGGCGGTGATAGGTATACAACGCCGCAGCCAGAGCCGCAGTGGTGCGGGCGTGATCATACAAAGACACATCCCCGGAGGCCTCCACCGCCCCGGCCCGAAGCGCCGGGATCAGGGAAGTGTACACCATCAGCAGAGTGTCGAAATGCTCCAGCCAGAGCTCCAGATTCTCGTTTCGATGGGCCAATGTCCGTAAGTCTTCCCGGAAGCGCTGAAATAAGCCAAGATACTCCTCCCTGGCCTTTTCCTGGTCTGGAGGGGTAATTTCCTCCCAGGGCCTGGGGAAAATTGCGGCGGGGGAAAGCTCCCGGAGAGCATACCCCACGGTAGGAGAATGGGGGGGAGTCTTCTGGGAGACGCCCATTTCCGGGAGATTGAGCTCGGCCAGCAGGGCGGCCAGCCGGGTCTGCCGGTATTGTCGCCAGTCCACCCACACCCCGCCTTCATCCGCCTCTCCCGGGCGGCGCTCCCAGCCGCTGGAGAGGCGGTCGGCTTCCGCGATGATCCAGCGCAAAGTCTCCTCTTCAGGGCGGTGATGGCCGGCAGCCAGATTGATGAAAGGCTCTCCTTCTCCCCATTTCTTGGCGTTGAATTGGGGGGGAAGCAGTTCTCCCAGATTTTCAATAAACGCGGCCGTATAGAGGGCGTGAGGATGGGTATGTCTGCCCGTCCTTTTATCAAAGGGCTGGTAGAGGTCAGCATTGGCGACCCGGTATTGTTCAGTAATATCCAAAGCCTCACCGTCGGCGAATTTGCCGATGTCATGGAGCAAGGCTGCAGCGGCGATTTTAAGCAAGGTGGGGTCCATAACCGTCTCCTGCATCATGTCCTTCAGTCCATTCAGGCTGTTTAATCCAGAAAGCGTTCAATGAGATCCACCAGGGCGGCGTCCCGCTGGGCCTCCGTTCTGGCGGTGAGGGAGACGGTGAATTTGGCGGTGGCTTTGCCGTTACTGAAGCCCCCCTCCAGGCAATCCCGCTCTCCCTTTTTGGACGGGCGGAAATACGAATGCCTGGGCAGATTCGGGTTGTAATACCAAGTATGGATCCGGGTGACGTAGGGGACCTCCCGCAGCCGCGCCAGCCAGGTCTCAATCCCGGGGGGCCGGGGCCCCAGGCCCGGTTCATAGGTGATTTTCTTCTCTTCCGGGGCCAGGCCGGAGTCCGGCGGCAGGAGCTGGGACTTTTCCCGGGCGAAGCGATAGCGGAAGGTTTCATGGAAGAGCTGGCCCATGGCGGTGAGGCCCGCCAGTCGTTCCCCGTCCACCTCGATTACGTCCACCAGGCTGGCGAAGCGGGGGGTCCCGGGCCTCGTAATCCTCCGGCTCCCCCTGGTCGCCGGCCAGGAGGTAAAACCGGTGGGCATGGGCCAGCCAGAAACTCAGGTCCAGGGAGACGGGCTGGGGCGGCAGGGTGATGACTTCGGAGAAGCGCTCAAAGAGGTAGCACACCGGGATGTCCAGGGCCTGGCCGATGAGGCCGGCAAAGGAGATCTGGGCCTTGTAGCCGCCGGTGGCGTTGATGACCACCTGCTCCGGCCCCCACTGTCTGGCGATTTTGGCCACCGCGGTCACCAGGTGGCGCAGGCCCTCCCGCCGGAACCGCTGGGAGTTGGCATCCGTGAGGCCTTCGAGCACCTGCCATTCGGCCTGCTCAAAGCGGCGGGGATTGTCATCCTCGAGGTAATACAGCTTAAGGAGCTCGCCGATATTCTGGCCGTCCTCCGTGTCCGAGACCAGAAGATAGAGGCGGAGGGGAGTGGTGAGAATGCCCCGGGAGATGATGCTGTCGATGGAGTTGATCTCCGCCCCCAGGAGCCGGTCCTGGGGCGGCAGGCTGGTGAGGGCCCGGGCCAGGTCCTTGAGGCGCCCCCGGGCATACAGGTCCGCCCAAGTCTTCCGGGCCGGATCCCGCTCCAGGTTGCTTTTCAGGCTGGTGCCCACGGTGCAGATGAGGGTATGCCGGGTCGGCGCCATGGCGAGCCTCCTTTCCTGGGATAATGCCGGTCAGTGAAAGAGATGGATTTTCCCCAAGCCGAAGGTGGTGTTTTTCCCTAGATGGAGCCGGGCGGCCAATGCCAGGAGGGGCAAAAACTCCCGCAGGCGGCCCCGGTAGGTGATCTCCCCCACCAGGCCTCCCAGAAACATCTCCGCTTCCTGGCGGTTGGAATAGCGGCGCCAGTCGTACCAGGCCAGGCGGTCGTGGGCCACCGCCACCTCCTGGGCCCGGGCGATGAGGCCCCGGTAGTCCAGGGCCGGCTCCCCCCCACCGTAATGCTGCCACAGGGCCGCCAGCCGCCTCAGCACCGCCCGCATGAGGACATGGAAGGGGAGCTCCGGCTGCAGGTGGTTGCGGAACTTGAGGCGCAAGGGAGTGAGGAGGGTGAGGGTGAGCTCCGCTTCCGGGCCGCCGGGGGCACCGGGCGCGGGGGGCTCCAGGGACACCGGCCGTCCGGGAAGGAGGGTCCCCTCCTCCTCCCGGTAGAGTTCCCCGGCGGCGGGGGTGGTGACGGACAGGAGGCGGAAGCGGGCCCGGCGTCCTGCCAGGCGGCGGCCGATCCCCAAACGGCCCATCTCCCGGAAGGCATAGACAAAATAGGGGAGGAAATCGTTGGCCCCGCCAAAAAGGAGGAGAGTGAAATCGAAGGCCTCCCCGGGCTCAAACCGGGTGCGGGTCGTCAGGGGCGGCTCGATGACAAAGGGGTGGGGCGGCGGCAGACCCTCCGGTGCCGGCTGGGTCTCAAAGACCAGGGCATAGACGCACTGGCTGCGCAAGAGACAGGAAGGGCACTCCTGGAGTTTCAGGGCACAGGCCACCTGCTTTAAGGCCACCCCGAAGACCCCCCGGAAGGTGGAGCCTTTGTAGGCCGGCAGCAGGGCCTCATCCTCCAGCACCGCGTGAAACCGGTATTCCCCGAAAAGCATAGTCCCCCAGAAGGCCAAAGGGCCCGGACCGCAATTTATTCCTTTACCACAGGAAACCCTGGATGGGAAGGACTTTGGCCCGGTGGTCCTCTCCCGGCCCCACCAGGAAACCTTCGGGATTCCCCCCATCGAACCCTTTGACAATTCCCCGGCCTCCCCGTATCCTAGGGAAGAGATCCGGTCCGGGGAAAGGCCCGGGAAGGAGGCGCCCGGTCGGCCCTGGGAGGCTGTTTCCAAAGGTTATTCGGGAGGGGCGCAGGTCTCAGACCTCCCTCCACCCATAGAGGGGATTCGGCTTCCCCACATTGGCATAACCGTCCTTTTCCCCATCGATCAAGGGAGGGGTCTTTTCCGGCAGCCTGCCATGGGTGGGGCGGAAAGGACTCCCGCCAGCCGTCCGGGAGAGGGGGGATCCCATTGCGGGGCGCCAGGTCATGGAAGGCAAAACCCGTCTCATCCTGAACCGGGAGGCCCTGGCCCGCCGGGTGGCGGAGCTGGGGGCCCAGCTGGGCCGGGACTATCGCGGCCTGGAGCCGGTGTTTGTGGGCATCCTCAAGGGTGCCTTCATTTTCCTTGCCGACTTGGTGCGGGCCCTGCCCTTCCCGGTGGAGGTGGACTTCGTCCGGGCCGCCAGCTACGGCGCGGGCACTGAAACCTCCGGCACCATCCGCATCACCAAGGATGTGGAGCTGCCCCTGGCCGGCCGCCACGTGCTCCTGGTGGAGGACATCGTGGATGTGGGTCTGACCCTGGATTTTCTGCGCCGCCATCTGGCCGCCAAAGGGCCCGCCTCCCTCAAGATCTGCTGCCTCATCGACAAACGGGAACGCCGCCGGGTGGAGGTGCCCCTGGACTATGTGGGCTTCACCGTCCCCGGGGGCTTCCTGGTGGGCTACGGCCTGGATTGCGGGGAAAAACTGCGCACTCTGCCGGAGGTCTACGCCCTGGAGACCGGGGAAGGGAAGTGAGACTGACGGTCCGAATTGCCAGGGGCAAGAACGGGGGTGGAGATCCCCGGAAGCCGGCCCCAGCCCATCCCATGGCGGGGAGAGGGGGCCGGCGATCCCTGCCTGCGCCTCCGGCCAACCCCTCTTCTTTTGTCCGGCCCGCCTGATGACCGCCATCGCCGCAGTGGACCTCGGCAGCCTCACGGTGCGCCTGGCCCTGGCCGAAGTCCAGGGACCGGGACGCTTCCGGGTGGTGAAGCAGCTGCGGGAGGTCACCGGGCTGGGACGGGGCCTCACCGGCGCCGGCCCCCTCTCCCCCGCCGGGGTGGCGGCCACCCTGGAGGTATTGGCTCGCTACGCGGCGGTGCTCAGGGAGCAGGGGATCGCCCGCGTCCGGGCGGTGGCCACCCAGGCGGTGCGCCAGGCCACCGACGGGGAGGAATTCCGCCGTCAGGCCGCCGCCACCCTGGGGGTGCCGGTGGAGCTCATCAGCCCGGATGAGGAGGCCCGCCTCACCCTCACCGGCATCCTCACGGTCCTGGATCCCACGGTGCGGGCCGCCGACCCGCTGGTGGTCTTCGATGTGGGGGGCGGGAGCTCCGAATTTGTGCTCCTCCGGGCCGGGCATCAGCCCTTCTTTGCGGGCCTCCCCCTGGGGGTGTTGAATCTCAGTGCCCTGCATCCGGTGAGCGATCCTCCCCGGCCGGCGGAGGTGTCAGCCCTGAAGGAAGGGGTTGTCCGGCGGCTGGAAATATTTTATAAAGAAAATTTCAATAATCTTTCCGGCACCCCGGTGCTGGTGGGGACCGCGGGCGCGGTGACCACCCTGGCGGCCATGGCCCAGGGGCTGCGGGCCTACGACCCGGAGCGGGTCAACAACTACCGCCTCACCCGGGCCCGGCTTCTTAAGCTGGCTGAGTTCATCTGCCGCCTGCCGGAGGCCGAGCGGGCCCGCCTCCCGGGGCTGGAGCCGGCCAAGGCCGGGGTGATGGTGGCCGGGGTCATCTTCATCCTGGGCATTGTGGATCTCTTCCGCCAGGAGATTCTGATCACGGTGGACGCCGGCCTTCTGGAAGGCATCCTGGCGGAGCTGGCTAAATAGGAGAGGCCGTGGACGCACGCCTGCCGGCCCCTCGTTTCTTTTCAATCCGCAGAAGGACGCGGAGGTCCGGCTTTTCCGGGCCTCCCAACAACATTCATCCCGGAGTGAATTATGGCGCCTGAGGCCATTCCCTATGCCCTGACCTTTGACGACGTGTTGCTCCTGCCGGGCCCCTCGGCGGTGCTGCCCAGCGAAGCGGATCTGAGCACCCGGCTCACCCGGAAGATCCGGCTGAACATCCCCCTCCTCAGCGCCGCCATGGACACGGTGACGGAATCCGAGACCGCCATCAGCATGGCCCGCCAGGGCGGTATCGGCATCATCCACCGCAACCTCAGCATCGCCGATCAGGTCCTGGAAGTGGAGAAGGTGAAGAAGTCCGAGTCCGGCATGATCATCGACCCGGTGACCATCGGGCCGGAGGAACCCATCTCCCGGGTCCTGGAGCTCATGGGGCGCTATCGCATCTCCGGCATCCCGGTGGTGGAGGGCAGGCGCCTGGTGGGCATCGTCACCAACCGGGACCTGCGCTTCGAAACCAACCTGGGGGCCAAGGTCAAGGATGTGATGACCAAGGACCGCCTGGTCACCGCGCCGGTGGGCATCACCCTGGAGGAGTCCAAGGCCCTGCTGCACAAATACCGCATCGAGAAACTCCTGGTGGTGGATGACAACTTTGAGCTCAAGGGCCTCATCACCATCAAGGATATCGAAAAGATCAAGAAATACCCCCTCTCCTCCAAGGATGAATACGGCCGCCTGCGGGTGGGGGGCGCGGTGGGGGTGGGGCCGGACCGGGAGGAGCGGGTGGCCGCCCTGGTGAAGGCCGGGGTGGATGTCATCGTCATCGACACCGCCCACGGCCACTCCCGCCGGGTGGTGGAGGCGGTGGCCGCCACCAAGCGGAAATTCCCGGAAGTGGAGCTCATCGCCGGCAATGTGGGCACCGCCGAAGGCGCCCGGGACCTCATCAGGGCGGGGGCCGACGCGGTGAAGGTGGGGGTGGGTCCCGGCTCCATCTGCACCACCCGGGTCATCGCCGGGGTGGGAGTGCCCCAGCTCACCGCCATCATGGACTGCGCCCAGGCCTGCCGGGAGGCTGATGTGCCCCTGGTGGCCGACGGCGGTATCAAATATTCCGGGGACATCACCAAGGCCCTGGCCGCGGGCGCAGACACCGTCATGATCGGCTCCCTGTTTGCCGGCACCGAGGAAAGCCCCGGGGAAACGGTGATCTTCCAGGGCCGCAGCTACAAGATTTACCGGGGGATGGGCTCCGAGGAGGCCATGAAGGCGGGCAGCCGGGACCGCTACTGCCAGGAGGATGTGGACCTGGAATGCAAGCTGGTGCCCGAGGGCATCGTCGGCCGGGTGCCTTCCCGGGGCAAGCTGGCGGACGTGGTCTATCAGCTAGTGGGCGGGGTGCGCTCCGGCATGGGCTATGTGGGCGCCCGCACCATCCCGGAGCTCCAGAAGCTGGCCCGGTTCGTGCGCATCACCCCCGCGGGCCTCAGGGAATCCCACGTCCACGACGTCATCATCATGAAGGAATCCCCCAACTACTGGGTGGATTAAGGGCCCGGAAACCTGGGGGACCTCGCCGGACGCCCCGGGGCGGGGGAACGCTCTCTTCCCTGCCCCGGGTGGCCCCTCCCCCTTGATCTCCCTTCCGTCTCCCCGTCAGCACCGCCTCAGGGCCAAAACCAGCCCCAGTCCCATCCAGCAGGCTTCCCTCAGGCGCCGGAGGATACTGAAAGCCGCGCCGAAGGCCGCCCCCCGCTTCAGGCTCACGGCCAGGAGGATATTGCCCCCCTCCTGCATCCCCAGGGAGGCGGGGAGGAAAAACCCCAGGGCGGTGAAGATCATGGCCAGGGAGTCCCAGATGAAGGCCGCCGCCAGCTCCACCGGGGCCTCCAGCAGCCGGAAGGCCAGCCACACCTCCAGGGAGTTCACCGCCCAGGCGGCGAGCTGCACCAGGACCAGGCCCCCCGCCAGTCCCCGGCGCTCCTCATAGAAGGCCGCCAGCCGGGCGTCAATCCGGGCCAGTTCCGCCTCCCGGGCCGCCAGAAACAGGGGGCAGAGCTTCAGGCGCTTAAGGAGGGCCAGGGTCCGGCGGCAGGGCTCCCGGCGCTGCACGAAGATGAACCCCGCCACCCCCAGACCCAGAACCAGGGCCCCCAGGAGCAGGCCCTGAAGATAGGGGGAGATTTCCGGCAGGAAGGCCACCGCCAGAGCCAGCCCCAGGAGGATATAGAGGAAAAGGCCCGCCACCCTGAGAGCCTTGTGCACCACCAGGCTGGCCGCGGCGGCCTCCAGAGGATACCCGGCGTTGACCAGCCCCGCCGCCTTGTAGGGCTCACCCCCCAGACTGGCGGTGGGGGTGAGGATATTGAGGGCCTCCCCCTCCAGCCGCAGGGCGGCAAGGCGGAGGAATCCCAGACGGCCGCCGGCATCCGGCAACAGGCGCTTCCAGGTGTAGGCGTCCAGGGCGGTGGTGACCCCGTAGGGGAGGAGGAGCACAGGAAAGCCCCAGCCCACCCGGGAGAGGTTGGCCGCCAGGGGCTCCCAGCCCACTTCGGCCAGCATCCAGAAGAGAAAGGCGCCGGCCACCAGGAGGAGGACAAGGGTCAGGCGGCGCACCGGGGCCTCCGGCACACAAACGGCAGGCCTCCCTCCACCCCACCCCGGCCTTGCATTTCACTCCCCGGCTGGCACGGCCCCAGGCTCCCCCCCGGCGGCCGTCTGCGGCGCCCGCACCGCCTTGGGCAGGGGCCGCATCAAAAGCACCAGGGGCAAAAGGAGCAGGCAGATGAGGGTGAACAGGAAATACACATCACAGAAGGCCAGCATCTGGGCCTGGCGCTGCACCTCCCGGTAGAGGAAGGCCATGGCCTCCTTGCTCTGCCACCACTGCCAGTCCGGCCCCAACTGAGGGAAGAGATGCCCCAGGCGCTGCTGCCAGGCGGTAAAGGGCAGGGAGAAGGGGGTCAGGTGCCCCACCAGATGGGTCTGGTGGAACTGGGAGCGCTGGGACAGGAGGGTGGTGGCGGTGGCGATGCCGAAACTCCCCCCCAGGTTGCGCATCAGGTTGAAGATGCCGGTGGCGTTCCCCATCTTCTCCTGGCTGATGCGGGACACGGTGAGGGTGGTGAGGGAGACGAAGGTGGTCCCCAGACCGAAGCCCTGGATGAAGCGGGGCCACCAGGCGTGGGCAAAGTCAATCTGGGTGTTGTACATGCTCATGAGATAGACCGCCACGGCATTGATGAGGAGCCCCGCCCCCACCAGCCAGCGGCCGTCGATGAGCTGGGTGAGGCGGCCGACGATGGGCAGGATCATCAAAGAGCCCACCCCGCCGTAGGCCAGGGCCCAGCCCGCCAGGGTGGCGTCGTAGCCCATCAGGGTCTGGAGATACAGGGGCAGCAGCACGATGCTGCCGTAAAGCACGAAGCCGAAGAAGAACATGATGGCGGTGCCGGCGGCGTAATTGCGCTCCTTGAAAAGCCTCAAATCCACCACCGGTTCTTTCACCTTGAGCTCCCAGTAGAGGAGCAGAATCAGGCTGACGGCGGAAATCACCGCCAGACGCACGATGAAGGCGCTCTCAAACCACCCCTCCCGCTCCCCCTTGTCCAGGACCACCTGCAGGGCCCCCAGGCCCACGCACAGGAACCCCAGGCCCACGTAGTCGATCTTGCCGGCCCGCTGCTCCCGGATGTATTTGGGATCAAAGATAAAGACCGCGGTCATCACCAGGGAGAGGAGGCCCACCGGCAGGTTGATATAGAAGGCCCAGCGCCAGCTCAAGGTGTCGGTGATCCAGCCCCCCAGAAGCGGCCCGATGATGGGGGCGAAGACCACCCCGATGCCCCAGATGGCCATGGCCATGCCCCGCTCCCGGACCGGGAAGCTCTCCAGGAGGATGGCCTGGGAGATGGGCTGCAGGGCCCCGCCCCCCAGACCCTGGAAGATGCGGAAGACGATGAGCAGGCCCAGGTTGGGGGCCGAGCCGCAGAGCATGGAGGAGAAGGTGAAGAGGGCCAGGCAGAGCATGAGGAAGCGCTTGCGGCCGAAGAGGGCCGCCAGCCAGCCGGTGATGGGGAGCACAATGGCGTTGCTCACCAGGTATGAGGTGAGCACCCAGGTGGCCTCGTCCACCCCGGCGGACAGCGACCCGGCCATATGCGGCAGGGCCACATTCACCACCGTGGTGTCGATGATCTCCATGAAAGTGCCCGCCATCACCGCGATGGTGACGAGCCACTTGTTCACCGCCGGCCGCTCTTCGTTCATGGCTGCAGGGGGCTCACCGGTTCAGGGATGGGGAGCTGATCTTCCAGACCTGCAGGAGGAAGGCCCAAATCCCTGCCCTCCCTCCCGGGCTGTCTTCAGCCGGGGTGGGACACCCGGGGTGCAGGTCCTCATCCCCGCCCTCTCCCTCAGGGGCGGACGGCAAGGGGCGCCCGGGAGGCCGGTTCCCGCACCCCGCCTGTCCCCCCGCCCGCCAGCAGGCGGGGACCGGAGCGGTCCCGGGTGTCGATGGTGGCGTAACAGGACATGCCCAGGCGCAGGGGCCGGTCCTCCGGGAACGGCGGCAGCAGGCGGATCTTCACCGGGATGCGCTGCACCACCTTGACCCAGTTGCCGGTGGCATTCTCCGGGGGCAGCAGGGCGAAGGCGGCCCCGGTGCCCGCCATGATGGAGTCCACCACTCCTCCGAAGGTGACGCCCGGGTAGGTGTCCACCGTCACCTTGGCCTTCTGGCCGATGCAGACGTGGGTGAGCTGGGTCTCCTTGTAGTTGGCCTCAATCCACAGATCCCCGAACTCCAGCGGCACCACCATCATCAGGGGCTGGCCGGGCTGCACCCAGTTCCCCGGCTTCACCTGGCGCCGGGTGACATAGCCGCTCACCCCGGCCTTGACCTGGGTATAGGAGAGGCGCAGCCGGGCCTCCTCCAGGCGGGCCTTGGCCTCCCGGATGGCGGGCTGCTCCTCCAGGGGGATATCGGTGGAGCCGCCGATGGCCGCCAGGGCCTGGCGCTCTTCGGCCTGGGCCTCGGCCAGCTCGCCCTGGGCCACCTTCACCCGGGTGTTCACCTGGTCCAGGGTCTGGCGGGGGACGGTGCGGCGTTCGTAGAGACTGCTGTACCGCCGCTGGTCGGTAAGGGCCTGGTTCAGGTGCGCCCGGCTCTGGAGGATCCTGGCCCGGGCGGCGGCCACCCGGGCGTATTGGGCCGCCAGGTCCTGGCGCAGGCGGTTCAGGGTGGCCTCGGCCTGGGCCACCGCCACTTCGAAGTCCTGGGGCTCCAGGGTCAGGAGCACCTGGCCGGCGGTGACGGGCTGGTTGTTGTCCACCAGCACCTGGGCCACCCGGCCGGGCACCCGGGCCGAGACCACCCCCACATGCCCGCTGACATAGGCATCATCGGTGCTCACAAAGATGCGCAGATAATACCAGTAGCCCACCCCGGCGGCGGCCACCAGGAGCACCACCAGAACCACGCCGAGACGCAGGAGGTTTTTACGTGCCATCGTCAGGGCTGCTTGTTCTCCACCAGTTCATTGATGGCCCCCACGGCCCAGAGATAGGTGGCCTTGGCCATCTGGTGATCGTAACGGGCGTTGTAAAAATTGACCCGGGCCTTGGTGAGCAGGGTCTGGGCGTCGATGACGTCGGTGGCGGTGCCCACCTGCTCCTTGTAGCGCTCTTCATTGAGGCGCAGGTTCTCCTCCCCCTGGCTGACGGCCTTCTGGGTCACCCGGATGCGCTCGGCGGTGTCCTTTACATCCAGGTAAGCGGTCTGCACCTCCAGCTTCACCTGATCACTCAAGTCCTGGCGCTTCAGCTTCAGCTGCTCCAGGCGCTCTTTGGCCTGGCGCACCTGGGCCCGGGTGTCGAAGCCGGAAAAGAGGCTCCACTGCAGACCGACGATGGCGAACCACTGGTTGTCGTGCAGCCAGGTGTCGTTCTGCTGCCAGGTCTGGCCCGCCTGCACAAAGACCCGGGGGTAGAAGCCCGCTTGGGCCTGGGTGACGGCCTTTTCCCCCTGCCGGATGCGGCCTTCCGCCGCCTTGAGGTCCGGCCGGCGCTCCAGGGCGGTGCGGGCCGCCTGGGGGAGCTCCGCCACCGGCACGGCCAGCTCGCTCTCCTCGGCGAGCTTCAGGGGGGTGCCGATGGGGAGGGCCAGCAGCTTGTTGAGCTGGGAGGTGGCGGTGGTGACATCGCTCCTGGCGGTGATGAGCCGCTGCTCCGCGTCCGCCAGGGCCACCTCCGCCTGGAGCACATCATTGTAGGTGGTGAGCCCCACCTCATAGAGATTGCGGGCGTTTTTCAGGTGCTCCCTCAGCTGGGTCACCTCCTGCTGGGCCACCTGCACCATCTTCTCCGCCCGGAGCACCCGGAAATAACCCTGGCAGACCGCCAGGAAAAGATTGTCCCGCACCTGGGCGCTGTCCAGGCGGCTGATGGACTTCCCCAGCACCGCGGCCTGGTAGCGGGAGGAGGTGGCGAAAAAGTCGAAGACTGTCTGTTCCGCCACCACCTGGCTGGACCAGAAATTGCGGTTGGTCATGCGGAAGCCCGCGGGACCGGCGGGGCCGGCCCCGGCGCCGATGCGGATCTTCACCGGGTTGTCATACAGGGTGTGCCCCACCTGGGCCTTCACCTGGGGGAGAAACCCGGCCCGGGCCCGCACCACCTCGGCATCGGCGATGAGCTCCTCCAGGCGGGCGATCTTCAGGGTGGGGTTGGCCTGGGCCGCCTGCCGGAGGGCCTCCCGCAGGGTGAGCTCCCGGGGCGGGTCTGCGGCGGTGGTGTTCCCAGGAAATCCTGTCAGTAAGGCCCACAGGAGGGGCAGAAGGACCGGAATGCGCCTCATGCGGACACCTCCTCCGCCGCGGATGTCGGCCGCCGCAGTCCGCCCAGGAGGGCCCGCAGCACCGGCTCGGCTTCCGTGAGCGGGATTTCCGGGGCCTCCTGCCACTGATAGTAGCCCACCCCCCGGATCAGCCCCCGGAACAGGCAGGCCAGGAGACGGGGGTCGGCAGCCACAAATTCCCCCTGGGAGATCCCCTGGGAAAACAGCCCGGTCAGCTGGGCCAGGATCTCCTCCTCCAGCTGCCGGATGCGCTGAAAGGGAGTGTTCGCCCTGGAGAGCCAGCGGGGCAGATCCCGGAAATAGACCGGGAACAGCAGACGCTCGCGCCTCAGATAGTCCAGACAGAGCTGCAGGGCTCCCAGGAGGCGCTCCCAGGCCGACCCCGGACGGGTGAGGACAGCCTCCAGCTCCCGGCGGAGGTTTTCCCCCACCTGGGACATGAGGGCGGAGATCAGGTGCTCCTTGCTAGCAAAATAGAGGTAAATCGTCCCCTTGGCCACTCCGGCGGCATGGGCGATCTCCTCCATGGTGGCCCCTTCCACCCCGCCCCGGCGCTCCATCACCCGGCGGGCGGCGGCCAGGATTTCCTGGGTGCGGAACTGCTCCAGAACCTCTTTTCGGGTGACTTTGGGCTTCATTGACCGGACAGTCAGAAAAATGACTCCTTAGTCAATAAAACGCGGTCCGTTCCTTGTCAAGAAAAACTTGCACCGCCAAGGGCAATGTCGTCAAAATAATGGGTAAAGGAAAGAAGGCCGGGAACGGCCGTGGCAGGCACCCCTGCAGGAGGGCTGGAGCCCTCCGGGAGGAAGTATGGACCGACGGGAATTCCTGAAAAAGCTGGCCCTGTTGGGCGCGGCGGCGGGGGCCGCCCGCCTGGTTCTGCCCGAGGAGCTCTGGGCCATGGCCCCCCTGGAGCGGCCGCAGCCCATCATCGCCAAAAAAGAAGGCCCCCACTGGGCCAACCTCACTTCGGACGCGGTGGAAGCCCTGGGCGGCATGAAAAAGTTCGTCAACCCCGGGGAGACGGTGGTGGTGAAGCCCAACATGGCCTGGGACCGGGCCCCGGAGCTGGCGGCCAACGCCCACCCCGAGGTGGTGCGCCGGGTGGTGGAGATGTGCCTCGAGGCCGGGGCCAAGCAGGTGAAGGTCCTGGACCATACCTGCCACGACGCCCGCAAGGCTTACCAGAACAGCGGCATCAAGCCGGCGGTGGAGGCCATCAAGGACCCCCGGGTGGTGGTGGAGTACGTGGATGAGCGCCGCTTCGTGGAGGTGAAGGCGGAAAAGGCCAAGTCCCTGAAGAAGTGGCTCTACTACAAAGACATCCTGGAGGCTGACCGCTTCATCAACATCCCGGTGGCCAAACACCACAGCGAGGCCCGCCTCACCCTGTGCCTGAAGAACATGATGGGGGCCATCGGCGGCTGGCGGGGGCGCTGCCATGTGGGCCTGCACCAGAATATCGCCGACATGAACCTGGTCCTGAGGCCGGACCTGCATGTCCTGGACTGCACCCGCATCCTGCTCAGAAACGGGCCCACCGGCGGCAACCTGGCGGATGTGGAGGTGCGCAACCTGGTGTTGGCCGGCCCCGATCCGGTGGCCCTGGACGCCTACGGCGCCACCCTCTTCGGCCTCAAGCCCGCAGAGATCGGCTATATCACCAAGGCCTACGAACTGGGCCGGGGCGAAATGGATCTGAGCAAGGTCACCTTTGTCTGACCGCGGTGGAAAACCACCCTCCCCGAAATCCGGTGGGTTGAGGCTGGCCGACTTGCCGGTTTGGCGAAGCCGATTCCCATTTGTGGGTTTGGGGAGGGAGGCCGGGGGGAGGGGCAGGGGTCTGTGACCCCAGGCCCACCCCCGGAAAACTTTTTCACCCACCATCCAGGCAGCAGGCGGGCCGGGGAGCGTTTCCCGGAACGGCTCCGGCCCCGCCGGCCCAGAGGTCCGGGCGGTGGGAGGCGCCCCTCCCCGCCCGCATCCTTTCTCCCGTGGCAGGAGGCTCAGGTCTCCTCCCCGGGGCGATCCCACACGACATGGACACGAGACCGGAAAAATCCCCCGCCCCTCCTCCCCGGAGGTTATGGCTGCACCTGCGCCGGGCCAGCCAGATTTTCTTTTTCCTCCTCTTTGTCTGGCTCTTCCTGAAGGCGGAATATGGCGGCCAGGAGCATCTGGCCTGGCCGGTGGATCTCTTTTTCCGCTTCGACCCCCTGGCTTTGGCGGTCACCCTCCTCACCTTCAGCCCCCTGGTGCCGGCCTTGCTGTGGTCCCTGAGCTTTGTTCTCCTCACGCTGGTGCTGGGGCGGTTTTTCTGCGGCTGGGTCTGCCCCCTGGGCACCACCCTGGACGGGCTCAGGCGCCTCCTGTTTGCCCCCCGGCCGGATGCCGGGGTGGCGGACCGCTGGCGCCGGGCCAAATATTACCTCCTTGTCGCCCTGCTGGCCGGGGCGCCTTTCTCCGTCAATCTGGCCGGGCTGTTTGACCCCCTCTCCCTCCTCTATCGCACCCTGACCATCGTCCTGTACCCCGCCTTCACCTACGGGGTGGAGAAAGGCAGCACGGTGCTCTACCACCTGGGGCCGCCCTTTTCCACACTGAGCGAACCCCTCTACCAGGCCCTCAAGGCCACCGTGCTGCCCTTCCGGGGCCTGGTGTTTCTGCTGCCCTTCCTCACCCTGGCCCTCTTTGCCCTCATCGTGGCCGCGGAGAGGCTGGACCGCCGCTTCTGGTGCCGGGCCCTCTGTCCCCTGGGGGCTCTGTACGGGATTTTGGCCCGCTTCTCCCTTTTGCGCCGCAAGCCTGCGGTGCTCTGCCCGGACTGCGGGGATTGCGCCGTCCTGTGCAAGATGGGCGCCTTCGCCGGAGGGGGGCCGGAGTCTTCCGCCTCTCCCATCAAGGGGGAAGGGGAGGGGGCCGCTGACGTCTCTCCCGAAGCCCGGGGCCGCCTCAGGCCGCACCTCTCCTCGGAATGCCAGCTCTGCCTGAGCTGTGTGGCCGCCTGTGAGCGGGGCCGGGCCGACTTTGTCTGGCAGCGCCTCCCCCGGGCGCCCCTGGATCTGGGGCGGCGCCAGGTGGTCACCGCCCTGGCGGCCGGAGTGGCGCTGGCGCCGGTGGTGCGCCTGGGCTCGCTGGCCAAACGGCCCGATGAATTCCTGCTCCGCCCGCCCGGCGCCCAGGAGGAAGGGGAATTTCTGGCCCGCTGCATCCGCTGCGGCCAGTGCCTGAAGGTCTGTCTCACCAACGGTCTGCAGCCGGTCTTGTGGGAGGCGGGCCTGGAGGGCCTCTACACCCCCCGGCTGGTCCCCCGGCTGGGGTACTGCTCCTACACCTGCAATCTCTGCAGCCAGGTCTGTCCCACCGGCGCCATCCCGAACCTGGAGCTGGCGGCCAAACAGGCCCTCTCCCTGGGGGTGGCCGCCTTCGACCGCAGCCGATGCATCCCCTACAGTGAAGGGACTGACTGCCTGGTGTGCGAAGAGCACTGCCCCGTGTCCCCCAAGGCCATCACCTTCAACCCGACGGAAGTGACCAATCTCAAGGGCGAGCGGGTGCTGGTGAAGCTGCCGGTGGTGCAGCCGGAGCGCTGCATCGGCTGCGGCCACTGTGAGTATGTCTGTCCGGTGGGCGGCGCGGCGGCGGTGCGGGTGCGGCGGTCGCTGCGGGTGGAAATCTGAAAGGGGGAAGGGCGAAGGGCGAACCGCGGTGGAAGCCCGCCTTCCCCGCCCCCTATTGCAGAAGGCCTGTCATGAATCGTTACTATCCCGACACCCCCCGGGTGGGGGTGGCTGCGGTGATCTTCCGGGGCGAAGAAGTCCTCCTGGTGCGCCGGGGCCAGGAGCCCCAGAAAGGGTCCTTGAGCCTCCCCGGCGGCCTGGTGGAGGTGGGGGAGAGCCTTAAGGCCGCCCTCCTCCGGGAAATCCGCGAAGAGACGGGGCTTCAGGTACGGATCCTGGGGATCACCGCGGTGGTGGAGCGCATCTACCGGGATGAGGCGGGAGGGGTGCCCTATCACTATGTGCTGGTGGATTTCGCCTGCGAGCATCTGGAAGGGGAACCCGTCCCCGCCTCGGATATCACCGCCGCCTCCTTCGTGCCCTTAAGAGACCTGGACTCCCTGGACCTCCCCGCCTTCACCCTTCAGGTCATCCGCCAGGCCGCGGCCCAGCGGGCCCGGGGAGCCTTTTTGCCGCTCTTCGGCCAGGACTGAGCGGGCAAGCGCGCCTGCCGCCCCTCGCCCCCGCCTTACGCCCCCGGCACCCGGGGCAGGGTGGCCAGGGATTTCCTCAGCTCCTCCTCGGGGAATTCCACATCCTCCAACTGGCCGGAAAGAAAGGCGTCATAGGCCGCCAGATCCAGGAACCCGTGGCCGGAGAAACAAAAGACGATGACCTCCGGCCGGTTTTCCTCCCGGCAGCGCACCGCCTCGTCGATGGCGGCCTTCACCGCGTGGGCGGTCTCCGGCGCCGGTACGATGCCCTCGGCGCGGGCAAAGAACCGGGCCGCCTCAAAGACCGGGGTCTGGGGGTAGGCCCGGGCCTCGATGACCTTCTCGTGCACCAGCAGACAGACCAGGGGCGCGTCCCCATGGTAGCGCAAGCCCCCGGCGTGGATCCCCGGCGGCACAAAGCCGTGCCCCAGGGTGTACATGAGCATCAGGGGGGTAAGGCCCACGGTGTCCCCGAAATCATAGGCATAGGCGCCCCTGGTGAGAGTGGGGCAGGCGGTGGGCTCCACCCCCACCAGGCGGAGCTTGTGGCCTTTCAGCTTCTGCGGCACAAAGGGGAAGACGAAGCCGGCGAAATTGCTCCCGCCCCCCACGCAGCCGATGAGCACATCCGGGGTCTCCCCGGCCAGGGCCAGCTGCTTTTGGGTCTCCAGACCGATGATGGTCTGGTGCAGCATGACGTGGTTCAGCACGCTGCCCAGGGAATAGTTGGTATCCGGGTGGGTGGCGGCGTCCTCCACCGCCTCCGAGATGGCGATGCCCAGGCTCCCCGGGGTGTCAGGGGTGCGGGCCAGGATGCTCCTCCCGGCCTGGGTGCGGTCGGTGGGCGAGGCCAGGACCTCCGCGCCCCAGATCTGCATGAGGGAGCGGCGGTAGGGCTTCTGCTGATAGCTCACCTTTACCATGTACACGGTGCACTCCAGCCCGAAGAGATTGCAGGCCAGGGCCAGGGCACTCCCCCACTGGCCGGCCCCGGTCTCGGTGGCCAGCCTCCGGATGCCGGCAACCTTGTTGTAGTAGGCCTGGGGCACCGAGGTGTTGGGCTTGTGGCTCCCCGCCGGGGAGACCGATTCATCCTTGTAATAGATCCGGGCCGGGGTCTTCAGGGCCTGCTCCAGGCGCACGGCCCGCCTCAAGGGGGTGGGGCGCCAGAGGCGGTAGATCTCCCGCACCTCTTCGGGAATGGGGATCTCCCGCTCCCGGCTCATCTCCTGGCGGATGAGCTCCGGGGGGAAAATGGCGGCCAGATCCTCAGGCGTCACCGGCCGGCCGGTCCGGGGATGCAGATACGGGGGCAGAGGCCGGGGCAGATCCGCCTGGAGGTTATACCAGGCCTCCGGCAACTCCCGCTCGCTGAGCAGAATCTTGTAGGACTCCATCCACATGGGCTCCTTGGGGAAAGTTGCCCTTGTCTTAGGCCTAAACCCCGCCGCTGTCAAGGGAAACTTCACAGGGCTCCAGAAAGCCTTCAGGAGATTTAAGCCCCGGCCCCGGAAGGCCGATAGGGGAAGTAGCAGGGGGGGAGGGATAGCCGGAAGCCCCGGGAGGGAAGCCGGTTCCTCGACGGCTTTCGGCCCGGTTCCGGAAGGGAGAGCGCAAACCGGAGGCAGCCGGGGCAGCAGGCCCCGAGGGGGCGGCACAGGCGGGCGCAGAGCCGCCACCACAGGAGGGGGAGTGTCCCCCCTGGCTTGAAAGGGCCAGGGCGCCCACCGGCAGGGACCCCCGGGGCCATGAACCTGAGGGGCTAGAGGATCTGCGGTGAAAGAGACATCCCTGATGCAGGATGGCCGGGGCCTTTCCGGGGAAGCAGCTCCCCGGGAGGCTGGCGACGGCCGCCCGGCCCGGGGCAAGGAGGGGTCCGGAGGTCGCCCGGCCCCGAAGCGCTCCTTTTCCGGCCTTCGGGAAGAGGAAGTGGAACGCATCCTGCATTTGAAGAGGAACCTGGAGTACAGTGAGACCCTGATCCAATATGCCGGAAAGTACCGCAAAATGGGCTGGGAGCTGGTGGCGGTCAATCTGAGGGGGGAACCCACCTATGACCTGGACTTCCGGGAAGCGGAAGAGGTCTGGGCCTCCCGTCTGACGGACTGGAGCCTGGAGGGCCAGCAGGTGAATCTGGGCATCCGCACCGGTGCTCCTTCCCGTCTCCTGGTGCTGGAGGTGCACCGGGAGGAGAGCCGCCCCCCCTTCGACCGCCGGGGGGAGTGGTGTTCCGGCTGTCTGGCGGAGGCGGGCCCGGACCGGGAGCAGCACTACTACACCCTCCCCAAAGGCTGGCAGCCCCCGTCCTCTTTTTTCCTGGAAAGCTTCCAGATCATGATCTTCGGGGAAGGGGGCCTGGTGCTGGCGCCGCCCTCGGTGGAACCCCAGACCCAGACCAATCTGCGCTGGCTGCGGCCGCCCTGGGAGAGCCCGCCGCCGCGGCCCTCGCCGGCCCTCTGCCGCTTCATCAGCGAGCATGCCCCGCGCCTGACCCCGGAGCAGGCCAAGTCCCTGCCGGAGGTCATGGCCTGGAACCGGATCTACCCCCATATCCACCCCCACCCCCGGGTTCTCCAGGCCCTGCTGGCCCCGGCGGCAACTCCGGAGGCGTATTACCGCACCCTGCTGGCCGAGGCCCGGGCGGCGGGCCTGGAGGACCAGGCCCTGCTGTTGGGGCTTCTGTGGCATGCCCCCCTGGGGGACGCCCGGGACCCCTGGGACAAGGCGGCGTATCTGGAGGAACTGGTGAAACGATGCCTTTCCGGGGGGGAACCTCCCGCCGCTGCCCCCTCCTCCCCGCCGGAGGCCCCCGGAGAGGCCCCGGGGGCCCATCTCCCCACCGCCCCCGCCGCAACGACTCCGGCCTGCGCTGCGGTGGGCCCGGCGGGAGGCAACGGCCACCCCCGGGGGGAGCCCGAAGGTCTCACCCCCCCCACCTGGCAGGAGATCTTGCGTCTCTCCCAGGAGAACCTTTTGGTGGAGCGGCGCCGCTATGAGGCCATGATCTACGAGCTGGGCAAGCTGGGGGCCCTGCAGGAGTTCTTCCGGCGGGAGAACCGGCAGAACAAGGTATTGCGGGACAAGCTGGAGAGCCAGTGGACCGCCGAGCTGGAGTATCTCCGGCAGCAGCTGACCGCCAAAAAGCCGAAAAAAGGATGGTACCGATCGTGGTGGCAGGAATGAGCGAACGGCATGGCCCAGAGACCTCCCGCCGGGAGAAGGGGGAGCTTCTCCTTTCTGTGGCGCCGGCGGGGCGAGGCCGGGACCCTCTGAAAATCCCGGTGCGCATCAACAGCATCTCCGCCACCGGGGCCCTCCTGGAGGGTGGGGGGGGTGAGATGCCACCGGCTTTGCTCTCCCTGGCGGGCCGGAAGGCGGTCATCCTTCTGCCTCCGGACGCCGCTGACCCCGGCCGGGAAATCCCGGGGCGGATCTCCTGGGCGAGGCCGGCGGGAAGGCGGGAGCCGGGATTCGTGCTCGCCTTCGAGCTCCAGGAGCCGGAACTGGAGGTGCGCCGCCTCCTGGAAGATCACATGGAGACCTTTCCCCGGGACATCAAGGAGCTTTGGGACGCCTGGGACGAGGTGCACCGCAGCCGTCCGGCCCAGGCGGCGGAACAGGCCGCCTACCTGGTGGGGGTCGGGGCCATGGCTGCCGGGACCACCCTCTACCTGACAGGACCGGAAAACCTGAAGCTCTTCGGCTCCATCATGGCCCTCTACGGCTGCCTCATGATGGCGGCCAAAAGCATCTGGAGCATCTGGCGGGCCCGGACCGCATCCCGGTCGTAAGCCGCCGCAATCCGGATCCGGCGAGCAAAGGGAGGGGCAATGCAGGATCAGAACGGCAAAAAGATGTGGAGCATCGGCGGCGGGAAAGGCGGGGTGGGCAAAAGCGTCTTTACCCTGGGGCTGGGGATCTCCCTGGCCCGCCTCGGCAAAAAGGTCATCCTGGTGGATGCCGACCTGGGCGGGGCCAACCTGCACACCCTCATGGGGGTCCGTTATCCGCCCCTGACCCTGGAGGACTTCCTCCTGAAGCGGGTCAGCCGCCTGGAGGATATCATTCTCGAGACCCAGGTCGCCGGCATCGGCCTCATCTGCGGAGCCGACGACATTCTGGGCGCGGCCAACCCCACCTACGCCCAGAAGGTGCGCCTCCTGAACCAGATCGAGGACCTGCCCGCCGACCTGGTGCTTTTGGACCTGGGGGCCGGCACCTCCTTCAATGTGCTGGATTTCTTCAATTATTCCCCGGGCAAGATCTGCGTCCTCACCAGCCAGGCCACCTCGCTGCAGAATGTCTACGGCTTCATCAAAAGCGGTCTGTACCGGCAGATCTCCCGGGAATTCGCCAAAAACCCCCTCATTTTGGACCTGTTGATGCAGACCGACCTCAAGGACTCCCCGGAGCAGGTCAAATCCATGCACGATATCCTGCTGCGCCTCAAGCAGCGGGAGCCGGAGACCCACCAGCGCCTGGTGGAGCTCCTCCGGGACTTCCGGGTGAACCTGGTGGTCAACATGGTGAAGACCGAGCGGGATTTTCAGGCCGGGGCCATCGTGGAACGGATCTGCACCTCCTTCCTCAGCATCTCCCCCCGGATTCTGGGACGCCTCTCCTATGATCCGGCGGTGGAGAAGGCGGTGAATCAGATGATGCCCTTCCCCCTGCGCCAGGAGAAGGGCCAAGCGGTGCGGGACCTGGAGGAAATCGCCCGGCGGGTGGCCCAGGCCAGTCTCTCCCCTTCCCAGGTATCGGCGGAGGGCCCCGCCCGTCTGGAGGAGAGCCCGGCCGCGGGGGGACTGGCCCGACTCTGGCGCCGGGCCCCGGCCTGAGGCTGCGGGGTCCGGTCCCCGGCAGCACGGGATGAGGCCGGGAAAGGGAAGGCCCCGGCCGGAGGCGGAGGTTGCCCCCGGATCCATCAGGCCGTACCCGGCCCGGCAGCCGACGGCAGGGGAGGAGGTCAGGGCTGGCCCCAAAGACCTCAGCCCGGGCACCCCGGGTTTCCTCCCCCCGATCCGGCCGCCCCGAACCGGTCAGGGGGAGACCTCGTAAGGGGACCCACACCAGGGCGGCGCCTCCCCCCAGTGATGGTGGTGAAAGCATGAAGGAGCAGAATCAGTGGCAGGGCTGGGAAGCGGCTCTAACGGGGCCGGCGGCCACCGCCCCTCTCTCCCCGCCCGATATCCCCCTTAAGGAAAAGGCTTCCGTCGCGGCAGAACTCCGGGAGTTCCGGTCCGCCTCCCAGGAACAGTTCCTGACCATCCGGCAGGGCCTGAAGGAGCTGCTTCAGGCCGGAAGTCCGGCAGTGGAGGACAAGGGAGCCCTGCTCTATGAACTCCTCCTGGCCTGGACCCGGCAGTTTTACAACATCCCGGACTGCCGGTCCGGCGCCCTCCTGGAGGTGGCCCAGGACCTGGTGGCCGCCTTTTACCGCCTTCTGGCCGCCGCCCCCCACCTGGGGCTGCTGGCCGTCAGTTTCCGGCGTCCGGAGGCCGGCCTGCCGGGGCATTGTCTCAATGTGAGCCTCCTGGGCCTGAGCTATGCCCGCTTCTATGCCTGGCCGGAAACCGCCGCCCGTCTCCTGGGGCTGGGCGCCCTCCTCCATGACCTGGGGATGACCACCCTCACCACCGCCTGGGAGAAGGGCAGCCCCTTGAGCGGCGACGAACTGGAGGTGCTGCGCCGGCATCCCCAGGCCGGGGTGAAGCTTCTTGGCCCTTTCCCCCAGCTTTCCGGGAAGATCTTTCTGATGGTGGCCCAGCACCATGAAAACGCTGACGGCAGCGGCTATCCCCTGGGCCTGCCCCTGGCCGCCATCCACCCCTACGCCCGCCTGCTCCGGATCCTGGACACCTTCGAGGCCCTCACCGCGGTGCGGCCCTGGCGGGCCCCCCTGAGCCCCGACAAGGCCCTGGCCTGCATGCGGTATTCCGGCGCCGGCAACGCCGAATTCGACCTGCGCCTCCTGGAAAACTTCCGGCGCTTCTGGACCAGGCTGGCCGCCCAGGGATGATCTCCCCAGGAAGCGCCACGGCGGGGAAGTCCGCAGGAGGCGTGGAAAAGGAAGGCTGGCGGAAATATCGGTCTCCCGAAGCCCCCGCCGGGTACCGGGAGGGGAGAGCTCCCGCCGGACGGGCGGCGCCTGCCGCCGGAGACCCGTCCCACCAGGGGCCCCGAACCCGCCTCCGCAAAAGGGCCTCCGGCGTCGCTTCCAGGGGGGACTGATGTCCGGGACACCTTTGGCACGAACCGCAGTCCTGCCCTGCAAACCGCACGGCACCGGACTCCCCGGCTCCCTCCTTACAGCCCGGAAGTCCGCTCCCCGAAAGGGGTCTTTGGCCCGATTTGACATTTCCACCCCTCTTTTGGTAATCATGGGGCAGACTGCTTAAGGGGGTGGCCATGTGCCGGAGGTGGTGGGTGCCAGCGGCGTTGGCGGCCCTGGCCCTTATGTGGGGGGCACGGGCGGCGGCCCATGTCTTCACCTTGTGGCCCGCCACCCCGGGGTGTTACGGCCAGGCCGGCGAGAAAGCGGTGTGGCGCTGCTTCTTTGGCCACCCCTTTGAGATGCTGGTGGAGGACACCCCCCTGCCCAAAGTCTGGGTCCGGGCGCCCGGGGGCCGCCGGCTTCCGGCCCTGCTGAAGGAAATCCGCCTCCCGGACGGGGAGAGCGGCAAGGAGCGCCGGGCCTATGAAGTGACTTATACCCCCGACGTCTCCGGAGATTATTACCTGGTTCTGGAGGGCGACCCGGTATGGATCCCGGAAGAGAAAGTCTTTTACCGGGACTGGGTCAAAGCCGTCTGGCATGTGGGGGTGGAAAAGGGCTGGGATGAGGCCCTGGGTCTGGAGGTGGAGATCATCCCCCTCACCCGTCCCTATGGCTGGCCGGCGGGGGTGGCCTTTACCGGCAAGGCGATGTTCAAAGGCGCCCCCCTGACCCGGGCCTGGGTGGAACTGGAGCGGCTCAGCGGTATATATGTGCCGCCGGAGCAGCGCCCCCGGGACCGTTTCGGCCGGGAGAATTCCCCCCTCCTGAGCCGCAGCGCCAAGACCGATCTCAACGGCTATTTCACCGTCACCCTGGATCAGCCCGGGTGGTGGGTCATCACGGTGCGGCGCCCGGACGGCACCCTCCCCCGGGAGGGGAAACCTTATCCGGTGGAGAAGCGGGGCAGCCTCTGGCTCTATGTGGAGGAGCCCTGGGCGCCGCCCCGGCCGCCCGCGGCCGGAGTGCCGGAAGTGCCCGCCCCCCGGCCCTGAGGGCCGGGAACACGTCTGAGGGGAAGGGGTCAGGGAATCCCGTCACCTTCCTGTTCAGGAGATTACCCCTGGTGGACACGCCCAGGCGTGTCCTGTCCCGGGGGATGAGAGCCATGGCCGGCGTCAATGACCTGGTTCTGGTGTATGTGGATCATCGGCCGGCGTTTTACGCCCGCATCGAGGAGGTGCGCCCCGATGTCAAAAAGGGGTGGTACCAGGTGGAGCTCCTGGTGCTGACGCTCCCCCCGCAGCTGGTGACCTGGATCCTGGACGAAGACCAGATCAACGGCCAGGACTTCACCATGGGCGGCCGGCCCATGCGCCTGGCCCTGGTGCCCCGCAAGCCCCCTCCGGCCCCGGAACCGGAGCCCGCCCCCGAAGGCAGGCCGGGCAAGGTTATCCCTCTCCCCCGCAAATCCTGAGGCCCGCCCAATTTGCCGGTTCGGAGAAGCCACCTCCCTTTATGGGGTTGGGGGAGGGGGCAGGGTCTGTGACCCTTGGGCCCCCTTCCCCGATTCACCTTGTTCAACCACCCGCCAGGCGCACATCTCTCTTTTATTCCCCCTCTGAGTGTTTTATATTTTTTGGGATTGCTTTCCCTTCTTGGGCCTCGGGGGAGGATGATGCGGATCCTGTTGGTGCAACCCACGACCAAATACCCGGACCGGCGCCCGCTCCGGAGCCGCAAACGCTGGCTTCTGGGCATCACCCTGCCCTACCTGGCGGCCCTCACCCCCCCGGGAGTGGATGTGGAGCTGGTGGATGACCGCCTCTCCCCCATTCCTTATGAGCGCCGCTACGATCTGGTGGGGATCACCGCCACCTGCGCCACCTCCGAGCGGGCCTATGAGATCGCCGCCGAATTCCGCCGCCGGGGCGTGCCGGTGGTCATGGGCGGCTTCCATGTGAGCCTGCACCCTGAGGAGGCCCTGGAGCATGCCGACGCGGTGGTGGTGGGGGAGGCCGAAGGGGTGTGGCCCCAGGTGGTGGAGGACGCCCGCCGCCGGCGCCTGCAGCCCCGCTATCAGGCCGCCGGCTTCCATGACCTGGCGGGCCTGCCCCGCCCCCGGCTGGAGCTGGTGGACTTTCGCCGTTACCGGGTAAAGATCCTCCCCACCCAGACCTCCCGGGGCTGTCCGTATCACTGCGCCTTCTGCGAGGTGCCCATCGTCTATGGCCACACCTACCGCCGCCGGCCCATCGGCGAGGTCATCGAGGAGATCAGGACCAACGTCGCCCTGACCGGGCTGCGCAAGATTTATTTCATCGACGACAACCTCACCGGCCACCGGGAGTATGCCAAGGAGCTCTTCAAGGCCCTGATCCCCTTGAATATCCGCTGGAGCTGTCTGTGGACCATCAACACCAGCCGGGATGAGGAGCTCCTGGACCTGGCCCGGGATTCGGGTTGTTTTCACATCAATATCGGGATAGAAAATGTCTGCCAGGAGTCCATCACCTCCATCGACAAGGTGCAGAACCGGGTGAAGGACTATGAGGACATGCTGGCCCGCCTCCGGGAGCGGGGCCTGTTTTACTCCCTCAACTTCATGTTCGGGCTGGACGGGGACACCAAAGAGCTCTTCGCCGAAACCCTGGATTTTCTGGAGCGGGTCAAGGCGCCCATGGCCTTCTTCAATGTGGCCACCCCCCGGAGGGGCACCCCCATGTGGGAGCAGCTGGCCAAAGAGGGGCGGGTGCACAACCCCGAGGCGGAGAAATACCTGGGCATGGTGTGCAACTTCGTCCCCCGGCACATGACCCCGGAGGAGTGCGAAGAAGGGGTCTGGGAGTGCTTCCGGAAATTCTACTCCCTGGGCTCCATCTTCCGGCGGCTGCTGTGGCCCCCCACCCGCTATGTGTTTCAGGGGCTGCCCAGCAATCTCTTTTTCCGCTGGGCAGTGCACCGGCGCATCGATCCGGTGGATTTTTACTAAGGGAAACGGCTGAAAGCGGCCCGCACGCCGTCCAGGACGAACTGCACCGCCAGGGCCGCCAGGATCAGACCCATGAGCCGGGTGAGGAGGCGGATGCCTGTTTCCCGGAGGAGCCCCAGGAGGGGCTCGGCGAAGCGGAAGGCGGCGTAGGTGCTGAGCATCACCAGCCCCAGGGCCAGGAAGATGAGGCCGTCCTCCATGAGGTTCCGGGAGCGGCTGGTGAGCACCAGGATGGTGGAGATGGCCCCGGGGCCGGAGAGCAGGGGCACCGCCAGGGGCACCAGGGCGATGTCCCGGTAGTCCTCCGCCACCAGACTGGAGGAGGTGTCCAGGCGGTGGAAGTGCCCCCGGGCCTCCAGCATGTCGAAGGCGATGCGGAACAGGATGAGGCCGCCGGCGATCTGGAAGGCGGGCAGGGTGATGCCGAAGAAGGCCAGGATCAGGCGGCCGGCCACGATGAAAGTCGTGAGCACGAGGAAGGAAAACAGGCAGGCCCGCCGGGCCAGCTCCCGGGCGGCCTCGGGGTCAAAGCCTGCAGACAGGGTCAGATAGGCCAGGATGTTCCCCGGCGGATCCACGATGACCCAGAGGCTCACCAGACTGGTGACAAACAGATGCAAAGCGTGGCTGGTAAATTCCGTCACCATGGCGCCCCCATCGCCCTCCCTCCGGCCCCGTCCGGGCCCGGCGGGGTGCCCGCCTCAGGCCCCTCGCGTCGCCCCCGGACCGGGCCGCGCCGGTCCGGGACCCGATGAAAAATCACCTCCCACCTCCTGACCTGGGGACCCCCCGGCTGCCTGCCGGCGGGTCCCGGGCGGGATGAGGACAACCCATGGCGCACTATCAGGTCAATAAGACATACCAGGAAATCAACGAGAAAATCAAGCAGGGGAAGGCGGTGGTGGTCACCGCGGAGGAGATCATCGGCATCGTCCGGGAAAAGGGGGAGGTGGAGGCCGCCCGGACGGTGGATGTGGTCACCACCGGCACCTTCTCCCCCATGTGCTCCTCCGGCGCCTTCCTCAATTTCGGCCACACCCGGCCCCCCATCAAGGCCGCCCGGGTGTGGCTCAACAACGTGCCGGCCTACGCCGGGCTGGCCGCGGTGGATGTCTATATCGGCGCCACCGAGCCCGCGGCGGATGACCCCTTGAACAAGGTCTACCCCGGGGAATTCAAGTACGGCGGCGGCCATGTCATCCAGGATCTGGTGGCGGGCAAACCGGTGCACCTGGTGGCGGAGGCCTATGGCACCGACTGCTACCCCAACAAGCGGGTGGAAAAGGAGATCACCCTGAAGCAGATGGTGAACGCCATCCTCTGCAACCCCCGCAACTGCTACCAGAACTACAACGTGGCGGTGAACCTGAGCAACCGTATCATCTACACCTACATGGGGCCGTTGAAACCCCGGGCCGCCAATGCCAACTACTGTACTTCCGGGGCCTTGAGCCCTCTGTTCAACGACCCCTACTACCGCACCATCGGCATCGGCACCCGCATCTTCCTGGGCGGCGGGGTGGGGTATGTCTGCTTCCCCGGCACCCAGCATCACCCGGGGAAACCCCGCACCGAGCGGGGCATCCCCTTGAGCCCGGCGGGCACCCTCATGGTCATCGGCGACCTGAAGCAGATGAGCCCCCGCTATCTGGTGGGGGTGAGTCTCCTGGGCTATGGCTGCTCCCTCACCGTGGGGCTGGGGATCCCCATCCCCCTCCTCAATGAGGAGATGGCCCATTTCTGCGCCGTGAGCGATGAGGAGCTTTTAGCCCCCATCGTGGATTACGGCACCGATTATCCTCAGGCCACCGGCCGGGTGTTGGGGCATGTGAGCTATGCCCAGCTCAAGAGCGGCAGCATCACCTTAAACGGCAAGGAGGTGGCCACCGTGCCCCTCTCCAGCCTAGTGCGGGCCCGGGAAGTGGCCCAGACCCTCAAGGAATGGATCATGGCGGGCCGCTTCCTTCTGGGGGAGCCGGTGGAGCTCCTCCCCACGGCGGAGGAGACCCCCCTGGCCCCCACCTATGCCCGGGAGAGCTGAGGTGCAAGGCTCCGGGCCGCCGACCGGGGCCGCGCCGGACCCCGGGGCTGAGCTGCTCCGGACCCTGAGAGGGTGGCGGCGGGCGGTGCTCCTTTTTTCCGGCGGGCTGGACTCCAGCCTGCTGTTGGCCGCGGGGGCCCAGGCTTTGGGGCCGGGACTCACCGCCCTGACTGTGAGCGGCCCCCACAGCGCCCCGGGGGAGCTGGCCCGGGCCGTGGCCCTGGCCCGGCGCTTCGGGGTGCGCCACCGGGTGCGGCTCTTCGACCCCCTGGCCCTGCCGGAATTCCAGGGCAACACCCGGGAGCGCTGCTATGTCTGCAAAAAGGGCGTCATCGCCCTGGCCCGGGAGCTGGCCGGAGAGGTGGGAGCCGAGGTCATCTGGGACGGCACCAACCGGGACGACCTCACGGATTTCCGCCCCGGGCTTAGGGCCGCCCGGGAGGCGGGGGTGATGAGCCCGCTGCTTGCGGCCGGCCTGGGCAAGGCGGCCATCCGGCGCCTGAGTGCGGCCTTCGGGCTGCCGGCCGATCGCCCCTCCCAGAGCTGCCTGGCCACCCGCTTTCCCTATGATACCCGCCTCACCCCGGCGGACCTGGCCCGGGTGGGGCGGCTGGAGGCCTGGCTGACGCTCCGGGGCTTCCCGGCGGTGCGCCTGCGGGTGACGGGCACCGGAGTGCGCCTGGAGCTGCCGCCGGACCGGTGGGCCGACTTCCTGGTTCCTGCGAGCCAGAGGGCCTTTACGGCCCGCCTGGCCCGGGAAGGCTGGCACAGCTGGGAACTGGCGGCCCTGCGGCCGTCGGCGGCGTAAAGTGCGGCGCCGCCGGCTCCCGGACGCCCGTGCAGACGGAGGATGAATCCCCACCATGTTCACGGTGCTTTTCTTGTGTACGGAAAACGCCTGCCGCTCCCAGATGGCGGAAGGGCTGGTGAATCACGACCTGGCCGGTGAGGTGCGGGCCTTCTCCGCCGGGGTGCGCCCCACCCGGGTGAATCCCCGGGCCATCCGGGCCATGGCGGAGCTGGGCATCGACATCAGCGGCCACTTTTCCAAATCGGTGGACGACTTGGCCGGGCAGAGCTTCGACCTGGTGATCACTGTCTGCGATCAGGCCCAGGAGCAGTGCCCCTTCTTCCCCGGGCCCACGGAAGTGCTGCATGTGGGCTTTCCGGATCCTGCCAAGGCCACCGGCAGCGACGAGGAGATCATGGCCGTGTTCCGGCAGGTGCGGGATGACATGCGGGCGACGCTCATCCCCCTCCTGCGGGAGAAGGCCCGCGGCCGGACATGAAGGAGACCATCCGCGGCCTGGGGGTGTTCTCCGGCGGTCTGGACAGCATGCTGGCCGCCCGGGTGCTCACCGAGCAGGGGGTGGAGGTGGAGCTCCTCACCTTCATCACCCCCTTCTTCGGGGCCGAGCGGGCCCGGAAATCGGCGGCGGTGCTGGGTCTGCCCCTCCGGGAGCGGGATATCACCGAGAAGTATTATCCGCTCCTGTTTTCGCCCCGCTACGGCTTCGGCAAGGGCCACAACCCCTGCATCGACTGCCACATCCTGATGCTGAGGGAAGCCGCGGCGGTGATGCACCAGGAAGGCTTCCACTTCCTCTTCACCGGGGAGGTCCTGGGGCAGCGGCCCATGAGCCAGAACCGCCAGGCCCTGGAGCTGGTGGCCAAGGGCTCCGGGGTCCCGGACCTGGTGCTGCGGCCGCTCTCCGCCAAACTGCTCCCTCCCACTCTCCCGGAGCGGGAAGGCTGGGTGGACCGGGAACGCCTCCTGGATCTCAGCGGCCGGGGCCGCAAACGCCAGATGGAGCTGGCGGAGAAGTTCGGCCTCCGGGACTATCCCTCCCCGGCAGGCGGCTGCCTCCTCACCGATCCGGGTTACGCCGCCCGGCTGAAGGAGCTTCTGGCCCATCAGGAGAGGGTGGCCCGGCAGGATCTGGAGCTTCTCAAGTGGGGGAGACACTTCCGCCTGCCGGAAGGGCCCAAGGCGGTGGTGGGCCGCACCCGGAAGGAAAACGAGGCCCTGGCCGCCCTGACCCGGCCCGGTGACCTGGTGCTGAAGGTGCTGGGGGTGCCTGGCCCCCTGGTGCTGATCCCGGGGGGCGGGGGAGGGGAGGCGGTGCGCCAGGCCGCCCGGCTGGCCGCAGCCTACAGCGACGCCCGCCCCGGCACGGAGGTGACGGTGCAGACGGAAGGGGCCGGCCCCCCCCGGCGCCTCACCCTTCTCACCCCGGAGAAGGGCGAATTCGCCCGCTGGCTGATTTGAGGGAGAACCCCAGGGGAGGGAACCCCCCTGGCATCCCGGCCGATCAAGGCCGGGCGGCTGTCCCCCTCCGGCGCAGCCACCTCCCATCTATAGGGCTGGGGAAGGGGTTCGGGGACGGGGGCGGGGATCCGTGCCCCCTGGCCCCTTCCCCGGATAGCCTTCTTCACCCACCCGGCACTCCCGGAAGCCCTTTACTCCAGAAAGAGCTCCGGCAGGCGGTCGGCCACGGCCAGGCCCTCCCGGGTGGGAATGGCCAGCCCGTCGGAGAGCTCCACCAGACCCGCCTCCCTAAGCCGCGCCAGGTTTTCCTGCCCGTTTGGGGCGGCCAACAGCAGACCCACCTCCACCCCGAAACGGGTCCGGAAACCCAGGAGCAAAGCCTCCAGGCGCAGCTGTTCGGGCGTGAGGACCTCCCGGCCGGCCACCGGCGTCTCCCCCCGGGCCAGGGTCTTCAGGTACGCGGTCAGGTCGGCCTGGTTCCACCAGCGCCGCCCCTCCGCAAAGGAATGGGCCGCCGGCCCCAAGCCGAGGTAGGGGACATGCTGCCAGTACTTCCGGTTGTGGCGGGAGATGTTTTCCTGGCCCCGGGCAAAATTGGAGACCTCGTAATGGCAGTAGCCCTGATCGCCCAGAAATTCCGAGGTGAAGAGAAAGAAGGCCAGGCCGTCCTCCTCGCCGGGCAGGGCGAACTCCCCCTGCTCCAGCCGGGCCTTGAAGACCGTGCCGGCTTCGGCGGTGAGCTGGTAACAGGACAGATGCTGGGGCCGGTAGGTCAGGAGGCGGTTTAAGGTGCTTTCCCAGGTGAGCAGGGATTGGCCGGGCAGGCCGTAGATGAGGTCCACCGCCACGGCGGCGAAACCGGCGGTCAGCGCGGCATTGAGGGCCCATTCCGCCTGGGCGGCGGTGTGACGCCGGCCCAGGAAGCGCAGCTCCCGGTCTTCCAGGGACTGCACCCCCAGAGACAGGCGGGTGATGCCCAGCTCCCGGTAGCCCCGGAGCTTGTCCGGGGTAAGGTCATCGGGGTTGGCCTCCAGGGTGATTTCGCTTCCCGGCGCAAAGGCAAACAGGCGCCTCAAAAAAGCGAGCAGGCGCTCCAGGTCCCCCAGGGACAGCAGACTGGGGGTGCCCCCGCCCAGGTACAGCGTGTCAAAGGCGGGAAACGCCTCCCGATAACGCCCCGCCTCCTCCTCCAGGGCCGCCAGCCAGGGCGGCACCAGGGTCAGGTCGGTGGAGGAATGAAAGCCGCAATAGGGGCACTTGCCCCGGCAGAAGGGCACATGCACATAAAGGCCGGGGGCAGGGCCCTCCCCCCCAGCTTTTCCCATGCTCACTTCACTCATTTTTGGTCTTCAGCACCGCCACAAAGGCGCTCTGGGGGATGGTGACGGAGCCCACCATTTTCAGGCGCTTCTTCCCTTCCTTTTGTCGTTCCAGGAGCTTGCGCTTGCGGGTGACGTCGCCGCCGTAGCATTTGGCGGTGACGTCCTTCCGGAAGGCGCTGATGGTCTCCCGGGCGATGACCTTGCCGCCGATGGCCCCCTGGATGGCGATCTTGAACTGCTGCCGGGGGATCTCCTCCTTGAGGCGCTCGCACACCCGGACGGCCCATTCCCGGGCCCGTTCCCGGTGCACGATCATGGACAGGGCGTCCACCTTCTCGCCGTTCAGCAGGATGTCCAGCTTCACCAGATCGCTGGGCCGGTAGCCGATGAGCTCATAATCGAAGGAGCCGTAGCCCTGGGTGACGCTTTTCAGCTTGTCGTAGAAGTCGATGATGACCTCCGCCAGGGGCAGGTCATAGCGCAGCTCCACCCGGCCGGGGGAGGGGTTGCTGAAGTGGGGGTTGACCCCCCGGCGCTCCAGGCAGAGTTTCATCACCGCGCCCACATAGCGCTCCGGAACGATGATGGAGGCCCGGATATAGGGCTCCCGGGTCTCCTTGATCTTCACCGGGTCCGGATAGTGCTGGGGGTTGTCCACCGCCAGGGTGGTGCCGTCGGTGATGGTGAACTCATAGCGCACCCCCGGCACCGTCATGATGAGGGACTGGCCGAACTCCCGGGCCAGGCGCTCCTGGACGATCTCCAGGTGCAGCAGCCCCAGAAAGCCGCAGCGGAATCCCTGCCCCAGGGCGGCGGAGGAGTCCTTCTGGTACACCAGGGAGGCGTCGTTGAGCTTGTACTTCTCCAGGGCGTCGGCCAGGGCCGGGTAGTCGTCGTTGCTCACCGGGTAGATGGAGGCGAAGACCACCGGCTTCACCTCCTTGAAACCGGGGAGGGGCGCGGCGGCGGGGCGGGCGTCCAGGGTGATGGTGTCGCCGATGCGGGTGTCGCTCACCTGCTTGATGCCGGCGATGAGATAGCCCACTTGGCCGGCGCGGAGCCTGGCCCCGGGCTGGCGGCTGAGGCCGAAGAGGCCCACCTCCTCCACCTTGTAAGTGGCCCGGGTGGACATGAGGCGGATGACATCCCCGGGCCGGACCTCACCGTCAAAGAGCCTCAGGCTCACCACCGTGCCCCGGAAGGAATCATACTGGGCGTCGAAGATCAGGGCCCGCAAAGGCGCCTCGGGGCTGCCCCGGGGGGGCGGGATGCGCCGGACGATGGCCTCCAGGACCTCGGTGATGCCGATCCCCTCCTTGGCGGAGCAGAGCACCGCGCTCTCCGGGTCCAGCCCCAGCTCCCGGCGGATCTGCTCCTTGGTCCCGGGAATGTCCGCCTGGGGCAGGTCAATCTTGTTGATCACCGGGATGATGGCCAGGTCGTGCTCCAGGGCGAGGTAGAGGTTGGCCAGGGTCTGGGCCTCCACCCCCTGGGAGGCGTCCACCAAAAGGAGCACCCCCTCGCAGGAGGCCAGGGCCCGGGAGACCTCATAGGAAAAATCCACATGCCCCGGGGTGTCAATGAGGTTGAGGGCGTACTCCTGCCCGTCCGCCGCCACATAGGGCAGGGTGATGGTGTTGCTCTTGATGGTGATGCCCCGCTCCCGTTCCAGGTCCATGGTGTCCAGCATCTGGTCCCGGCGCAGCCGCTCCGGCACCATGATGGTGGCCTGGATGAGGCGGTCCGCCAGGGTGGACTTGCCATGGTCGATGTGGGCGATGATGCTGAAGTTGCGAATCTGCTGCATAAAAAATGTGTCAGGCGCCCCCCGGGGGGCATCAATTCTGCCCCCCTGGAAACCGCACCAGGATAAGGCAGCCCCCCGGTCCGGGAATCCGCCCGCCGGGAAAAGTGAGCCCTCAGTCCTCCGGCCCGGCGCCCCGGCGCAGGGATTCCCCCAGGGCCTCCAGGTATCTGCCGGCGTAGGCGACAAATTCCCCTTCGATGATGAAGCTGTCGCTGAGGCGGCTTTCGACTTCCCGGACTTTCAGGCGGCGGGCCACCAGATAGACATTGCGGTTGAGCCGCTCCGGGGGGCCGGGCCAGCGGTAGTAGAGATTGGGCACCCGCCGGACTATCACTTTCAGGCCGCTGTCGTCCAATACTGTTATTTTATCATAAAGGGGGCGCCGGATGTCCGGGGGCTCCAGCATGGTGCCCTTCACCACCAGGCACTCCCTCCGGGCGTTCAGGCCTTCCAGCTCCCGGGCGATGTGGATGAGTAGGGTCTGGCGACGGGCCGGCGACGGGGAGAAGTCCCGGAGGAAGTAGCCGGGCGGCCAGGACTTGCAGGAGAGGGTGGCGCTGACCTGGGCCGCAGCCGGCGCAGCCATCAGGCCCACCAGGAACCACCCCAGGAGGGCCGCCCCCAAAAAGGACCTCGCCCCAGGCCGCCCCTGGACCCGGACTCCCGGGGCGCGACCCCGGCTGCGGCAGTGTCCAGGCATTGCGCCCTCAGGCCGCCGCCTCCCCCAGCACCTGCTTGATCTGCACGAACCGGAGGAGTCCGGTTTTGGTGATGAGACCCGTCAGGCGGCCGTCGGCCATCACCAGAAGGCGCTCTTCGCCGCTTTTCAGCATGCGGGCCAGGGCCTGGGCCAGGGTGGCTTCCGGATCAATGATGAGATCCTCGGACAGGGGCAGCATGATATCCCGGACCCGGACCTCGTCCTGACGCGGCCGGGGCACCTCCCGCACCTCGTTCAGGCTCACCACCCCCACGACGCGGCCGTCCTCCGCCACCGGGAAGCCCCGGTAGCCGTAGCGCAGGATATAGTCCTGCACCAGCTGGGAAATGGGCATATCCGGGGGCACCTGGACCACCTCCCGCACCATGACCTCCCGGAGGGGCACGCTCTCCAGGGCCTTGCGGATGACCAGCTCCTCGTAGCCATGGGCGGACATGCTCCTCAGAAACATGCCGATGAACAGCAGCCAGAGGCCGTTGATGAGGGCGCCGGCGAAGATCTGCAGGGCCCCCAAAAGCATCAGGGCCACGGCAAAGCCCTTGCCGATGTCGCTGGCCACCTTGGTGGCATAGGTCTGGGAGCCGGTGCGCCACCACAGGATGGCCCGCAGCACCCGGCCGCCGTCCAGGGGGAAGCCGGGGATGAGGTTGAAAAACCCCAGGGCCAGGTTGATCCAGGAAAGGTAGCCGGCCACCGCCACCGTCAGGGCGGAGGCGAAGCCCGCCAGGACACCTTTCGCCAGGCCGAAGAAGGCGGCCAGAGCAAAACTGCACAGCGGCCCCACAATGGCCACCTTGAGCTCCACCCGGGGGTCTTTGGGCTCCTCCCCCATCCTGGCCACCCCACCGAAAATAAACAGGGTGATCTCGGGAATCTCCAGACCGTTTCTTTTGGCCACCAGGGAATGGGTCAGCTCGTGGAGCAGGACGGAGGTGAAAAACAACAGGGTGGCCGCCATTCCCGCCAGCCAGTATGCCTGGGTGTCATGCCCCGGAAAATTCCGGGGGAAATACCCCGCCGCCAGGGCCACCAGGACCAGGGTGAAGACCACAAACCAGGAAAAGTCCAGGGTGATGCGGATGCCTGCGATCTGAAACAGGGTGATGCCGGAGCGTCCGGCCGCTGGTGCCGCCATATCCGTGCCTCCCGTGCTCCTCGCCGGCGGGCGGTGACGATGGCCTGAAAGCCTTTCCCAGACCCCTGCCTGAGAGGCCTCCCCTCGCCTGCCAGCGCCTTCTGCGACATGTGCTGGCGGGCGCAGCCGACGCCGCCCACAGCGGTTTCCCCTTATTATCCCATGAACCCGCTGCTCCTGCATGGTTTTCCATGCAGCCGGGAGAGGAACAGGGAGATTTGCTTCCCAGAGGCGGAGTGTGATAAAAGGGCGGTGATGGCGGCGGGCAAGTGGGAAAACGGCCTTTTTTGGGGGCGCTGCGAGCTCTGCGGCAGGTGGCGGCCGGTGACCCCGGAACCCCTGGCCGCAGAGGCCTTTTTCACCCATTGGCGGGCCATATTCTCCTGCTGCGGCCGGGAGCAGGCGGCCCTGATCACGGTGGAAAAGGACGAGCTGGATTTTCATTGAGTCCGGGGACGCCCCAAAGGCCGGCGGATGAGCTCCCGGACCCAGGCCCCCGTCCTTCTGCGGGAATCACCCGCCTCCGGTAAGTGGGCGTGCCGCCTGGAATTTTCAGTCAGCCTCGCCTCCTCCGGAGGGGAGCGGGAGTCAGGGAGGTGAATATGAGCCTGACCCCCTGCCGGGAGTGCGGCCGGGAGCTCAGTCCCGAGGCCCTCCACTGTCCCCACTGCGGGGCGCCGGGTCCCGGGGGGGCCCCCGCGGCCCCCGGCGGGGGGGTTGGGGGTTTGAATGGCGCTCCCGGCGGGAGATCGCGGGCTGGCCGGTGGTGCACGTGGCCCTGGGGCGGAACCCGGAGGGCCGCCTGCGGTTGGCCAAAGGCATCATCGCGGTGGGCCAGTTCGGGGTGGGACTCATCACCGTGGCCCAGTTCGGGGTGGGAGTGCTCTTCGGAGCAGGCCAGTTCATCCTGGGGGGCACCGCCCTGGCCCAGGTGGCGGTGGGCGCCCTGATTGCGGTGGGGCAGGTGGCGGCGGGCTATGTGGCCATAGGACAGGTGGCGGCGGGCTGTTTCGCCTTGGCTCAGATGGGGTACGCCCGGCACCTCTGGAGTCCCCGCCACCGGGATCCGGCGGCGGTGGCCTTCTTCACCGCCCTCTGGGAAGGCATCAGAGACCGCCTGTGGTGAGTGCCGCCCCCGGTTCCCCTTCCGGCATCTGTGAGGCGTCCTTATGGCCGTGCGCATCGGCTGCTGCGGCTTTCCCGTCAACCGGCGGGAGTATTTCCGCCACCTCCCAGTGGTGGAGATCCAGCAGACCTTTTACCAGCCCCCCAAGGCGGAGACCGCCCGGCGCTGGCGGCAGGAGGCCCCCCCGGAGGCCTGCTTCACCCTCAAGGCCTGGCAGCTCATCACCCACGAAGCCAAAAGCCCCACCTACCGGCGCCTGACACGGCCCTTAAGCGGGGCGGAGCGCCGGCAGGCCGGGGCCTTCCGGCCCACTCAGGTGGTGAGGGAGGCCTGGGAGGTGACCCGGGAGGTGGCCGCCGCCCTCGAGGCCCGGGTGGTGGTCTTCCAGTGCCCCGCCTCCTTCACCCCCACCCCGGAACACCGGGAGCATCTCACCGCCTTCTTCCGGGGCATTACCCGGGACGATCTCCTCCTGGCCTGGGAGCCCCGGGGCGCCTGGCCCCGGGAGGAGGTGGAACGGCTGTGCCGGGAGCTCCGGCTCCTGCCGGTGGTGGATCCCCTGGCCACCCCACCCTTCCCCGGGCCGGTGGCCTATTTCCGCCTCCATGGCCGCACCGGCTGGCGCTATCGCTACACCGAGGCCGATCTCGCGGAGCTGGCCCGCCTGCTGGAGGACCGGGAGGAGGTCTATGTGCTCTTCAATAACGTGAGCATGTGGGAGGACGCCCTCCGGTTCGCCCGCCTGCTGGGAGAGGGATGACTCCTGTCGGGCGGTTCTCCCCGCGGGAGGGCCTGGCCAAGTCCGGCCCGGCTGGTTTCTCCCTGCCCGGCCGGGCATTCCGCGCCCGCCCTGCCCACGCCGCCCTGCAACACACAAAGGGGGCCCTCAGGCCCCCGTTTCTCCTGCTCCGGGAGGCCGGGGTTCTCCGCCCCCGGCCCCTTCAGGCCGCCGGCTCCGGCCACCCTCGCCGCCGAACCGGGGTGGCCGGAGGCGCCAGCCGGCTCAGCTTTCCATGAAGGGATTGACGATGTGGATGGGGACCTTGGCACCCCGGACCACCTTGGCGGCCACGCTCCCGAAGGCGGGGGTGCGCTGATCCAGCTCCCCGTGGCCCCGGCCATGGGTGGTGAGCACGATCATATCCGCCTGGACCTCGTCCGCGGCCTTCAGGATCTCCGCGGCGGCATCCCCCTCCGCCAGTTTGATCTCCAGGGACCGGCAGGCCTTGAGCTCCGGAGAGCACAGCTTCTGGATTTCTTCCCGGGCATGCTTGAGTTCCCACTCCCGGAAGCTCTCCAGATGCTCCTGGTTGGGATAGCCGTAGGCGGTGAGCATGCTGGTGAGGTCGGTGCCCACGTACATCACCACCACCTTGGCACCGTATTTCTCGGCCAGGGACACCACGTGCCGCAGGGCCTTGAGGGAATTTTTGGAGAGATCCGTGGGCCAGAGGATGGTTTTGACTTCCATAAGGGAGGCCTCCCGTATGTGCAAAGTGATGGGCTTGACCGGGACGGGCGGGCCTGCCCCTCCCGCCCCGGGAAGTAGGTCCCGCCGCCGCTTAAGCCCGGATCTCTTCCTTGACGCTCACCGCCACCTTGTAGAGGATGGTGAGGATGAGGAACCCGGTGGCCCAGACCCCCAGGGTGATGACGATCTCCGGCAGGGTGGGGATGTATTCATTCACCTGGTGCAGCGGGTTGGGGACAAAGCCGCCGCTGATGAGGCCCAGACCCTTGTCAATGTAGGTGGTGATGACGATGAGCCCGCAGGTGAGGGCCAGGGTGGTCTCATTCTGCCGGATCCTGGGGGAGACCATGAGGAGGGCGGCGATGCACATGCCCACAATGGAGAACCACATCCACGGCACCAGCCAGCCCTTGCCCTGGAGGCCATAGAACAGGTAATAGAAGTGGTCCATGTGCTCCGGGATGCGGCTGTAAAACACGGTGAAGAGCTCGCAGAAGAAGAAGAACACATTCACCAGGATGGCGTAGGTGACGATCTTGGCCAGGGTCTGGATCTGCTCCCGGCCCGGATCAAATTTGGTGTAGCGCCGCACCAGCAGGGCCAGCAGGATGAGGAGGGCCGGACCCGAGGCAAAGGCCGAGGACAGAAAGCGGGGGGCCATGATGGCGGTGAGCCAGTAGCCCCGCCCCGGCAGGCCGGCGTACAGAAAGGCGGTGACGGTGTGGATGGAGGGCGCCCAGGGAATGGACAGGAGAATCAGGGGCTTCAGCCACTTGGGGGGCGGCACCTGATTCCTTTCCGCCTCCAGCACCAGCCAGCCGCAGACGATGTTGAGGAAGAGATAGCCGTTTAAGACGATCATGTCCCAGAAGAGGACGGAGTTGGGGGTGGGATACTTGATGACATTGAGGAGGCGGTCCGGCCGTCCCAGGTCCACGATGATGAAGAGCAGGCACATGCTCACTGCGGCCACCGCCAGGAATTCCCCCAGGATGGTGACCCGGCCGAAGGCCTTGTAGTCATGGAGGTAATAGGGCAGGACCACCATCACGGCGGAGGCCGCCACGCCGACCAGGTAGGTGAACTGGGCGATGTAGAAGCCCCAGGAGACGTCCCGGCTCATGCCGGTGATGCCCAGACCGAAGGTGAGCTGCTTCAGATAGACGAGGAAGCCCACGGCCGAGAGGGTGGCCAGGACCGCCAGCAGCGTGAAATAGCGTCGGGTTCCGACAAAGGCGTTTTCCAGCATGACGACCTCACACGATGTAGTACACCTGCGGATTGGTGCCCAGGTGGGGTTTGCGCCGGATGGTGTAGTGCGCCCGCAAGGCGGCCCGGACCGGAGAGCCGGCATCGTTGAGATTACCGAAGATCAGCGCCCCGCCGGAGGCCTCCACGCAGGCGGGCTGCTGGCCCAGGGCCAGGCGCTCCTCGCAGAGGAGGCATTTTTCCACCACCCCGATTTCCCGGGTGGGGTAATCGGGATTGATCCTGGCGATGTAGGGCCGGGGATCCCGCCAGTTGAAGCTGCGGGCCGCATAGGGGCAGCCGGCCATGCAGAAGCGGCAGCCGATGCAGCGGTGCATGTCCATCATGACGATGCCGTCGGGCCGCCGGTAGGTGGCTTTGGTGGGACAGACCCGGACGCAGGGAGGATTGTCGCAGTGGTTGCACAAAAGCAGGAAGTTCATGCCCTGCAGTTTTTCCCACTTGTGGTCCTGCTCGAAGCCCACGAAGGCATGCTCATAGATGTCGGTCCAGATCCATTTGATCTGCCAGCGGTTTTTCAGGTCTTCAGACAGGGCCAGCTTGGGGTCCGGAGGCTCCTGGAAATTGGGGACATTGTGCAGGGTGTGGCAGGCCTCGATGCAGCGGGCCGCCACCTTGTCGGTCAGTTTGCGCATGTCCACCACCAGGGCCCAGCGGGTGCCGGCGGCCTCGGTCTTGGCCACCGCCGCCTCCACCTCCCCGGGGAGCACCAGTTCAAAGGCCGCTTTGCCACCCAGCCCCAGCAGGCCGGCCAATTTGAGAAAGTCCCGTCGGTTGATGCCCATCACTTCCCCTCCGCCTGCGCCACTTTCTGCTCCTTGGGGAGGTGGCAGCCCCAGCAGTTGGGGGCCACCGCCACGTAATTGTGGCACTGATCACAGAATTGGCTCTTGTTGGTGTGGCACTCCATGCAGTTGTTGGACAGGCTGGCCAACACCTTCTTCCCCTGGGAGGTGGTGTAGTAGCGCTCGCCGGTCCGTACGACCTGCTCCCGCCAATCCCACAGGAGCTGCATGTGGTTGGCCCGCATCCACTCGGTGGGCTCCACGCACTGGCGCTCCTTCTCCGCCAGCTTCTGGATGGCCGGAGTGTCCAAACTGGGCTGGGGCACCGGATGGACCTTTCCCATGTTCAGGAGCACGGGGGCGCCGAACACCACCAGGAAGATCGCCAGCCCCACAGCCACGGCCTTGGCGCTGTAGATCTTCTTCTCCACGGTGGGCTTGGGCGCAAACCAGCCGAATTCGTTCTTATAGTCAGCCATTTATTCCTCTTCCTCCCCACCTTCTTGTTCGCCGAAGCCCACCAGGTCACGGTCCCGCAGGTCGGTGGTGCGTTCGAGTTCCCCCTCAAAGACGAGGGCGTTGCCCACCAGCTCGGTGATGCCGGTGATCTCCACCTCCGGCACCCAGTACTGTACCAGGGTGGGCAGGGTGGCCCGGTCCAGGGCGCAGATGCAGCCCATGTGGTTCACCCCGTAGCGCTCATGCACATAGCGCAGGGCGTTGGCCCGGGCAAAGCCGCCCTGCATGCGCAGCTCCATGTTCTCGTTGGCGTTGATGCCGCTGGAGCTGCCGCAGCAGAAGGTCTTCTCCCGGATGGTGTGGGGGGGCATTTCGAAGAAATGGCCCTCGGGGAGCACATGCTGGATGATGTAGCGGGGCTCCTCGAAGATGCCCATACCCCGGGCGGTGTTGCAGGAGTCGTGGAAGGTTAGCTTGATGTGGGCGTTGCGCTGCGGATCCAGGTTCAGCTTGCCGTGGCGGATGAGGTCGGCGGTGAACTCCGAGATGTGCACCATCCGGTGCACCTTGGCATTCTCGAACTTGGTGCCGGTGATGGGGGAGACGGGCTCCTCCAGGAAGGTGGGCACCTCGCCGTAATAGGTGGGCATGTACTGGTTGCATACCCGCCACATGTGACCGCACTCGCCCCCCAGGATCCACTTCACCTTCAGGCGCTTGGCCTCCTCGTAGATCTTGGCGTTCAGGCGCTTGCCCATCTCATGGGAGACGAACCAGCCGAAGTTGCCGCCCTCCGCCGCATAGGTGCTGAAGGTGTAGTCGAGGCCGATGTAGGTGAACAACAAGAGATAGCCCATGAAGGTGTAGGTGCCGGGATCGGCGAAGTAGTCGCCGGAGGGCACCACCACCAGCACCTCGGCGCCCTTGCGGTTGAGGTACACCGGGGTCTTGATGCCGGTGATGCGCTCGTTCTCCTCGGCCAGAAACTCCATCATGTCCTTCAGGGCCTGGGGGGTGGCACCGATGTGGCTCCCCTTCTCGTAGCACTGGGCCACCGAGGCCAGGGCCCAGTCGATGTTAAGGCCCACGGAGGCCAGCATCTCCCGGCCCAGGAGGGTCATCTCCGCCATATCAATGCCATAGGGGCAAAAGAGGGAGCAGCGCCGGCAGATGGTGCACTGATACAGATAAAAGAACCACTCCTTGATGACGTCCTCATCCAGATCCCGGGCCCCCACCAGCTCCCCCAGGGCCTTGCCGATGCGGGTGAAGTAGCGCTTGTAGACGCTGCGCAGCAGTTCCGCCCTGAGGACCGGCATGTTCTTGGGGTCGCCGGTGCCCAGGAAGAAGTGGCATTTGTCGGCGCAGGCGCCGCAGCGCACGCAGATGTCGAAGAAGAGCTTCAGGCTGCGGAACCGGGCCAGGCGGTCCTCCATCCCCGCCAGGACGATCTCCTTCCAGTTGGCAGGGAGCTGCCAGTCCTCGTCGGCCACGGACCACTGCCGGGGGAAGGGATAGTCGATCCACTCCAGCCATTTGGGCGCCGCGGCGTTGCAGTAGGTTCCGGGGCGAAACTCAGGTTTGACCTCCATCCAGCCTTTGGCCGGCGGCTGGTAACTGACGCGGGCGAGTTCTTCAGGCTTCGGAAGACTCATCGGTTATTCCCCTTCCACTTCCGCGGTTTCAGGTTCTTTTTCCACCGGAATGCCGGCTTCGTACATGGCCTCCCGGAACTGGTCTTCATACTCCATGTACGGGTGGAACTTCACCGGATAATTCCAGGGGTTGACATGCAGCGCCCAGCGGTTGTCGCCCGGGAGGTTGCGGGTGGGGCTCAAGAAGACCCCCGGGGCATGCAGGAGCTTGCTGTAGGGAAAATACGCCAGGAGCACGCACACCAAAAAGAGGTGCACATAAAACAGGGGCGAAATCCCCGCCGGGATCACCGGCTTCAGGCTCACCAGACCCATGATGAGCTGCTTCACCGCGGTGATGTCGGTCTTGAAGAAGTAGCGCATCAGGATGCCGGTGCTGACGATGCCGAAGATGAGAAAGAGGGGGAAATAGTCGGAAGCCAGGGTGATATAGCGCAGATTGGCGTTGGCCAGCCGCCGGCCCAGGAGATACAGCAGGGCCAGCACGATGATGATATCCGTCAGATAAAAGGTGGGGATGAAAAACTGCAGAAAGCCGTCAATCTCCCCCAAAAGGGCAATGGGCTTCGGCGTGGGTTCAAAGAAAAACCGGAGATGGCGCAGAACGATGATGAGAAAGGCATAGTGGAAGGCGATGGCCCCCAGCCAGAGCCACTTGTAGGACCAATGTACCAGACGGGCCTTTTCCGGAAACTTGGGGTCGGGGACCAGCTCGGTGCGGGTGTTGCGGAAGAGGCTGCGGAAGGCCAGCACCTCCAGAGCCATGCGTCCCAACACCCAGAGGCGGTTTTCCGGGTTGTCCAGTTTGTCCCCCAGGGTGCGGGGGATCCAGGGCAGCGATTTCACCTGCCCGGCGGTGGTGGGGATCTTGAAGGGGACCGGGGAGCGGGCCCATTTGATGACCCGGTAGATGATCCCCTCAAAGAAGATCAGGAGGGCCAGGTAGGGCACCACCACCCCGAAGAGGAGCTGGAGGTTGCCCTGCACCCCCACGTAGGCCACGGCGATGAGTCCCAGAACCGCCGCCAGGGCCACCGTGATATGACGCTGGGTAAAATTCATGTACCGTCACCTCATCTGTATTTGGCCGGCGCACCCCCGGGGCTCAGAAGCTGGTGGGATCCACCCCCACCCGCCGCAGCAGCCCGCTGATCCTGGCCTTCATCTCCGCCACCTTCAGCTCGGAGAGTTTCTCCCGCCGCTTCATATAGACGTCAAAGCCCAACAGGGCCAAGCCATCCAGGCGGGACTCCAGGTCCAGGAGCTCTTCCCTGAGGCCGGCGTCGGCCTTTAGCTCTGTGGCCAGCTCTTCCCGAATGATGGGCTTCAGAAAAAAGACGAAGGCCAGGGCCTGGGAGGGGGTGAAATCCTGCACCGCCCAGATGCGCAGCACCTCATCCAGCTGGGCGGAGGCCACCTCCGGCCCGGCCTCCCCCATCACCGCCCCGAAGATGCCCTTCAGTCCCTCGGTGAGGCGATGGGCCACCGGATTGCTGAAGCGGTCCGCCTCCCGCCGCAGAAACTCGGCGGTCTCCGGGGGATAACAGGCAAAGACCCGGTCCCGCCACCTCTCCAGGATCACCCCCCGGCGCTCGGCCAGGAGTTGCTTCAGATTCATGGGCACAGTCCCGCTTTGACGTTGTGAATGTTACAACAATCGCAAATTTTCCGTCAACGGAAAAAATTCACCCTCTGCACCCCGGCAGTTCCAGAAGCTCACACCCCCGGGCTCCCCCCACCGGCGGGCGGGGAGGCCTCCGACGGGGCCTTGGGCGGCCGCCGGCCCCGCACCCGGTTCAGCCACACCGACAGCCGGGCCGCCCGCCAGCCCAGCTCCCGGGGGCTGAGAGCCCGCCGCCAGGCACCTTCATAGTAGCGGTCCAGGAGGTCGAAGAGATAGATATTCCCCACCAGGGCCAGGGAGAGGAGGAGGAGGGCCCGGGGGCTTCCCACCCCCAGGAGGCCCAACAGAAATTTGGCCGCCAGAAACGAAAGGAACAGCCGGACCGCAAACGGGAAGAGGATTCTGATCATGGCGGTGTCCACCGGACCCAAACCTAATCCGCAGGCGCTGGCCTGATTGTAGCCTACCTGCCCGAAAGTGCAAGGGAGGGCTTGCCCCGCCGGCCCCGCCCTGGTAAGATAGCCCCACGGGGGGCGGGATCGGAGGAAGCCGTCCTCTCCCCCCAGAGCGTATCCTTTCCCGCTACAGGTGGCGCAGAGGATGTTTCGTCTGGAGGAATTCCGGGCCGGCCGTTACGGGGTGTCCTTCAGCCAAGCGGAGGAGCTCCCGGCCTGCTGCTTTGAGTGCCCCTATCTGATGCACGAAGAAAACCCGGTGTGCTTCTGCGAGCAGCCCTTCTACTACTACTGCGTCTATTCCTGGCCGGACAAGCTCACCCGGACCCCCGCTCCCTGTCTTGAGCCGGCGCCTTAAGCCCCCGGTTCCGCCCCTCTCTCAGCCCGCCTCACCACCAGAACTCCGGATAGCGCCGGCGGGGAATGAGGTTGTTGAAGAGGAGCGCCACCAAAAGCAGCAGCAGCACCCCCGCGGCCACCGGCATCAGCACGAAGAGATAGCCCAGGTTCTGGACCTTGGGGCCCCCGAGAATGGCCACCAGGGCGGTGGCCCCCCCGGGGGGGTGGAGGGTCCGGGTGGCGTGCATGAGCATGATGCTCACCGACACCGCCACCGCCACGGCCAGCGCCGGATGGGGGCTTAGCAGTTTCAGGGCCGTGACCCCCACCGCGGCGGAGAGGAGATGGCCCCCCACCAGATTCCGGGGTTGGGCCAGGGGGCTTTTCACCGCCCCGTAGAGGAGCACCGCCGAGGCCCCGAAGGGCGCAATGAGGAGGAGAAGGTCGCTTTCCTGGAAGAACTGCGCCTCCAGGAAGGCCACCAGCCCCAGACCCAGAAAGCCCCCCAGGCCGGAGAAGAGGATCTCTAAGGCATCCACCCGGGGCGGGCTGATGGAGGTGCCCCGCATCTTCCCCAAATAGGCCCGGATCATGGGGACACCCCGCCCTGGAGGGCCTTGAGCAGGTCCCCCCGGCTGACGATCCCCACCAGCCGGCCCCCGCCATCCACCACCGGCACCCGGTTGATGCGGTGGGCCGCCAGCACCTCGGCCACCTCCCGGACGGTGGTCTCCGGGTTCACCGTCACCGCCGGGGCGCTCATCAGCTCCGCCGCCGCCTTTTTCGTGAGGGGCAGGGCCACGCACCCCCGGGCGCGCAGGCAGGCGGCCACCAGGCTCATGAAATTGGCCTCCCCGGACCCCATCTGCCGGAGGAAATCCCGTTCGCTGATCACCCCCACCACCCGGCCGTCCGCCTCCACCACCGGCACCCCGGAGACGCCCGCCCGCCCCATGGCTTCGGCCACCTCCGCCACCGGGGTGTCGGGCCTGACGCTCACCACCTCCCGGGTCATGATCCGGGCCGCGGTCACCTCCTGAAAGAGACGCTGCCGGGCCAGACGGTATGCCAGGCGGTAGAGCTCCCGGAAGCTTCCCGGGGTGATGTCCAGATACCCGGGGATCTCCTTCATGGCTGCGTAGATATCCTCATCGGTGAGGGGGAATTCCCCCGCTCCGGCCTCCGGGGCGATTTCCCGGCTCATGGCGGCCTCCCGGCCCGGTTCCCGCGCCTTCCCTGGGGACGGCGGGGTCCGGGTGGATAAATTTTCCCCCTTCCCGTTCAGGGGAGTAGATTATAATGTTTAAGGTCATATGTTCGGAGCGCGTCGGGAGACCGGCGCCCCCGGAGCCCGACCCGGGCTGTTTTTGCCCCCGGCCAGGAGCCCGACATTCCCTCCCCTCCGAAGGAGTGCCTATGCCCGCCTACGGTCTGGAATACCACGGCATCCGCAACGTGGCCGCCGCCCACTGGAATCTCACCACTCCGGCTCTTTATGAGAAGATCGTCTCCCGGGGGGAAGGCCTCATCGCCCACCTGGGCCCGGTGGTGGTGCGCACCGGCACCTACACCGGCCGCTCCCCCAAAGACAAGTTCATTGTCTATGAGCCCAGCAGCGCCCCGCACATCGCCTGGGGGGAGCAGAACACCCCCCTGGACCCGGAAAAGTTCGATCTGCTGTATTACCGGCTCCTGGCCTACCTCCAGGGGCGGGAGATCTTCATCCAGGACTGCTATGCCGGGGCCGACCCCCGTTACCAGATCCCCATCCGGGTCATCACTACCTATGCCTGGCAGAACCTCTTCGCCCGGAATATGTTCATCCAGATCAAGGACCGTCAGCTCCTGGAGACGCACCGCCCGGAGTTCACCGTCATCAGCGCCCCCTCCTTCCACGCCGTCCCGGAGCTGGACGGCACCAACTCCGAGGCCTTCATCCTCGTGAATTTCGGCCGGCGCCTCATCCTCATCGGCGGCACCAGCTACGGGGGCGAAATCAAAAAATCCATCTTCACCATCCTCAATTACTACCTCCCCCAGCAGGAGGTGCTGTCCATGCACTGCGCCGCCAACATGGGGGAAAAGGGGGACACCGCCCTGTTCTTCGGACTGTCGGGCACCGGCAAGACCTCCCTGTCCGCCGATCCGGAACGCCGCCTCATCGGCGACGACGAACACGGCTGGTGGAAGGAGGGCATCTTCAACTTCGAAGGGGGCTGCTATGCCAAGGTCATCCGCCTCAACCCTCTGGCGGAGCCGGACATCTATGAGTGCACCCGGCGCTTCGGCACGGTCCTGGAAAACGTCACCATCGACCCGGTGACCCGGCGCCTGGATCTGGATGACGACTCCCTGACGGAGAACACCCGGGCCGCCTACCCCATCACCCACCTGAAAAACATCGTGCGCTCCGGGGTGGGGCCGCCCCCCAGCCACATCTTCATGCTCACCTGCGACGCCTTCGGGGTGCTGCCCCCCATCGCCAGGCTGACCCCGGAGCAGGCCACCTACCATTTCCTCAGCGGCTACACCGCCAAGGTGGCGGGCACCGAACGGGGCATCAAGGAGCCCCAGGCCACCTTCAGCACCTGCTTCGGCGCGCCCTTCATGGCCCTGCCCGCCTCCGTCTATGCCCGCCTCTTCCGGGAGAAGATCAAGGAGAGCCAGGCGCAGTGCTGGCTGGTGAACACCGGCTGGACCGAGGGCCCCTACGGCGTGGGACACCGCATTGACATCGCCCACTCCCGGGCCCTGCTGCGGGCGGCCTTGAGCGGCGCCCTGGAAGGGGTCCCCTGCCACCCGGACCCCGCCTTCGGGCTGCTGGTGCCGGATACCTGCCCCGGGGTGCCGGAGCGCCTGCTCCACCCCCGGAACACCTGGGCCGACCCCGAGGCCTACGACCGCACCGCCCAGGAGCTCATTGCCCGTTTCCGCCAGAACTTCGCCCAGTACGCCGGCACGGTGGAGCCGGCGGTCCGGGACGCCGGCCCCGGCGGCCCGGCCTGAACCTGCCTGCCGGAGGAGGGGCGCGAGGGGCCCCTCCCCCGGCTTACTTCGGCTCCTCTTCCTCCACCGTGCCCTTGGTCTTGGTGCCGCACATGGGGCAGAGGATATCAATCTCCTTTTCGTCGCCGATAAATTTTTCCCGGAGCTTTTCCGGCCCCAGGAAGGTGATGTCCCCGCAGGCGCAGGCGGGGCATTCGGCCCGGACGGTGTACTTGCGTTTGGACATGCTTAAGACCTCCCGATGAAATGGCTGAAACCCCGGCGGCCGGAGAACCGGCTCCGGATTTCCCTCCCCCTAACCTAACCCTTCCCGACCCCTGAGGCAAGGGACCTGAGGGGCGTCTCCCCCGCCCGGCCCCCCCGTCGTTGTCTTTCCCTCCGGATGGGGCTATAATGAAAGTAAAAACCGGGTCTGGAACCCCTCGCAGGTTCACCGGTTTGCCCCATCAAGGACCCGTCGATGCCAGATCCCCACCAGGAAAAGATCCTCATCCTGGACTTCGGCTCCCAGTACACCCAGCTCATCGCCCGGCGGGTGCGGGAGCTGAAGGTGTATTGCGAGATCCATCCCTATTCAATGCCCATGGAGGAAATCCGGAAGTTCGCCCCCCAGGGGATCATCCTTTCCGGAGGACCGAAGAGCGTCTACGAGCCGGATGCCCCCCGCCTCGACCCCCGGGTCCTGGAGCTGGGGGTGCCGGTTCTGGGCATCTGCTATGGCCTGCAGCTTCTGAGCCATATGCTGGGGGGTACGGTGGTGCCCGCAGCTTCCCGGGAATACGGCCGCAAGACCTTCACCATCCACTATTTCGACGATCTCTTCCACGGGCTGGCCCCCCAGGAGACGGTGTGGATGAGCCACGGCGACCTGGTGGAAAAGCCGCCGCCGGGCTTTGAGATCCTCGGGGGCAGCGACGCCTCCCCGGTGGGGGCCATCCGGGATGGGCGCCGCCTGCTTTACGGGGTGCAGTTCCACCCCGAGGTGAAGCACACCCCTCACGGCCGGGAGATTCTGAAAAATTTCCTTTTCCGCATCTGCCGGCTCTCGGGCCTGTGGACCATGCACTCCTTCATCGAGGCCACGGTCCAGGCCATCCGCGGGCGGGTGGGACCCGAAGAGCGGGTCATCTGCGCCCTCTCCGGCGGGGTGGACTCCTCGGTCACCGCGGTGCTGGTGCACCGGGCGGTGGGCGACCGCCTCACCTGCATCTTTGTGAACAACGGTCTGCTGCGCAAAGGCGAGGCCGAGGAGGTGGTGCAGCTCTTCCGGGACCGGGAGCACCTGAACCTCATCTATGTGGATGCCAGCGAGCGCTTCCTGGCCCTGCTGAAAGGGGTGACCGACCCCGAAGAGAAGCGCCGGCGCATCGGCCGGGAGTTCATCGAGGTCTTCGCCGAGGAGGCCAAAAAAATCGGCGGGGTCAAGTATCTGGCCCAGGGCACCCTTTACCCGGACGTCATCGAGAGCGTCTCCTTCAAAGGCCCCTCTGCTACCATCAAGACGCATCACAATGTGGGGGCCCTGCCCGAGGTCATGCCCCTGGAGCTGATCGAGCCCCTGCGGGAGCTCTTCAAGGATGAGGTCCGGGAGGTGGGGAAGGAGCTGGGCCTGCCCGACTCCCTGTTGTGGCGGCACCCCTTCCCCGGGCCGGGGCTGGCCATCCGCATCCTGGGGGAGGTAACCCCGGAGCGCCTGGCCATCCTCCGGGAGGCCGACGCCATCGTCCAGGAGGAGATGCAGCGCACCGGCTGGTACCGCAAGGTCTGGCAGGCCTTCGCGGTGCTCCTGCCCGTGCGCACCGTGGGGGTCATGGGGGATGAGCGCACCTACGAGCATGTGGTGGCCTTGAGGGTGGTGGACTCCGCCGACGCCATGACCGCGGACTGGACCCGCCTGCCCCACGAATTTCTGGCGCACCTGGCCAACCGCCTCATCAATGAGGTTAAGGGGGTCAATCGGGTGGTCTATGACATCTCCAGCAAGCCCCCGGCCACCATTGAGTGGGAGTGAGGCGGGGAGGGACCGGAGCCCCCGGACGGAAGGCGGACCGGCCGGGCTGACCGGGTCCGGTTTTATGGGGAGGCCTCGTCGGGAGGACGAGGAGCGCCTCGATCCGGGGCCCGCAAGCCCGGGACATCTTGCCGGCGGGCAAATTTATCGCATTTTTCAGGGGAAATGACGGACACGGAGCGCAGCCCCCACAATGAAGTGGCCCCCACCCTGTTCTTCCGGGAGATCCTGGGGCAGGAGCGGGCGTTGGGATATCTGGACACCGCCCTGAAACAGGGGCGGCTGGCCCACGCCTACCTCTTTCTGGGTCCCGAAGGCGTGGGCCGGGCGGCCGCGGCCACCGCCCTGGCGGCCCGCCTCAACTGCGCCGGGCCCACCCCCGAGGGCGAGGCCTGCGGGGGGTGCCCCTCCTGCCGGCGCCTGGCCGCGGGGACGCACCCGGATTTCCTGGTTCTCCGGCCCAGCTCCGAAGGCCGGCAGCCCCAGATCAAAATCGAGCAGATCCGGGAGTTCCGCAAACTCACCGCCTACCCGCCGGTGGGGGGCGGCTGGCGGGTGGCCCTCATCAAACCCGCCGCGGCCCTGAATGACGCCGCGGCCAACGCCCTCCTCAAAACCCTGGAGGAGCCGCCGCCCCGGCATCTGATCATCCTGGCCGCCACCCAGGAAGGCGACCTGTTCCCCACTCTGGTGTCCCGCTGCCAGAAGCTGGCCTTTGCCCCCCTGCCCACGGCCCTGATCCGCCGGGAGCTGGAAAAGAGGGGGCAGCCGCCGGCCCAGGCGGCCCTGGCCGCGGCGTTAAGCGGCGGCTCTTTGGGCCGGGCCCTCAGCCTGGACCTGGAAGCCCTGCCGGCCCAGCGGGACCAGGTCCTGGCCGACCTCCGGCATCTGACCCGGGGGGGAGATGCGGCGATCCTGGAGTGGGCCCAGCGCCTGGCCAAAAGTGTGGCGGAGGCGGACACCTTCCTGACCCTGGCGGCCCTGTGGTATCGGGACCTTCTGGTGCTCCGGGCCGGCGCCGGGGTGGAGCTTCTGGCCCACCAGGACCGCCTGGCGGAGCTCACCGCGGAGTGCCACAGCGGCCGGCCGGAGCACTGGCTGGAAAGACTCGCCGCCCTGGACCGGAGTCGCCGCCAGCTTTCGGCCAACCTCAATCCGGAGCTCACCCTGGACATTCTCGGGTTCCGACTGGCATCATTGTGAGTCATGGACCTCATCAAAGTGCGACTGAACGGCGGCAGCCACTGCTGCACCCTGACCACCGCCAGTGAGGAACTGAAACGGGGGGACCGGGTGCTGGTGGCCACGGAGGAAGGCCCGGAGCCAGGGACGGTGGAGGCCATTTATCGCAACCTCACCCTTCCCCGGCCGCCGGAACATCTCAAGACCATCCTGCGGCGGGCCACCCCCGAGGATCTGGAGCGGGCGGAGAAAAACCGGGCCCTGGCCGCCCGGGCCTTCGCCTACTGCCAGGACCGCATCCTGGCCCGCCAGCTCCCCATCCACCTGGTGCGGGCCCATGTGCTCTTTGACGGCAGCAAGATCATTTTTTACTTTACTGCGCCCGGACGGGTGGATTTTCGGGAATTGGTCAAGGATCTGGTGCAGGAGTTCCGCAACCGCATCGAACTCCGGCAGATCGGGGTGCGCCACCGGGCCAAGATGGTGGGGGGCCTGGGGGTCTGCGGCCAGCAGCTCTGCTGCGCCGCCTTTATCCGGGACTTCGAGCCCGTGAGCGTGCGCATGGCCAAGGAGCAGCAGCTCAGTCTCAACCCCAACAAGATCTCCGGGGTCTGCGGCCGCCTCATGTGCTGCCTTACCTATGAATATGCCTCCTATCAGGAGATCCGGCGGCACCTGCCCCGGGTGGGGAAGAGGGTGCGCCTGCCGGACGGCGAGGCCAAGATCATCCGTTACAATATGATCCGCCAGACCGTGACCCTGGAGACCGCCGACGGGACAGAGCGGGAGCTGCCCCTGGCGGAACTGCCCCTCACGCCCCCGCCGGCCCCGGAGACCGCATCTCCGGAGGGCGAGGAGCCGCCCCCCCAGACGTGATGCCATGTCCGAATCCGATCTCGACAAAGTCCTGGATTCCCTGCGCCTCCAGATAAAAAAGGAGATTGTGGATCACTATTTCGCCGAGCGGGTCTATCTGGAGGAGGAGTCCCGGGCCCTGGAGGAGGAGGCCGCCGCCTTTCGGGAGGAGATGGCCAAGGCCGGCCGGCTCTTTCTCGCCTTCTATGCCGCCCTGGCCGATGAGCAGGTCATCTCCCGGGTCATGCAGGTTCTGGGGCTGAGCCCCTGGCCCTTCTATGAGGAGTTCCGGAAGCTTCCCCCGGCCCAACGGCAGGCCCTGCTGGCCGGCCGGCCGGCGAGAGGCCTCACCGCCTGGCGCCGCTACCGCAACCGCATCCTGGCCATCTACGAGGAACTCTCCAGGGCCCTGGCCGCCTTGCAGGAGCGCCGCCGCAAGATCGAGACCCACCTCACCCTCCTCAATGAGGACATCCAGAAATTCAATGCCTCCTTTGATTTCGGCCTCATTGCCGCCCAGGTGGAGGCCATGGAGGGGGGCGGGGAGGTGATCTCCGGAGGGCTCTTTGCCCCGGAGCGGGAGGAGCTCTCCACCCGCATGCGTTTCAAACGCCGGCGGCTCACGGAAGCGGAGCTGCCCCCCGTGCCGGAGCTGCCGCCTCTGGCCGCCATCAGGGGCCGCCTCCTGGACATCCTGGCCCAGGCGACGCCCCGGTAGCAGGGGCGGGAACTGCGCCCCCGGGAAGGGCACCCCGGGGCTTTCGGAACCGTTCCTTTACCGTGACCGGAGGTGATTCTGATGGTGGAAACCAGCATGTGCCGCTCCCGGCGCCTCACGGCGGGGCTCCTTTGCCTCCTCGGTCTGTGGGCTTCGGGCTGCGCCGCCACTCTCCCCGTCCAGGTGAACGGCTACACCGACCCGGGGGTGGCGGTCTTCTTTCCCGTGGGGTCCCGCTTCTGCGTGGCGGAGAACCCCCAGGCCCCGAACCCCTTGCTGGAGCGGGAGATCAAGGCCAAGATCGAGCGCCTCCTCACCCTGCACGGCTTCAATCTGTCCCCCTGTGAACAGGCCGAATACGTGATGCTCTTCACCTACGGCATCGGTCCGGGGGCCGCCCGCACCGTGATCTCGCCGGAATGGAGCCTGGGGGTGGGGGCCGGCCGTTTCTGGCACGGCGGCTATGTGTTTTTCTGGCCCGGCTTCACCACCTACTCCACCGCGGCCCTCTACGACCGCTGGGTGCTCCTCAATGTGGTGGCCGGCCGGGATTATCGGGAGAAACGGACCTCCCGTCCCCTGTGGGTGGGGGAGGCCCGCAGTTCCGGGACC
>Ga0197142_1000158_pt1 | contig 60720 bp, 57 predicted proteins | sample GBS60_MetaG_FD_148614 | JGI IMG/M metagenome (GOLD analysis project Ga0197142, IMG submission 148614) | Sediment microbial communities from Great Boiling Springs, Gerlach, Nevada, United States - GBS 60_MetaG | ecosystem: Environmental > Aquatic > Thermal springs > Hot (42-90C) > Sediment... | reverse complement strand
CTTTCCCAAAGGGGGTTGCCGCAGCGGTCGACCCGCGACGCCACCACCCGGCCCTCGTTGAAGTCCACCCCCAGGGCACCGGACGCGCGGCTGGTCACCCGCTCTGGCACCGGCCGGTCCGTGGTCGCGTGCACGTACCAGACGTGCTCTCCCTTGCGCTCCTTCCGGACGAACCGGACCGTGATCGCCAGCCCCGCTTCCCACGCCCGCCAAAGCTCCTCGTGCCCGTAGGGGAACCCGACCCCGAACACGACGTGCGCCCGTACTTGTGCTCCAGAGCCGGGGGCACCCGCAGCCGCATCCGCCACCCGCGTTCTCCCGCCGGGGTCAGGGTGGCAGTCTGGTTTCCGCCTGCCTCGTCCCCGCTTCCGAGGCAGAGGAAGGACGAGCAGCGGCGCAGCCTCCAGTCCTCCAACCATTCCCCGTGGGGGGCGTAGCCGTTCTCGCGGAGGTGGAACTGCGCTACAAACGCTTTCCGGGACCCGAAGCACAGCGGGGGGACGTTCCGGCGAAGCTCAAGCCGAGCCTGACTGAGACGCGCCCGGAGCACCCCGAGGTGGCGCTTCTTCTGGTGCAACACAAACCGTCCCTGCAACCGCTTGCCGGGGTCCCGCTCCCCGAGCAGCCGCTCCGTCCGCTTCCGGATCCGCCTGTCGAGGTGGGCGATGCGGCGGCGCAGCCTGCGCAACCCCATCCCGGCAGCTTCCCTGCTCGCACGCACCTGTCCTGCAAGGTCCCGGCTGATCGCGTTGAACTGTCTGGCGGTGATGCCGAACCGGGTCAGGTACTCCTTCTTGCAGGCAGCCACAGACTTCCCACGCACGTAGCGGTCCACGAAGAGGTGGCGCTTTGCGTGGTTGAGCAGGTCGGAGATCTCGTCCAGAGCAGGGTAGACCGAGCGGACTTTGACCCGGGTGGAGAAGGTGACCCGCGGGTCCGGTGCTGCACCCGCTCCAGGGTCCTGTGCGGCCAGCTGAGCACTCATCCAGAGACCCAAACCAATGTTCGCTACTGCTATGCATGCTAACAAAAGCGCCAGCTGCTTGCAACCCTTCCGCCCAGCCCGCCGCGCCGGCCAGCCCGACCAACAACAGCAGCCCAGCCCGGGTCACGCGGGGCCAGGAGGGGCAAGCGTTTGCCACTCCTGACCTCGCGCCCGTGCGTGGTCTCAGGACCGCGGGCCAGGGGGCAGGGGCACGGGAGGTGCGAAGGGGTTGCCCCGTGGGCTCGGCCACCCGGGAGCCGGAACGGAGGGTGCGGGCTGCAGGGGGATGAGCTCCTGGGGGCCCAACGGCCGGCCGTCCGGGCCGATGCCCGGCCCCGGACGCATCTCGTAGAAGCGGCCGTTATAGAACAAGTAGACCCGAGCCTCGCACTCGTCCCCCTGGCCTGGCTGCGGCCGTGCACCCGGGAACTGCTGGCCGGGCCCGGGCAGGGGGATGAGCTCCTGCAGGGGGGCCTGCACGGGCAGCGCCGGCACCGCAGCCGACCGCGGGGCCGTGGACCGACCCACGGCGTATCCCGCCGCCCACAGACCCGCCGCCCCGGCCAGCACCGCCACCGCGGTCCACAGGCGCCGCGCGTTTCCCATGACAGCCCCCTCCAGCTCGGCTTGAGTCTACTGTACCACCCTCAGGTGCCGTGTCGCTTGTCCAGGTTGGCGAAGCGGGAGGTCTCCTTGTGGAAGAACAGCTCCAGGTCGTCCGTGGGGCCGTTGCGGTGCTTCGCCACCCGCACCAGGGCCACGTTCTCCTTCCCCTCCCGACGGGCCCGCTCGGGGTCGTAGTAGTCTTCCCGGTACAGGAACAGGACCAGGTCCGCCACCTGCTCCAGCTCCCCGGACTCCCGGAGGTGGGACAGCATGGGGATCTTGGACCCGCCCTGCTCCGCGGCCCGGGAGAGCTGAGAGACCGCCAGGATGGGGACGTCCAGCTCCTTCGCCAGGGACTTGATGCCCCGGGCGATCTCGCTCAGCTCCTGCGTCCGGTTCTCCGTCTTCCGGTAGGACTGGATGAGCTGGATGTAGTCCACCACGATGAGGCCCAGGCCGTGCTCGGCCTTCAGCTTCCTGGCCTTGGCCCGCATCTCCACCACGGAGAGGTTGGAGGAGTCGTCGATGAAGATGGGGGCCTCCACCAGCACTCCCATGGCCCGGGTGAGCCGCCGCCAGTCGGTCTCCGAGAGGTAACCGCGGCGGAGCCTCTGGCCGTCCACCTGCGCCTGCGCGCACAGCATCCGCTGCACCAGCTGCTCCGCGCTGGTCTCCAGGGAGAAGATGGCCACGGGGATCCGGTGCTCCGTGGCCGCATGCTGGGCGATGTTCAGGCAGAACGTGGTGTTGTGGACGCACACGTCGTTGGCCACGAAGTTGTGGGTGCCGGGGACCGTCAGGTCGTACACCGGGTGCTGGCCCGTGTACTCCACGGACACGATGGGGTCCCACACCACCTCCGGATCCGGCAGGAGGGGCTCGGGGGCGTAGCGAGCCCACTGCCGGAGCCTGTCCCAGCCCAGGACCCCACAGCTCCGCAGCAGCTGCAGCGCCGCCTCCCCCCGGGCCTCCAGCCCGCACCCGCCGTCCCACGCCGCCAGGACGCCGAGCCGCAAGAGCAGGTGCTGCACCTGCCGGGCCATGCGCGGGTTCGGGAGCTCCGCGCGGACAGAAAACTCCTCCCCCTCCCCCCGGCGGCTCCAGGCCTCGGGGTCTCCGTGTACTGAGGCCACGCAGGCCAGCAGGCAGCGAAGGAGCAGGCACAGCTTCGCCCGGTTCAGCTGGAACACCACCTCCGGCAGGCGCCGACGGTCTCCCTCCTCCGCCAGCTCGGGGTAGTCCTGGAGGAACTCCGTGATCACCGCGCCCGCCTCTCCCGCTGAGGCGGGGTCGGGGTTCCCCGGAAGCCCCACCGCCCGGGCCAGGGCGGGAACTCGGGAAGCCCGTACCGCCGCGGTGGCGGAGGCCGCGTCCAGGAAGTCGCGGCTGACCTCGGGAGACGCGGGCAAGCGGCCTGCGGCCAGGTACGCGATGAGCCGCACCTCCGCACTCGGCAGGTCCACCGTCCCGAACACGGGCAGCCGGGCGGGCACCGCGATGAAGTGGCCCGGCCGGAGGGCACTGAGGGGCTTCCAGCCCTCCGGGGTGAGGAAAGGGTGGGTGGCGGTGACCTCCACCTCGCGGCCCAGGGCAGTGCGGACCCGGAAGGTGGGCTTGACGCCGTCGTCCACGAAGCGGGAAGGCTCCGCTTCCCGCAGCCGGCCCCCGTCCAGGGTGAGGACCGTGCCGTCCCGGGAGCGCACCACCTCCTCGATGGTCCGCAGGCGGCCGGTGCGCGGGTCCACCACCAGGCTGTCGTACTTCAGGCACTTGCCCATGGACGGCCGGGCCGCCACGATGACCAGGTCGCCCCGCTGCAACCCCCCCGTCAGCTCGTCCAGGTCCGCGAACCCCGTGGGCACGCCCGTGATCATCCCCCGCTCGTAGTGGGCGTCCAGGCGCTCCATGGTCTCCCGGATGAGGTCCCGCAAGGGCTGGAAGTCCTGCCGCAGGCCGCGGTTGGCGATCTCGAACACGAGCCGCTCCGCCCGGTCCACCAGGACTTCCACGTCCTCGTCCCCCTCGAAGCCCAGGTGGGCGATCTGCGTCCCCACCCGGATGAGGGCGCGGAGCATGGACTTCTGCAGGACGATGCGGGCGTAGTACTCGGCGTTGGCGGCGGTGGGCACCGCGTTGAGCAGGCTGGAGACGTACGCGGCGCCGCCCGCGTCCTCCAGCTTGCCCAGGTCCCGGAGCCGGTCGGTGACGGTGATGAGGTCCACCGGCTCCCCCCGCTCAAACAGGTCCACGATGGCGGAGTACACCAGGCGGTGAGCCTCCCGGTAGAAGTCCTCCGGACGCAAGAGTTCCACCACCGCGGCGATGGCGTCCCGGTCCAGGAGCATGGACCCCAGGACACCCATCTCCGCCTCCATGCTCTGAGGCGGCACCCGGTCCACAGCCACCGTCATCTACGCCTCCATTGTATCAAACGCCAGTTCGCCGGAAGTTTGCGCGCACCCCCGGGATTTTCGGGGCCCTGTCCAACCTCTCCGGGACAGGCTCTTAGCACGCCTGGGCTGTGGACGGCTGCGGGGAGAACCTGGGGGTTGCCGAACCCTGTGCAAAGTCTGTGGACAGGGTGGATACGGGCCGGGGGTCGGCCTGGGAAACCTTGGGGGTACCGCAGGATGTGGACAACCAGGAGGCGGGGGCCCTACCCGCGCCGCCGGGAGGGCACCAGCACGTGGGGTAAGGCCTCCTCCACCGTCTGCACCAGCACCACCTGCAGGCCGGAGACCTCCCCGGGCAGGTCGTTCTGGTTCTCCTGAGGCACCACCACCTTCCGCATCCCTGCCTGGCGCGCGCCGTACAGCTTCTCCGGGATCCCCCCCACGCCCCGCACCCGTCCCTGGATGCTGACCTCCCCCGTCAGAGCCACGTTCTGCAGGGCAGGGCGCTCCTGGACCGCGCTGGCCAGGGCTGCGGTGATGGCCAGGCCCAGGCTGGGGCCGTCCACCAGCCCCCCGCCCACCACGTTCACGTGCACGTCGTAGTTGGCCAAGTCCACGCCCAGCAGCCGCCGCACCACGGAAAGGGCGTTGAACACCGAGTCCTTGGCCATGGTCCCCGCGGTCTCGTTGAACCGCACCGTCCCCCTCCCCCGCTGGGAAGCAGGGAAGACCGCGGCCTCCACCTCCACCACCGAGCCCAGGTAATGGCTCACCCCCAGCCCGAACACCTTGCCCACCTCGGGGTTTTCAGAAGCCCGGGCGCTGGTGGAGGGGGTCAGCCGGGACACCCGGATCACCTCCAGCACGTCCTCCTCCGCGATGCGGACCCGACCGCCCTTGCCCCTCCGCCGGTAGAGGGCCATCCCGTAGGCGTCCGCCAGGAGGTTCACCGCTTTCCGCCCTTCTACGGTGTAGGCGGCGATGAGCTCCGGGACCTTGGGGTCCAAGCTGACCCTCAACCGTCGGGCGGCCTGCAGCACGATGCGCTCGATGTCCGCCTGGGAGAGGGGGTCGAAGAACACCTCCGCGCACCGCGACCGCAGGGTGGGGCTGATCTCCTCCGGGTCCCGGGTGGTGGCCCCGATGAGCACGAAGTCCGCGGGCGCACCCTGTTCGAACAGGCGCCGCACGTAGGCGGGGACGTGCGGGTCTTCTGGGTCGTAGTAGCTGGACTCGAAGGTCACCCGCTTGTCCTCCAGGACCTTCAACAGCTTCGCCTGCAGCAGGGGATCCATCTCCCCGATCTCGTCGATGAACAGCACCCCTCCGTGGGCACGGGTCACCAGGCCCAGCTTGGGCTCCGGGATCCCGCCCTCCGCGAACTCCCGGCGGGAGCCCTGGTAGATGGGGTCGTGCACCGAGCCCAACAAGGGGTTGGTCACCTCCCGGGGATCCCAGCGCAGGGTACTTCCGTCCACCTCCACGAAGGGGGCGTTCTCCGGGAACGGCGTGTACGGCAGCCTCCGGGCTTCCTCCAAGGCCAGGCGCGCCACGGTGGTCTTGCCCACTCCAGGCGGGCCGTACAGGATCACGTGCTGCGGGTAAGGGGTGGCGAGTTTGGCCAGCAGGGCGCGGATGGCCCGGTCCTGCCCCACCACCTCCTTCAAGCGTCGAGGGCGCAGGGCTTCCAGGGCGGACTGGGATAGGCGGACTCGCTCCAGGGCTTCCAGCTCCTCCAGCTTCTTGCGGGTGCTGGCGTTTTCGGGCCCGGCAGCCTCCCGCAACACCTGCAGACGGATCTCCTGCAGGTAGTCGTCCTGCCGGCGGTTCATGCGCTCCGCCACCTTGCGCTCCAGCTCCTCCTCCACCCGGCGCTGGGCCACCAGGTCCGCCAGCTCCTCCTCGATCTCCGAGAGCACCCTGGGGATTTCCGCGTCCGCGGGAGGGCGCTGGATGGTGGGGTCGTCGTACACCAAGCGCTGCAAGGCCACCACGCGGTCCGCCAGCCGGCTGGAGCGCATGAGGGTGAGGGCCTCCAGCTTCCCGGCCTTCACGATCAGCCGCTCGGGGCCGTACACGTCGCTGAGGACGCTGAACAGAGCTCCCACCCGGCGCTTCAGCTCCGAGCGGTCGGGTGTCCCCCGGGTCCGGACTCCGCGCGTGGCCGTGGCCCGCTCAGCCATCTCCGGTCACCTGGACCTCTACCTCCGCCTGCTGGCCGTGGGGCAGGCGCACGGTCACCCGGTACGTGCCCACGGACTTGATGGGATCCGAGAGATCCACCTGCTTGCGGTCCACCGCAAACCCCATCTGGCGCAGCGCCTCCGCGATCTGCTGCGCCGTCACCGCGCCGAACAGCCGTCCGCTGCTGCCCGCCTTGGCCGGGATCCGCACGGTCCGCCCCTGCAGGGCCCGCGCTGCTTCCGCGGCCCGCTCCCGCTCCCGGGCCAGCTTGCGGTCGCGGGCGGCCCGTTCCTCCTCCAGGGCCCGCAGCTGGCCTTCCGTGGCCTCCCGGGCCAGGCCCCTGGGCAGGAGGTAGTTGCGGGCGTAGCCCTCCCGGACCTCCACCACCGACCCGGCCTTCCCCAAGGACGGCACGTCCTTCACCAGGATCACCTTCATGGGGAACGCTCCGCCCGCGGCCCCACCTTCCGCAGGTCCAGCCAGAAGTCCACCAGCCCCAGGGCCACCAGGGCGAAGGTGCCCAGGTCCCCCAGGAGGAACACCGCCATCGCGGCCAGGACCCTGCCCGGCCGGGGGACGTCCCGCGACTGCAGGTAGTGCAACAGGGTCAGCAGACCGAAGAAGGCGAACACCAGGACGCTAGCGAGAAAACCGTTGGCCGCTAGGACCCGGCCCACCTCCGGCGCGGGCCCCTGGAGAGCCACGCCCAGGAGGACGGGAGTCACCAGCAGGAAGGCTCCCGCGGGCGGCAGTCGCCAGGTGAGGATGGGGGCAAAGCCCGGCAGCTCCGTACCCAGGCGGCGCATCACGTGCCGGGCCAGGGTGTAGGAACCGTACGCCCACACCACCACCCCGAGGACCACCGCGGCCGGCAGAATGGTGCGCACGAGCCCGGGCAGCTGCTGGGCCAGCTGCTCCATCTGCTGCACCTGCTGGGGCGGGGCGCCGAGCCTCCGGCTCAGGTCCGCGGCGGCCTCGGCCCCCTTCACCTGCGCGTCCACCACCGCCTGCAGGGGGTCCAGGCCGACCACGTAGCGGGTCACGGCCAGGCTGCCCACCGTGACCAGGAGCCCCACGAGCCCCCCCAGCAGCACCGCACGGCTCGCGATCCCCTCCCCGCCCCTCCGGGCCACCAGCCCCTGCACCACCCCCACGGGTGCGAAGGCTGCCACGAACAGGACCCCCTGCGGGAACCCGAAGAGGGGCGTGAGGACGAGTCCCGCTACGAGGGCGGCCAGCGCACCGGTCCGCACACCCCTTCGGTAGGTGAGGACGAACAGGGGCAGGGGCGCAGCCACCAGGCCCACCGAGCCGAACACCGCCACCAGGAGGGCCACCAGGGCGGTCAACGCCGCCAGCAGGGCGCCCTCCGTCAGGCTCGCGGTGCGTTCCCGCACCGCCACGGCGCCTCCCTGTGCCCTGGCCATGTTCACTCGGCCCCGTGGGGGGCCTGGGCGGTCCCCGTCAGTCCGCGGTGTACGGGAGCAGGGCGAGCTCCCGGGCCCGCTTGATGGCCACCGCCAGCATGCGTTGGTGCTTGGCGCAGGTGCCCGTCACCCGTCGCGGCAGGATCTTGCCCCGCTCCGACACGAACCGCCGCAGTCGGTTGCTGTCTTTGTAGTCCACGAACCGCGCCCGCTCGGAACAGAAGGCGCAGACCTTCTTCCTAGGCCTGCGCGGCCGCCACTCCTTCTTCTCTTTCTTGTCCTTCTCCGCCATCCTGAGACCTCCACACCGACACCGCCGAGCTCAGGGACTCCCGGCCTTCTCCCTCACCGGTCCACACCTAGAAGGGCACGTCCTCCTCTTCCTCCGGCTCCGGGGCGGGCTCGAACTCCTCCGGGGCCGCGGCCTCCGCGGGCTCCGCCACCTTCCGGTCCAGGAACCGGACGTGGTCCGCCACCACCTCCACCGCCCGGCGCCGCTGGCCGTCCTGGGTCTCGTACTCGCGGATCTGGAGCCGGCCGTCTACCGCCACCAGCCGGCCCTTCGCCAGGTGCTGGGAGACCTGCTCCGCCAGCTTGCGCCACGCCACCACGGGGATGAAGTCCGCCTTGCGCTCTCCCTGGGGGCCCGCAAAGGGGCGGTCCACCGCCAGGGTGAAAGTCGCCACGGGCTGGCCGCTGGGCAGGTAACGCAGCTCGGGGTCCCGCGTCAGGCGCCCGATGAGCACCACCCGGTTCAGCACCCCCCATCACCTCCCCCCGACGGCACGGGCTCCGCGGCCTGCGGGGTCGGAGCCGGCGCGGGCGTGGGCAGGGCCTCGCACACCAAGAAGCGGATGACCTCCTCGTGCAAGGCCACCGCGTTCTTCAGGTCCTGCACCCGCTGCCCGTCCAGCTCGAACCGCAGGAACCCGTAGTAGCCCTCGCGGTGTTTGGCGATGGGGTATGCCAGACGTCGCTTCCCCCACAGCTCGGTGGCCACCACCGTACCGCCCCGCTCCGCGATGCGGCCCTCCACCCGCTCCACGGCCGCCCGCACCTGCGCGTCCTCCAGGTCCGGACGCAGGATGAACACCATCTCGTAGGCCTTGCGCACGTGTGAACCTCCCTCGGGCAGGGATCTCGTTCCCCGGTCTCCGCCGTACGGAGACGAGAGGCCACGGCCATGGTACCAGACGGGCGCCCGGGTTGTCAGGCAGCCGGCCCAGACGCGCGGAGCCCTTTCGGGCACGCCCGGTTCCCTCGTGGGGCCGTGTTTTCGGGACAGGCTCCTACTCGTCTCGAAAGAGACCCGCGGGAGGGGTGGGGACAGGCCGCCGGCGCAGGCGGGGGGTCCGGCCCCCGTTGTCCCGGCGGGCCAACAGTTCCCGCTTCGTCCGGTACAGCTCCTCCAGCTCTGCCTCGATGGCTGCCAGGGCCCGCCGCCCCGTCTCGCCCGTCCCCGTCTGGGGCGCACTGCTCTGCCAGATGCGGCGCCGTTGCTCCGCCAGCTCCGCGATGCGCCGGTCCACCTCCTCCAGGGTCAGGGCGAAGGGGTCTACGAAATCACTGGGCACTCCCATGCCTGCTCCTTCCTTCGGGTGTCTCCGGTCCACGACAACGTCTCAGCGTACCAAAGAGGTTCCACCGCGGTTTTTCGGTGCAACTCCCGTGCCAAGTGGGAACGTGGGCAATCCGGCTCCCTCACCCGTGAAAACGAAACGTGATCACGTCTCCTTCCCGCACCTCGTAGTCCCGGCCTTCCAGCCGCACCTTCCCGGCTTCCCAGGCGGCCTGCAGGGAACCTGCCTTCACCAGGTCCTCGAAGGCCACCACCTCCGCCCGGAGGAAGCCCCGTTCCATGTCGGTGTGGATGGCCCCCGCAGCCTGGGGGGCCCGGGTTCCCCGGCGCACGGGCCACGCCCGGACCTCCCGGCTCTCCGTGGTGAAGAAGGTCACGAGGTCCAGCAGCCGGTATCCCGTGCGGACCACCTGCTCCAGCACCCCTTCCCCCAGCCCCGCGACTTGCCGGTACGCCCGGGCTTCCTCCTCGGGGAGGTCCAGCAGCTCGTCCTCCAGTTTCAGGCTGGCCACCACCACCGCCGCACCCCGGGCCTCCGCCAGGGCCTGCACCGCCTGCACCCGTCCGTCGGGCTGGTCCTCGCCCACGTTCACCACGTACGCCACGGGTTTGTCCGTGAGGAGCCGGAGAGGCCGCAGGGCCTCCCGGACCTGTGGAGGCAGTGTACGCACCGGCTGGCCCGCATTCAAGGCCCGGGCCGCCTCCTCCAGGGCCTGCAGCTCCGCCCGCGCCTGCGGGTCTCCCACGCGGGCCCGGGGCTGGACCCGCTCCACCCGGCGCTGAACGGTCTCCAGGTCTGCCAGGAGCAACTCCGTCTCCACGATCTCCACGTCCCGCACCGGGTCCGCCGCCCCCTCCACGTGCGCCACCTCCGGGTGGTCGAAGGCGCGCACCACGTGCAACAGGGCCGTCATCTCCCGGACGTGGGCGAGGAAACGGTTCCCCAGACCCTCGCCCCGGTGGGCACCTCGGACGAGCCCCGCGATGTCCACCACCCGCACGCCCGCCGGCACGACCCGTTGTGCGCCCGTGATCCGCGCCAGGACCGCTAGGCGATCGTCCGGTACCGCCGCCACACCGGTGTTGGGGTCTACGGTGGTGAACGGGTAGGGCGCCACCGCCACCCGCGCTCTGGTCAGGGCGCGGAAGAGGGTGGACTTGCCCGCGTTGGGAAGCCCCACGATCCCCACGGACAGCACCGCAGACTCTCCGATCCTACGCCGGCCGGGCGCGCTTCACGATCCGTCGCCGGGGGCGCGGCTCCGGCGGCGGGGTGGGCTTGCGGGGCCTGGGCCGAGGAGTCTCTCGTGGGGTCGGCTCGGGCTCCGGAGGGGGTGGTTCGTTGCCGCGTTGGAGGAAGGCGCGGATCCTCCGCTCCAGCTTGATCCGCTCCATGAGCACGAACCGGCCACAGGTCCGGCACCGGATCCCCACGTCCGCGCCCAGCCGCTCGATGACCCACACGTCCCCCCCGCACGGGTGGGCTTTTCGGGTCCGGATCACGTCGCCCACGTACAGCTTCACGTAGGGCGCAGGCATCCTCTCCCTCCCCGCCTCAGCGAGCCGCCAGCAAGGCGTCCGTGGGGGCGTAGTCGTCGGTGAGGGTGGGCACGTCTTCCGTACGGATCGGGCGCTGGTACAGGTCCCCCACCACGGCCTCGAAGCGTTCCACCGTGACCCTGCCGCGTACCCGGCGGGCGCGCTCCTGTACCTGCGCGGGGGACCATCGCCGGTCCGTGGCCACCACAATGATGTTCCGCAAGGCTTCCGGCCACCCCACGGGGCCGTAGTCCACGGGGAAGACGTACACCGCAGGGTACACCTCCCGAAGGGTCCGGTACACCGCCCGGAACAGCCGGCTGTGCGGGCCCTCCAGGGCGCCGATGACGTTGGCCACCAGCACGCCTCCGGGGTTCAGCTTGGCCCGCACCTCCGCGTAGAACTCCCGGGTCGCCAAGTGGAAGGGCAAGGTGTCCCGCAGGTACGCGTCCAGCAGGACGTGGTCGTAGCGGTCCGCGGCCCGCTGGACGAACCGCCGTCCGTCCTGGGCGAAGGCCCGCAGCCGCCCGCCCCGGGGAACCCCAAAGAACCGGTGCGCGACCTCCACCACCTCGGGGTCGATGTCCACCACGTCCACCCGGACCTCCGGGTAGTCCTCCAGGTAGCGCCTGGGCACCGTGCCGCCACCCATGCCGATGACCAGGACCCTCTCCGGGCGCGGCTGGAACACCATGCCCACGTGCATGTAGTCCGCGTACCGGAAGACGGTCCTGCGCGGGTTCTCCAGGTCCAGAGCACTCTGCCAGTAGTTGTCCAGCTTCAAGTACCGCACCCGCCCCTCGTCGCTCACGGTGATGCGGTGGTACACGGTGTCCCTGGCGTAGCGGATCTCCGGTCCGTCCCCGGGCACCCACCGCGGGACCCCCACCCCAGCTCCTGCCACCACCAGGGCCGCCACCCCGGCGGCCCCCACCCGGCGCAGGCCCGCCAGGCCCACCACCGCCAGGGCCATCTCCACGAGCCCCAGGCCCAGGATGATGTCGCGCACGCCCATCACGGAGATGAGCCAGAAGGCGGCGGCGAAGCAGCCCGCGATACTGCCCAGGGTGGACAGGGCGTACAGCCGCCCCGCGGTCCCCCCCACGGTGGCCACGGAACGGGCGCTCAGGCGCACTGCGTACGGGGAGATGGTCCCCATGACCAGGCTGGCGGGGAAGAAGAGCACCAGAGCCGCCACCAGGGGCCCCGTCCGGCTGTCCAGGTCCGCGGCCACCAGGGCGGACAGCAGAGCCGGCGCCACCGCGGGGATGGGGACGGTCAGCAGCCCCGCGAGGAACACCAGGCCGCAGAAGGCCGCGCGGGTGGGGTAACGGTCCGCCAGGCTGCCGCCGACCCAGTAGCCCACGCTCAGGGCAGTGAGGAAGACCCCGATGAGGCTGCCCCACACGTAGATGGAGTTCCCGAACACCGGAGCCAGCACCCGGCTGGCCACGATCTCCAAGGCCAGCAGCACCCCGCCGCTGGTGAACACGATCAGCTCCAACATGGGGACCTCCCGCAACTCCCCCCAGGGTAGCTTACCAGCGCCGTCCGGCTCAGTCCCCGTGCAGGGCCCGCAGGCGCGGAGACAGGCGCAGCAACAGCTGCACCCTCTCCACTTCGTTCAGCCACTCCTGGATGACGTTCCGCAAGAGAGCCTCCCCGGGTGGCTGCACTCCCACGGGGCAGGCGGGGCCCAGGCGGTCGAGGGCCATCTGCCGGTACAAGGACAAGGTGCGCTCGCCGTACCGCGCCACCTCCGCGTAGTCCTCGCTCAAGAACACCACCACGGGAATCCGGTACCCCCGGTTGATGGACACGAGCTCCCGCACGTCCGGGTGTTCGTCCCGGTCCAGGAACCGTAACCCGATGCGCGGAGTGGCCTCCGCGAAGCGTTGCAGGATGGGGCACTGGTGCACGCAGTCCCCACACCACGTCCCCGCCAGCACCAGCAGCTTCATGTCCCGTTGGAATCCCTCCAGCAAAGCGCGCTGCTGCGGCGTCAGGGACACGGCTTCGTACACCCGGCGCCACCGTTCCCGGTGCACCTCGGTGCCGTACCGGTCCAGGAACTCGCCGTACGGCAGGGCCTGTTGGTACTTCGCCCTCCAATCCACCTTGCCGTCACCTCCGCGCCGGTTCCGCAGGGGATGGCGGGGGTCGGAGCACCCCTGCCACCACACCGGACAGCGCCATCACCACCGCCGCGGACCCGAAGGCTGCCCCCTCACCCACGGCTCCCAGCACCCCGTTGCCCCACACGGGCCCTACCATCCGCCCCAAACTCTCCACGGTGCTGGCCACCCCCTGCACGGTACCCTGCCCGTGGGAGGAGGCGGAGCGGCTGATCAGGGACACCAGGGCCGGGTTGGCCACCCCCGCCCCCACCGCGGCTCCCAGGGTGCTCAGCACGAACGGGCCGAGGCGCGGGCTCAAGGCGGCGACCAGGAGTCCTGTCCCCGCCACCACCAGGCCTGCGGAGAGTGCCCGGCGCTCCCCCCAACGTCGCACCACCGGCCCTACCAGCCCCACCTGGACCAAGGCTCCTACCGCCCCCAAAACGGCCAGCAGGGTGCCCGTGTGGGCCGCGTCCAGGTCGAAGCGCCGGTTCACGAACAGGGCGAAGGTGGTCTGGTAGACGGCCGCGGTGGCCCAGTAGGCGAAGTCCACCCCCAGCAGCCCGCGCAGGGAGGGTGTCTTGAGCGCCCGGGGCAGGTGCCGCCACCCGGGTCCGCCTCCTGCCTGCACCCGGTGCACCGTCTCCGGCAACCACCGCCACGCCAGTCCCATGGCCACCGCCGTGAGCCCCACCGCCGCCCAGGCGGGGGTGGCGTATCCGAAACGGGACAAGGCCCCTCCCAAGGCCGGGCCCAGGACGAACCCGACGCCGAAGGCGGCGCCCAAAAGGCCGAAGGCGCGCGCCCGGTCTTCCTCCGTGGTGACGTCCGCGATGTACGCCCGGGCGGTGGAGATGTTCCCTCCCGAGAGGCCGTCGATGACCCGGGCCACGAACAGGGTGGCCAGGTCCCGAGCCACCGCCAACAAGGCGAAACTCACCGCGGTGCCCAGCAAGCTCAGAAGCAGCACCGGCCTCCGGCCCCAGCGATCCGACCACGCGCCCAGCACGGGGGCCGCGGCCAGCTGGCAGGCGGAGTACGCCGCGAACAGCAGCCCCACCTGCAGGGGGGTGGCGCCGAGGCTTTGCGCGTAGAACGGGAGCAGGGGGATGACGATCCCGAAACCGACCAAGCTGGCGAGGATCGTGAGGAAGATGGCGAACAGCGGCCGGGTCACCACACCATTATGCCACCCCGCTTTCTCCCCTGATCCCACGGTACAATCCCTGACCGGAAGCCATGTCCAGCCTGCCCCGGCTCCGAGCCCTGGACCTGGTCCCCGTGCAGGTGGGCGGCCGCCCCATGGTGGCAGTGCGCGACCCCGAGGGGCTGGTGGAAGACACCCTCGTCCTGCCCCTGGAGGTGGCAGAGGTGGCCCTGCTGCTGGACGGGAAGCGGGACTGGGTGGACGTGCAGGTGGAATACGCGCGACGGCACCGCGGGGCGCTGCTGTTCCGGTCCGACCTCGCGCGCATCGTGGAGGAGCTGGACCGGTGTGGGCTGCTGGAAACCGAGGAGGCCCGACGCCGGCGCGCGGCCCTGGAGGAAGCCTTCCGCCGTGCGCCCGAGCGGCCTCCGTACTTCGCGGGCCGGTCGTACCCTTCCGACCCCGACCGGCTGTGGGCGCAGCTCGCCCGTTCCCTCCGGGCGGTGGACCCAGCACGCTTGCCCAGCGCCGCGCCCCGGGGCGTGGTGGCCCCCCACGTGGACTTCGAACGGGGCGGCCCCTGCTACGGGTGGGCGTACTCCGCCCTGGCCCGGTCTGAGGCCACGGCGTTCCTCCTGCTGGGTGTGGCGCACGCGGGAGCCGCCCAGCCCTTGGTCCTGTGCACGAAGCCCTACCGCACGCCCCTCGGGACGCTTCCAGTGGACCAGGAGTGGGTGGAGGACCTCCTGCGGGAGGTGCCGGATTTCGCGGAGGCGGAAGCCGCACACCGGACGGAGCACTCTCTGGAGTTCCAGGCGGTGTTCCTGCAGGTGGCCCTGGCGGGCCGCCCCGCGGCGGTGGTGCCCGTCCTGTGCTCCGCCTTCGAGCTGTGGACGGGGGGTCGGTCTCCGCGGGAGGTCGAGCTCGTGGAACGTGGCATCCAGGCCCTGCGCCGCACCTTCCGGGACCGCGCAGACCGCGCCGCGGTGGTGGTGGGCGTGGACTTCAGCCACGTGGGACCGCGGTTCGGAGACCCCGAGCCCCCCGACTCCGCCCTGGCCCTGCGCACGTCCGCGGGAGACCACCGGGCCTTGGACCACGTGCTCCGGGGGGACCCGGAAGGCTTCTGGCAGGAGGTGGCCGCCAGGGGCAACCCCCAGCGCATCGACGCCACCAGCGCCCTGTACACGGCTTTACGGATCCTGGAGCCTGTCCGCGGGGAGCTCTTGCACTACGCCCAGGCCCCGGACCCTGCGGGGGGGATCGTGAGTTTCGCCAGCGTGGCGCTGTACTGAGGCCGTCACACGAGCCGCGTCCCCAGGCGGCCGACGGTCAGCAGCACCACCACCGCCACCCCGGTGAGGGCCAACGCCAGCCCCGTGGCCAGATCCCAGCGGCCCGCCTGCACCGCGTCGTACAGGGCGATGGGGAGGGTCTGGGTCTTGCCCGGGATGTTCCCGGCCACCATGAGGGTGGTCCCGAAGTCTCCCAAGGCCCGGGCGAAACCCAGGGTCACGCCCGCCAGGATCCCCCGGTGGGCGAGAGGGAGGAGCACCCACGCAAACTGCTGCCAGGCTCCCGCCCCGTCCATCTGGGCGGCTTCCAGCAGCTGCACGTCCACCTCCTCGAAGGCGGCCCGGGCCGCAGCCACCACCAGGGGCAGGGAAGGCACCGCGGCGGCCACCGCCGCGCCCTGCCACGTGAATACCAGGGGAGTCTTCAACGTGGTTTCCACCCACTGCCCCAAGGCGCTGCCGCGCCCCAGGGCCACCAGGAGGTAGTAGCCCAGCACCGTGGGCGGCAGGGTAAGGGGCAGGGCGGTGAACGCCTGCAAGAGGCTCCGACCCGGGAAGCGGTGCAAGGCGAGGAGATAGGCCACCCCGATCCCCGTAGCCCCGGACAGAGCCGTGGCCACGCTGACCACCTTCAGGGAAGTCCACAGGGGCGACAGGTCCACGGTTTCGCCTAACGGGGGGCCCCCTCTCCGGGCAGGACGAACCCGTACCGCCGCATGATGGGCCGGCCCTCAGGACCGTTCACGAAGCGCAAGAACTGGCGGGCCTCCGCCTGCCGAGCAGACCGGGCCACCACCCCCGCAGCCTGCCGGATGGGGTCGTGGAGGCGGTCTGGAACCAGCCAGAAGCGGCCTGCGGAGGACACGGGGGGTGCTAGAGCCAAGGAAAGGGCCACCATCCCCGCGTCCGCGTTCCCCGACTGCACCAGCTGCAGGGCCGAGCTCACGTTCTCGCCGTACACCAGCTTCCCACGCACCTGGTGGTAGATCCCCGAGCGGGCCAGGGCCTGCCGGGCCGCTTCCCCGTAGGGAGCGTGCTCAGGGTTGGCCAGGGCCACGTAGCGCACCTGGGAGTCCAGGAGGAGGGCCAACCCCTGCTCCACCGGCAACACGCTCTGCCGGCGCACCCACAACACGATGCGGCCCACCGCGTACAGCTGCACGGAGTCCCGCACCACCAGGCCCCGCTCTGCCAGCCGCAACACGAAGGCCTCGTTGGCGGAGAACAGCAGGTCGAAGGGCGCGCCGCGCTCCACCTGGAAGGCCAGCTGGCCCGAAGAGCCGAAAGAAAAGGTCACGGGCACTCCCGCAACTCTCCGGAAGGCGTCCCCCATTTCCTCGAAGGCGTACCGCAGGTCCGCGGCCGCCGCCACCAGAAGCTCCTGCCCGACTGGGCCGGAGGAAGCGTGTCCGGACAGCAGGAGGCCCAAAGCCAGGAGCAAGCCCAGCGCCCTAACCACGGCCAACTTCGCTCGGCACGGCTCGCACGGTGCCCGCGGACGCGAAATCGTACCCGCCGATGGCCACGAGCTCCTGGCGGAACCGCCTGCCCGTCACCACGTCCAGGAACATCTGGACCGGTTCCGCGTCCACCAGGTCCTGGGGAACCACGAGGTCGTAGCGCTGCTCGGTAATGGGCAAAAAGTCCAGGCCGTACCACCGGGCCACGGGCAGCACCCCCGGCCCCGCGTCCGCAAGGCCGCCCGCCACCGCCTCCGCCACCGCCAGGTGGGTATTCAGCTCGACCCCGTAGCCCTCCACGCGTCTGCCGGAGACTCCCGCGCCGCGGAGCCACCGGTCGAAGACCAGACGGCTGCCGGACCCCCTTTCCCGGTTCACCACCCTCAACCCGGGGCGGAGCAAGTCCTCTGGCCTGCGGACCTGCTTCCCCAGCCCCGGCCTCAGCATCAGCCCCTCCACCCACCGGGCCACGCTCACCATCACCGCGGGCGTTTGCCCCAGCCACCTGCGCACCACCCCCACACCCTCGGGGTCTTCTGGCGGATGCAAGTGGGTGCCTGCCACGTGCACCAACCCACGGCCGGCAGCCTCCAAGGCGCGGGCGCTGCTTAGGGGCAGCCAGTGCACCCGCACACCCCCCTGGCGTTCCACGAGGGAGGCCGCCACGCGCAGGGCAGGGTCGCAGCCCGCGAGCAGCAGCACCCGCTCCGGATGGAGTGTCCCGGGAAGCACAGTGACCCGCGCCCGCTGCCCGCGCCGGGCCTCCACGATGCCGTCCGCGGGCACCGAAGAGCCATGCCCCCGCAGCGGCCAGGCCACCAGGCGGTCCCGCACGCGCCCCACCACCACCCGGCTGGATGGACCCGCGGGCTGCGCCAGCACCGCCTCCACGCCTGCTCCGCGCGGAGGGGCGAAGAGATCCTCGACCGCGCAGCCCAGGGCCTGCGCCAGCCGCAGAGCCACCGCGATGTTGGGGACGTAGCGGCCCGACTCGATGGCGGACAGAGCCTGGCGGGACAGACCCGCCCGGCGAGCCACCTCCGCCTGGCGCAGGCCCCGGCTTTCCCGTACCGCCCGGACCCGGTTCGCCAACGCCCCCGGCACCCTGCGGCCCACGGGGCCAGGGTAGTCAACGATTCAGGATAGTGTCAAGGAAATATGACACCGGGGGGGCACGGAGTCCGGCCGCCGGACAGTCTCTCACCTGGGAAGACCCGGCTATCCGGATGTCGCGGTGCGCTTTCGGCCCGGTCTGGGCTACCCCAAAATCGCTGCGCGATTTTTGGGGACCCCGGTCCTGTGTGCCCGAAGGACTTTTCGGGACCGGCTCCTAACCCCACACCCTCCGGGCCGTGTCCACCACCAGACGGAGCTTCGCCCACTGGTCCTCTTCACTCACCAGGTTGCCCTCCATGACGGACGCAAAGCCGCACTGCGGGCTCAGGGCCAGGCGGTCCAGGGGCACGTACCGGCTGGCTTCCTCGATGCGGCGCAGGAGGGTTTCCTGCGACTCCCGCTGCGGACGCTTGGTGCTCACCAGGCCGAGGACCACCGTCTTGTCCGCGGGGACAAACCGGAGGGGCTCGAAGCCCCCGGAGCGTTGGTCGTCGTACTCCAGCAGGAACCGGTCGACTTGCAGCTCGCCGAACACCTTCTCCGCGATGGGGTCGTAGCCGCCCTCCGCGTACCACTGGCTGCGGTTGTTCCCGCGGCACAGGTGGATGGCGAGGACCGTACCCCGCCCCCGCAGGCCGTCCAGGCACGCGTTGTCCGCCCGGATGGCCTCGTCCAGCGCAGCCTCCGGTTCCATCCCCATCTGCTCGCGGACGTACTGGCGCCAGCGGGGGTCGATGTAGTAGCTGTAGCGGGGCGCGTCGATCTGCACGTACGGCACGCCTTCTGCCACCAGGGCCTCGATCTCCCGCCGGACGATGGGCACGATGTCCCACAGGAGTTCCGAGTGGTCCCGGTACACCCGGTCCGTGACGCCCTTCTTGAAGGCGATGGCGGGGAACTGGTTGGCGCTGGGGAGGGTGATCTTAAACGGCCCGGGGCTGTGCTGCCGCAGGAAGCGCACCTCGTGCTCGGTGAGCCTACGGACCTGGCGGAGCCGCGAGACCACCACCCCCGTCACGCTGGCGGGCGGCGCTTGGCCTTCCCCCTTCCAGTCCCGGGGCAGCGCTTCCCGGAAGTCGAACCCCTCCACGGAGTCCATCAGGTCGCTCATGAAGTTCCGGCGGCGCAGCTCGCCGTCGGTGAACACGTCCAGGCCCAGTTCCTTCTGGGTTTGCAACAGCCGCAGGATGTGCCGGTCCTCCAGGGGCCGTAGCTCCGCCGGGGAGGCGCCCCGGGACCGCGCCTCCAGGATCTCCTGCGGCCGCAGCAGGCTGCCCACCTGGTCCGCCCTGTACGCTCCTCCCACTGCACACCTCCCGCCAAGGTCTGTGTGCGAAACCTAAAGTCGAGCTTCCTCTCCCGCCTCGGGACCCCCCCCGGCCCCTTCCGCGGTCAGAACCTCCCGGGCCACCCGGAAGGCGTCCAGGGCTGCGGGCATGCCTGCGTACACGGCCACCTGGAGCAGGGTCTCCCGGACCTCCTCCAGGGTACAGCCGTTGCGGAGGGCACCCTGGAGGTGCAGGCGGAGCTCGTGGGGGCGGTTCAGGGCTGCCGTGAGGGCTACGGTGAGCAAGCTGCGGACCTTGCGGGGCAGGCCCGGCCGCGCCCACACCGCGCCCCACGCGTACTCCGTCACCAGCTCCTGGAACGGCCGGGTGAAGTCGTCCGCCTCCTGGAAGTTCCGCTCCACGTACTCGGGCCCCATGACGTCTTTCCGCAGTTCCAGGCCTTCCTCGAACCTCCCCATGGTCCCCCCTTTCCTGCTTCCTCTCACCCCAGCCGCTCCTCCAGCAGCTCCACCACCGCCCGGGCGATCTCCTCCTTCCCCTCCGCCACCCGGATCACCTCACCCTCCGGCCCTACAAAGTAGCCCCGGTGCACCCCCCGTTCGAGCTCCGCCAGGTCGTTGGCCACCATGACGTCCGCACGGTTGCGCCGCAGGGACTCGTGCGCCATGCGCACCAGTTCGTCCCGGGACTTCCCCACCTCCAGCTTGAACCCCACCAGGAACGTGCGGGGGCTGAGCTCCTTCACCAGCTGGATGGCTTTGGGGGTGGGGACCAGACGGACCACCCAGGCCTCGTCGGAACCTACCTTCTCCTGGCGCACCTCTTCCGGGGCGAAGTCCAGCACCGCCATGGGGTGGACCACGGCGTCGTAGCCCGTGGGCAGTTCCTCCCGGAACACGTTCACCAGGTCGTCCACGGTCTCGATGGGGATCAGGCGCAGGTGGTCCCGGCCACGGGACCGGATCTGGGGCAGCTGCGCTCCCCGGCCGTACACGTACGTCACCGAGGCACCCGCCCGCAGAGCCAGCTCGGCCACCAGGGCCCCGGTGCGGCCTGACCCCTTGTTGCTGATGAACCGGACCGCGTCCAGGGGGGCCCGGGTGGGCCCAGAGGTCACCAGGATCCGTTTGCCCCGTAGCAACCTGCCCTCCGCACTCGCTCCTTCTATGGTACTGCGCGGCGGAAGCCAGCCCCCGGGAGCAAGACCCGGACCATGCTCGGGCGGGGCGGAAGGGTGCCGTTGATCGCCCCAAACCGAACTTTCCGGCGTTGACGCGTGCGGAGGGCCTCCCTACAATGCAACCGGACTTCGGGAGCGGGGGTGTTGTCCGGTCGCATGAGCACGAACCCGCAGCAAGCCGTGGAGGCGGGGCAGATCGTGGAAGGGGTGGTGGCCAAGATCACCACGTACGGGGCCTTTGTGGACCTGCCGGATGGTCGAAGTGGGTTGGTCCACATCTCGGAGATCGCGGACACCTTCGTGCGGGACATCCGCGAGTACCTGCGGGAGGGGCAGACGGTCCGGGTGAAGATCCTGGGGCTCAACGAGCGGGGCAAGCTGGACCTGTCCGTCAAGCAGGCCCTGACCCCGGAGGAGCGGGCCAACCGCCAGAAGCAGCGCACCACCTTCGAGGAGAAGCTGAAGGCCTTCCTGCGGCAGAGCGAGGAGCGCCTCCTGGACCTCAAGCGCAACACGGAGGCCAAGCGGGGCGGCGGCCGGCGCCGCCGCTAGACCACCCCAAAAATCGCTGCGCGATTTTTGGGGACCCCGGTCTCCCTTTGCCGGACGGGTTTTTCCGGGACACCCTCCTCGGATCGCGTCCCAGCAAGGCGGCTACACCTCCAGGACCCCCAGGAGGGCCGCGACCCGCTCGAAAGTCTGCCACACCACCTCGTCGCGGCCCAGGGCCCGGGACTCCGGCCGCAGGCCTGTGGCGTGCTCCAGCTGTTCCAGTTCCTGGTGCATGGCCTCCAGGAGGGCGGCCACCTCCCGGAGCACGGGGTTCCCCACGCCCGGGGGGATCATCCCTCCCGCCCGCTCCAGGGCCCGCCGCTCCGTGTCGCGGGCCATGCGGTCCAGCTCTGCCCCCGCCAAGCGGGTAAAGGCCACCAGGCCGCGGCGTTCCGCCACCGCCTCCCGCACCAGGGCCCGCACCTCTTCCACCAGGACCTCCTCCCTCACCCTCCACCTCCCGTGCCGGGCCGCAGCCACCGCGGCTGGCCCGCCTGCAGCCGGTACAGCTTGGCGTACACCCCGTCCCGCTCCAGGAGCTCTTCGTGGGTACCCTCCTCCACCAGCCGGCCGCGGTGCAGGACCAGGATACGGTCCACGTGCTGTACCGTGGCCAGGCGGTGCGCGATGACGAGGGTCGTGCGTCCCCGGAGGGCACCCTGGAGTGCCTCCAGGACCCAGCGCTCCGTCTCCGCGTCCACGCTGCTGGTGGCCTCGTCCAACACCACCAGGACCTCCGGGTTGTAGGCTAAGGCCCGAGCCAGGGCGAGCAGCTGCCGCTGTCCTGCCGACAACCGCACCCCCCGCTCCCCCACCTCTGTGAGGTAGCCGTGGGGCAGGCTCTCGATGAACCGGTCCGCACCCGCCCACCGCGCGGCCTGGCGCACCTGCTCCACGGAGATCTCGGGGTCCCACAGGCGGATGTTGTCCAGCACGGTGCCGGAGAACAGGAACACGTCCTGCAGGACGAGACCCACGTGACGTCGCAGCTCCTGCTGCCGGACCCTACGCACGTCCACCCCGTCCAGCAGCACCTGTCCTTTCTGCGGGTCGTAGAAGCGGCACAGCAGCTGCACCACGGAGGTCTTGCCCGCTCCCGTAGGGCCCACCAAGGCCACCCGCTCCCCGGGATCCACCCGGAAGGAGACGCCCCGCAGCACCCACCCGACCCCGTCCCGTTCCGCCTCCCCCCGCTCTGCGTAGGAGAACCACACGTCCCGGAACTCCACCGCCCCCCGCACCCGCGTCAGGGGGATGGGGTCCGGAGGGTCCTGCACGGTGATGGGCTCGTCCAAGATGCGGAAGATGCGCTCGCTGCTGGCCATGGCCTGCTGGAGGAGGTTGAACTTCTCCGCCAGCTCCCGGAGGGGGTCGAACAGCCGCTCCGCGTACTGGACCATGGCCACCAACACCCCGAGGGTCACCCAGCCCTGGACCACCCGCCCCCCGCCGACCCACAGGAGGAGCGCCACCGCCAAGGCCCCGAGGACCTGTACCGCGGGGAAGAACTGGCTCATGTTGGACACCGAAGCCAGGTTGGCGCGCAGGTGGTCGGTGTTCAGCTCCCGGAACCGCCTCAGGGCCGCCGGCTCCTGCCCGAACAGCTGCACCACGGACATCCCCGTGATGTGCTCGTTCAGGAAGGCGTTCAGGCGCGCCAGGCGGACCCGCACCGCGCGGTACGCCTCCAGGGCCCGGACCCGGAACCGCTCCGTCACCCCGTACACCAAGGGGAAGGTCGCCAGGACCACCAAGGCCAGCCGCCAGTCCAGCCACAGCATGGCGGCCACCACCCCCAGCAGGGTCACCAGGTCCCCGAACACCGCCACCAGGCCGGAGGTGAGCAACTCGTTCAGGCTGTCCACGTCGTGGGTCACCCGGGTCACCAGCCGTCCCACGGGGTTGCGGTGGAAGAACGCCACGGACAGGCGCTGCAGGTGCGCGAACAGCTCGGTGCGCAGGTCCGCCATGGCCTGCTGGCCCACCGCCTGCATGAGGACGTTCTGCGTCCACCGGGCCGCGAACCCCACCGCCAGGACCCCCAGGTACACCGCGGCCACCGCGGACAGCCCCCACACGTCCGGGCGACCCCCTCGGGGAGCGATGTAGCGGTCGATGGCGATGCGGTACAGCTGGGGTCCCACCAGCTCCGTGGCGGAGGCCACCAGCAGCAGGCCCACCGCCAGAACGACCCGGTGGCGGTACGGCCGCACGGTGGCCAGCAGCCGCAGCACCACCCGGCGGTCGTAGCCGCCTGCTCCCTCCTCCTCGTACGGCTGTAGCGTCACGGCGCCTCGGACTCCAGGGCCTCCCGCAGCCTCTGCTGCTCGTAAAGCTCTGCGTACAGTCCCCCCCGGCGCAGGAGGTCCTGGTGCGTTCCCTCCTCGACCAGCCGTCCCTGGTCCAGGACCACGATCCAGTCCACTTCCTGCAGGGCGGAGAGCCTGTGGGAGATGAGGAAGGCGGTCCGGGAGGCCAGCACCGACCGCAGCTCCCTCAAGATCTCCGCCTCCGTGTGCGCATCCACGCCGCTGAGGGCGTCGTCCAGGATGAGGATCCGGGGGTCCCGGGCGAGGGCTCGGGCCAAGGCCGCCCGCTGCCGCTGCCCGCCGGAAAGGGCCAGCCCCCGCTCGCCCACCACGGTGTGGTAGCCCTGCGGGAGCTGCGCCGCGTCCATTTCCAGCTGAGCCACCCGCAGGGCCTCCTGGACGCGCCCGGGGTCCTCCCCGTCCAGGGCCACGTTGGCGTACAGGGTGTCGCTGAACAGGAAGGGGTCCTGAGGCACGAACCCCACCGCGCCCCGGACGGTGCGCAAGGGCAGCTCCCGCAGGTCCACCCCGTCCAGCAACACCCGGCCCCGGGTGGGGTCGAACAGCCGCGGGACCAAGCTGACCAGGGTCGTCTTGCCTGCACCCGTGGGGCCCACCACCGCCACCGTACGGCCCGCGGGGACGTGAAGGTCCACGCCCTGCAACACGGGTTTCCCGTCGTACGCGAACCACACTCCCTGGAACTCCACCTGCCCCCGCACGCAGCGGAGGTGCACGGGTGTTTTCGGCTCCTGGATCTTGGGTTTCGCCCGGAACACCTCCTCCAGCCGCGCCATGGACGCCCGCCCCTGCTCCCACAGGTTCAGCACCCACCCGGCGGCGATCATGGGGAAGCTCAACCGCGCCAGGTAGTAGGAGAACTGCACCAGCTGGCCCACGCTCAGCCGTCCGGACGCCACCAGGCGGCCGCCCTCCCACAGCAAGGCCACCGCGGCGGTGCCCAGGACCAACCCCACCGCGGGCCACAGGGCCCCCTGCACCCGCGCCAGCCGCACCTGCGCGGCCGCCAGGTCGTCCACGGCCCTCCGAAAGCGGCCCACCTCCGCTTCCTCCCGGGCGAAGGCCTTCACCACCCGGATCCCGCTGAAGTTCTCCTGGGCCAGGGCGGACAGGTCGCTGAAGCGTTCCTGCACCGCCTCGAAGCGCCGGCGCACCTGCCGGCCCAGGAAGAGGAACAGGGCTGTGGCCACGGGCAGGATGGCCATGGTCACCGCGGTCAGGCGGGGGCTCACCGCCAGCATGAAGGCCACGGAACTCCCGACCATCACCACGGTGTGGAAGGACCGCATCAGACCGACCCCTGCAAACCGCTGCACCGCCCGGACGTCGCTCACCGCCCGGGCCATGAGGTCGCCTGTGCGCCAGCGGTGGAAGAAGCTCGCGTCCATCCGCTCCAGGTGCGCGAACAGCGCCTCCCTCAGCTCCGCCTCGATCCGGAAGGCCGCCCCCAGGATCTGCCAGCGCATGGCGTAGCTGAAGGCGGCCTCCACCAGGGCCAGGGCCAGGAGGGCCGCGGCCAGGCTTCCCACCCCGGGTTGCCCGCCCTGGATCCGGTCCACCGCCGCCCGCAACACCCAGGGGGAAGCCTGCGCGGCCCCGATGGCCCCCAGGGCCGCGGCGTAGCCCAGGAGGTAGGCCCGGAGGTGGCGGCGCACGAGGTGCCAGAACCTGCCCTTTCCCATGACGGGACCTCCTGCAGGGTACACCTACGAGGGTGCCCCGGAAAAACCCCTCCCGCGAGACCACCCCAAAAATCGCTGCGCGATTTTTGGGGACCCCGGTCCCCCTCCATTCAGACAGGTTTTTCGGGACACGCTCCGAGGGGGACCGCGGTCCCGGCTGCTTTCGGGACAGGTCCCTCGGGGCCTACCGCGAGCCGGCCTTGGCCCGCTCCTCTTCCGCCAAGGCTCGGCGCAGCACCTTCCCGATGAGGGTCTTGGGGAGTTGCGGCCGGACTTCCACGGCCCTCGGGACCTTGTGGGGTGCCAGGCGTTCCCGGCAGAACTCCACGAGCTCCTGCTCGCTCACCTGGTGGCCTTCCTTCAGGGCCACGAAGGCCTTCACCACCTCGCCCCGGGCGGGGTCGGGGACTCCCACCGCGGCCGCCTCCCGAACCGCGGGGTGCTGGTACAGCACCTCCTCCACCTCCCGGGGGAAGACCTTCAGCCCGCCCACGTTGATCATCTCCTTCTTCCGGTCCACCACGTAGAAGAAGCCGTCCTCGTCCATGCGGGCCATGTCCCCTGTGCGCAGCCACCCGTCCCGCAGGACTTGCGCGGTCTCCTCCGGGCGGTTCAGGTAACCCCGCATCACCTGGGGCCCCCGGACCACCAGCTCGCCCACCTCCCCCGGCGGCAGCGGCGCCCCCGTCTCGGGGTCCACCACCCGGGCGTCCGTGTCCGGCACGGGGACCCCGATGCTGCCCGGCTTCCGCGTACCGTACAGGGGATTACAGTGGGTGACGGGGGACGCCTCAGTGAGCCCGTAGCCCTCCACCAGCCGGCCGCCCGTGACCGCCTCCCACTGGCGCTGCACCTCCAGGGGGAGGCCCATGGCTCCGCTGATCCCCGCCCGCACCGACCGGAAGCTGACCCGGGGCAGTTCCGGGGTGTTGAGGAGGGCGATGTACATGGTGGGCACTCCGTGGAACAACGTGGGCCGGTGGCGCCGCACTGCCTCCAGCACCAGCTTGGGGTCGAACCGCGGGATGAGGACCAGGGTGGCTCCCATCCACAGGGAGAAGTTCAACACCGAGGTCATCCCGTAGCTGTGGAAGAAGGGCAGGACCGCCAGGGCTACCTCCTGCCCGGGCCGCAGGTGGGGGTCCCAGGAAGCCGCCTGCAGGAGGTTCGCCACCAGGTTGCGGTGGGTGAGGACCGCGGCCTTGGGGACTCCCGTGGTGCCTCCGGTGTACAGGTACGCGGCGGGGTCTTCGGGGTCCACGGGGACGGGCTGCGGGTTTGCGGCCCGCAGGAGCTCCGAGAACCGCCGTACCCCCGGCTGGGGGCGCACCGCCACCCACTGCCCTTCCCGACGGGCCTTCAGGGGGTACAGCAGACGCGCCACCGGCCCCATGAACTCGTGGATGCCCGTCACCACCACCTCCCGCACCTTCGCCTGCTTGGCCGCATCTGCCACCCGGGGGTACAGCAGGGTCAGGGTGACGGCCACCTCCGCCCCGCTGTCCTGCAGCTGGCGGGCGATCTCCGGCTCTGTGTACAGGGGGTTGTGGGGGACCACCACACCCCCGGCCCGCAGCACCCCGTAGTACGCGATCACGAACTGCGGGCAGTTGGGGAGGTGCAGGGAGACCGGCGTGCCCTTTCGTACCCCCAGCCCCTGCAACCCCGCGCAGAACCGGTCCACCAAGCCGTCCAGCTCCACGAAGGAGATGCGCCGCCCGAAGAACACCACGGCCGCGCGGGTCCCGTACGTGCGGGCCGCCCGCCGGACCACTTGGTCCAGGGGCATCTCCGGGATCTCCAAGTGCGCGGGCACGCCCGGATCGTAGTGCCGCAACCACGGACGCTCGGGCAAGACCTCCGCCACCGCTGCACCCCCTCCCTGCCGTGCCGTCCCCCGCGGGCTCCGGCACGGCTACAGGACTGTATCCCCGAAACCCTGCCGCGATTTTTGGGGTGGACTACAGGGGGTACCCGCCCGCCTGCACCACCGCCTCCGCCACCGCGCGCTGCAGGGCCACCAGGTTCGGCGGCGTGTACCGCAGGAACCGCCGCAACCCGGCCAGCTCCGTCCGCAAACTGTCGCCCTCGTCCACCGCAGCCAGGACCTGGCGGGCCGTGGCTTCCACCCGCGGCAACGCTTCGTACAGGTGCGCACGGGTCAGGGTCGCCAGCAGCGGCGCCTTGGAGTCCTGCCGCCGTGCCGCCTTCTGGGCCCGGAGCAAGGCGCTCTCCGCCGCGAACACCTCCGTGGCCAAGTCCGCGATCCAGCCCAGGACCTCCTGCAGGTGCTCCAGGCGATCCAGCTGCTTCTGCACCGCCACGCCGGCCACCAGCAAAGTGGCCTTCCGCATCCCGTCCACCAACCGAGCCTCCTCCCCCAGGGGGTCGTCCGCGGGCTCCGCCTCCGGAGAAGGGCTGGTGAGCTCCCCCACCACCCGCTGGATGGCACTCATGAGGTCCAGCCGGCCGCGGAGGGCACGCTTGGTGAGCATGTCCACGATGAGGAGCCGGTTGATCTCGTTGGTCCCTTCCCAGATGCGGTTGATGCGGGCGTCCCGGTACGCCCGGGCCGCGGGGTATTCCTCGATGTACCCGTAGCCACCGTAGATCTGCACCACCTCGTCCACCACGAAGTCCAAAACCTCCGTGGCGAACACCTTGTTCATGGAGGACTCGATGGCGTACTCTTCCAGGGCCCGGAGGACCTCCTGTCCTCCCCGGATGCCGCCCACCGCGGCCTCCACCAGACCCCCCGTCCGGTACACCATGCTCTCCACCGCGTACAGCCCCACCGCCATGCGGGCCAGCTTCTGGCGGATGAGGCCGAACTCCGCGATGGGCTTGCCGAACTGGTGGCGCTGGAGCGCGTACCCTACCGCGTGGCGCAGGGCCTTCTTCCCCCCACCCAGGCACGCCGCGCCGATCTTGAACCGGCCCAGGTTCAGGATGTTGAAGGCGATGCGGTGCCCCTGGCCCACCTCGCCCAGCAGGTTCTCCACGGGGACCTTGGCGTTCTCCAGGAACACGCTGCGGGTGCTGGAGCCCTTCACCCCCATCTTGTGCTCCTCGTCCCCCAGGCTCAGCCCTTCGGTGTCGCGGTCCACCAGGAAGGCGGTGAAGTGCTCCCCGTCCACCTTGGCGTACACGGTGAACACGTCCGCGAAGGCGGCGTTGGTGATGAACTGCTTCTGGCCCGACAGCAGGTAATACTTGCCGTCCGGGCTCAGGGTAGCCCGGGTCCGGATGGACAGGGCGTCGGAGCCCGCGGTGGGCTCCGTGAGGGCGTATGCCCCGATCTTCTCGCCCCGGGCCATGGCGGGCAGGTACCGCCGCTTCTGTTCCTCGTTGCCGAAGAAGGCCACGGGCAGCGTCCCGATCCCCACGTGGCCCCCGTAGCTGACGGAGAAGGACGAGCCCGACAGCTCCTCCGCCAGGACCAGGGAAGCGAGGCTGTCCATGCCACCGCCCCCGTACTCCTCCGGGAGGTCTGGGGCCAGGAACCCCATCTCCCCCAGCTTCCGGAGCAGGGTGCGGGTGAGCTCCCAGTCCTGCTTCTCCAGCTGGGCGTCCCGGGGCAGGACCTCCCGCTGCATGAAGTCCGCGGCCGCCTTCCGCACCAGGCGGTGGGACTCCTCCAGGTCCTCCGGGGTAAACACGTCCTCGGGGGCGGCCCTGTCCACCAGGAAGCCGCCTCCGGGAACCAGGGCCTTCTCTTTCGTCTCCATGGTGTCCTCCCTCCCTGTTGACTGTGGCCCCTGCGGTGCAACACCGACCGCGCCAAGGGGTTCTTGGCCCCGGTGCGCAGGGCTTTCCGCGACTCGTTCCTAGATCACCCCAAAAATCGCTGCGCGATTTTTGGGGACCCCGGTCCGTCTTTCCCCGGGGGCTTTTCCCGACACGTTCCTAGGGGCGCTCGAACACGCCTGCTGCCCCCATCCCGCCTCCCACACACATGGTCACCACCCCGTACCGCGCCTGCCGCCGGCGCATCTCGTGCAGCAGGGTGGCGGTGAGCTTGGCACCGGTACAGCCCAAGGGATGGCCCAGGGCGATGGCCCCTCCGTTGGGGTTCACCCGCTCGGGGTCCAACTCCAACCGGCGGATCACCGCCAGGGTCTGGCTGGCGAAGGCTTCGTTCAGCTCGACGAGGTCCACGTCCTGCAACCGGATGCCCGCCAGGCGCAGGGCCTTGGGCACAGCCTCCACGGGGCCCACGCCCATGATCTCCGGGGGCACCCCCGCCACCGCGAAGGACCGGAACACCCCCAAGGGCCGCAGCCCCAAGGCCTCCGCCTTCCGGCTGCTCATCACCACGCACGCGGCAGCGCCGTCGCTGGTCTGGGACGCGTTCCCCGCGGTGACGGTGCCGTCCTTGGCGAAGGCGGGCTTGAGCTTGGCCAGGGCCTCCAGGGAGGTGTCGAACCGCACCCCCTCGTCAACCTCGAACACCAACTCCCGGGCCCGGGGCGCGCCGCCGTCTTCCTCCCAGCGCCGGACCCGCACCGGCACGATCTCCTCCCGGAAGCGCCCCTCCCGGATGGCCGCGGCGGCCCGCTGGTGGCTGCGCAGTCCCCACCGATCCTGGTCTTCCCGTGAGACCTGGAACCGGCGTGCCACCACCTCCGCGGTGTTGCCCATGGACAGGTAAACGTCGGGCCAGGCCTCCACCAGGTCTGGGTGCGGTGCGAACTTCCACCCCGTCATGGGGATCAGGCTCATACTCTCCGTGCCGCCCGCCACCACCACCTCCGCCCAGCCCGCCAGGATCCGCTCCGCGGCCATGGCGATGGCCTGCAGCCCGGAGGCGCAAAAGCGGTTCACCGTGACCCCGGGCACGGAGTCCGGCAGGCCCGCCCGAAGAGCCGCCACCCGGGCCACGTTGAGCCCCTGCTCACCCTCGGGCATGGCACAGCCCAGGATCACGTCGTCCACCTCCCGGGGATCCAGGCCCGGGGTCCGCTCCACGGCTTGCCGGATCACCTGGGCCGCCAGCTCGTCCGGGCGCGCGTCCTTCAGGGCCCCCTTGGGAGCCTTCCCCACCGCGGACCGCACCGCGGTCACGATCACCGCTTCCCGCATGGCTGCGCCCGCCTCCCTTCCCGTCCGGTGTTGGCGCCCTCAGTTGCGCAGGGGCCTTCCCCGCTCCAGCATGTGCCGGATCCGCTCCTGGGTCCGGCGCTCGCCCAGCAAGCTCAGGAAGGCCTCCCGCTCCAGGTCCAAAAGGTGTTGCTCGTCCACACGGCTCCCTTCCGGCACGTCTCCCCCGGTCAGCACGTACGCCACCTTGCGGCCGATGTGCTCGTCGTACTCCGTGATGTGGCCGCCGGCCCGGAGGTTGTGGAGCCCCGCGTACAGAGCCGCCCGCACCCGCTGCCCGCCCACCCGCACGGGGCGGGGCAGGGGCGGCCGGTACCCGGTGCGTACCAAGGACAGGGCCACCTCCTTGGCGTCCGCCACCAGCCGGTCGGGGTTCAGGGTGATGCCGTCCCCGGGTCTCAAAAAGCCGAGCTGGAAACACTCCTCCGCGGAGGTCGCCACCCGGGCGGTCGCCACCACCTCGAAGGCCCAGCGCAGGGCGGGGAACAGGTCCGCCGCCACCTCCTCCGGGAACCGCTGGGAAGCCCGTACTGCCAGCTCCTTCAGGCCCCCGCCCGCGGGCAGGAGGCCCACCGCGGTCTCCACCAGCCCCATGTACGTCTCCATGGCCGCTTGAACCCGGCTTGCGTGCAGGACCAGCTCGCACCCGCCGCCCAGGGTGCGGCCGTGGGGCGCCACCACCACGGGCCTGGGCGAGTACTTGAGGGCCTGGTTCAGCTGCTGGAACGCCCGCACCGCTTGCTCCAGCTCCTCCCAGTTGCCCTCCTGGGCCTCCAGGAGGAGCAGGACCAGGTTGGCCCCCGCGGAGAAGTCCGGCCCCTGGTTGGCCACCACCGCCGCGTCGAAGTGGCGTTCCAGTTCCTGCAGGGCGCGGTACAGCATCCGGACGATGTCCTCGCCGATGGCGTTCATCTTGGTGTGGAACTCCACACACAGGACGCCGTCCCCCAGGTCCACCAGGCTGCAGCCCGTGTTCCGGGCCACCACCGCGCCCTGCGCCTTCCGTTCCTTGAGGACCACCACCCCCTCCGGCCACCGCACGGGGAGGTAGCCACGGTGGACGGGGTCGAACGCTTCCAGGGTGCCGTCCGTGCGGCGGTAGAAGGTGCCCCCGGCCTGCAGGACGTCCCGCACCACGGGCGGCAGGGCCACACCTTCCGCCTCCAGGCGCTCTGCCACCTCCCGCACGCCCAGGGCGTCCCACGTCTCGAAGGGCCCCATCTCCCACCCGAACCCCCATCGCAGGGCGCGGTCCACGTTCACCACGTCGTCGGAGATCTCGGGGATCCTGCGGGCCGCGTACACCAGACCGCCGGACAGGACCTTCCACAGAAACCGGCTCGCCCGGTCCTGGGTGGCCAGCACCGCCTTCACCCGCCGGGCCCAGTCGTCCAGGTTGCGCACCGCCTCCACACTGGCCAGCTGCGGGCGCTTCCGCGGCCGGTACTCCAGGCTCCGGTAGTCCAGGGCGAGGACCTCGCCGTCCGTGCGGCGGTAGAAGCCACCCCCCGCCTTGTCCCCCAGCCAGCCCCGGTCCAGCATGGCCTGCAGGAAGTCGGGCAGACGGAAGACCTCCCGCTGCTCGTCGTCCACCAGCCGCTGGTAGGAGTTCCGGGCCACGTGGGCCAGGACGTCCAGCCCCACCAGGTCCGCGGTACGGAAGGTGGCGCTGCGGGGACGGCCCAGGAAGGGGCCGGTGAGCTCGTCCACCTCCTCAATGGTGAGCTCTTCCTCCAGCATCACCCGGACCGTGTGGAGGAAGCCGAAGGTGGCGATGCGGTTGGCGATGAAGTTGGGAGTGTCCTTGCACAACACCACCCCCTTCCCCAGGACGCGGGTGGCCACCTCCTCCACCCACCGCACCACCTCGGGGTCGGTGGCCGGGAGGGGGATGACCTCCAAGAGCCGCAGGTAGCGGGGCGGGTTGAAGAAGTGGGTGCCCAGGAAGTGACGGCGGAACTCCTCCGACCGCCCCTGGGCGATCTCCCGGACGGGCAGGCCGGAGGTGTTGGTGCTCACCACGACCCCGGGCTTCCAGAAGGCCTCCACCCGCTCCAGCAAGGCCTGCTTGACCCGCAGGTCCTCCACCACCGCCTCGATGACCCAGTCGCAGTCCGCGATCCGGTGCAGGTCGTCCTCGAAGTTGCCCACGGTGACCAGCTGCGCCCGCTCCGGTGCGGTGAAGGCCGCGGGCCGCATCTGCAGGGCGCGCTGCAGCCCCGCGCGGCTCAGGCGGTTGCGAACTTCGGGGTGCGCCAGGGTGAGCTCCCGGCGCCTTTCCTCCTCCGTGAGCTCCGCGGGGACGATGTCCAGGAGCAACACCGGCACGCCCGCGTTGGCCAGCAACGCTGCCAGCTGACAGCCCATGGTGCCGGCTCCCAGCACCGCGGCACGGCGGATCCTCCGGTACGGCACGCTACCCTCCTTGGCGCTCCCGGCCGTCCACCAGCCCGAGGAGGAACAGGTCGGCGAAGGCGCGGGCGAAGTCCTGGAACGAAAGGGGACCTTCAGGCCGGAACCACGTGGTGAACCAGTTGCACGCACCCAGCAGGGCCAGCCCCACGGTCTTCGGGTCTAGCGGGCGGAACTCCCCCCGTTGGACCCCTTCCGCCACGATGGCGCGAAACAACCCCTCGTACCGGTCCCGCAGGGCCAGCATCCGCTGCCGACGTGCCGGGGACAGGCTCTTCAGCTCCACGTGCAGCACCGTGAGCTCGTCCCGGTGGGCGGCCGCCACCGACAGGTGGGCTTCCACGGCCCGGCGGAGCTTTTCGGAAGCGGGAGCAGACGAAGCGGCCACGGGTTCCACCGCGTCCAGCAGACGGCGCATGGCCCGGTCCATGATCTCCCACAGGAGGTCCTCCTTGGTCTCGATGTAGTGGTACAGGCTGCCCCGCTGGACCCCTACCGCCTCCGCCAGGTCCTGCATGGAGGTGTCGTGGTACCCCTTCCTGCGGAACAGCCGCACCGCCGCGGCCAGAAGCTCCTCGTGCCTGGGACGGACCTCGGTCTGCCGCATGATACCTACCAAACGTTTGGTAGCTCCAGTTTAGCCCTCGCCCGGACCTGGGTCAAGGAGACACGGAGGGGCGCAGCTGCAGGCGGGCGGTGGCGTGCCGGTCCACCGCCTGGCGGGACCACAGGAGGGGGTGGTAGCGGCCGGTGGCCCACAGGTCCACCAGGTCCGCCCGGTGGGGGTGCCCGGGGAGGGCTGACTGCCCGGTGGTGTGCACCCCCACGGACCGGTCGAAGTCCGAAAGGTCCACCACCATCCGCATGGAAGCTGCTACCGTTTGGGCGAAGGGCTGCAGCAGGGAGTAGGCTGCCTGGTTGACCGTCCAGCCGTCCCCCGGCGTGGGAAGCGGGCCCACGCTCAACCACCGGCCGAGGAGGGGCACGGGCGACAGGACGTGGGCGAAGTGCACCCGGTGCAGGGCTCCCCACGTCCACCGGGACCGGTCCCGCCCCAGCCGGCCCTCCAGGTCGGCTACGGCCCGCTCCAGAATGCGGGCGGCGGCCCGGTCACGGCCTCCCGGACCCCACCACGGGTCCTGGGGACGGTCCCACAGGTGCAGCAGCGCCGCCATGACGAAGGGCCTGCGGGCGTACCGCTCCCACAGGGCCTCGCCCAGGCGGGGGCGGAACAACTCCTCCGCGGCCCGCACCAGGAAAGCCTCGTACACCGCTGCCGCCCGGCTGTCCACGGCAAGCCGGCCGTCCCACGCCGCCAGGTCCTCCTGCACCGCCCGCACCGCCTCCCCGGAAGCTTCCACCCGGGCCAGGACCGGCGCGATGCGCCGGGCCGCCACAGACACGTGGTCGAACTGGAGGCGCTCCAGGTCCTCCCGGGTGTGGCGGGGGCGCGAGCGCAGCACCTCCGCGATCCGCTTGGCCCGGAGCCCCTCCGCCCACTCGGTCCCGAGGTGGTACGGGAAATCTCGGGGCACGATGCGGTTGTTGGCGCTGCCGATCCAGCCCCTGGCGGGGTTGAACGCCGTGGGCAGGGCGTCGTAGGGAATCCACCCCACCCACTCGTACTCGCCCGTCCAACCGGGCACGGGCCGGGTCCCATCTCCCTTGGCCCGCACGGGGATCAACCCGGGGAGTTGGTAGCCGATGTTCCCCTGCCGGTCTGCGTAAACGAAGTTCTGGGCGGGCACCTGGAAGAACCGCAGAGCCTCCCGGAACTCCCGCCAGTCCCGGGCCCGGTTGATCCGCAGCACCCCTTCCGCCACCGTGGTGGGCAGTAGGGCGGTCCACCGCAGGGCCACCACCTCCCGCAGCCCCTCCACCGCGCCGTTCAGGATGGGCCCGTGGTGGGTGCTGCGGACCACCCAGCGGACGGGCTCCCTGCGCCCACGCACCCGGATCTCCTCGGTGCGCACCTGTACGGGAAGCCAGCGACCCCGGAACAGGTAACGGGAGGGGTCCTGGGGGTGCAGGCGCTCTACGAACAGGTCCTGCACGTCGGGGTTGGCGTTGGTCACGCCCCACGCGAGGAAGGCGTTGTGGCCCACCACCACCCCGGGTACGCCGGGGAAGGTGAAGCCTGCCACCCGGTACCGGCCGCCCTCCAGGTGCATGGTGTACCAGACGGACGGGAAGCTCACCCGCAGGTGAGGATCGTTGGCCAGGTAGGGCTTGCCCGTGTCGGTGAGCCGGCCCGCCAGCACCCAGTTGTTGCTGCCCACGAGGCCACCTCCCGCGGCGGTGCCCGGTGCTGCCCGTCTGCCCGCGAACTCCGGGAGGACCGTGGGTGCGTCGGGGAGCTCCCCGGGGAGCAGGCGCGCCGCCCCTTCAGGTCCCAAAACCCGCTCCAGGTCCGCCCGGAGCAGCTCCGTCTGCCAGTTGCCCCCCAGCTCGTAGGCCATGAGCTTCCCGAAGCCCAAGCTGTCCACGGGCGTCCACGGCTCCGGCGTGACCCGCAGCAGGACAAACTCCAGGGGCAACCGGCTCCGGTGTTGGCGCAGGAAGGCGTTCACCCCTTCCGCGTACGCCCGCAGGGCGGACCGGGTGTCCTCGGACAACAGGGTCCACTCCCGCTGGGCGGCCTGCCGCAGCCCCAGGGTGCGGAGGAACCGGTCCGTGGCCAGCGTCCTGTCGCCGAAGACCTCCGACAGCCGCCCCGCGGCGGTGCGCCGGTTCAGCTCCATCTGCCACAGCCGGTCTTGGGCGTGCACGTAGCCCTGCGCGAAGAACAGGTCGTGCTCGGTGCGGGCGTAGACGTGGGGCACGCCCCAACGGTCCCGCACCACCTCCACCGGCTGGTGCAGCCCTCCCACCCGGAGCTCGCCCGTCACCTGCGGGAAGGCGCGGCGCACCACGTACACCCCACCGCCTGCCGCCACCACCAGCAAGCCCGCCGCGAGGACGGCGAGGACTTTCCCCAGACGCCTCACAGCCAGGTCCCCATGGGCTGCACCCGGACGTGGGCCTCCTCCAAGGCGGCCCGCACCGCGGCTGCCAGGGCCGCGGCGCCCGGGGTGTCCCCGTGGATGCACAAGGTGTCTGCCTCCACCACCACCTGTCCGCCGTCCACGGTCTCGATGGGCTCCCCGTGGGCGATGCGCACCGCGCGGGAAGCCACCTCGAAAGGCTCGGTGAGCACCGCTCCCGGCTGGTCCCGGGGGACCAGGCTCCCGTCTGTTCGGTAACCGCGGTCGCAGAAGGCCTCCCGGGCCACCCGCAGGCCCGCGGCCCGCGCCACCCGCTCACTCACCGACCCGCTCAACACCACCAACAGGGCGTCCGGCCACGCCCGCCGCACCGCCTCCGCCACCGCGGCCGCCACCGCCTCGTCCCGGGCGGCCACGTTGTACAGGGCGCCGTGGGGCTTCACGTGCTGGAGCTGGGCTCCCTCCGCCCGCGCCACGGCCTCCAAGGCCCCCACCTGGGCCACCACGAACGCGTACACCTCGTCCGGCGTCAGGGGAAGGGGACGGCGTCCGAACCCCCAAAGGTCTGGGTACCCGGGGTGGGCGCCCACGGCCACGCCCCGCTCCAGGCACCGCTGCACCGTCCTGCGCATGACCAGAGGGTCCCCCGCGTGCATCCCGCACGCCACGTTGGCGGAGGTCACGTACTCCAAGACTGCCTCGTCCTCGCCCAGTCGGTAAGGCCCGAAGGACTCGCCCAGGTCGCAGTTCAGGTCCAGGTACCGCACCGGCCACCTCCCGCTTGCCAAGCCCAGGAGGCCTCGCGAAGATACCCCTAAGATGCGTTCGCGCATCGGCCGCAGGATCCTGGCGGGATACCTGGCGGTCTCCCTCCTCCTGGCGGTCCTGCTGGGGGCCGCGGCCTCCGCGGCCGCGTGGATCGCACAGGTCACGCGCCGCGTGGACCAAGCCAGCCGCACCGCCGGCCGAGCGCTCACCGCCCTCAGCCTGGTAGAGCGCCGGCTGTTCCTGCTGCTCCTGCACGCCGCCGACCCTGAGCTCGGAGCGGAGGGAGAGGAACAGATTTTGGACCCGGTCCTGACGTCCCACCTGGCCCGCCTGGGCGAGGAGGGGCCCCCGCAGCAGGGCAGCCCGGCGAAATCCGACCTGCTCTCCGCCGCCCGCGCATACGACGAGGCAGTCCACGGGTTCCTCCGCAGGGCACCCGGAGACCGCCTCCAGGGGCTGTCCGAACTCCTCGCGCGCCACGGGCAGCTCCGGCAGCGCTTGGAGGAGACAAGAAGGCGGGCGCAGGGCGCCGCGGGGACGGGAGCGGCCCAGCTGGAGGCGTTGCAGGGCGCGGGCTGGCTTCCTGCCTTCTTGCGCAACCTCGCCCGGAACAGCCAGCGGGCCCGGCACCTCAGTCAAGCGGTGTTGACCACCCTGGAGCTGGAGTCACGCCTGTGGAGGAGGCTTGCTGCAGCGCTGGCGGCCCGTCTGGACCCGGGACGCCCCGAGCCCCCGGGAGGCCCGGCGCAGGACCTGCACCTCCTAGACCAGGCCGCGCGACTGGCCGCGGTGCCCGAGGTACTCGCCCTGACCGCCGCCCTCCGGGACCGACTCCGGCCCCTGGAAGGCCTCGCCCACCGCGCCCGGAGCTCCCGTGCCCTCCGCGCTCTCAGACAGGAAGCGGCCCAGGTAACCCAGCAGCTGGAGGCCTTGCGGGCGCTCGTGGAAGTGGAGCGGGACCGCGCCCTGGCGGAGGTCCGCCTGGTCCAGGACTCCGTGGTGTCCTTCGTGCAGGCCTTTTCCGCCGCCGCGGTGGCGGCCCTGCTGGTGGGGTTCGTGGGCCTCGTCTTCCTGACCCGCGCCATGACGGCCTCTTGGGAAACCCTCCGGGAGGCCATGGACCGGGTGCGGGAGGGGCGCCTGGACGTCCGCGTGGAGGTGGGGCCCCGGCGGGACGAGACCGCGGAGATGGCCCGGGTGTTCAACCGTATGGTGGCGGAGCTGCAGGAGTCCCGGGAAAGGCTCCAGGCCTACCAGGGCGAGCTCCAGCGGCTGGTGCAGGAGCGCACCCGCGCCCTGGAGGAGGCCCAAGCGCAGCTTCTGCAGGCGGAGAAGCTGTCCGCGGTGGGCGAGCTGGTGGCAGGGGTGGCCCACGAGCTCAACAACCCCCTGACCTCCGTCCTCGGCTACGGGCAGCTCCTGGAGTCCGACCCGGCGCTCCCCGAGGAACTCCGCGGCTACGCGGAGATCGTGGTGCGGGAAGCAGACCGCGCCCGCCACATCGTGCAGAGCCTGCTGACCTTCGCCCGTCCGCAACCCGTGGAACGGGAGGTCGTGGACCTCAACGGGGTGGTGCAGCGGACCTTGGAAGCTTGCCGGTGGGACGCCGGCCGCATCCAGGTCACCGTACGCCTGCACCCGGAACCCCTGTGGGTGCGGGGGAATCCCGTGCAGCTGCAGCAGGTGTTCACCAACATCGTCCAGAACGCCCTGCAGGCCATGCGGGAGGGGCCGGGACAGCTGGTGGTGACCACGCAGCGGGCGGGCGACCAGGCGGTGGTGGAGTTCGCGGACACGGGCCCCGGGATCGCCCCGGAGCACCTGAACCGCGTCTTCGACCCCTTCTTCACCACCAAGAAGCTGGGGGAGGGTACCGGACTGGGATTGTCCATCGCCTACGGGATCGTCCGGGACCACGGCGGGGCGATCCGCGTCCGGAACCGGCCCGAGGGAGGAGCGTGCTTCGCCGTGGACCTGCCCCTGTGCGAGCCTCCGGCCGTCACCGACCCCCGTCCCGGACCACCACCTGAACCCCCGCGGGATCCTGCACCGTGACCTCCCCGGGCCTCGCTTGGTGCGGGATCCCCAGGGCGGAAAGGTGTCGGGCCAAAGAGTCTGCGGTACCGACGGGCACCGCCCACCCGTACCGCACCAGCCCCGTGCTCCCCTCGGGCGCCTGTCGGCGCGTGCCCCACACGTTGGTGCCCACGTGGTGGTGGTACCCGCCCGCGGCGAAAAACAAGGCCCCCGGATAGCTCCGCTGGGTCACCTCCAGCCCCAGGGCTCCCGCGTAAAAGGCCTCCGCGGCCTCCAGGTCTGCCACGGAAAGGTGCACGTGTCCCAGGCGGGTGTCCGGGTGCAAGGGTGCTGGGGCCCGGGCCTCCCGCAGCAGCCCTCCCACGTCCAGGGCCTTGGTCACCATCCGCAGTTCCGAGCCCCTCCGCGGCCAGAGGTCCGAGGGCCGATCCCGGTACAGCTCCAGCCCGTTCCCCTCAGGGTCGCTCAGGTAGAAGGCCTCCGACACCCCGTGGTCGCTCGCACCCTCCAAAGGCCACTCCGCCTCCATCAGGCGCCTGACCACCTGCGCCAGGGAGGCTCGGTCGGGCAGGAGCAGGGCGAAGTGGTACAGGCCCACGGACCCCTGGGGGTGGGCGGGCGCATCGGGAGCGTGTTCCAGCTCCAAGGTGAACCCCCCGCCCGCGGGGCGCAGGACGACTACCGGACCGGACTCCTCCTGGAGGGTGAGCCCCAGAAGGCCCGCGTAAAAATCCACCGCTCGGCTGCGGTCCCGCACCCGGAGCCTCAGACTCACCAGCCGCGCACCCTCGGGCATCCGAAACACACCCTCACCCCCGGACGGGAATCGTGGCGAGGAAGGTCCGCAGGCAGTCCCGGAACAACCTCCTCCGCTCCAGGAACACCATGTGCCCCGCCTCTGGAATAACGACCAAGGTGGAGCCCGCAATCCCGCGGTGCAGCTCCTCGGAAAGGGCAGGCGGGGTCATGACGTCCTGTTCCCCGCACACCACCAGGGTAGGAAGGCGCACCTCCCGCAGCCGGGCACCTGCCTCGTAGGCGTCACACGCCTCCAGGTCGCGGCGCAGGAGGTCCGGGCCCATGGCGCGGGCGACCTCGCAGACCTTCGCCTTCACCCGCGCAGGGGCGTGGGGGCCGAAGCAAAGCTGCAGGAAACGGTCCAGGGTGGTCTCGGGACGCTCCACCAGTCCGCGGAGGAACTTGGGGTTCACGGAAAGGCGCGGCCCCGTAGCCACCAGCACCAGCCCGCGGAAGACCTCCGGGCTGGTGAGGACGGCCTGCAGGGCCACCGCGCCTCCCATGGAATGGCCCACCACCACGGGAGGGGGCAGACCGGAGGAACGCACGCGATCGGCCAGCCACACCGCGTACGCCTCCACGGTGTCCAGGGGCTGGCCGTGCGGGTGGCCTGGCAGGTCGGGGGCGGCGCTGCGGGGGAAGTCGAGGAGCTGGCTCTGCCAGATGGCGCCGCGGGAGGCGGCGCCGTGCACGAACAGCAGGAAGTGACTCACCCGCCCGTGTCCGCCAAGCCGAGCAGGAACGGGTTGCTGGTCCGCTCCCGGCCCACCGTGGTGGGCGGGCCGTGGCCCGGATACAGCACGGTGTCGTCGGGCAAGGTGAGGATCTTGGTCCGGAGGGTCTGTTCCAGGGTCTGCCAGTCGCCCCCCGGCAGGTCCGTCCTCCCCACGCTGCCCGCGAACACCACGTCGCCCACGAAGGCAAGTCCGTCCCCCACCAGGATCACGTGGCCGGGGGTGTGCCCCGGAGCGTGCACCACCCGCAGCGCCAAGTCCCCCGCCCGCAACAGGTCACCGTCCCGCAACAACCCGTCTGGTTCGGGCGGCGGGTCGATGTACACGCCCATGAGCTGGGCGCGGGTGGCCGCGGCCCGCAGGTCCTCCACTTCCCCTTCCGGCACGAGGAAGGGGGCTCCGGTGAGCTCCCGCAAAACCCGCACCGCGCCCACGTGGTCCCAGTGCGCGTGGGTGATGACCAGGGCCTCCACGGACAACCCGTGGTGCCGCAGCACCTCCTCGATCACCGCGGGGTCTTCCCCGGGGTCGATGACCCACCCTCTGCGGGCGTCGCCGTCTCCGTACACGTAGCAGTTGGTCCCGATGGGTCCCGTGGGGATCTGCTCCAGGATGGGGAGGGCCTTCACGGCTTCAGCACCTGCTGGAACCGCGGCACCCCCCGCGCGGCCAGGTCTACCCGCTCCTGAACGGGCACGAACTGTTCTAGGTACTGCCGCGCCCGCGCCATGGGTTCCCGCATCTGCTCCTCCCACGTCTCTGACTCCACCCAGGCCGCGGGCATGGCGATGAGGGTGTGGGCCTGGTGCAGGCGCAGCACGTACTCGTAGCAGGCGAAGGGCTCCGCCCGGTAAGTGACGGTGCGCGGGTCCAGGACCAGACCCGCCCGCCGCGCGGCTTCCTGCAGCCGCCGGGCGGCCTCCGCCAGACCACCCCGAAAGTCGCTGCGGGGTTGTTGGGGGCCCCGGTCCCCTCCGGCCGGTGGTTTTTCGGGACGGCCTCGCCCCAGGACCCGAGGGCTCATGCCACCTTCACCCGGGCCAGCAGGTCCAGCAGGGCACGGCAGAAGGCGGGCAGGTCAGCGGGCATCCGGGAGGACACCAGGTTCCCGTCCACCACCACCTCCTGGTCCACCCACCGAGCTCCCGCGTTCACCAGGTCGTCCCGGATGGAGGGGAAGCTGGTGACCGTCCGCCCGCGCACGATGCCCGCGGAGGCCGGTACCCACCCCGCGTGGCAGATGAAGGCCACGGGTTTCCCCGCCTCGTGGACAGCCCGCACGAACTCCACCATGGCCCGGTGCCGGCGCATGCGGTCCGGGGCGTAGCCCCCCGGAATCACCACCGCGTCGAACTCCTCCGCCTTCGCGTCCTCCATCCCCACGTCCGCCTTCACCGGGTAGCCGTTCTTACTCTTGTACACCTCCCCTGCCTTGGGACCCACCACCCGGACCTCCGCGCCCGCCTCCCGGAGGCGCAGGACCGGGTACCACAGCTCCAGGTCCTCGTACAGGTCCTCCGCCAACACCGCCACGCGTACTCCTGCGAGCTCCACCGCACCACCTCCCGCCCTCAGGCTCCGGCTCCCAGTATACCGCGAGGGATCCGGGCCCTCCGGGCAGAACCCAAGAGGCCGTGCGGGACCAGACCTCCGGCTACGTCCTGGTCCTGGCTGCCGCGGTGCTGTGGGGCAGCCTCGGGGTGGCGGTGCGCTTCACCACCGCCGCGGGCGTGGGGGTCTTCGAGGCGTCCGTGTGGCGTGCCGGCCTGGCTTTCCTGGGAGCCCTGTCCGCGGCCCTGGTGACGGAGCCGCGGGCCCTGGCGGTACGGGCCCGCGACCTCGGCCTGTTCGCCGCCTACGGCTTCGTCAGCATCGCCCTGTTCTTCCTGGCGTACTTCACCGCCATCGAGCGCACCACGGTGGCGACCGCCGCGGTCCTGCTGTACACCGCACCCGCGTGGGTCACGGGCCTCAGCGCCGTCCTGTTCGGGGAGGAGCTATCGCGGGCAAAGGGGGCGAGCCTGCTGCTGGCGTTCGTGGGTTGCGGCCTGGTGGTCCGCGCGTACGAGCCCACTGGCCTGCGCGGGGACTGGCTCGGGGTGGCTGCGGGGTTGGCTTCGGGCTTGACCTACGGCCTGTACAGCATCTTCGGGAAGCTGGCCCTCCGCAGGTACCCGCCCCTGCTGGTCCTGGTGTACGCGCTCGGGTTTGGCACCGTGTTCTTGGCCCTCCTGGGGCTGGCCGCGGGCTTACCCCCCCGACGGTTCCTGCCCTCCTCCGTGGCCCCGGCCATGGGTTCCCTCCTGTACCTGGGGCTGGTCACCACCCTGGCGGCCCAGTGGCTGTACGTGGCGGGGCTCCGCAGGGTCCAGGCCAGCCGCGCCAGCATCGTGGCCACCGCGGAACCCGTGGTCGCCGCGGTCTTGGGCTATGTGGTGTTCGGGGAGACCCTGGAACCCCTCCAGTTGGCAGGCGGGGTGTTGGTCCTGGCCGCGGCCCTCACCGCCCAGGCCAGCCGCTGAGGACGCAGGCCTTCAGCCGAGCCGGACGCCGGCCCGCGCCGCCGCAGCCACGTGGGCCGCCTGCTCCCACCGGTCGTCCAGGGGCTGCAAGGCCACGGGACCGTGGCGGCGTCGCAGGGCCAGGGCCAGGAGGAAGTCCGCAAAGCGGGGGTTCTTGGGCAGGATCGGCCCGTGGAGGTACGTGCCGAACACCGTCCCAGCCCACGCGCCCTCCGTACCGTCCTCTCCATTGTTGCCGTAGCCCACCCGCACCCGCGCCAGGGGCCGGGCCTGTGGGCCGAGCCGGGTCCGGCCTCCGTGGTTCTCGAACCCCACCAGGCTGCCCACCTCGGGCAGGGTGCAGGTAGCCACCACGTTGCCCACCAGCCGGCGCGCGCCGTGGCCGGGGTGCTCGGTGACCACGTCCAGAAGCCCCAGACCTGCCAGTTCACGGCCGTCCGCGGCGCGGTAGAGGTGCCCCAGCAACTGGTAGCCTCCGCACACGGCCAGGACCACGGCCCCGCGCGCCACCGCGGAACGCAGAGCTTCCCCCCACCGGTGGAGGGCCTGCGCCACCAGCACCTGCTGCCGGTCTTCCCCGCCTCCCAGGAGGAACAGATCCGCGTCCGGAGGCAGGGGGTCTATGAGCCGCACCTGCGTGACCCGCACCGAGATCCCGCGCTGTTGCGCCCGCTCCCGCAAGGCGACCAGGTTGCCTCGGTCGCCGTACAGGTTCAGCAGGTCGGGGTACAGGTGTACCAGGTGGAGGTCCACACTCAGTCCTCCCAGAACGGCGCCACGGCTCCCGCACGCACGAGGATCCTCCGCAGCTCCAGCATGGCGGTGTAGGTGGGCAGGCAGAAGAGCACCTCCCCCGGCGGGGTGGACTCCCGGGCCCTGCGCAGGGCCCGGACCAGGTCCTTTTCCACGGTGGTCTTGTCCTCCGGCCAGCCCGCGTACTTGAGCCGCAGCGCCATGTCCTCCGCCCGGATCCCGCTGACGGTGATGTGGGCGTCCAGGCCCCGCAGCTGCTCAAACTCCACGTCCCACAACCACGACACGTCCCGGCCGTCCGCGGTGCGGTCGTGGATGGCCAAAAGCAGCGCACGGGGCCTTTCGGGGACCACCAGCCGCAGCACCTCGTTGAACCCCGCCGGATTCTTCACCAGGAGGATCTGCAGGGTGACCCCTCCCCAGGCCAGCCGCTCGCCCCTGCCGAAGGCCGGGGCCACGGCCTCTGTGGCCTGCCGGACCACGTCCCCCGACAGCCCCAGGCACCGGGCCGCGGCCGCGGCCGCGAGGACGTTGTACACGTTGTACAAGCCGGGCAGGTGGCTCAGCAGGGCAAGCCGTTCCCCTCCCCAGGCCAACTCCACTTCGAACCCGGACGTGCCCCGGACGGTGACCCGCTCCGCCCGCACTTCGGGCACAGGACGGCTCCACCCGCAGGACGGGCACGCGTAGTGGCCCGCGTGGGACAAGAACACCACCTCGTAGCGGTAGGCGACCCCGCACCGGTAGCAGTACCGGACGTCCGCCGCTTCCTCCAGGGCGCTACGGCCTGCGGAGGGGTCCTGGATCCCGAAGGCTACCCGTCTCCCCGCGGCCTGCGCCACCTCTGCCACCTGGGGGTCGTCCGCGTTGTAGCACACCACGGTGGACGGCAGCCTCCCCAGGGTCCGGCGCCAGCCCTCCGCCACCCGCTCCAGCTCCGCGTACCGGTCCAGCTGGTCCCGGAACAGGTTGGTGAGGATCACCACCCGGGGCCGCAGGGCGTCTGCCACCGTGGGCAGGGTGGCCTCGTCTACCTCGAACACCCCTGCGCGGCGGCGCGGCCGCCCCCGGACGTCGCTGGCCAACACCAGGGAAGCCACCAGCCCCGCCTGCAGGTTGGCGCCCGCCCGGTTGTGCACCGCGGGGATCTCAGCCGTCTCCAGCATCCGAGCCAGCAGGCGGGCGGTGGTGGTCTTCCCGTTGGTGCCGCTCACCACCACCACCTGCTCCAGGGCGGCCGCCAGGTGCTCCAGGACCGGAGGGAAGATCCACCGCGCCACCCGGCCGGGTAGGACCGTGCCTCCTCCCAGCCCCAGGAGGCGGCTGGCGTGGGCCACCGCCTTCCCCGCCGCCACGGCACCCGTGAGTCTCAGGGACACGGCAAGGCCATGGTACACCTGCACGGGCGGGCCGCCGTCTACGACCGTGTCCCGGAAAGACCCCTCGGACCAACCGAACGGAAGGCGGCTTTCCGGCGTGAGCCCTTCAGAAGTACCGGCGGGCTCCCAAGTAGCGACGCTGGTAGTAGGGCTTGCTTAACGGGTCTATCCGCACCCCACCCCCGGCGGAGGAAGCGTGCAGGAAGTTCCCTCCCCCGACGTAGATGCCTGCGTGGGACGGGCCGGGTGCGTACGTGGTGAAGAACACCAAGTCCCCCGGCTGCAGCTGCTCGCGTGGTACCGGTCGGCCCCCTTGGAACATCTCAAAGGACGTCCGCGGCAAGGAGATCCCCACCCGGCTGAACACGGCGTACAGGAAGCCGGAGCAGTCGAAGCCCCCGGGGCCTGTACCCCCCCACCGGTAGGGCGTCCCCAGGAAGCGGCGGGCCAGGCTCACCACGGCGAAGCCCCGGGACGCACCGGACCCCAACCGCAACCGCAGGAGGTCCGCAGGCTCGCCCGGCACGCGCAGCACCTGACCCGGCCGCAGGGTGTCCTCCTCGGCCATCCCGTTGGCACGGGCGATGGCCGCGGGAGTGGTCCCGTAGCGGCGGGCCAGGCTCCACAGGGTGTCCCCCTTCCGTACCACGTGGGTCCGCCCGGAAGCCTGCCCGACCTCCCCGGAGGCGTCCGGCAGCCGGAGGCGCTGGCCCACCTGGAGCCGGTGGGGGTCCTGCAGTCCGTTGAGTTTCACCAGCACGTCCACGGAGGTGCCGTGGCGACGTGCGACGGAGTACAGGGTGTCCCCAGGCTGTACCACGTACTCCCGGGATTGCGCGTGGGCCGCGGCCGCGAGGGACAGGAGCGCGAGCACCCCTACGGCCCGCAGGACCGTTCCCATGTGCACCTCCCACGCCCAGGGGTTTTTCCGGGACACGCTCCCAGCGGCTGTTCATTCAGTACCGGCTACCCAAAATCCTGCCCGGATAGACCCGTGCTTCGGTGCGAACCTGTGTACGCTCCAGGAGGAGAAGCCCCGGAGGCCACCAAAACCCCACACCGTGGACTTCTCGGGCAGGGTGGTGCTGGTCACCGGCGCCAGCAGCGGCATCGGTGAAGCGTGCGCGCAGGCCTTTGCAGCCCGTGGCGCTGCGGTGGCGGTGCACTACCGGTCCAACGCCGTCGGGGCACAGCGGGTGGTGGAGGGCATCCGCCAGCGGGGAGGGCAGGCCGTGGCCCTGGAGGCGGACCTGCGGGAGGTGACGGCCTGTGAGGAGTTGGTCCGCCTCACCGTGCAGGCCTTGGGCCGGCTGGACGTGCTGGTCAACAACGCGGGGGTGGTGGAGCGCTCCGGCCTGTGGGACATCACGGAGGCCCTGTGGGACGAGCAGATGGCGGTGCACGTGAAGGCCCCCTTTTTCCTGAGCCGGGCCGCAGCCCGCGTGCTCCCGGAGGGCGGGGCCATCGTAAACGTCGCCTCCATGCGGGGCCTCGTGGCGGGGCCGGGCGCGCCCCACTACGCGGTGAGCAAGGCGGCGGTGCTCATGCTCACCCGCTGCCTCGCCCACGCCCTGGCCCCGAAGATCCGGGTGAACGCGGTGGCACCCGGCTACACGGACACCCGGGTGCACGCCACCCGCAGCCCGGAGGACCGCCGGCGCATCGAGGGGGAGATCCCCGTGGGCCGGTTTGCCACGCCCCAGGAGGTGGCGGAGGCGGTGGTGTTCCTGGCCTCGGAGGAAGCCCGCTACGTCACCGGCCAGACCCTGGTGGTGGCCGGCGGCCTCGCCCTGTGACCCTGCCCGGAGGAAGAGCCTTCCGACTCGGGGCCGGGGCCCCAGGGTCGGGCAGGGCCTGGGGGGGCGGGCCCTAGGAGCGTGTCCCGGAAAAACCCTGCAGCGGAGAGGGACCGGGGTCCCCAAAAATCGCTACGCGATTTTTGGGGTGGTCTAGTGCAAAGACTTTCGGAAGTCCGCGGGCTTGACGGTGTCCAGAAAGCGGCGCCACTCCTCCATCTCCTCGTCGTCCGTCCCCTTGAGAGGGATGGCGTGGGCCGCCACCTTCTCGTCCACGAAGATGGGAGCCTGCATGCGCAGGGCCAGGGCGATGGCGTCGCTGGGCCGGGAGTCGATGGTGTGCTCCTGGCCCTCCCGCTTCAGGTGGATCTCCGCGTAGTAGGTCTGGTCCCGGACGTCGCTCACCACGATGCGGGTCAGGGACACCGACATCTCCTGCAAGATGGACCGCAGCAGGTCGTGGGTCATGGGCCGAGGCGGGGTCACCCCCTGCAGCTGCAAGGCGATGGCCTGGGCTTCCGCGGCCCCGACCCAGATGGGCAAGGCCATCCGCTCCTCGGTGTCCGTGAGCAGCACCACAGGGTTCATGTGCTGGTCCATCGCCACGCCCTTCACCTTCATCCGGATCACGGCGATACCCCCTTCTGCGCCGCTCCCCAGCCGGCGCCCGCCAGCTGCGCCGTGGCCGTGGACTTCGGCCCCATTATAGCACCCCTCTCCCCGTCAAGCCGTGGACAGCCCCCGGCGGTCGTAAGTGTACAGCTTGCCGTTGGCCCGCAGCCGCACGGGGTGCCTCCACAGACGGTGCACCGCCTTCAGGTACAGGGCGATGCGCCGGGGATCCAGCTTCCGCCCCTCCTCCACGTGCACCAGGACCAGGTCCCGGGGGTGGTCGGGGTCCTCCACCTCCACCCGGGGCTCCCCCCGGTACAGCTTCTGCTCGATGAGCATCTCCTTCACCGCGTCCACCTGGGTGTTGCGGCTCCGGTCCCGGGGGTCGTACACGAACAGGTCCAGCCGGTCTACCAGGTCCTGGGTAAGGGTCTCGTCGATGAGCCGCACGTCCTCGTAGTACCGCCGCGCCTCCAAGGCACCTTCGAACCCGCTGCGCCGCCGGATGGCCCCGAACAGGGCGTAACCCAGGGTGTAGGGAGTCGGGCGGGCGCACAGGTGGACGCACACCTCCGCCCACTCCCGGGCGCTCAGCAGCTCCCGGAGCAGGGTGGCCTCCACGAAGGTGGCCCAGCCCTCGTTGGTGACGTGGGTCCGCTGGATGAGGTCGAAGTACTCGGCCTCTTCCCGGACGGCCTGCAGCACCTCCCGCTCGTAAGGCTCCAGGGGTGCGTGCTCCTCCAGGAAGTACACCAGCCGCCGGCGCCGCCGGGTGGGGTCCCGCTCGAAGGCGTTCACGGTGCTGGCCACCGTGAGGCAGCTGTCCAGGAGCTGCTCCACCGTCTCCCGCCCGTACTGGGCCTCGTACTGCCGGAAGGTCCGGGCGTGCCGCTCCGCCTCGTTGAGCATGTTCTTGTTGGACTTCCGGAACCAGTGGTTGTTGGCGAAGAAGTCGGCGTGCCCGTACACGTGGGCGATCACCAGGACGTTCTGCAGGTAGGTGTTGGACCGCCGGAGGAAGGCGTAGGCGGGCCGGCTGTTCAGGACCAGCTCCAGGATGCTCAGGAGGGACTTGTCCTGCTGGAGGCGGAGCTCCTTGTACGCACCCCCCCAGTACCAGTGCACGAACCGGTTGGGCAGGCCCATGCTGGCCACCTCGGCGATCTCCTCCACCTCGCTCATCCGGAAGACCACCGGGTCCCACCGGAGGCCCAACCCCCGGGCTAACTCCTCCACCCGCGCGATGACCGCCTCGTACTCCCGCACCTCGCCTTGCCTCCCCCGTCCACCCGGGCCAGGAACTGGCGCAGCGCTTCCCGGACGGAGTCCAGGTCCACCAGGTTGGCGAAGGTGGCGTTGGACCGCTTGCGCGCCACCTCCTGCACGTACTCGCTGAACCCTCCTACCCCCCGGCTCCCGGGGTTCACGTGCCCGTAACACACCAGGTCGAACCGGTCCAGGGCCTCCTCGTACTTGCGCTTGGCCAGCTCGAAGTCTCCGCTGCTGGTCTCCCCGTCCGTGAACAGGAACAGGTAGGTGTCGTACTCCGACACCCCCTCCAGCATCTCCAGGGCCTTCTCGAACCCCGCGGAGATGTGCGTGCCCCCGCTGGACTCCACGGAGAAGAACTCCTCCCGGGTCTTCTCCTCCGCCACGTCCTGGAACACCACGTACCGGCGGAGGTTGGTGGGGTAGCGCCGCTCCAAGGCGTACCACAGGAGGAAGATGGTCTTCCGCACCAAAGCCAGGTAGTCCCCCCGCATGGACCCCGAGATGTCCAGGACGTACACCTCCAGGGACCGGTGGTTGCGGGAGGCGGAGGGGTCTTCCACGAAGTACCACCCGTCCTGGCGGAGGTCCACGTCGAAGTCCAGGACTCCCCGCTCCCGCACGTTCCGCAGCAGGCTGGCCACCAGGGTCTCCTCCAGGTTCAGGTCCGCGGCCAGCCCTATGCGGTCCAGGTCGTCCAGCTCCGGGAAGTCCTCCGTCTCCACCTCCCCGCCCCGGGGAGGGCGCTGCAGGGAGGGCAGCTCCAACTCCTCCACCAGCACTTCCTGGGCCAGGCGCACGAACTCCTCGAAGTCCAGCTCCACCCGCACCTCCGGCCCGTGGTGGTCCCCTCCCAGCATCCCCCCCACGGGCTGGACCCCTTCCTCTCCCCCGCCCCCGCCTCCTCCGGCCCCCGCCCCCTGGGCCAGGTACGCCTCCTCGTCCCCGTACCGCAGGGTCGGCAGGTCCAGGGTGGTGAGCTGGGTCTTCACCTTGCCGTCCACCACCAGCTCCTTCTGCTGGATGAGCTCGTGAAGGTTCTGCTTCAGGTAGGCGCGCAGGAGCTCGTCGTGCTTGTGCTGGGCGATCCGCCCCCGGTGGATGCGCATGGCCTCACACACTCCGCCCCAGGATCCGGAAGAGGCTGCGGGCGCACACGTCGCAGTAGCCGTGCTCCGTCACCGCGCTCCGGTGCAGGACCTCCAGGAGCTCCCGGCTGGTGGGGTCCAGGTCCTCCGTCTTGTCGTACAGGCGCAGGCAGTTCTTGATCTTGTTGAACACCACCTCGTTGACCACCGGGCGGAGGTGTTCGTTCTCCGTGTACGGCATCTCCCACAGCTCCTGGTAGCGCTCCGCCAGGACGTTCTGGAAGGCCACCCGCCCCTGCCGGCTGATCTGCCGCTTGTGGACCAGGATCCCCTCCACCTCGTCCACCAGCTCCTTCTCCCGGTCTGCCAGGGGCTCGCCCACCACGCTCCGCCGCACCGCGTCCAGGTAGTTGCGGTACAGGTTCTGCCCGTACTCGAAGAAGTGCTCCGGGACGATCCGCTCCACGATGAGGGAGACCTTCTCGTGCACGAACTCCATCTTGGTCTCCTCAAACTGCCGCAGCAGCTCCTTCAGGTTCAGGTCCTTGATGGACTGGTGCTCGAACGTCCGCTCGATGGCCTCGCTCAGGACCTCCAGGTCCAGGCACCGATCCGCCCGGACGTAGGCGGTGGAGAAGGCGTCCTCGAAGAAGCGGGGGCTCAGGCCCTTGAGCCCCCCCGAGTCCGCCCGGGTCTTCAGGGCGTACCGGGCGGCCAGCTCGTACACGTCCTGGGGCGCGTGCTTCCGCTCGCCCCGGACCCGGTTGGCCCGCTCCACCAGCTGCCGGTAGATCTCCATCTCCCCCGCCAGGTCCAGGTTGTACGGGAAGTCGATCTTGTGGATGCGGCCCCGCAGGGGCTCCATGATGTCCTCGGACAGGAACACCTGGTACTCGGGGTAGTTGGAGTGGCCGATGACCACGCAGTCCACGTGGACGGTGGGGAAGTTGGCCAGGTCGATGCGCTTGGACTGGATGAGTTCCAGCAACAGGGACAGCAGCTGGCGGCGGCTCTTGAACACCTCCGTCCAGTCCAGGATGCCCCGGTTGGCCCAGATGATCTTGCCCTCGAAGTCGTAGGCGTCCGGGTCGTACGTGGACCCCCGCTCCTTGAGCATGGCGAAGTTGATGTTGCCCACGAAGTTGGTGATGTCCTCGCGCCGCAGGTCGGTGGGGGTGTGCTTGGCGATGCCCACCTTCTTGCGGGCCGACAGCTCGATCCGGCGCACCGGCACCCCCTCCCACCCGCCGTGCCGCTGGATCAGCCGCTCGCACACCGGGCACGGCACCGCCTCCTCATGCCAGTGGAAGCCCCGGGCGCGCAGGACCTCCTGCGGGACCAGGTCGAAGGGGTGCTGGTGGAAGGGGCACCCCTCCACCGCGTACAAGCGTCCCTCCTCCGTGCGCGAGTACTCCTCCAACGCCCGCTTCAGCTTGTCCACGGTCATGCTCTTCCCCGAGCCCTGGGGCCCCACCAGGAGCAGCAGGCGGCGCTCCATGGCCATGGAGTGCGCCCGGAAGAAGTTCACGATGTCCTCCAGCTGACGGCGCATGCCGTAGATGCCCTCGAAGACGCGGTCGGGCCCGAAGTACTCCAGCATGTCCGCGATGTAGTGGTGCGTGGTGCGGACGAGGCGGTCGTCGTGCGCCGCCGCTTGCAAGTACGCCCCCACGGTCCGGATCTCCATCGGCCTCTCCACTCCCCCGCATGCCAAGATCGGCGGAAGTCCCCCGTCCTTGAGCCGCAGCTTTGCCGCAAGTATGGGGGAGCCCCCGCGGGGTGTCAAAAGGTCCCACGCGGGGCTTCCCCGCCGGCCGCGCCGTGGGAAGGCGCCAGCCGCCGCGGCAGGGGCAAGATCCGGGGCCACGGCGGATCCCGTACGCTGTCGGCTCCCCACGGCCCGCCGCGGCCGGTACGGCCGGGTGCTGCGCCGCCACACCCCCCTGCGGTATCGTATTGGTGTTGCTTCCCGACAGGGGAGGCCAACCCTGGAGCAAGGAGGTCTGCGGTGTCTTCCATCCTCGACATGACCGTGGAGATCGTGAAGGCGCAGGCGGCCCAGCGGAGGATGGGCCCCCGGGAGATCGAGGAAGCCATCCGGCGCACCGCCGCCGCCCTGCGGGCGGTCGCCGCGGAAGGGACGCCTCAGGAACAGCCGGCCCCGCCGGCTCCCCCCACGGCGGTCAGCGCGGAACAGGCGGCTCGGCGCCTGGGGGTCACCCGGCTCACGGTGTACAAGTACATCCGGCAGGGACGGCTGCCCGCTACGCGCCAAGGGCGGTCCTACGTGGTCCGGCTGGAGGACGTGGCGGCCCTGCGGAAGACCCTGCGGCCGCGGCGCGGGCGGCCGGCCCGCGTCCGGCGCCGGGCTGCCCGGCCTGCGGCGGCGCGCCGATCCCGCTGAGCCCACCGGGGTGAGCACGGAGGAGCTAGATGGCGGAACCGCGGGTGCACGGCTTCGTGTTCTACCAGGTCCCGCCGGGCCACCGGACCTCTGTGCAGGCCGGCCGGGTCCGGGAGGCGCTGGAGCGGGCCAGCACGCTGTCGGGCGTGGCCGCGGTGTACACCTACGACCTGGTGGGCCTGCGGGCGGACACGGACCTGGGGCTGTGGGTGGCGGCCTGGGATCTCGACGCTTACCAGAGGGCCGTGGGCTGCTTTGTGGGCACCGACCTGCGCTGCGTGGCGGCCCTGTGGGGCTACGTGCGACCCTCGCAGTACACGGGGCGCAGCGGGACCAGCGTCCAGGTCCCCGGCTCCCGCAAGCGTTACCTGGTGGTGTACCCCTTCACCAAGACCCACGCGTGGTACCAGCTGCCCGCGGAGGAGCGGCGGCGGATGATGCTGGAGCACGCACGGGTGGGCCACGGGTTCGAGGGCATCGAGCAGATCCTCCTGTACAGCACCGGGCTCAGCGACTGGGAGTTCGTGGTGGGCTACGAAACCGACGACCCGGAACGGTTCTCGGACCTGGTGGTGGCTCTCCGCAGCACCGCGGCCCGGCCGTACACGCTCCGAGACACCCCCATCTTCACGGCCCGCTACGGGACCCCGGAGGAGGTCCTGCGCCACGTCTTCCCCGGGACCTGAGGCCTTGGACGCGCGGGTGGTGGACGTCTTCCGGCAGCTCCTGGAGGGCCAGCGGGTGATGACCCTGGCCACCTGTTCCGCGGCGAGCCCGTGGGCCGCGCCCGTCCTGTACGCGGTGTGCCCCGGCCCGGAGCTGGTGTTCATGTCGCGGATCAGCACCCGGCACGTGCAAGACCTCCTGGCGTGCCCGCGGGTGGCCGCCGCCATCCACCCGGAAAAGACGCGGCCCCTGCGCGGGGTCCAGCTGGAGGGGCAAGCACGGCCCCTGCAGGGGCGGGAGGCGGTCCGGGCCCTGCGGGCTTACCTCTTGCGGTTCCCCTCCGCCCGAGGCCGCTTCCCGGTGTGGGAGACTGTGCGGGGAGCCGGGGAGGTCCGCCTCTTCGCCCTCCGACCGGAGCGGGCTTACGTGCTTTCGGAAGAGGACTTCGGCTGGGGCGTGCGCCGGGAAGTGCCCCGGGAAGCCCTCGCGGGTTTCCCGTGACGGTGTACCACGTGGCGGTGTGGCTGCACCTCCTGGCGGCCGCGGTGTGGGTGGGCGGTTCCGTGCTGTTCGCGTGGGCTGCCCCCGCCCTGCGGCGGGCCGGGCCTGGGGGGAGCGAGGCCTTCCGGGTCCTGGGACTGCGCTTCCGGAGCCTGTCGTGGCTGGCGGTGGCGGTTTTGGTGGCCACGGGGGTTCTGTTCGCGTGGTGGGGGTGGGATCTCACCAAGCCACCCCTGCGGGACAAGCTCGGCCTCGTGGCCGTGGCCGTGGTCCTGAAGGCTGCCCACGACTTCTGGGCCGCTCCCCGGGCTGCGCGGGGCCAGCTGAGCCCGGGGTGGGCTGTCCTCCTGGCCCGCGCCAACCTCCTCGCCCTGTTGGGGATCCTCTACGCCGCCACCCTCTTGGGGGGGACGCGGTGAGGGACCGGGTGCTTCAGGCCGCTTGGGGACGGCCCGTGGACACCACCCCTGTGTGGTTCCTCCGCCAGGCGGGCCGCTACCTCCCCGAGTACCGGCGGCTGCGGGAGCGGTATTCCCTGCGGGAGCTGTGCCGCCACCCCGAGCTGGCCGCGGAGGCCACCTTGCAACCCCTGGCCCACATGGACGTGGACGCGGCCATCCTGTTCAGCGACCTGCTGGTGCCGTTGTGGGGCATGGGCCTGGACTTCCAGCTGGAGGAGGGTCGCGGCCCGGTCCTCTCGCCCCCGCCGTCGCCGGAGGAGCTGGCCCGGCTGCCCGAGCTGGACCTGGCCGCGGTGGAGTTCGTGCCGCACACCGTGCGGCTGCTGCGGCGGGTCCTGGACCGGCCCCTGGTGGGCTTCGCGGGAGCTCCCTTCACGGTAGCCGCCTACGTGGTGGAGGGGCGGCCGTCCCGGGACTGGCCCCGGACCCGGAGCCTGCTGCACGCGAGGCCAGACCTCTGGCACGCCCTGGCGGGCCGCCTGGCGTCGAACCTCGCTCTGTACCTGCGGGCGCAGGTGGAAGCGGGGGTGCAGCTCGTGCACCTCTTCGACTCCTGGGTGGGCGTCCTGTCTGCGGAGGACTTCCGGTGGGCGGTCCGGCCCTACCTGGTGCAGGTCCTGCGGGCCCTGGAGGGGGTCCCCCGGGTGTACTTCGCCACCGGCTGCGCGCACCTGCTCCAGGAGTTCCGGGACCTGCCCGTGGAGGTGGTGGGGGTGGACTGGCGGGTGCCGCTGCCCGCGGTGGCTTCCGCGGTGGGCGACAAGGCCCTGCAGGGCAACCTGGACCCTGCGGCCCTGTTGGGGGACCCGCAGACTCTCCGGGCGGAGGCACGCCGCATCGTGGAACAGGGCCGCCGGCTGAAGGGACACGTGTTCAACCTGGGCCACGGAGTGCTGCCGGAGACCGACCCGGGCCGTCTCGCCGCCCTGGTGGACTGGGTACACGAAGGAGGCAAGCGCACATGACGGTGGGCGTCCTGCTCATGGCCTACGGGACTCCGCGGAACCTGGAGGACGTGGAGGCGTACTTCACCCACATCCGGCGCGGGCGGAGGCCGTCCGCGGAGGAGGTGGAGGACCTGCGGGAACGCTACCGGCGCATCGGAGGCGTCTCTCCCCTGCGGGAGATCACGGAGGCCCAAGCCCGAGGCCTGCAGCAAGTCCTCGACCGCCGGGCCCCGGGCCGGTTCCGGGTGTACCTGGGGATGAAACACAGCCCGCCGTACGTCGGCGAGGTGGCGGAGGCCATGCTCCGGGACGGGGTCCGCCGTATGGTGGCCCTGGTCCTGGCGCCCCACGAGTCCCGCATGATCGTGGACGAGTACCTGGAGTACGCCCAGCCTGCCTTCGCCTCCGCCCCGGACCTCCAGCTCCGGGTGGTGCGGTCGTGGCACCTCAACCTAGGGTACCTGCGGGCTCTGGAGCGCAGGATCCGCTCTGCCCTCTGTGGGTTCCCCGACCCGCAGGCGACGGAGGTTCTGTTCACCGCCCACAGCCTCCCGCAGCGCATCCTGGAGTGGAACGACCCCTACCCCCGCACCCTGCGGGAGACCGCGGAGGAGTTGGTGCGCCGGACGGGCTTGGCGCGGTGGCGGGTTTGCTACCAGAGTGCCGGCCACACCTCGTTTCCCTGGTTGGGCCCGGACATCCTCCAAGTCCTGGAGGAACTGGCAGCCTCCGGGTGCCAGCAGGTGCTGGCGGTGCCCGTGGGCTTCGTGGCCGACCACCTGGAGGTGCTGTACGACCTGGACATGGAAGCCGCGCAACGGGCGGGCGAACTCGGGTTGGTGTTCCGGCGCACGGAGTCCCTGAACGCCGACCCGGAGTTCCTGGAAGGCCTCGGGGACGAGGTGGTGGCCGCGGCCAGAGGGCTGTAGGTCACTCCACGGGCGAGCCCCTCGGGAAAAGCCCCAGGGAGGCCAGGGCCACGACGCCCAAGACCAGGGACGCGGTGAACACCGCCTCCAGCCCCGCCGCCAGGTGTGCCCGCAGGGGTTCCAGGGCTTCCGGGGTAAGGAGGAGGCGTTGCGCCGGGTCCAGCAGTGCCTGCAGCTCTCCCGCACCCACGCCCTGGGCCCGCAGCCGCGCCACCAGCAGGTTGCCCAAAACGCTGACCCCCACCGCACCCCCGACGCTCCGGAAGAACAGGGTGAGGGAAGTCGCCGACCCGCGTTCCCCGTAGGCCACCGAGCTCTGCACGGCCAGCACCGTCACCAACACCACCAGCCCCATCCCGGTGCCCAGGAGTGCCGCAGCCCAGCGGACCGGGGTCGTGTCGCTGTCCGGGTGGAGTCCCACGAGAGCCGCGAAGCCAACCAGCAGCAGCACTCCGCCTCCCAGCGCCACGGGCCGGAACCCGAACCGCAACACCACCCGACCGCCGAGGGTGCTGGCCAGGGTCCAGGCCAGCATGAGGGGAGTCAAGGTCGCTCCCGCGGCGGTGGGGCTACCGCCCTGGACCCCCTGGACCAACAGGGGGAGGTAGTACAGGCTGCCGAACAGGGCCGCACCCACCAAGAACCCCGCCAGGGCGGCCGCGGTCACCAGGCGGTTGCGGAACAGGCGGAGCGGCAACAGGGGGTGGGCAGCCCGCCCCTCCCACCACACGAAGGCGGCAGCCAGGCCGAGGGAGGCTACCAGGCCGGGCACCGAGCGGGACCGCTCCAGGCTCCACAACCCCACCACCACGGAAGCCACCAAAAGCGCCGCGCCCGCCACGTCCACTGCACCCTCGGCCCTGGAAGCCCGCTCCTGGTACTTCCGGGCCACCACCCACAGGGCCACCAGCCCCACCGGCACGTTCACGTAGAAGATCCACCGCCACGACCATCGGTCCACCAGCAGCCCGCCCAGGAGAGGGCCCACCACGCTCGCCACGCCCCACACTCCGCTGAACAGACCCTGGACCCGCGCCCGCTCCTCCAGGCTGTACAGGTCCCCCACGATGGTGATGGCCACGGGCAGCAAGGCCCCGCCTCCCACGCCCTGCAGGGCGCGGAAGACCACCAGCTCGGGCATGGACCGCGCCGCCCCGCACAGGGCCGAGCCCGCCAGGAAGGTAGCGATGCCGAACAGGTACACGGGCCGCCGGCCGTACCGGTCCGCCAGCCCTCCGAACACGGGCGTGGCCGCGGTCAGGGCCAGGGAGTAACTGGCGGCCACCCACGCGTACAGCTCCAGCCCCTGCAGGGTACGGGCGATGGTGGGCAGGGCCGTGGCCACGATGGTGGTGTCCAGGGCCGCCAGGAACAGGCCCAGCATCACCGCCACGGTCACCACCCGCCGCTGCTGCACGCGCTCTGGCCTCCCGCCCCTTTACAATCGGACCAGGGTCCCCGAAATCGCTCTTGAATTTTCTCAAACCCAGGAGCCTGTCCCGAAAATCCTTCGGGCAGACAGGACCGGGGTCCCCAAAAATCGCTGCGCGATTTTTGGGTGGTCTGGCTGGGGAGGTGCGCGATGCGCGAACGGTGGGAACGTTCCATCCTGGCCGTGCCGGCCTCCGAGCCCAGGAAGGTAGAGAAGGCCGTGGCCTCCCAGGCGGACGCGGTGTTCCTGGACCTAGAGGACGCCGTCCCCCCGGACCTGAAGGAGGCGGCCCGGGCGCACGCGGTGCGGGCCCTTCGGGAGCTGGACTGGGGGGAGAAGACCCGCATGGTCCGCATCAACGGCCTGGACACGCCGTGGGCGTACCGGGATCTCGTGGAGATCTGCGAGGAGGCGGGCGCGCACCTGGACTGCGTGATCGTGCCCAAGGTCAGCCGGCCTGAGGAGCTGGCCTTCGTGGACATCCTGCTGAGCCAGATCGAGGCCCACAAGGGCCTTCCCCACCGCATCGGCATCCACGCCCTGGTGGAGACCGCCTCCGGCTTGGCCCGGGCGGAACAGCTCGCCGCCTCCAGCCCCCGGCTGCAGGCCCTGAGCTTCGGCCCCGGAGACCTCGCCGCCTCCGTGGGCATGCCTGCTGCGGCCATCGGCACGGAGGACGAGTGGGACGCCGCCTACCCCGGCCACCGGTGGCACTACGCCATGGCTCGGGTGGTGGTGGCGGCCCGGGCCGCGGGGGTGCGCGCCTTCGACGGTCCTGCCGCGGAGTTCCGGGACCTGGACGCCTTCCGGAGGCTGTGCCGGACGGCCCGCAGCCTGGGCTTTGACGGCAAGTGGTGCATCCACCCCGCCCAGCTGCCCGTGGTGCACGAGGTCTTCGCACCCACGGAAGACGAGGTCCGGTGGGCCCGCAAGGTGGTGGCCGCGTACCAGGAGGCCCAGGCGGCAGGCCGCGGGGCCATCACCGTGGACGGGAAGATGGTGGACGCCGCCTCCTTGCGCATGGCTCAGGCTACCTTGGCCCGGGCGCGCTCCTAGGGAGACCCCCGGCTCGCCTGGAGGGGTTTTTCCGGGACACGGTCCTAGGTCAGCCTCGGCACGGGCTGGCCCCGGTACGCGAGGTCCAGCAGCTCCACCGTGTGCAACACGGGCACGGGCCGTCCCGCGGCCCAGAGGTGCGCCGCGATCTGGACCATGCAGCCCACGTTCCCCGTGACCACCAGGTCGGGCTCCGCGGCCAGAAGCGCCCGGACCTTCCTCCGCCCCAGCTCCGCTGCCACCTCCGGGTGCTCCAGGTTGTAGGTGCCCGCGGAGCCGCAGCACAGCTCGGCATCTGCAGGCTCCACCACCTCCAGGTTGCCCACCAAGCCGAGCAGCCGCCGGGGTGCTTCCCGCACTCCCTGCGCGTGAAGCAGGTGGCAGGGGTCGTGGTACACCGCCCGGGTGGCCGCCGGGAGAGGGGGAGGAGGCTGGACGCCCAGCTGGTGGAGGAACTCGCTCACGTCCCGCACCTTGGCCGACAGAGCCCTGGCCGGCGCCTCCTCCGGCCTCCCCGCAAACAGCAGCCCGTACTCTTTCATGGCCGACCCGCACCCCGCGGCGTCCGTGACCACCGCGTCCACGTCCTCTGCGAAGGCGCGGAGGTTGCGGCGGGCCAGGGCCCGGGCGCGGGCACCCTCGCCCGAGTGCATGGCCAGGGCCCCGCAACACCCCTGCCCCGGAGGTACCGTCACCTCTACCCCGTTGCGGGCCAGCACGCGCACCGTGGCCGCGTGGATGCTGGGCCACAGGACCTGCTGCACGCACCCCTCCAGCACCGCCACCCGGGCCCTCCGCGGTCCCTGCGGGAGGACCACACGGGCCGGCTTCGAGGCGGCGGGAAGGCGGCGGGGCAGCAGGCCAAGCACCGGCCGCAGCCGGGCGGGGAGGCGCTGGGAGAAAGGCTGGAGGAGACGGGCCAGACGGACCGCCGCCCGCAGGCGCCTTGGGTAGGGCAGGGTCTCTAGGAACAGCCGCCTTAGCCACCGGTCCAGCAGCGGTCTCCGCACCGCCCCCGCGGCGTACTCGCGGTACGGCGTGAGCAGCTCGCCGTAGGCCACCCCTGAAGGGCAGGCGGTCACGCAGCCCAGGCAGCCCAGGCACCGGTCCACGAAGGGGGCAGCTTCCGAGGCGTGCAGCCGGCCTTCCAGGACCTCCTTCATGAGGAAGATGCGCCCCCGCGGAGAGTCCATCTCCTCCCCCAGGACGCGGTAGGTAGGACACGCGGGCAAACAGAAGCCGCAGTGCACGCACGCTTCCACCGCCCGGGCCATCCGAAGGCCTGTGGGACCGTAGCGGGAGACGGGAATCTCGTGCAGCACTAGGACGCTGTCCCGAACCGGCCCACGGGGTCCAGCGCCCGCTTGACGCGGGCGGCGAAGGCCTCCGGACCCGGCAGGCCCAAATACGCAGGCCCGCCTCCACCCAGCACCTGCAGCCCCCGCAGCTCCAGCCGCTGCAGGACCTCCGACAAGGCCGCGGGGCTACCGGGCCACGCCACCCAGCCCACGTTCCCGCCCGCGGAGTACCGTCGGAGGCTGTCCGTGGGCGCCAGCTCCTGCTCCAGGGCCAGGACCCGCCGGGGCGTGAGGGGGACCTTCACCAGAGCCCACCCCGCCGGCACCCACCGGAACTCCCTCGCCTGCTCCCACAGGGCCGCGTCGTCCTCCACCACCTCCCCCCTGCCTTGGAGGAAGGCCCGCAGCCGTTCCAGCCGCGCGCCAAGGGATTGGCCACGGCCCGCCACGCGCACCCACAACGTTCCCGGCGGCACCAGGTCTAGGGCTTCCAGGTCGAAGGAGCTCGCGTACAGGGCCCGCAGGACCTCCCACGCTTCCTCGAAGCGGCGGTGTTCGACCCGCAGGGTGGCGCGGGCCTGGGGGGCCGGGAACACCTTGAAGGACACCTCCACCACCACGCCCAGTTGTCCCAAGCTGCCCACGAACAGCTTGGCCAGGTCGAAGCCCGCGGCGTTCTTCACCACCTTCCCGCCGGAGCGCACCACGTGGCCTTCCGCGTCCACGAACCGCACGCCCAGGACGAAGTCCCGCACGCCCCCGTACCGGTAGCGGCCGGGGCCGCTGAGGCCGCTGGCCAGGGTCCCACCCAGGGTGGCCCCCGCAGCCGCCAGAGGCGGTTCGAAGGGAAGGTACTGGCCGTGCTCGGCCAGCATCCTCTCCACCTCCCGCACGGGCGTGCCCGCCAGGGCGGTGAACGTGAACTCCCCCGGGTCGTACTCCACCACGCCCCGGAGCCCCGACAGCTCCACCACCACGGCTCCCTCCGGAGGCCGCAGGCCCGTCTTGGTCCCCCCACCCCGAGGCCACACGCACGGATACTCGCGCACCAACTCCTGGAGGGCGGTTGTGTCCGCGGGCCGAACCACCACTTCGGGGGATGCTCCGGAGGGTGCCACGGCGTCACCGCACGCCCGCAGGCTCGAGCTCGCGCGCCGCGGGGAACATCTTCCCCCGGTTGGCGATCTCCAGCGGGTCCATGACCTGCCGCAGCCTCCGCATGACCTCCAGGTCCCGCGGGCTGAACATCTCCGCCAAGTACTGCCGCTTCTCCATGCCCACTCCGTGCTCGCCCGTGATGGACCCGCCCAGGCGGATGCACAGCCGGAGGATCTGGCCCGCCAGTTCCTCCGCCCGCTGCAGCTCGCCCGGCTTGCGGCCGTCGTACAGGATCAAGGGGTGCAGGTTCCCGTCTCCCGCGTGGAACACGTTGGCCACCCGGAGTCCGTACTCGCGGCTCAAGCGCTCGATCTCCGCCAGGGCGGTGCCCAGGCGGGTGCGCGGGACCACCCCGTCCTGGACCAGGTAGTCCGGGCTGAGCCTCCCCACCGCGGAGAAGGCACTCTTGCGCCCCTTCCAGATCTTCTGCCGCTCCGCCTCGTCCCGGGCCAGCCGGACCTCGTAGGCTCCAGAGGCCTGCACCACCCGGAGGAGTTCCTCCAGCTCGGCTTCCACCTCCGGCTCCTCTCCCTCCAACTCCACGATCAGCAGGGCCGCCGCGTCCGAAGGGTAGCCCGCGTGCACCGCGGCCTCCGCGGCCTCGATGCTGAGGCCGTCCATGATCTCCACCGCTCCGGGCAGCAGCCCCGAGGCCACCACCTGCGCCACCGCCTCCCCCGCGGCCTCCAGGCTCCGGTAAGCGGCCAGCACGGTACGGTACGCCTCCGGCTTGGG
>Ga0197142_1000157_pt1 | contig 60817 bp, 50 predicted proteins | sample GBS60_MetaG_FD_148614 | JGI IMG/M metagenome (GOLD analysis project Ga0197142, IMG submission 148614) | Sediment microbial communities from Great Boiling Springs, Gerlach, Nevada, United States - GBS 60_MetaG | ecosystem: Environmental > Aquatic > Thermal springs > Hot (42-90C) > Sediment... | reverse complement strand
GATTCTATCCATTATTCTTTTTACTATTATCTTATCTATCGCAGCGTTATAATATGTTTTCTTTATCCAATCCCTTATTTTTAGGTCTTCATGGAGTAAGCGAGCGTAATCTTGCTTTGTCGGAGCCGTCCATATTGAATTCCAACTTTTATTTACTCCTAACCTAAAACCTATCGGATGTGTTTTTTGTCCCATAACTATGCTCTCCTCCCTTTTTCATTTACTATTCCAATTTCCTTTCAAGATAAACAAAAATATGAGTGGTCTTTCTCAAAATAGGCAAAGCCCTTCCGTAAGCAGACGGTTTCCATCTCTTCAAATATGGTCCCCTACCTATTACTATTGATTTTATATAAAGTTGATTTGCTGGAATGTTGAAGTTATGTTCAGCATTAGCTATCGCAGAACGCAAAGCTTTCTCTATATACCTTGCTGGCTTATTTCTCATAAATTTAAGCAGGTCCAAAGCTTCTAATGCTTTCTTGTTTTTTAAAGAAGATGCAACAAACCAAGTCTTTTTTGGGGAACACCTTGCATACCTCAAAACTGCATAAGCATCTGCCTGAACTCCCCTCATATTATATATACCTCCAAAATTTTATCTATTTTTCTCCTGGCTTTCTTATTTCTACTTTTTTTACTTTGTCTGGATGCCCTCTGAAAGTTCTTGTAAAGGAAAATTCTCCGAGCTTATGACCGACCATCTCCTCTGTTATATAAACGGGAATAAATGTTCTACCGTTGTGAACAGCAATCGTGAATCCAACCATCTCCGGTATTATAGTTGATCTTCTGGAATATGTTTTTACTACCACCTTCTCCCCCCTCAAAACTTTCGGCCGAAGAGCAGAGATCTTTTCAATAAGATGATCATCAACAAAAGGTCCTTTCTTCAAAGATCTTGGCATAATTTAATGTATTTAGTATATTATAAATCAAAAATAATCTTTTTCCAAAATTTTTAGCTTACTATACTTTTGAACTATACTTTTGAAGTACCGTTAATTATAGTGAATAAACCTTCAACAACGCCATTCAGAAAACAAGGATAAATCTATTTATTAGTACGAAACAGGACAGCATAGAAAACTGGCATTTTATGGTGATGTTCATAAAAGAAAGTTTTATTTTTCAGATTTGTTTATTTTTAAGATTTGGATTTTCGAAAAAAGCTTTTTAAACTATATTTTGTGTTCTGGCAAGGAAAAAAGAAAGAAAGGGAGGAAAAACTAGAAAATGAATTAGACAAAAGAGAGGAAAAATTAGAGGAGAAAGAGAAAAATTATTACGAGAATGAAGACTTGGAAAAAGAAATAAGAGAAAAAGTATTTATTTCCTTCATAATATCTTTGGTTTTTATAATAAGCACAGGATTAATCATAGGTATAATTATAACGCTCGTGAGGTTTAATTGGTGGAAATTCATAAGTCTCTTCCTTTCAAAAACTCTCCCCCCACTTCTTGCAGTCTATCTTTCTATACTACTGATTTTTGCAGTCATATTGTGGATAAAAGTAAGGGACTTAATAAGTGAAATTAATGAAATAATGAAAAGAACAACAAAATCTGATGATGCTCTATCGGAAATATCACAGAAAGTATCATCAGCAGCTCAATTCACGTTTATATTCTCTATATTATCATTCTTTCTTGCAGCAATCTTGACCCCAGTGGTAATACATTTTCAAGATATAGGCGATATTCATATATCAATAGCATATGTTTCTTCTATCATATCTGTTTCTTTCCCATCCGCTTTTGTTACTTCAACTTTGATAAGTTCCGCACTTTCAGAAAAAATTATATTACCAAAAACATATTTAAAAGAAACCCTATACATTGCAAACATACCTTTAAGGGTAAAGATACTTGGAGGAATAATATCAATAATATTTTTGATTTCTCCAATATTCTTTATTTATCATCTTGAAACAACAATAAGGTCAATAAAAGAAATTCAAGCAAAAGAAATTTTCAATTCTTTCTCGCGAGGAGAAAATATACCGTATAGTGTAAAATGGGAAGTATCAAGGGATAACCTAAAAAATTTACCTTTTGAAAAGCAAATATTTGACGCAATAGAAGAAAAAATCGAGATAAAAGAAGGTTTCCTTTTAGATTATTTGTCCCCTGCTATATTCATTTTTAGAGAAAAAGATAGCAGAACAATAGAAGGTTATATTGTTCCGATGATATGGGTTGAAGATAAAATAAAAAGCGAGATTTTACCATTCATAATTATATCACTCATTCTTGGCGGATTATCAATACTACTTGTAAACATATCAATAGGTAGATATATATCAAGAGCAATACGCGATAGTGAAAAAAGAATTATTATTACAGATGATGAGTTTTTCAGAATATCATCTATCATTTCAAAACAATCTTATGAAATCGAAGACATATCAAATAAATACTCAAAAACTCAAGAAGAGGTAAGACAATCAGCCTTGCAAATATATTCCATGCTCACCGATACAAGAACGGGCATTCATAAAACACAAGAGGAAATAAGGAAACTCAAAACATCTATAACCAGAATAAATCAAATAATATCAAAAGATATTGAAGCAGAAAACCCATTACCAACAGAGCCAATAGAACCAATTTATCATAAATTGAATGCTATAACGAAAGAAATAAAAAGGATAAAAGATAAAGTTAATGAAGTTATATCTCAAATAACAGAATTTTCAAATGTAAAAATTGCTACAAGAACACACCAAAGAGATATTCACTACGATGAAAGAATGTCTCTAAAAGAGGTTATGCTATCAAAGAAAATAGACTTTGCAAAATCAAATATAGAGAAACTAGACGAATTTTTAGAGAAACTGAGAGAAAAATCGGAAAGATTTGTAAGCATAATAGAAAAAATCTCTTCAGATATAGACAAATTTATTTCTCTGCAAGATGATATTGAAAAGATTAGAAAAAGATTAGTGATACTTTCTGTGAATACAACGATAATAGCGGTAAGGAGCGAAGGGCAATCAAAGGAGGAACTATCAATAATAGCAAAACAAATGTCTGAAACAATTGATGAAATAACAAAAATATCAAATAATATAAAAGAAATTAGCAAGATTGCTAACAGAATAGAAAACGAATACTTATCATTCTCAGAAGATGGAGCGATAAAAGATATACTATCAGATATATCAGGATTAATAAAAAGTGTTCAAGACATAATAGAAGAAGATATAACTACATTAGCAGCAGATATAACGAAAAGTTCATCTGAACTTATCCTGAATATGAAACAATTATCTTCAAGAATCAATGAAACAGATGAATTCCTAAAAAAATTATCCCAAACCTTACCCAAGATAGAAAATAAAAAACATGAAATATACACATCATTTGAAGAAGTAATAAAAGATCTTCAAGATCTGAGTTTAAAATCCCAAGAAATGGAAAAAAAATGTGAGAACATATCAAAAAACTTTGAATTAATCTTTGAAAAATACAGAAACTTCAAAATGGAATTTCAGAGTATCATCTACTCAATAAGGTCGGAAACGAAGAAAATTTTTGACACCATAGAAAAAATAGAAAAAGAACACAACAATATAAAAACTACAATCGATAAAGCACTAAAATTTATTTCTGACCTTCTCCGAGGATAAAAACTTTCTCCATCTCTTCTAATTTATCAAATTTTCCAAACCTTATATAACTTTCCCCATAGTAGGTCGGAATAAGATCTGTAAAATGAGAAGCTTTGACAGGTTTAGTAAGGGTACCTTCACCAAATCCTGCAACTCCGCCTGGGAACGCAAATTCAATAGAAAAAACCCCAGAAGAATCAGGATATGCCACAGAACGCATAGATGGTCCCCCCGTCATTATAAATGATTTTTTAGGATCATCGGTCACCAAATATATCCACGCAACAGCAGGTGCCACCGGACCGAGATCAATAGGAAAAGGACCGATATCATAAATAGATAAATCTGCAACAGAAACAAAATGATAAAGCTTCATCTTACCCAGCTTACCCCACAACCAACTTTGAGGTTCAGAACCAAAATTAGCTGAAAGATAAGAAACAGCATAAACAAAACTCCTATAAATAATGTCTCCTGCCGTCTCCCTTTGTTCTGTTCTTACATCATCAAAAAAGTCTTGCTTGCTTGTACCAGTAGCAGAGAAATAAATTTGCTTTAAAAGGAAATCTTCAAACTCAGGTGGAATAGAAGAAATATCAGCAACAAAGAACTCATCTTCAAAGGTATTTTTGATAAGTTTTGTAACGAAAACCCAAAAAATAGTACAAGCAGATGAATTCTTTCTCACATCAACATCAGAAACTTCCGAGAAAGAAAATTCTTCAAGGTCAGAAAGCTTAAAGCCCGATTTACAGGTCATATCCCAAGATAAAAGTAAAGAAAAAGATTTAGATTCTAATTCATTCATAGATTGCGAGTATTTTTTGAGATTTTCAACGACAAATGGTAAAACACTTCTTGTCCAATATGAGACGGTGTCATGTTGAATATCTTTGATGTCATCTGGAGAAATCTTTCCTGATTTTATTTTCTCCTCAATCATAAAAGTTATTTCTGCAATTCTATAACCTGGGTCATAAGACCAGAAAAGATAAACATCGTCGTTAAACGGATCGCCATCTTTCGTATATCCAGGTAAATCATTATTTGCAGTAACAATAAACCCTTTTGGAGGATTGATAACATGAGGGAATTTGTTTTTTTCAACCCACCCCTTCCAATCACAGCAGCCATCGGTTGGGAGAACGGAAATAGGAGGAAAAGAATATCTATCCCAATTCCTATCTGGGAGCAAAGCGAAAGTAGAGTAACCAATATTGCCTTTGAGGTCAGCAATGACAAAATTTATCGGCGCAACCTCGAAATCAGAAGCAGATCTCAAAAAACTTTGAACATCCTCGGAAAGAAGTATGTCCAAATAAACCAGAACCTCCCTTGAAACTTCATGACCATTCCACCTGAAAGTCAAAAATTCTCCTTCATTAAGATAAGGTTCAACTCTAAAATTTCCCAAGATAGCTTTCTCATATTCATCTAATATGACGCCGTGCTTTGGGCAATAGAAAATTTTTATCTGCCTTCCAGAACCTATCTTCTGAGTAGATTCTAAAATACACTCGTCGTCATCCGGCAAGGATGGGTTATGTAGAGCTTTAAATCCAGAAGTGCACTTTGTATCCTTAGCTATAACCTCTTTCCATATATCAAGAGAATCATAACCTCCATTTGTTACAGCCCAAGCAACTTTACCGTTGGTTCCAGAAAGTATCCCGGGAATTCCCGCAAGAGCAAATCCCTCTATTAAATTCCCACTGAAATCCCCTTTCCAAGGGAACCAAAGAGGAGGATTAAATAAAGGTAAATGTGGGTCATTTGCAACAATTGGAACTCCCAAAGTAGTCAAAGTAGAAGATATGACCCAGTTGTTGCTCCCGACTTTACGGGGAGAGAAGAATGTAAAGAAGATATCAATTAAATTCAACACAACCTGCTCCTCTTTTTTCAAAAGTCGCGGTGATGGCAAAGTGAAAATATCCACACCTGCTCTCGCAGTGAGCATCTCGTTGAAATACCTTTGATATATCTCAGCACTGACTGAATTTTTCAGAGCTTGCCTCAAAGTATCAAGAGCAAGGTCTCCCTCACCGGTAAGATACCACTCAAAAAAACGAGCAATAGCTAATATTTGCTGAGGAGTAAAGAAAAATTTCTCTGGATTATTCTTTGGATTCCTCACCGAAAGTATAGCCTCGTACTCAGGTGGAACTTTCTCTTTTCCTTGCGACAACCTGGTTATATAGAAATTTACACCTTCAACAAAAGCATTAAAAATCTCAGCAACATCTGGTCTTTGCTCTTGTAAAAATTCCCACTGTAAATCTGGCACGAGCTTACCAGATGAGGGATTAAGCAAAGTTCTTATCGTAAGAGAGTCAATTTTCCTTGCTTCATCTATATCTAATATAGAAGATACCATGCCATTGGAGACAACGCGCAAGAGGTCAAGTTGAGCATATCTCATTTTTGCCATAATATATCCCAGAGCAAAGAGACCATTTTTGATTGAATTAGCCTTTATGTAAGGAATTCCATTTTTATCGATAAATATATATGCAGAATAACCTCCCGTTGCAATTTCTTCCTTCTGGATATTTTCTGGTATAGAAAATCCTTGATTTTGAGATTTCTTTTCAGAGCATGAATAAAAATGACCCACAACCAATTGTATCAATAGGAAAAATAAAATTTGTTTGCGCATATTAGCAGAATTAAAAACTTTCATAAGAACTAAAATTTTATACAAGAAAATTGACTATAATTTTAAAAATGAAACCAAGAATTTAAAGTAAAAAACAATTTTGCTAAAATACAATTCTCCTGAGCACCTCTTCTCTTGCTTCTTCTTCGCTTCGTATGACTTTGGTTACCATAATAGCTTTTGACTCATTCAGAATTCCAGGCAATCCCACATACTTTGGCACATCTTGAACATATACAAGAGCAGAAGGTTGATCGGGTTCCGCATTTAGCCTTATGACATCTCCTGCTTTTAATGCGAGTAGTTCTCTCAAAGTGATCCTTGCTCTTCCAAGCTCAACTCTCAAAGATACTGGACACTCGGAAAGGCGTTTTATAAGTCTTTCCAGCCATTTTTCATCAATCTCCAAACCCGATGGTTGATAACGGCTCTGAAGCTGCCCCTTTATTGGTTCCAAAATAGAATAAGGGATACCTATGTACATTCTTCCTGTAACCATACCCAAATCAATCTCATATCTCGTTGAAACTATAAGATCTGTCTCAGGTATTATCATTGCAAATTGAGGATGGCTTTCAAGACGTACAATTTCAGGTTCAAGCTGAATTATAGGTTCCCAGGAACTTTGATAAACTTTGAGTAAAGTAGAAATAACCCTTCTGAGAAGCCTTTGCTCTATCCTTGTGAATTCCCTTCCTTCTGCTTTGAGGGGTCTCCCGACACCGCCGAGTAAAATGTCTATCATTGAAAGCACAAGAGGTCCTTCTATAACAATTAGAGCAAATCCCCTAAGGGGTTTCAGAGATATAACAACAAAAGAAGCCGGCAAAGGGACATTATCAATAAAAGATCCAAACTCACCAACTGTGACATCTACCATACCGACATCTATTATTTTTTGTAGTGCTGCTGATAAAATAGAACGCGCCTCAGTAGCAAATCTTCTATGTACAACTTCAAGTGAAGGGAGCCTCATTTTTGAAATGAAACGTCCTACCTTCCTAAAATCGTAGCGGGGATATTTTTCCGTGACCTCTTTTCTTTCCCCTTCCCCGGGAACAGTTAAAGGAATCTCCCCACCTTTCAAACTTCTTAGCAGAGCATCAACTTCCTCTTGTGATAAAAGCTGGGCTGGTGCAACCTCCTCCTCTTTACTTTTTTTCTTCTCTTCTTCTAACTCGCCTTTTTTCTTATCTTCTTCTATCACCCTGCGGGTTGAGGGAGTTTTTTTTCCAATCATAATAGAGAAATTTTAATTTTTTGAAAGAATAATTTCACAAATAGGTAAAGCTTTTATTTTTCTTTCTTTCCTTCTTTTCTTTCTTTCTTTTTTAAAGTCTATTGTTCCAAAACCGATTCTTATATGCTTTTTATTGAAAGAGATGTAGTTGTCAGCTACTGCTATAATAGTAAGCAGTTTTAGACTTTCACTGCACAATAAATTCTGTAAAGTATATATTTATGACATTCCCCGTTTCCAAAATTGCATTAACTCTTGAAATAAGTTCTTCTTTGAGAAGATTTTGTCCTTCATATCCCCTTATATCAGCCATAGTTTTTGAAGAGAGCAAACCAATAATTGCATCCTTTATTATAGCATCCTTCTCATTAACCTCTGCCACAGTTATACCTCTATCCACCTCAAATATCATGGAAACCTTAAGGAATCTTGGCAAATTAACATCTGACAAATTAACAACCAAAGATGGACCTGGGATCATAATTCCTTTTTTCGCAACGACCTTTGCTACTTCAACTTCTTCCTTTGCCTTTTTCCCCCCAAAAAACTCCTTATACCCAAAATATCCAGCAACAGCAACTATTGCAACAATAGGGATATATAGAATAATCGGGGGTATCCTTATTTTAGGTAAACCTTTCTTCCTCTTTTCTTCCCCACCAGCCCCTATATCTTCTATTATCTCAATTGTTTCCTTCTCTTCCATAATAGAAAAATTATCGCAAATTTTATTTTTTTATGTTTTTTTGTTTGATATTCATTTCAAAAAAATTTTCAAAACTTTTGCTCATCTCAAAATATACTTTACACAAAAACTTAACCTCGCATATCAATTCAATAATACATATCAATAAACTATATCTTTTAGTTTTATTTCAATCCTCCTATTTTGCGCTCTATTTTCAGGAGAAATATTAGGTAAGATAGGTTTAGTATCGGCATATCCGACGACTGTTATTTTATCGTGCGGGACGCCGTATTTTTCAAGAAGCCGCGCAACCACTGAAGCTCGCGCAGAAGAGAGCTCCCAATTTGACGGATATCTCTCTGATCTTATTGGTATATCGTCTGTATGCCCCTCAACAATAATATTCCCTTGAATAGCAGAGATATACTTTGCTAATATTGAGATTACCTTCTCACCCTTCAAAGAAAGCTCTGCACTACCAGGCTCAAAAAGTATGTCAGAAGGTAAAGATACAACTGGTCCCTCCTGAGTTCCATAAACTCTAAAAAGTAATCCCCTTTGTTCAGCACCGGTTTCAACCTCCTTTTTTATCTCCTCAATAGCACTCATAAGAAAGCCTGTAGGTTTTCCAGCCAACGGACCAAGACCCGGGGTAGATATCATAGCTTCAATTTTCTTCTCCGGAAAAGGTTCACCTGTCATGACCCCCAAAGATTCTCTTAAAGACATGAAAATAGAGATAATTTTTGTTCTCTTTGGTTCCGAAAAAGCAAACATAGCGATAAATAGGGCTAAAAGAGAATTCATCATATCAAGCCATATTATAGCCCATCTTGGAGCCTGTTCTCCCCCGCCCCCACCTTCTGCTTTCTTCAAAGCTTCCATCAGACAGCTGCCCTCCCCTCCAATGCTTCTCTTTCTTTACCGGTGACATACCCCTTGAGTTTTTCTTCGACGACTATATGTGGTTCTCCTTTTGCAAGTGCTAAAACACCCTCTCTTATGAGTAGTAAAGTGATCATTTCCTCTGCATGCTTCATTTCAAGCTTACTTTTTATAGGAGTGAAAAACCCATAAGCTGTAAGAATACCGTAGAAGGTGGCGACAAAAGCCAAGGCAACCCCTGGTCCAACCTTTGAAGGGTCATCAAGGTTAATGAGAGTTCTTATAAGACCTGAAACTGCTCCAACAAGTCCAAATGAAGGAGCACACATCGCACCAAAGTCAAACATCTTCTGACCGATGGTATGCCTTTCTTGAATAACCGCAAGTTCTGCGTCAAGAATTCTTTCAACAGCTTCATAATCCAAACCATCGGCAACAGCTCTCAGTCCTCTTTTCATATAAGGATGTTCTACCTCATCTATGACCTGCTCTAAAATCTTAACGCCTTCTCTTCTTATTCTCCTTGCATATTCAGTAAAGCTTTCTATGAGTTGCAAATTATTATATTTTTTTGTAGAGATAAAGCTCCTAAAAATTCTCAAAACCTCTGAAAACTGCCCCCATGTAAATGCTGTAAAGGTTGCAGCAATTGTTCCTCCTATAACTATAAACCATGCAGCCCACACTCCCTTACCCCAGAAAAATATAAGAAAATCATTTATACTATGAGCCTCTATTGATATGCCAAAGAAAACAGCAAAGAAAATCGCCATCAACCCTAATATACTTGTAAGATCAGGAAATCTTCTCATATCCTCTGTATACCTCCCTTACAAATTAAAATTTAATCCTTTCAATCAAAAATATATCGGAGTAAAATAATTTTTTATTTATTTATTGCTTTACACTTAAACTTTCAATTAATATCACCAAATTTTAATTGATATGGCTATCTGATTGCTTCAAATAAAACAAAACTTGATAGCAGAATAACATTTCAAGCAAATATTGTTTATCCCCCCACAGCATAAAAATTTCCCACAGCATAAAAAGAACCTGATAGACAAAATCAAAAAGAGAAAAAAAAAGAGAAAAATATATTTGATAGAGAAAAATTTGAGAGTAAAGAAACAAAAATGAATAACTGAAAAATAATGAATTCAGACACAAAAATAAATCGTGGAAATTTTATACTGATTATTTTAGTTTCAGCTTACACAATAATAACAAACGAATGGGGAGAAAAAAAATGTCCCTCAAAAGAGAACTTAATTTTTAAATTCCTGTGTGGTGAAAAAATACCAATAAACTGCCAGAGAGAAGAAGTTTTTGATATGTTGAAAATCTTATTTAAAGAAAGCCAAGCCCAAAAAATTTACGAATATATAAGCTCTATACAAATTGATGATATAAAAGAACTTGAAAAAATAAAAGGAATAGGACCGAAAACTACTGCTAAAATAAATCAGTTTTTCATAGTAGAAAGAAACTGTTCCGAATAGTTCGCACAAGTCATAAGAATAAGAATAATAAAAAAGAATAGAAAAATAAAAATTATACGGAAAAGAAAAATAGAAAAGAGAAAAAATGGAAAGGATAAAAAATAGAATAGACCATTTAAAATTTCTAAAAGAGTTATATCTGTATCTTTCTTCTGGATTCAAGATAGAAAGCTCTCTAAAAAAAATAAAAGGTGGAAGCATAATAAATGAATACATAGAGAGAGGTTTGGAACTTTCAAAAGCTTTGAGGCTAACCGGTTTCCCAGATTTTATAATCCAAAACATAAAAATAGGAGAAGAGACCGGAAAACTTATCCAAATCCTTGAAAACCTTGTGAATTTCCTTGAAATAAAGGCAAATCTTGAAAGAGAAATAAAGTTCGCTTTAATTACTCCGTTATTTTCATTAATATCACTTTTTATTTTCTTTTTAATAGTTGTAATCTTCGTTATACCTGAAACGTCTTCTATGTTGGCAGAATTCGGGATTCAAACCCCAAAAAGTATAATCCTGATAGAAAAAACCAAAGAATATATTCAGAATAATCTTTTGACATCAATATTATTTGCCGGTACAATCTTATATATTATATCTACGCAGATAAAAAAAATAACACTATTTAGTTCAGCACAAATATCAATATGCACAAGAGCATTATATATATGCCTGGATAATGGTATAGAACTACAAAGAGCATTAATCCTTACCTCATCAATCATGCCTCAAAAAATAAGAAGAGAAATGGAAATTGAAGCTGGAAGAGTTTTAAGAGGACTCACTCCATCATTTTCTTTTGTAAAGGATTTCCAGGAGGACCTTCTGAGTTCTTTTGAAAGAGGTGAGTTATCTCGAACATTCCTAACAATTTCTAATATCTACCTTGAAAGAACAAAAAGACAAATGGAGATCCTCAAAAGAGCAATAGAACCAACATTATTTATAGTAACATCTTTATTCTTGATTTTCTTTGTAATCACAGTTTATCTACCAATTCTTGAAAAAATAAGAGAAATAATGTGATATTAATTAATGAACGGATAATTAACGAATTAATGATAGATTAGATTTTTTCTACATCATCAGAGGACTTTTCTTCCAATTTCTCATTTTCACTACTTTTTACTTCTTCCTGAACTGATTTATCACCTTGAACTGATTTCTCACTCATAAGATTTTCAAGTTCACCTTTAAGAACTTCCTCTATTATTTTTTCTCTCCACTTTATGGAAGATTCAAAATATCCTTCCCTCATATCTATTTTTACATCACCACTCTGAACTGAATTATCTGGAATGACATCAATATCTTCTGGTATTGGGAAGAATTTTTTTACCGTTTCAATATCTTTTTCGTTTAACCTTATTCTTATGATTTTAAAACCTTTTACCTTATCCAGAGCATCTTTTAGAGCTCTTATAACAAGCTCCTCATCTTTTATCCTGTCTGTAAGAAGAATTGTTTTGAGTGCAACGAGTGTAAGATGAAGGACTATTTTTGGAAAATCATCTGAAAACCTTTCTTTTGCATAAGCTAACTCATCTGATATTCTCCTTATCATTTCAACTGCATATCTTCCATCTGAAAGCGTTTTTTTATAGGCGTCCTCATATCCTTTATTCTTTCCATCCTCGTAACCTTTATCGTATCCAGCCTTAAATCCTCTTTCTTCTGCTTCCTTCTCTATATCCCTTGATACGTCTAAGCTTCTTGATAGGGCTTCATTTATTATCTTTTCAGCCTCTTTATATGCATTATCTATTATTTCTTTTGCTTTTCTTTCTGCTTCATCTACTCTCTTCTTTGCTTCAATCTCAGCACGGGATATTATATCTGCCCTTATTCTATCTATAATATCTTGGATCAAAGGCTTACTACTCTTTGATTCTTTTCCAGCAAAATCTGAACTAACCTTTTTCTCACTTGACTCCATAAAAGATATTTTATCTTTTTGCTCATCAACTTTCAAAGGAACTTCAGACTGATTTCCCACCTTTTCCGCATCATAATAAGAGACTTCTTTTTCATATTCAGTACCTTTTTTCTCAACTCCCAAAACCTCTTCCTTCTTTAAAATCTCTTCTTTCTTTAAAATCTTTTCCTTACCTTTTATATCAAGATCTACAATTATCTTTCTCTTTATATCTTCCTGACCTTCAACTCTCTTTCTACCTTGCTCCAGTATTTCTTTTAGCGTCCTCCTCAAAACCTCTTCAGAAAAAACTTCGTCAGATGTTTCTAACCTTTCTTCTGACTCTACCTTCTCCTCTTCAACTTCAATTCTTTTCACAAGGTCAGCATCGGAATATTCAGTATCAAAAATCTCAAAACCCGAAAAAGTTCTCTTCTCTATGGTTGGCTCTTCCAAAGAATATTCTGGTATTTGGATTTCCGGAGAAATCTCCGTCACCTCATAGCTTTCAGGTGGAATCTCAACAGTTTCAACAGGCTGAGTTTGACCTTCAACATCAAGTGTGGTAAATTCTTCCTGAATTACTTCTGATTTTGGTTCTTCCAATTCTGTTGATTCTTTAACTACTACTTCATCTTTTGGCTTCCCAATAAATTTCTCAATGGGCAGAGCAATTTTTGTTATATGCTCATATAAAGATACAAATTTCTTTTTGCCACTACCCATCATCATAAATAATTTAGTACCTATCTAAAAATCCAGAACAATTTATAAAATCGTAATTTTTAAGTTTTTACTTGAATTGAATGCAAACGGAAATCTAATAAAAATGAGCAGTCCCCAAAGGCAAAAAAAATAACAAAAAACAAAAATGAGATAGCGAGGAATAATAATACAGAGATGGAACCGCTCAAAAAAATAAGAGGAATAGTTGCACCGATAGATAGAACTGATGTTGATACAGATCAAATAATACCTAAACAGTTTCTCAAAAAAATAGAGAGAACTGGTTTTGGTGAATTCCTATTTTACGATTGGAGATATAAAGAAGATGGAACTCCAAATCCTGATTTTGTTCTAAACAAACCTTTGTTCAGAAAATCAACGATCCTTCTCGCAAGAAAAAATTTCGGTACAGGAAGTTCAAGAGAACATGCAGTATGGGCGCTATACGATTTCGGTTTCAGAGTAATAATATCTCCAAAGTTCGCCGATATTTTCTACAATAATGCTTTCAAAAATGGTCTTGCACTTATCACTCTCCCGGAGGAAATAGTAGATCAATTGTTTCAAAAAGTATATGAACTTGAAAAACAAAATAAACATTACTATCTTACTGTTGATATTGAAGAACAAGTTATTTACGATGACTTCGGATTCTCAACAAAATTTGAAATGGATCCAGTAAGAAAAATGTACATAGTTGAAGGTCTCGATGAAATAGCTATAACACTGAAATATGAAGATAAAATAAAAGAATATGAAGAAAAAAGAAAAAAACTTTTTCCTTTCAGAGAGATAACTCAAAAATGAGCTTTTTTCAACTCCTTCATCTGTTCCTTATATAAATCTCTTATACTAATGAGGATTTCGTTATATCGTCCATCTCTGAAATCTGGGAATGTCCAAGGGAAAGAATGAAATGTTCCCTTTTCATATCGTAAGATAAAATCTGCCCAAACACCTTTTGCAAGATAAATCTTTGAGCCGGCACCTTTAAATGTTGCAAGTATAACCTTAGAAAAATCAATATAACCTGGATCTATATTGACTCTTCTTTTTTTACCTTCGTAAGCTAATTTTATTTCAATCTCTGCACTTTTCAATTTCATTTCAACGAGAAAATCAGGCGTTCTTAAAGTCTCAAAAGATATAAAAGTTCTGAAGATGTTTTCTCCCATCTCATCTTTGTAGTAATTTGAGACATCAAATTTTTTTACTTCACTTTCAAAGTCAAATCTGCCGAAATACTCTGTCATCAGATATTTTGCTTTAATAAAACTCTCCTCATCCGAAAATAAAATAGCAACAAAAAACTTGACAGGATCCGGTTCTTTAGGATATGACATATTATATAACCCATATTATATAACCGATATTCAAATACATAACGATTCAAATTTCTTTTTCCTTTAACCCTAAATTTGAAACAGCTTTATCAAAAATCCTTTCTTCAATTCCAAGAGAAACAACAATTTTTCTAACATCATCAATGGACATTTTCAGATTTTTTGATACCCCATTTTTTATAAAATGAACAAAGTTATCTCTCACATATATTAACTCATCTGATTTTTCTTTGACTATTATAAGATGGTTCATCATTTCAAATTCATAAGTTTTTTCCCAAGCAGAAAAGAAATCATCATAAGAACAAGGCTTCAAATAAGTAGAGTATCTGAATTTTTTATGACCGTTATCAAAAACAGAGAAAACATCTAATCTATCACCTTCCAACACAAATTCAAGCTTCCCCTGATTTAGACTAATCAAGGTTTTAGGATATTCAATCTTTACGGGAACGAAAATAGAAAAACCTACATCAGCAAGAAAAATATCATCTTTTTCCCGAACGAAAACTACACAGTGAGATGAGGGAGCGTATGTTCTATCTGCGAGACTTATAAAGCAATTGAAACCAAAAAAATCAAGAATTCTTTTGAGAAAATAAATGAGAGGAAAACAAGTTCCACCCGCCCCATACAAAACGAAATTTTTCATAATGTCATATGGATAAATAAACTCCCTATAAAACTCATGTTTTGTAATGTTCTCATAAGGAATCTTTGAGAAGGCTTTCAAAATATCTTTTAGAAGAGAAAATCTGTCCTGATGATTTACCCTAATGTTAAAAGTTTTCACGAAAAGCTCAAAAGCTTTCTCATCGTTATATACACTATACATTACCCGCATAATATTCTAAATTATAGTGAATCCCCAAATCTTTCAGAAGAAAACTTCTAAACCTGTTCTACGGTATACTAAATTTATAATACTTTTTGGAAAAATTTGGAAAAATACTATAAAGGGTTTAATGAATGTTTCCCAAAATTTACACCAGAACTTTACATTGAACAAACTCACAACTGGTATATAAAAAATAAATAGAAAATATCTTTTTCAGGAAAGAAAAAAATAATGATTATATGCTCATCAAGATGCTCATCAAAAAAATCGATTATCAAAAAACTGATTTAAAAACAAATTTACTTTATCAAAAACAAATTTCCTTTATTTGAACATCATCTATACCTAATATTTGAGCATTTTGAGTTTGATTTAATGTATCTGGAACTGGGTCAAAAACCTCAAGACACTCACCTTTTTTCACAAGAACAAAAATCTCTCCCAAAGGTATTTCAACTTCTAAAAATTTCCCTTTCTGTTCCCCATCAAACTCTTTTTGAGAGAAAAAATCAATCCATTTACCCGGAGGTAAGAAAACTTCTCTTTTTGCTTCTCCTCTTTTTACGATTGGAGCAACCAAAATTTTTCCTCCAAGCAAGAACTCTTGCTCTATAACCTCTAACTTTTCAGGTATGAATTGGACGACGTCTGGATACTCCAAAAATATATGCCTTACTGCGGGATAACCTTTTTGCTCACCTTCTTTTGCGAGCTTAAAAAAGAAAGGAGCAAGTTTAATATGAATTTGAGCGTATTTTCTGAAAATAGAAAGTGTCTCGCTATCTTTTGTAAATCTCCAGTTTTTTTCAGGTGTGACTCCGTGATGAGTTCTGAATACTGGCAAAAATGCACACAAAGATGTCCATCTTATATAAAGCTCTTTATCTGAATTTGGGCTCAAAACTCCCGATGTGTACCCTGCTATATCTGGTCCTACACTATGAACTCCTGCAAATCCCAAAGATGTAATCAGAGGTATAACCGAACCTAAACCATCGAGTCTTTCAAAGGATGTGTTCTGATCTCCTTGCCAAACAACAGGAGAAAACACCCAAGAACCAGTAAATCCAGATCTTGAAAAGAAGACAAAATCAGATGGGGAGAACTCTTCCCAAAATTCTCTGTTGAGTTTTGCCCAAAGATATGGATAAAGGTTATGAAGTTGCCAACCCATTTTACCTGAAAATGAAATCATATCAGGAGTTACCCATTCTCCGAAGTCAGCCATCCATCCGGAAAATCCAAGAGCTGCAATTTTACCCATTATAGATTTTATAGCTTCCCTGGTTTTCGGATTTTCAAGGTCAAGCAAACCAACATCTTGGGCTTCCGGAATAAAGAAAACAAATCTTGTTCTTCCATCTTTTCCCTTCAGCAAAAGTTCGTTTTGTTGAAAATATGAAAAAGCTTTCTTATTTTTTCCGATAACATGGTGGAAATATCCTAGAAATCTAAATCCCAATGAGTGAAGCTTTGCCGATAAAGATTTTATATCTGGATAAAGCTCATAAGATGGTTCTTCATCCCAACCTTCTATTGTGTATATATCTTCTGTTCTCCTGAAACCACCTGCCCAATCTTCTGTCCATATAGCAGAAGAAGGGATTTTATTCTCTCTCAAAAAAAGAGCGCTGCTTTCTACTTTCTGCTGACCTCCTATTGCATCTATCCAGTTTCCGAAAGTCCATATCGGAGGAGTTTTTTGTCTACCTACAATTGCGGTAAATTTTTCAATTGCTTCGAGAGGTTTTTCTTTCCAGCCAAAAACAAAAAATGTCGCAGAATTATTGAAAACTTTGACCTTCCATACTTTTCCGTCTTCACATATGGAAAAAACGATAGGGTCAAATCCCGTGACAAAAAATGCGTAGCTTTGAGAAGAAACAAAAAATGGAACGGGAAAATAAGTTAGTAATTCACCAAAAGGCCATGGATTATCTACTATTTTTCCGTCATATGTCATTTCTCCCCCAACATGTTGTTCCTGTGTGTATATTAGTCTTTTTCTTCCCGTTGCGTCAGCATAATCCGCCCACGATCCGAAACCAAAAAATCTTTCTTTATCACCACAATTAAATTCAAGCTCTACAAAAGGTAAAATATCTTGCTTGAAATCAAAGTCAGAAAGTTTTGACCTAACATAAATAACATCAAAACCATCTTTTTTTTCTAATTTAGCTGAAACAAATTGATTTTCAATACCAGATTCAATACCAGAAGGAGAAAAGTCAAAAGCCCCCAAAACTTTTTCTTCCAATTTTTGGTACCCGCCTGTACCGAGGTAAAGCTCCCATGTCATTTTTGAAGTCCCAACTCTCATGAGATTTAACCTCTGAACAAACTTATAATCTTCACTTGATTTAGAATCAGTAGTAGAGGAAGAGCAGAAAGTAAACGTGATAGAAGAAACGATAAATGTGATAGAAGAAACGAAAACAAAAAGAAAGGAAACAGAATAAATTCTACTTTTCATAACAAAAGGAATTTTACATAATTATGATTTAAAAATTATGAATTAGACTTTTTTCCGACTTGATTTTTTGAAATGAAAAACTGCTCTAATTGTCCTGTCAAGTAAATAGTTCTCCACATAAGGAGCAATAAATCAGCTTTTGCCGATATGATATCAAATTTTGCGTTTTCATATTGTAACTCATAATCCATAAGGTCAACAGAAGTTAGTTTCCCATATCTGAAAAGTTCTTCCGCTGATTTCAAGGATTTTTCAGCTGATGCGAACCTGCTTTGAGCGAGTTCAAGCCTGCTTTTTACAAGTTCATACTCTCTGATAACCATTTCCAAGCTCTTAATTTTTTGTCTTTTCAAATCTTCAAGCTGAAACTCAACGGATATTTTTCTTTGCTTTAATGCAAGATAGTTGTGGTAAGTTCCGCCAAAATCAAAAGTCAAATTTGCTCCAACAGATAAAACAGGTATATTTCTTTGTTCAATAAAAGAACCGAAAGAGTTTATGAGAGAAAACCCAAAGGATATTTGAGGAAAGAGCTGTCCTCTTTGAGCTTTTGAAAGTCTATCTAATTGCAGAACCCTAAATTTTACAGATGAGATATCGGGAGAATTTTCCATATCTATTTTTTCTCGTGTTATTGAGTCAAAAAATCCGAAAGGATCAAAAATAGAAATGAGTTCATCAATAGATTGAGAAGGAATAGGATCTATATCATCTTTGCCTATGACCAGAAGAAAATTTTGTAAGTTCTGATGGAGCTGAATTTCTATATTTTTAAGTTGAAGTTGAGCTTCATACAAAGATGTTTCTATTCTTGTGAGATCAACTTCCGGAATGAGACCCGCTGAGAAAAGGTTCTGAGCAACCTCATAATTCTTCTTCATCCTATCCAAATTTTCTTTTGCTATATTTTGAGAGAGCAAGAGTTTAGAAATCGTGATGTAAAAATTTACAACTCTGAAAATAATTTCATTTTTGAAAGCTAAAAAAGAGTAGTATTGTGAATCATAAGAATATTTTTGAGATTCTTTGAGATACCATGCAGAACCATCAATAGGTAGAGATTGAACCAAAGAAAGAGTAATTTGAGTTTGATCTGGTTTTCCTACCTTTACTTTTTGCATACCTATTTGAGCTTCGGGCAGTTCAAGGTTTCTTCTGTAAGACGAGTCAATAACTAATCTCGGAAGTACATAAGACCAAGCAGCCCTTGCTGTATATTCAACATCTTTAAGAGAGTATTTTTGGGAAGAGATAGAAAGATTATTTTCAACGGCTATTTTTACCGCCTCGTCTAATGTAAGAGCAAAAAACAAAAACGCAAAAACTACCATCATAAAATCAAAATATTGTTTCTTTGAAAGGAGATTTTATTTTCACAAAAAAACCAGAGTTGATCTACCTATACAGATAAGATTTTCACCAGAATAAAATTCGGTTTCAAAAACAACAAAAACCATATCTTTTCCGGTTTTTTTACTTGTCTTTTTGTATACATCTTTGATTTTTGTTCTGTATTTTACTTTCTCACCTAGTTTGGGAAAAGAAAAAATTTCGTATTCTTGCTCGGCGTGAAGAAAGGTTTTGTAGCCTTTAATCTGAGGGTCAGGTCTTCCTTTTCTGAAAATAGTAAAGAATGTCGGAAAAATCCATCCGTTTTTTATATAATCGTGTAATTTATTTTCTTCACCTATTGCATCAAGAAATTTTTCAAGGTCTTTCGAGCAAAATTCCTCCTCAATCCACTCCCCTGATTTCCCTTTTATACTCTCGGAAAAAATAATTTTCTCTTCACTCACGATACGCTTATATTCTTTATCAGTTAGATTTTCTCCAACCAAAAAGCAAAAAAACGTTTATTTTTTTACCATTATTTTGTAGTATATGCAGAATTTCCGTAAACGTATTCTAAGTACCAAGAGTATGTTTTTTTTATTCCATCTTTTAGGCTAATGCTTGGTTCCCATCCAAGTTTTTTTATCAAAGATACATCCAGCAATTTTCTCGGAGTTCCATCTGGTTTTGATCTATCCCAAGATATCTCTCCTTGAAATCCAACCACATCTTTGACAATTTGAGCAACTTCTTTTATTTTCAAATCCTCTCCTGTTCCGACATTTACGAAATAGTCTTGGTTTAGTTTTTTTATATCTTCTGCATTGATTTTTTCCATAAGGAACACGCAACATGACGCAAGATCTTCTACATACAAAAATTCTCTGAAGACTTCACCGCTTCCCCAAAGTGTTACCTTATCTTTCTCCACTCCACAAAATGAAAGAGCTTTTTTTATTGAGTCCTGATCTTCAAAATTTATTTTTTCATCAAGCCCAAACCCCAACGGAGTCTTTCTTATATCTTTTATTATACCTTCAAAATCATCTTTTTGCAGAAGTTTTGCAAGATGAAATTTTCTTATAAGAGCTGGAATAACATGAGAAGTTTCAAGATTGAAGTTATCACGAGGACCATATAAATTAGTTGGCATAACAGAAAAGAAATTTGTTCCATATCTTTCGTTGTAATATCTGACAAGCTTTATAGCAGATATTTTCGCAATAGCATAAGGTTCATTTGTCGGTTCAAGATACCCCGAAAGTAAATACTCCTCTTTCATAGGCTGAGGAGAAAATTTAGGATATATACAAGATGACCCCAGATTCAGGAGTTTTTTTACTTCAAATTTGAAAGCAGAATGTATAATATTCAAAGCAATCGCAAGGTTATCGTATATGAATTCTGCCTTATAGGTTGAGTTTGCCAAAATGCCTCCAACTTTTGCAGCAGCAAGAAAGACCCAATCTGGTTTTTCAATCGCAAAAAAATTCTCAGTGTCAGACTGACTCCTGAGATCTAATTCGCTTTTTGTCCTCAAAACAAAATTTTTGTACCCTCTCTGTTTCAGGGAATCAAGTATATGAGAACCAACGAGTCCTCTATGACCTGCAACAAAAATCTTTAAGTCAAAATTAAGTAAAACTTGCCCACCTTGCTTTCTACCATCTTCCATCAAGAAGAATTTAAAACTTTGAAATTCTAATTTCGCATTTCCAAAAGACAAACAAACAAATAAATAAATAAAAGAATATAGAGAGGGGTCAAAAATTTAAAATTAAGAATATGAATATAAGAGATGACCTTACAGATCCGACTGATATAACCCAAGCGAGAAAAAGGAATTTAAGGGAAGATAGAATTTTTGTTTTTGTGATAGAAAATCCACCAGAAATTGCTGGAAGAGAAATAGAATTGAAATTACCGGGAATAATAGGGAGATCAAACGAGGTTGATATGGTAATTCCGGAAAAGAGCATATCACGTAAACACGCATTTATTGAAGTGAAAGAAGAAGGAACACTTACAATAAAAGATTTAAACTCAACAAATGGGACTTTTGTAAATGGCAAAAAGATAGTTTTGGCTAAAATACTACCCGGAGATCTGATAACTTTGGGACGAGTTGAGATGAGGCTTGAATCAAGAAGTTACACAGAACATATAAAAAGAAAAAGGCAGAGATTAGAAGCTATTTTAGATCCACTTACTCATTTATATAACCGAAGATTTTTTGAGAATGAAATCAAAAATCTAATCTTCAACGATGAAAAATTTTCTCTGATATTTATAGATTTAGATGATTTAAAAAAGATAAATGATTCAAAAGGTCACATAGAGGGAGACAAAGCGCTAAAAGAATTAGCTAAATCAATAAAAAGCAGTATAAGGCAAACTGATATTGCCGCAAGATACGGAGGAGATGAATTTGTTATACTGTTAAAAGGTTTAAGCCGAAGTGTAGCAGAGAAAATAGCTTACAGGATAAAAGAAAAAACAAGCTTTGATTTTTCATTCGGAATATCAGAATTTCCGGAAGACGGTAAAGATCAAGAGGTGCTCATCAAAAAAGCAGATGAAAGATTATACCTGATGAAAAGAAAAAAGAAAGATGAAAAATTCAGAATGTAATTTAAGTGTAATCTTCAACTTACAGTAATAAAACTTCCGATGATAATGTTATCAACTATATAACTTTTCTATTATATCTTTATATTTGTTGTATATTTCGTATTTTTTCACTTTCAGGGTTGGTGTAAGCTCCCCAGTTTCTGCTGTCCACTCATCTGGAATTATTTCAAATTTGTGAATCCTTTCATAAGATGGTCTTTTTTGGTTGACCTTATCTATAACATCTTTTATATATTTCCTTACAGCTTCATTTTTTATGATATCACTTACATCTCCCTTGATGTTGTTTCTCTTTGCAAATTCTAAAAGTTCTTGGCGACTCAGGGTTATGAGAGCTACAAGATATGGTTTCTCATCTCCAAATATTGCAACAGAATCAATTAGAGGATCTTTTTTGATTTCCTCTTCAATTGGCTCGGGGGCTATGTTTTTACCGAAAGATGTAACTATTATATTTTTCTTTCTGCCTTTGAAGAACAAAAACCCTTCTTCGTCCATATCCACAAGATCGCCTGTTTTCATCCAACCATCCTCTGTGAAAAGTTCTCGTGTTTCTTCTTCCCTTTTATAGTATCCGGGAGTGACCGATGGAGCCTTTATCAGAAGTTCTCCGTCAGGAGAGATTTTGAGGTCAACATAAGGTATAGGAAGCCCAAAAGAGCCGAACTTGAATTTGTTTTCTCTGTTAACAGCAACAACCGATGCGGTTTCGGTCAAACCATATCCTTCAAGAAGTTTTATTCCAGCAGCCGTAAAGAACTTCGCTATTTCCGGTCTTATCGCGGCTCCGCCTGAGATACATAATCTTATTCTACCACCGAATGCCTCCCTTATTTTTGAGAATACAAGAGCATCAGCAACTTTATAAAGTAAAAGAATGTGCGGTGGAGGTGCTTCGGAGTTTCTCAAATATTCTACATATATTTCTCCAATTTTTTGGGCAAACTCAAAAATCTTTGCTTTCAAAGGCGAAGACATAGCCGACGATCTAATCCTTTCGTAAGCCTTCTCGTAAATTCTGGGAACAGATGGGAAAAGAGTTGGTCTTACATCTTTTATGTTCTCTATAATTTTCACAAGACTTTCAGCATAAGCCACAGTTACAGCGTTATATGCGGAGTAAAAAATTATGAGGCGCCCAAATATGTGAGCAAAAGGAAGCCATGCAAAAATAACATCTCCTTCTTTCGGTTGAATTATCTGACTTACAGAATAAACCATAGATAATATGTTCCCATGAGTCAAAATAACCCCCTTCGGAACTCCGGTTGTACCAGAAGTATAAACTATCGTAGCAATGTCATCAAGTCCTATTTTTTCAAAATTGACCCTATCGTGCAAATTCTCTCCCTTATTTTCAAAATCTTCAAGCAATATGAAGTCACCTGACTCTTTTTCCTTTTCTTTATCTTTTTCAAAAATAATAACATTTTTTACTCCGCTGAGGTCAAGTTTTTCAAGGTTTTTCGGTTTCTCGGCAAAAACAACCCTTGCTTCAGAATCTTTCAATATAAACGACGCAGTTCCAGGAGATATATTAGGATATATAGGGATAGTTATGGCTCCACATGATTGAATAGCAAGGTCTGTCAATAACCACTCGCTCCTTGTTTGAGATACAACAGCAACTTTATCCCCTTTTTTTACCCCTATGCTTCTGAGAGCCCCTGCAATTGATAAGATTTTACGTCCGGATTCTTTGAAAGTTCTTGAAAACCAAGAGTTTCTGTATTTGAATATCTCAAAAGTTCTCATTGAGTTAGCTCTTGCTCTTTTGAAAAAAGCCTCCGGTATAGATCTGAATTGCAATCCCTCCGGATATTCTATTTTTCTCATACCGAAAATATGAACTTTAAAAACACTGAAAAAAATGAGAAATTTTCTGGAAATTCTGGTTTTAAACTATCTTTCTATTGCTTTAAATTATGCCCACCCAAATTGTTTTTGAAGCCTTTTAAATATTACTCTCCTTTGAATTTCATTTGTTCCTTCTCCTATTTCTCCGAGCTTGACATCTCTGTAAAGTCTTTCAACTTTTGTTCCTTTGATATAGCCTAGACCTCCGAAAATTTGGAGAGCATCCGAAGCGTTTTTTGTAGCTCTCTCGGCAACGAAAAGTTTTGCACATGATGCAATAAGTCCGGCGTCTTCTGCCCTAATATCGTGCATCCACGCGGCTTTTAATATTATAGCTCTTCCCATATCAACGGTTATCTGCATATCAACTATTTTGAAATTAACATCTTCATAAGCAGCTATTGGTTTTCCAAACGCATATCTTTCACGAGAATATCTTATGCACTCTTCAAGACAAGCTGAAACAATTCCCAAAGAGAAAACGGCTAAACCAACCCTACCTATATCAAAAACTTTCATAACTTGTTTGAACCCTAAACCTTCAACTCCGCCTATAACATTCTCCGGTGGAACCTCAACGAAATCAAGAAAAACATCGGATGTGGGAGAACCTCTCACACCAAGTTTATCATAAGGATTTCCGACCTGAAGCCCCTTCATACCTTTTTCAACAATAAAAGCAGTTATACCTTCATGCTTTTTTGTTCCATTTGTTGGGACTCTGGCGAGAACCACAAAAATATCGGCTATTGGACCATTCGTAGCGTAGGCTTTTTGTCCAGAAATTATATATTTACCTTTTGATTTTTCGGCTTTTGTTTTTAGAGCTGCAAGATCTGAACCACAGCTTGGTTCAGTAGCACACAGAGCTCCTATTTTTTTACCGCTTGCAAGGTCTGGCAGAAACCTCTTTTTTTGTTCCTCTGTTCCAAACATAGCGATAAAATTTGCACAAAGGAGCGTATGCGCCAGAGCGGAAAGATGAGTAGCTGCGCACGCTTTCGCTAAAATCTCAGATATATAAAAGTATGTAGTCCATCTCATACCCCCTCCGCCATATTTTTCTGGCAATGGAGCCCCAAGGTATCCAAAATCCGCAAGAATTTTGAGATTATCCCTTATGATGTCCAAAGATGCAGTTTTATCAAGCTCATAGGCTCGTGGCTCAATTTTCTCCTTGCAAAGCTTTTCAAAACCTTCAATTATTGCTTTCTCTTCATCACTCCATGTGAAATCCATATCTTTTTGTTTTTAAGAATTAGGATAAAAAAAATCGCTTTTTCAGTTTATTTTTTGAACAATCGGTCAATTTTTATAATCAGTCATCTAACAACCCGAGACATTTTTTATCTTCTTAACAATTCCGTAAAGACACGGCTCACCTCTGCCAATCTCTCTGCGTTCTGGCTACAAACCTCAATCTGTGAGATAAAATATGTTGAAATCTGTTTCCCTTTCAGGCTCAAAGCAAGAGTACCCCATCATGCAAACAACGGTATCTTCTACAAAATTGTGGGCTTCTTCTCATCTTTTGAGCTCTCCCAAAACTTTTCTAACATCCCTTCGAAAGATAATCATCGGAATACTCCAAGCTAAAAAATAAATGTTATATCAAACCTTTTCGGTATCCTATTTTATCCTCGCAAATTTCTTGGCTCAAAGATAAGAACAGAATAATAATAATACAAGATTACCCCAAATTATTGAAGGTTTCATTTCAAGCTTTTCTCTAACAAGACTTTTGAGTTAATCTATCAATTCTTCTCTTGATATATCTCCATTAATTACTGATATCAGCAAGAGCTTCCGAAGTCTTGCTCTTACATAATCATCTACCTTTCTATTTTCTATAAGATGCTTTATTTTCTATAAGTTGATTTACTAATTTTGCATCACAATTTGACAGAGATAAAAAGAACACTCCCTAAAATACCCTGCCACAAGATCACACACGATTTCCCCGAAGCTTCTTCTGGTGAGAGAGCCTTTAAAATTTCCGATATTTCCACGCCAAATCATCCCACTAACCCGAATAACCAACAGTCAATAGTGAATAATAACAATGTTAATTCTGATTTCCGAGCTCCAAATCTATTCGTTCTTTTTCCTTCCTTTTTCCCAAACATAAAAATAAAAGACCACTCCGAGAAAAGTTCCAAATGCATTCATAAATACATCTTTCCATTCAAAGTATCTTCTTATGTGAGGGAATATATTTTGAACTTGTAAAACTCCCTGAAAAAGCTCATCAGATAAACCTAATATAGCTCCGGATATGATAGCAAAAAAATATTTTGCATTTGAACTTGGATTTCCTGATTCAAATGCTTTTACGAAAAGAAACCCTAAAAAACCATACTCTAAAAAGTGAATTCTTTCAGCGGGAATCTCCATAGAAAGCACAATAAGAATTCCAGAGAATGTCAAAAACAAAAGCCAGAACTTACCTCGCATATTAAGGGACCAGAATTTAGAAAAACGGAAAATCATAAATAGAAAAATGAAGATAATACCAGAGATAAAATAACCATAATTTTTTTGTCCAACTATACTCCTTATAAACTGAATCAAAAACGGAGCAAACGGAATAGTAAGGAAAATTATGATTATGTATATGTATATAAAAAGCCAAAGCCTAATTTCTTCTCTCACAATACATCACCCCCAAAACAGAAGAAAATTTAAAGATTGCGGAGAAAATTACAAAGATAAAATTAAGTTTTTTATCTTTTGAGAAAAAGATTCAAAAGAAAAGTGTTCTTGAAATCTCTGGAATTGCCTTCTCGCTACCTCAAAATAAAAGTCAGTATCTCGCAAAAGTTTTTCTGCATACAAAACAAAATCTTGAATAATTTTTTCTTCGTCTTTGTTCTTTATCACAATTCCCGCGTCTCCGACTGTTTCTCCTAATGCTCCAACATCATGCGTGATAACTGGAACTCCCGATGCCATAGCTTCAATGGAAACAAGAGAGCTCGTTTCAAAAACAGACGGAACCAAAAGTACATCAATCTCCTCATATATATCTTGAATTTTTGATTTAAATCCAGCAAAAACAACCGAATCTGAAATTCCGAGTTTCTGAATAACCTCCCTTAATTCTACCCCGTATCTCTTATCTTCATCTCCAAAAAAAACTAATTTTGTATCTTTCATTATCTGTTTGAGATGGGAGAAAACTTCGACAGCAAGTATCTGATTTTTTTGCTGAGATATCTTACCTATAACCCCTATAATTTTTTCTTTTTTCTCTCCCTTCTCTCTTTTACTTATCTTACCAGTAATTTTTCTTTGAAAAATTTCCTTTAAAATCTTCTCTCTTTCGGGTGAAGGTGAATTATATATTACAAATATTTTTTCGCTGTTTATTTTCTTATTTGGGAACAAATTTTTTGCTACAAAATTTGAAACACATAATAACTTTGAAGATAAAACATAAGCAACATCGAAAATTTTTTTTGTCGGGAAAAACAAATTAACATCTCCATAGACTTCGTGAATATGCCATATATGTTTTTTTCGCAAAATGGCAGATGAAAATGCCCCACAAGGATTTACAACAGAGTTAGACCAAATCAAGTCTCCTCCGAACTTCCTGATGAATCCACTCAAAACTAAAATAGAAAAAGGCATGATAAATGAAGATAAAAAGAGAAAGAGATAAGGATTTGCCGAAAGAATGTGAGATAAATTCCCAAGCTCAGAGTAAAACTGGACTCGTGGTGCAACCCACCAGCTCATAGGTATGACCTTAAAATCAACTATCCCTTTAATCTGCCTTGCAAGCTGACCATACCTCGGTAAAACTACAACTGAACTTTCCACTTTCTTCTCCCTTATAAGTTCCCTCAGTACCAACGATAAATTGTAAAGTATGTGTTCCGCCCCGTGAAATCCGGACGCATGAGAAACCAAAACAACTCTCATTTTTGCTCAAACCCGAAAAAATTTTAAAAATATTACTTTTGATCAACTTAAAATTAAATATTATAAAATGAGCCAAAATTTATCAGAGAACATAGCAAAGAACCTGAAAGCAGATGTATTTTTGGATCTAAAAGGAACACCTTGTCCTCTAAACTATGTTAAAACAAAACTAAAAATGGAAGAAATGGAAGTAGGACAAATAATTGAGGTGATATTAGATGACGGAGAGCCAATAAGAAATGTCCCACTATCCTTGAAACAAGATGGCCAAGAGGTTTTACTCCAAGAGAAAATAGACAGCAATCACTGGCGAGTTATTATAAAGAAAGTCAAATAACAAGGTAGTTAAATAACGATCAAATACAAATCAAAATTAAAAGCGCACAAAATTAAAAGTGTAAAAATTATTCTGAAACCCAAGAAACTTAAAATTCTTATTATAAAGTGGATAAAAATAAAAAGGAAAAATTCTCTATATCAATAATACTCATATGGATATTAACTGCTATTGCGGTTGGTTTAGCTCTAATTTCCCTTATAGGTCTTATAATATCAAGAAATCAAAAAGTAAAAAAATCCTTTTTAGAAACTATAAAAGATAAAACCGGGATTGAAATACAAGATATAAAGATAAGTTCATTTCCCCTAACCTACATTGCTGATTTGGAAATAAAAGGAGCTAAATTTGGAAATTTATATATAAACCAAATATCAATATCCCTTCCTAAAAAAATCGTATTGAAAAAATTGGAAGTAGGTAATGACTTCATATCAGATGAAATAAAAATAGTTGGAAACAGAATAGAATTAAATAAATCAAAGTTTATTATAATAAAATCATCAAAAAAAGCCGAAATACCAGACCTAAAAATTCTTTGTGAAATAAAGGAAAAACTTTTTCAGTCAAAAACTTGGGACATATTTTTATTTTCTCAAGACTTCATTGGAATAAATGTAATTGCAAACGACTCAGAAATAATTGAAGAAAACTTCAAGGCAAATATAGAAAAAATTTCGGCTAATATAAAACATGGAACAATAAATGGAGAAGCAAAAGGTAAAATATCCATCTCAAATTTAGGACTGATAGGGAAAGTAAATGCTAAGAAAAAAGAAGATGAAATTATTGATACTGATCTTAAATTCTTTTCATATACAGAAATTTTTGGAGGAGGAGGTGAAATAAGCTTTTACTCAGAAATTTTCTCGGGTTCAATTGATTTCTCATTTTTCTTGTGCAAAGAATCAGAGCTTGAATTCAAAGCAAAATCTGAAATTTCATTCGGCATATCAAATCAAGATATTGAAGCAGATGGAAATATCTTATCAAAAATAGAAGGAAAACTGAAAGATAAAAAAATTTCCCTTGATATATCTTTTAATATGCAATCCGAGAATCTAAAAATTTATCAAGAAAATATAGGGAAAGCATTCATTTCAGGAGAAGCTCGTATTCATGAAGGTAAAATATATGGTAGCGGTGAGCTGAAAGTAGATGCAATAGAAAAACTTGAATTCTCTTCTGAATACTCTCCAAAAGATAAAAAAGGGAATATAAATTTTTTCTCATCTATTGACCTTTCAAAATCAAGAATTCTGAAAAAGTCAGAAGGAAAGATAAAACTATCAGGCAAAATCGGATTTCCCGATATAAAAGGTAAATTTGATGTTGACGCAAAAAACGGTGAAATAGAAAACATACTTAAAATTCAAAGAACTCTCGGAAGTATAGATATAGAGAACGGTATACTGAAAATAAGCGCGGTCGCATACAATGAAGAAAGTAAGCTTATAATAAAAGGAAATTTTAATCCCAAAAATCTGGAAGCATCGGCAAAAATTGAAGTCGCAAAATCAAAACTTTCAGACCTGCTGAAAATGATAAACGTTGATGTCCCATTCGATAGTTATGTTAAATCAGATGACTTGAAATTCGATTTATATAAAAACACAATAAAATTAGATGGCAACGCATATGCAGAAAACTTTGAAATAATATCAGAAAAAATAAGATGTGCAAATGCAAATATCAAAACAGAGATAGATTTTGAAGGAAATTATAGTGTGAAGATAGAAGGAGTGGGTTTCGATGGAGTGATAATTTGCCCAGAGTACTACCCAGACCTTGAAAACAACGAATTAAGTAAAGCTTCAAAATTTTCCTTTGATGCAACCGTGAATAAGAAAATAATAGATGTTTCATTAGAAGGATTATACAACCTTGAGGATTTAGATATAACTCCTTTTAAAATGAGAGGTAAAGCTGAATTCAAAGGGAAAGTTATAAGAAACCACAAAAATATTGAAAGTTCAATAGATATAAAATCAGAAAATTTCAAGATAGAAGACTATATGGTAAGTTCATCTTGCGTGATCGGGAAAATTGAATACAGAGAAAATAAAGTTTTTGTATCTGGTGAAACCTGCGAAAATTTTCTTTTTGATATAGCTTATAATCCCAAAAAAGAAGAGATCTTTGGAGAAATAAAAAAGAGCGATACAGAAATAAAGTTTTTGGGCGATCAAATTCAAGCAAAGGGTGATATAAAAACTCTGGCGGAAATAGTACCGCTTCTCTCTGGAAATGAAGGTTTATTTCTTGCAAACTACAAAATAAAGGAAAAAAGAGGGGATATATCTTTATCATCTCCAAAGTTCTTGATAGGGAATTTTATTTTAACTGACCTAAAGGCTTCATCACAAATAAAAGAAAACTCTTTAGATTTTAAAGCAAATGCAAAGTACCTTGAAGAAGAACTTGAAGCAGAAGGAAAATATAACTTGAAAAACAAAGATATAGATTTAAAGATTAATTTGAAAGGATTTGCTGGTATCCCATTAAAAGGAGATATAAAAGTGGCAGGAAACATATTATCTCCGTATGTGAGCGGGAACCTTACAGTAGAAAATGTTGACCTGACAGAAAAAACTCTTGCGAAAGTCAGAAGTTATATAAAATACGGCGGTGAAGTGGAATTAGATGAAAAATTTGAACTAAAAGAAGAAGAACATGAAAGAAAACCAAATAAAGGGGAAAAACGGGGAACAATAAACTTAGTTCTGAATATGAAAAATATTTCTACAAAATATGATATAATATCTACAAATCTTTCAGGTAGAATCCATGTTTATGGAAATTTGGACTCACCAAAAGTAAGCGGTATATTAGAGATAAAAGATGGTTCAGCCCAGATTGCAGAAGTTGAATTCAAACAAATAAAAGGAATGGGAATAATAGAAGGAGAAAAATTCTTCCTGAACATACAAGGCCAAGCTGAGGTCATAACTTTTGAAAACGAGAAATATCAGATAAACATAAGAATGATAGGAAATTTAGAGTCTCTCAACTTTCACCTAACATCAAAGCCAAGTCTCCCTCAAAGCGATATAATGTGCATTTTGGTTCTCCTTAGAAAATGCAAATCCGTTGAAGATTACAAAGGGGTCCTTGAAGTAGCAGTATATAGAGGACTATACCTGATTTCAAAAAAACTTGAAGAAAACATAGGTATAGAAAGTACTAAAGCAAGACCATTTTTCACACCAACTGAATTTGGATTTATAGGTAAAACATATGGTCTCAACTTTACTTTCTCCCACAACGTCTTTGAAGGGGTGAATAAATTCTCTCTCTCTCGTGAAATATCAGATAGTGTCTTTATGACTCTGGGTTGGGACAACAAAAAATACGGATACTCTCTCCTTGGAAACATAGGAAATCTCGGACTTGATTTGAAAACAATAAGAAGATTCTGAAAGTAAAACGTTGAGAAAAGTATGAGAAAAGTATATGGTAAGTATAATAACTATATCTAACTCAAGAGAAAAACTACTGAAAACAGCAGATGGAGTTATAAGAGAATGCAAAAACTTTGATAGCGAATGGGAATATATAATCGTTGAATGTAAAAATTACTTAGAAGAAAAATTGAAAGAAAATCTAAAAGAAAAGCTATCCACAGACGAAGATAAGTTTGAAGATAAAATTGAAAAAATAAAAGCAGAATCTGAAACCAGGAACCAAATAAAACATATAAAAGCACAAAAATGTGGATTTTCTTACCAGAGGAACATAGGAGTAAAAGAAGCAAAATATGAAATTTTGGTATTTGTGGATGATGGGATGGACATACCGCAAGGCTGGCTAAAAAAACTAATATCTCCTATAATTTCGGGAGAAGCAGATGCGGTTCTGGGCGGAGTATTACCTAAATTGGAAGAAGGTAAAGTAAAAGAAAATGTAATAGCTTTATGCCAGAGCATTCTGGGTTTTCCGGGTGGAGGTATAAAATATTATGCTTTGGATACACGACCAATAGACTCTTTCTCAACTCCAAATTTAGCAATAAGAAAGGAACTCATAGAACTCGTTGGAGGATTTGACGAAAAACTGACCTTTGGAGCAGAGGATTCGGATTTAGCAATAAGAATAAAAAGTAAATTCCCGAATTCGAAGTTTCTTTATAAAAAAGAAGCATATGTTATAGCAGAACCAAGAAAAAACCTAAAAGAAATAACAAAGTGGTTTATAAGAAGAGGTAAAGCATTAGCAACACTAAAAATAAAATATTCAAAAGGCAAAATGAAAATAAAAGATCTATTTAGTAGAGAACTTATTCTTCCGAAAATCTTTATATCATCTTCCATACCTTTGATTTTTCCTTTATTCTCAATTTCTTATTTAGCCAAAGCAGAAGAGAATCTCTTTTTGGTGAAAAACAAGCTAAAAAATGCTGACATTATACCAAAAGAATATTTTTTAATTTTACCGTTCATTCTTCCTCTATTCAAGCTTTTAGCTGATGTGTGCTTTTCTATCGGATTCTACAGTGTTTATTTTTCAAGAAATACTCAAACAATACAAAATTTCATATAAAATAACAACGACAAAAAAGAATAACTTAATTGAGACAAAAAGTTGGGTTCTATGACAAATACCAAACAAACTATATCAATAATAGGTTTAGGGAACTGGGGAAATGATTATGTGAAAACACGACACAATTTTGGTTTTATATTCTGTGATTTTATAGCAGAAAAAATCGGTGAGAAATTCAAGGATATAAAATTTGGTATATACTTTGAAACTAATATTGAAGGCAAAAAAGTATTTGTTTTCAAAGGAAAAACCTTCATGAACTTGTCAGGTGAAACGGCAAAGAAATTTTTAGATAAGTTTAACCTCTGGAAATCTCAAATCATAATATGCCACGACGACTTAGATATCCCATTTGGCATGATAAAAATCAAAAAAAACGGTGGAACAGGGGGACACAAGGGAATAGAGTCAATAGTAGAACATATAGGAGTAAACAACATAAGATTTAGATTCGGAATAGGGAGACCAGAAAAGCCTCAGGACATAGCAGAGTATGTTTTGAGTAAATTTTCTCATGAGGAATTAGCAAGTTTAAACCAAATTTTGGAAACTGGTTTTTCTGCTTTAATTACTCTTGTAAAAGAAGGAGTTGACAAAGCGATGAGTTTATTCAACAACAGAAAAATCTACCACTTGTAGTGTGCAAAAGTTTTGTTCGCTTCTGCAATTTTGTGAAGCTCCTCTTTTTTCTTTACAGCTTCCCCTTTCCCCACAGCCGCATCCATTATCTCATATGCGAGCCTTTCTATTATCGTCCTCTTATCTTTCCTCTCACGAGCAGCCTCAACCAAAAATTTTAATCCAAGATGAAGTTTCCTTCTATCAATACACTCAACAGGAATCTGATACGTAGCTCCTCCAACCCTACGAGTACGCACCTCCATTTGAGGTTTAACATTTTCAAGAGCTTTCCTGAAAACTTCTATTGGATCTTCTCCCTTTACCTTTTTTATTAGATCAAAAGCAGAATAAACTATATGCATCGCGATGGATTTTTTTCCATCATACATTATTTTATTTATTAACTTCTCTACTTCAACGCTTCCGTATACTAAATCAGGTTTTACTTCCCTTATTTGAACTTTTCCCTTTCGTGGCATATAAAATCACCCCCTCATATTTTAATTTTCTTTTTTTTATACATATAAGTTTTCATTTTTTAGCTTGTGCTTCTCCTTTTGGTCTTTTTGCTCCATATTTTGACCTTGATTTTCTCCTATTTTCTACACCAGCGGCATCAAGAGCTCCACGAATTATATGATATTTCACCCCCGGCAAATCCTTGACCCTACCACCCCTCACAAGAACAACAGAGTGTTCCTGCAAATTGTGCCCTATACCTGGGATATAAGCTATAACTTCTCTTCCATTTGAAAGTCTAACCTTTGCTACTTTTCTCAAAGCTGAGTTTGGTTTTTTCGGAGTTGTAGTATAAACCCTTATACACACTCCCCTTTTTTGAGGGCAACCTTCAAGAGCGGGAGATTTACTTTTCCATTTTTTAGGCTCTCTTCCTAACCTTATAAGTTGATTTATGGTAGGTGGCATATTTTTTAAAAATAAAAAACAAAAGATAAGAATAGAAAAAATCAGAAATTTACTATTTCAAAGCTACTTCAAAAAGGCTCTGAAAACCCACCCAGAGAAATCAAGTAAGAAAACCATATTTTTAGCTCCTCTGAAATATTTCATTCCCCTTGCTCCTATATCAAAAATAGCCGGCGTTACAGCAAAAATATTTATATTTTCCTTACCAGAAGTTCTAACAAATTCAGTTGCATCAAAAACCAAAAGAGCAGATATTTTTGAATAAATCTGTGGTATTGAAAGTCCAACAAAAATAAAATCAAGAGAACCCCCTCCAAAAAACTCATCTATTACAGATTGAACATCAAGGTCGGATACGGAAGGATACACTCCCGCATACCAAGAGAAATCTTTTATCTTCGCAAGGTTTATATCAAACGTTCTTATTTTTATGTAATTCCCCTCTGATGAAACCTCAAAAAGAATATTTTGATATAATTTCAAGAGACCTCCTCCCTCACCTTGAAGCTCCTTTGCAACTTTTCCACCCCTTATAAGATATAAAGAATTTGTTGAAGACATAACTATATCACCCGATGGAAGAACCTCAAAAGATACAGGAGAACTATCAAATACTAATCTTGATATCTCTTGCAAAGTAAATGAAGATAGGTCGAGATCTAACTCTATTAATGTAAATTGTGCGCCTTGACACACTGTTCCGCTAACAACCAACTTATACCTACCAGAATCCAATTTTTTAATATAGAAAGCATTAATTGAATGGACACCGAGCTCGGAATATGGCTTATAAATTTTCGGTTTACGCCTGCGAACAGAATCTTTATCCCTAAAATCATAAATTAAAATCCCAGAGAAAATCCATTCCTCACCACAACCTGACCTTTCTAAAACAGCAGCAACGATATTTTCATCTAAATAATGCTTTTTGACAGAGTAATTTATATCAGCAAACTTTCCGTCTGGTCTGATATACAAATGAAGATCTAAATCTTGAAAATTTCCAGCTCTATCAAATTTCAATATTTCAATACCACCAATGCCTCCAACAGATAAATAAATTGTAGTTTCAGTTTGAAAGCCGGAAAGAGATTCTGGCTGAACTCCGAGAGATTCATAATCAAGTGGATTTAACTTATTCCCACTGAAATCATACGCAGAAATAAATCCACCAGAATACAAAATTGATGTAGAGCCCCAAGAGTATATAATTCTACTTTGCGGATCAAAGGTTATGCAGTTCTTCCACTTCCTCACCTCACCACCAAAAAACATAAAAGGGTATATACCACCCTTTTCGCATCTCTTTCCACCATCTAACCTATCAAGACACAAAAGAGATAAGATACACACTCCTGGACTCCCACATAAAGAAAAACTCTGAGGAATAAAAAAATCTAAAATGTTTATGTTGTAGTTATATGGATCGGCTAAGGGACATATATCTGGATGAGGTATATTATGAATAACCTGCTCCATAGATATATTTGTTCTATTTACAAGCTGACATGCTCCCTCTTCGCAAGATGATATATCAAAAATATATGTTCTTGATGCAAATAGATTATCTTGCTCACCTGTTGAAACAATAATATAAATTCTTTCTCCTTCCTTGAAAAAAGAAATCCGCGTTGGAGTGTAATCTAAATCAAATTCATATTTTTTATCATAACCTTGAACTATGTAAGCCTCATAAAAATTATCATAATTTATTTTCATCTTATATACCACCACCTTGTTTTGATTCTCAACTTTGTGCGCAAAGAATAAAAAAATACCTTCCCTGAAAATTGAATACGGAGCAGAAAAACTATAGTCTAAACTGGTTGAGAAATCAAATTCAAAACTCGGATAAGGTATAAAATACCTAAAAGAATTGCCAGAAAACAACGCAATAGCAGTTAAAAAATTTGGGTAATGCAAAAAAGAGGCGGCGGCATAGTCTCGGTTTATTTCAAAGATTTTTTTGCTCCAATCGACATAAGAACCAGAGATTTGGAAACCAAAAATCTGCCCAGCAGATTTGTAAATCAAAAATTTTTCATTTTGCACTTCTCCGGCTTCAACTCCATAGATGCTCTCTGCAAATCTACCAGATGAGTCAAATATAAACCTGCCGTCTCTGAATGAATACTCCTGAATTCCAAAGTCAATCCTTGAAGAAAAAAGTTTTAACGAATCTCCAAAATCAGCAGCAGAAACTTGGGGACGCTGAATAACAAAAGGCAGGAAACTAAAACTTTCAATTCTTCTTGCAACATATATAGGAATAAGGTTTGTACTTTCACACTCGTTACCACCATCATCTACAACTTTGACACGAGGAGTATATATTCCAAGACTCTGGTATGTAAATGAAAATGTAGGTTGATTGGTTTCTCCGTCCGGCTGAAATTCACCCCCCTGATTATCTGCATCCCATATAAACTTAAAATCACATTCTATCTGGTCTTGTGGAGAGAAACTTCCACATCTATCATCCGAAACTATCGCACCAAGCTGAACACCAAATGGAGGCAAACCAATAGCATCTCCACGAGGAGGCGAAACAATTGCCATCTGGACAGTACAAGGTTTATTTTCAAAAACAACGACTTCCCTTTTGTCTTCTCCCTTCTTTCCCTTTGTGTTCTCAGCAACAGACCAAAAGTAAAAAATCTTACCAACAACTCCTGTTATGCGCACAACATACTGGGTTGATAAATCTACAAATCTTTTTTCCCCGGTGATATTTATTGAGAAATTTGATTCAAATAAAGATGAATCTTCCTTTACATCAAAATCTATTATTTTTGTGTCATCAAAGAATAAGGCAAATTTTTTAAGCTCCACATCTTCGGAGGATATTCGGACATTTACTGTGAAAAAAACAGGAGATATACCAGATGTCGGGTTCGGGAAAATTTCAACTTTTGGGGGAGCAGGTTCCTTTTCTGGCTCACATATTGATAATCCTATTATTACACCAATTATGATAATGAATACTAATACTACTGCAAGGATTACTTGTTTCAATTTTTATGGTCGGGGCAGCCGGATTTGAACCGGCGACCTCTGGCTCCCAAGGCCAGCGCTCTTTCCACCTGAGCTATGCCCCGCTGAAATAATTTTAATCTTCCATTGATAAAAAATCAGTCAGTACAAAAATAAAAAATAATCTTTAGAACTAATCCTTTATTTTTCTCAAAAAATCTTCTATATCATCAACAATCTGAGTTTTTGCCAGTTTCCCTTCTATAAGGTCAAGATGACCAGCCTCGTATTCTTTATAGAACTTTTTTTCCGAAGACACTATATCTAAAATTGGTTTCACACTTTTTGGTGGAGCAAGCTTATCTAAGTTTCCTGCAATAGCAAAAATTGGAACGCTTATTTTTTTGAACTCTTCAGTAAAATTTATGGTTCCATCATAAGAAGTTATTTTTCGGTCATAAACCCAAAGCAAAAGCTGAACTAAAAGACGAGGAGAGGTTTGTTCAAATCCCAAAACAAGCTTTTCCCAGAAATCGTATAAAGACTCGAAATTTCTTGTATAAGATGGATAAAGAGGAGCAACTTTAAGTATATGAGAATATCTCATAAGTGGAACTCCAAAAAGCCCGAAGAATCCGAGAACTTTCATAAAAGTCTCACGAGGCCAGAAAAAATATATAAGATGTGAAAATGGGATATTTCTTGCAAATCCTGCGACTCCCCCAAAAATCTGCATAGCAGGTACGCCTCTTCCAAAAAATACAGGGCTTCCAAAAGTTATAACAGAAAAAACATTCTCTTGTTTCCAAGATGTATATGCATATGAACATATACCCCCAAGTGAATGCCCAGCGAGAATAACTTTCGGCGATAAAGAACGAGCCTTTATAAAGCTTACTGCCGTATCTATGTCCTTAAAAACGAAATCTTCAAATGTGTAAGAGTACCTTATTTTTTTTAGCCGTGAGAAACCTGAACCGCGTAAATCCACTGCAAAAACATGAAAACCTCTTTTTGAAAGCTCAGGTGCTATTCCTCCACTTTTACCGTGCCAACTAAGATTGTTCTGCGCATACCCATGAATTAAAAGTATAGGATATGGATATCTCTTTTTATCAGGCCTCCACTCAATAACTCCAATCCTTACCTTATCCCCAGTTATCAAAGAGTGCCTAACCATAATTCTTTTCGTCTCTTGAAGTAAATTTTAAATAATATCTAAAACAAAAACAAAAGATAAAAAAGAACTAACGAGTACCAAAATTTTTCAACAGGTTTCATTATTTATATTTATATGAAATAAGAATGTTATCCTCTCCTCCTTCACAATAAAAGCAATCTATTCCCCAAAATTAAAGAGCAATCTATTCTCAAAAATTCCCCAAAGATTCATTCATTTACATTAAGATTAAAGTTCTATTAAAGTTCTGGAAAATCATTTACAATGCATAAAAGTTGTTTCAAGGTTAGATAGTATTTCCTGTGAAATTTGAACATCTTTCATTATCCTTTCTTTCAAATCATTCGGAGATTGGAATTTAAAGACATCTCTTATTTTTTGAACAAAAAAGACCTCAACAGCTTTGAGATAAATATTTGCTTCAAAATCTAAAATAAACACTTCAAGAAACCTACCAGAAGAACCAAAGGTAGGCCTTGGTCCTACATTACATACTCCCTTAAAAAGTCCAACTGAATCTATTTTTACAAAACAAGCATAAACACCATCTTTTGGTAAAAAATAAGTAGTAGAAATATTAGCCGTTGGAAATCCTAAAGTTTTTCCCCTACCTTCTCCTTTCACAACACATCCCCTTACGGAGTAAAAATCATTATTATATTTTCTGAACTCCCAGACTTTCCCCTCCTTTATGAGATTTCGCAGAAAAGAAGAAGAAATTTTTTTTTCGCCATCTGAAAATAGTAGAGATACAATTTTGATATCTACATTTAATCTTGAAAAGAAATTTTTGATATCCTCTGGTTTCCCTTTTGCATCCTTGCCGAAAGAAAAATCAGCTCCCACCGAAATTCCAAGAGGGAATATTTTTTCTTTCAAAAAAAAACAAAAATCATAAGGCGACATCTCTTTAATCTGCGTGAAATTAAGAACAATAACATAATCTACACCTAATTTCTCAAGCTTTTTTATTTTCTTCGATATTGGAGTTAAGATAAAAAAACCCTCTGGTCTGAAAATAAATCTTGGGTGAGGCAGAAATGTTATAACGCAAAGCTTGGTTTTCTTGGCTTCTGCTATTTCCTTACCTACTCTTATAACTTCCTGATGACCGCTGTGTATTCCATCAAAATTGCCAATACAAATTACTGAGTTTCTTATTTCGTTTATTCCTTCTGATATATTCCACCAGAAAATTGTTTTTATTCCGTTGCGCATGCTTTGTCAGCAAATTTTAAGTCTTCCGGTAAATTCTCATCCAAACTCATATATATGAGGGAAACCAAACCTTTCAAAGCATTCATTAAGTTTCTTTTTCGCATAAAATAAGAATATATCCAACCCTCAACTACTTTTACTCTTTTCTCATAGCTCAAAGAAGAAAAAGTTTTAAGATATCTTGGTATGGTTGAAATTTCAAATAAAAAGAGTATTATTCGAAACATACGCTTCGCATCTTTGGGCATGTTATCAAAAAATTCCTTTGCTCTCACTTCAAACTTCTTTGCCAACTCATCATTATCAAAAGGAATTATAACCTCAGCCAAATTCAAAAAAGTTTTGAGATAACTCATATTTTTTATCTGATTTTACGCAAAATTAAGTAAAAAGACCAATTTTCATTTAAGTTAAATTGAACGGTCGGTATTTACTTCTCGCAAGCTCTGATTTTGATACATCTTACCTTTCATCTCATTACACTGTTAATCAAATATATACATTCCCATCATCTACGGCTATATCCAAAAATCTATTATAACCTATCTTACCCATTTCTAATAACATCTTTTATATTATATTAAATTTCTCTACCGTTTCAATGTATAAGGTATTTTGTGTTATTGATTTATAGGCCCAAAACCCTCCAATAGAGAAAAATTAAATCTAAAAAAGCTGTTCCAAATATTAAAAAAATAGAAAATAAATAAACTTGGAAGTCCTATCTTTTATGAGAAACATTTATGAGGAACATTTACTTACCGGAAATTGAATCATCTCGGGAGAAAAAATGTCAAGATTTTGAACTATTTCCATAGCGTTGCCGAGGATGTTGAAAAAAGCGATAGAAAAAGTTGATTTTTAGGAGAAGATTTAAGTTTTATTTTAAAGTAGCGATCAGAGTTAAAAATTACTTTTATGGAAGATGAAATAATAATAGAAGCGCAAGATATCTGGAAACACTTTGAAGAAAAAAATAGAAAAATAGAAGTTCTAAAAGGAGTTAATCTCAAAGTAAAAAAAGGAGAAAAAGTGGCAATAGTTGGAGCTTCCGGTTCAGGCAAAACAACATTACTTTCAATAATAGGTACAATCCTCAAACCTACATCAGGTAAAGTAATCATAGATGGAGAAGATGTAACATGGAAAAGTGAGAAAGAATTAGAGAATATAAGAGGTAGAAAAATATCTTTCGTTTTTCAAAACGGCTATCTCATAGATGAGCTTTCTCCGCTTGAAAATGTAGCACTGTTTGCCAAAAAAGTATTTGGAGATAAAGCAAAAGAGGTAGCAAAAAAAATCCTTCAAGATTTCGGAGTCCCCGAAAGAAAAAACACCTGGGAATTATCTGGGGGAGAATACCAAAGGGTTGCTCTTGCAAGGGCTATAAGTGTGATGCCGAAAATTCTTTTGGCTGATGAACCAACTGGCAACCTTGATCCTGAAACTGCCGAAAAAGTCATAGACGAAACAATAAGATTATGCCAAAGGGAAAAAATAGCGTTAGTTATCGTAACTCACAACTTCAAAATAGCAGAGAGAATGGATAAAACCTACAAACTCGAGAACGGACAACTCGTGGAGCTGTAAATCCGATTATTTTTTATTTATTTTCTCATCTGCTATTTTTTAGTATAGCTCAAATCGGCAGATATAAGTTTGCTTTTCGTCAGAGCTTTTTCAACTGCAAAAAAAATAGCTTTCCTTACATCATTTATTTCAACTATCGCCTCTGCAGTTGTTCCTCCCGGCGTCATAACTTCTTCCTTTATTTGAGAAGGAACTTTACCTGAAATTATCATTTTAGCAATACCCAAAAATGTGTGAGCGGAAACTTCTCTTGCAACGTCTCTTGGTAATCCTGCTCTTACTATAGCGTCTTCAAAAGCTTCAAAAATCACTGAAAGGTATCCCGGACCTGACGCCGATGTGGCAGTAAAAACATCTATCTCATCATCTGATTTTACAACAAATGTTTTGGAGTAGTTTTTGAATATATTTTCTAAAATTTTTGCATCTTCTTGAAGACCCGCCAGAATAGCTACAACTCCCTCCTTTTGAGATATAGTTAAAGATGGCATAATTCTTGCCCACCTTTTTATATATCTTCTGAGAAAATCAGACCTTATCCCAGCAGCTGATGAAACAACAAGTTTATAATTAGAGTTCACCAAATCAGCCACATCAGATACGACATCATAAATATCTTTCGGTTTTACAGCCAAGATTATAATATCACTTTCAGATAAAACTTCTTCTAATTTTCTTTCATAACTTTTGAGGTCATCTGGTATTTTGAATTTATCATATAAAAGTAAGGGGAAATCGTCTTTTAGAGCATAAGCCAAAGCTGATCCCATCTTTCCAACACCTATTATACCAAAAGATAATTTTTTCTCGCTCATAAAACTAATCCTCCCACCAAACAAAGCTATTCCTCCCAATTTACAATCTCATCTTTTATTCCTTTTCTTTTATTTATTATTCTTGCAAGAATAAAGAAAAGATCTGAAAGGCGGTTCATATAAATTAGACAATTTTCATTTATATTCTCAAATGACATAAGCTCTACTATTTCTCTTTCGCATCTTCTTGCTACTGTTCTTAAAATATGTATAAGTGAAGCCGGCTCAGAACCACCAGGCAAAATGAAATCTTCAAGCGGTTCAAGTTCTGCAAGATATTTTTCTTCAAGCTCCTCTAACCAATCTATCATTTTAGAAGAAACACGCCTCTTTTCAGCGTCAGATGGTTTCATAAGTCTTGCAAGGTCACCAGCAAGAATAAAAATGTGATTTTGAATTTTTTTCAGAATACTTGCAATATCTTTCAGGTCTTCATCTTTTGAAATCTTTGATAAAGTATATCCTATAAAGCTTGCAAGTTCATCGGCTGTCCCGTAAGCTTTAACTCGTGGATGATGCTTACTTAGAACAAATCCACCAACAATGTAGGTTTTGCCTTTATCACCGAACTTTGTAGTTATATGAGTTAGCCTATAACCTTTTCTTTTTCCTTCTCCTTCCTTTTCACCCTCTTGTTTTTCAGCCATAGATTAATTTTATTTTTGAAAGATTTAGTTTTTTACTTTTGGAAGATTTAGCTTATAAAACAAAAAAATCAAATTACATCCTTTGCGGTCATCTTTTTTTCTTCAAGTTCTGATTTTTTCAAATCTATCTTTATACCTTTTTCTTTGAGTAACTTTTCATACCCTTTTTCTTCAAGTTCTCCTGCAAGAGACTCATCACCAGATAAAACTATTTTGCCGTCAAATAGTATATGAACAAAATTTGGTTTCACATAGTTTAAAATTCTTGGATAATGAGTTATTATTATGATTATTTTTTCTTTTGTCATAAAATTCACCACAGCTGATGCGACAATTTTCAATGAATCAACATCAAGTCCTGAATCTATTTCGTCTAAAATAACGAGTCTTGGATTCAACATTAACATCTGCAAGATTTCAGTTCTCTTTTTTTCCCCACCTGAAAAACCTTTGTTTATTTCCCTTCTTGCAAAATCTTCTGGAATATTGAGCAAAGACAACTTTTCCTTGAAATCACGAGAAAAAACTGAGAAATTTTTCTCACCCCCTGCTACCGTCCACAAAAATTTTCCCAGAGGAACACCTGGTATCTCTTGCGGATACTGAAAAGCAAGGAAAATTCCTTTTTTTGCTCTCTCATGCGTTTTGAGATTATTTATTTCCTCCCCTTCAAAAACAATCCTCCCACTCTCTATTTTGTATTTTGGATGCCCCATTATTGCGAAAGCAAGTGATGTTTTACCAGAACCATTTGGACCCATTACAGCGTGTATTTCTCCACCACGAGCGAAAAGATCTATCCCCTTTAAAACTAACTTTCCCTCTACCGAAACGCTTAGATTTTCTATTTCAAGCATATGGATAATACTTGCTACTCAAAATATATTTTGATTATCTCATTAAATTTGCAATCAAAATTATTTCTTTCATTATTTCCTGATTTTAATTTTTGAATATTTAAAAATAGAAACCTTTAGGATAAATAGTTTCAATCATGATAACATCAAATTCTCATTTAGACGAACTCGAAAAGCTTGATGACCCATTTGAAATATTTTCATCATGGTATAAAATAGCATCTGAAAAAGAGAAAGATCCAACTTACATGCAACTTTCAACGGTTGATGAAGAGGGGAGGCCGAATATAAGGACAGTTCTTTTGAAAAAATTTGGAAAAGAAGGTTTTGTATTTTTTACAAGTATTGAGTCTAAAAAAGGGAGAGAAATCCAAAAGAATTCTTTTGTTGCGGCACTTTTTTGGTGGCAAAATTTCGGGAGGCAGGTAAAAATAAGAGGTATAGCTGAGAGAATATCTGAAAGCGAAGCAGATGAGTATTTCAAAACAAGACCGAGAATTGCTCAAATCTCCGCTTGGGCATCAAGACAAAGTCAGCCAATAAACTCATACGAAGAATTAATTGAAAGATTCAAAAAGTATGAAAAGGAGTTTGAAGGAAAAGAAATTCCCCGCCCCCCATACTGGCTTGGTTTCAGAATAGTTCCCTACGAATTTGAATTTTTGATTTATACCACCGAAAGATTACACAAAAGAACCTTATTTTATCTTGAAGGCAGTAAATGGAAAAAGATTTTTCTGTGTCCTTAAATTGAACAAAGTAAAAAATAAAGACGTAAAAAGAAGCCAAGCATTAACTTGATGTAAAACCCCCCAAAGAACTGGTATGTCTCCTTTTGAGTTCAGGGTTGTTATGATCCCCAAAATGAACTGTATTGACCACAAGATAATTGGAAAGAAAATTCCATTCAAGGCAAGCAAAATCAAAACCAAACCCAAAATCAAAGCAAAATGTCTGTGAAAAAAATTTAAAAATAGAGGATTATTTAGAAAATTTTTATCTGAAAACAAACCTGGGGGTATAAGATATCCGTTTATGTCAGGGTAAGTTGGAGCTAAAAGAGCAGCTTTGTGTCCAGCAACTAATGTCCCAATAAAAAACTGAAAAACAAAAAGCAAAATAGCAATCAAGCTTAACGACTTTATCTTTCTGAGATTTGGCAAAAAGCCAGTTCTTTCATAATTTTCATTTTCAATATTTTGATTAATAGCTTTATTTTGACTAACGACTTCTCTCTCCTTCGTTTTAGCCCTATATATTCCGTAAAGAACAAAAGAGTATAGGCCGAGAGCAAAAGTATTATGCAAAGCTAAAAATATAGGAGAAACAAAAATTCTATCTTCAACAATCCCTGTTCTCACCATAAGCCACCCTAAAACTCCCTGAACCAAAATCAAAAATATAAACGTAATGAAGTATTTTATCCATGTTTTATCTATTACTTTTTTCAGAGAAAGTACAATTAGAGGAAAAATCACCGCAAAACCAATCATCCTCCCCCAGAGCCTGTGCAGATACTCCAAAATATAAAGTTTTTTGAAATCTTGAAAGCTTATAGAGAACATAAGTCTTCTGTATTGAGGTATTTTTTTGTATTTTTCAAATTCTTCCTCCCACTGCTTTTGAGTCAAAGGGGGAATTATTCCAGTTATAGGTCTCCACTCTACGATAGCTAAACCGGCTTTTGAAAGCCTCGTAATCCCTCCAAGCGATACCATGACAACAATCATAAATGCAAGAACAATCAACCATGTTGCAACAATATTATTCTTCTTGCTACCCTCCATAGTTTCTCATTCACACGTTTCATTATTATTATGTAATTTTTCTCAATTTAGCGATGTAAAAAATAAATTAAAGGTTTCCGAATTAAAATTTCTGCGAAGTGTTTTTGATTTTTTAGCTTTAATAGCATTTGCAGGATTTTATTGGTAAGTTTATTTTTTAGAAAAATTAGCTTAAATTTTTATATTTAAGGAGGTAAAAAAACGTGAAATTTGATAAGATAATAAGCCACATAAGAGAAATAAACGAAAAAAATAGGGCAGAAATGCTGACAATTCCTCACAAGATAAATCCAGCAAACTTTGCAGAATGTGTTGATGTTATACTAAAATTCTTCAATTCAATAATGAGAGCCCACCTTGTTGTTCAGATGTGCGAAATTGCCGAGACCCTTGAAATTCCTCCACGAGATAAAGCTCAACTTACATATCTTAAAGAAACAATAAAAGAAAATATACTTGGACTATACAAAGCAGTATCTGTAATAATTGATGGGCTCTTAAAAAACTATTCATCAGAATCATTTGAATACAAAGCTTTTGATGAACTAAAATTAAACATAGAGCAACTTATGAGTAAATACCTACCACGAGAAACAGAAAATAGAGCAACGGAAGAAATAAAATCTGTTTAAAACTTATAAAATAAAGATGAAATCCTATAACACCCAATAAAATTCAAAAGGAAATTTGATTGCCAAACAATAAGTTCATTCGATCACGCATAATGTTTTAGTCTATGAAGAAAAGATGGTTTGTATTCTTTATCGTTTCACTCTGCATCTTCACTGCCGACATTTCAACAAAATATATAATTGAAAAAAAATTACCATATCTTTCAGAAGTGAAAATCACAGATTTTTTCAATATAGTTCATATAAGAAATAGAGGTGTAGTCTTTGGAATGCTCTCGGATGTTCAAAACGAAAAAATAAGATTAGTTCTCAATTTTATATCAGTTTTTGTTATGGTTGCACTCCTTTATTTCGCAAGATTTTTCTCTGGTATCCCTTTCTACACAATAGGGGCTATGTTCGGAGCAGCACTCGGGAATGTCTCCGAAAGAATATTTAAAGGATACGTGGTTGACTTTTTAGATTTCCATATAGGTAAATATCACTGGCCAGCTTTCAATATAGCTGACTCAGCTATAACGGTGGGAATGATAATTTTGGTCTCCTATAGATTATTCTCTAAAAAACACGAACAAGCTTGAAGTGAGAAATACAAAAAAGCGAAGTGGAGAAATACAAAAAACGGAGAAACTACAATAAATAAAATAAAAAAATGGTTAATTCTTACCAGAAAATAGCCATAATTGGTATAAATGAAGACGGAATTTCCGGGCTATCTAAAAAAGCTATTGACCAAATAAAATCAGCAGATGTTATTATAGGTGGAAAAAGGCATATAAATCTTGTATCACAAATTCTTCTTCAAAACCAAAAGATAACTTATATAGGTGCGAACATAAGTTCTACCCTTGATGAGATAGAATCTTATATCAAAGAAGGGAAAAGAATAGTAGTTTTAAATTCAGGAGATCCCTTGTTTTTTGGATTTGCAAAGAACCTCTTTGAAAGATTTGGAAAAGATATTTTTGAGGTTATACCGAATTTATCATCTTTGCAACTTACGTTTGCGAGAATAAAAGAAACATGGGACGACGCAAAAATCATTAGTATTCATTCAAAAGCATCAAGTTTAGACGATTTTCTCTGGGACATAGTTGAAAATGAAAAAATATTTATCTTGACATCTGGGAAAGATGATCCAAAAAAAATAGCAGAATTTCTTGAAAAAAACAATATAAGCGTGAAGAAATTTTTTGTTCTTGAAAACTTAGGAGGAGAAAACGAAAGGGTATTAGAGCTTAATACAAAAGATGTGTCAAAATATGAGTTCTCACCTTTGAACGTCGTAATAATACTTAAAGATAAAGAAGAAAGAACTTTTCATATCGGAGAAGAAGATGAAAATTTTATATCAAAGGATGGTCTGATAACAAAATCTGAGATAAGAGCAATAGTTTTATCTAAGCTCTGCTTGAAAAAAAATTCTGTTGTGTGGGATATAGGCGGTGGTTCAGGCTCAGTATCGATAGAATGCGCACTCATGGCAAGAAAAGGTAAAGTATATTGTATAGAAAAAAGAAAAGATTTGATTGATATTATAAAAGAAAATAAAGAAAAGTTTAAAGCGAAAAATTTGATAATTGTTCATGGAGAAGCTCCACAAATATTAGAAAATTTAGAAGACCCTGACTCAGTTTTTATAGGTGGGGGAGGAGAAAAAATAGAGGATATAATGCAAGAATGCTTGAAAAGAGAAAAATTGAAAAATCTCGTTGCAAATTTCGTTGTTCCCTCACATTTTATAAGAGCAAAAGAGTTCCTTGAAAAAAAAGGTTTTAATCCAGAATGCCTTTTTATAAATGTTATGAAATTAAAAAAAATTGATAGGTTTGAAAAATTCGAAGAGAAAACAAACTTATTTCTCCTGAATGTTAAAATAACGAATTTCAAATGAATTCTAAATTAGCAAACTTTTGAACTAAAAAATATTCAATCAACAAAGTCTGTTATAGGAGACCTATATATCTTTGATATTGCAACCTGGGATACATAGCTGAATTCGTAAATTTTCTCAATTTGTCTCAGAACTTCAACTGTTTGGGAGACCATCCTTGCCAGATCACCTATATCAATCCCACATTTCTCTTGAACACTATGAATATCTCCACCGCTTGCCCATATCTTCACAGCGGAATAAATTTTCCCATCTAAAAAAGCCAAGATGGTAAATTTTCTTCCCTTCCTGCGAACAACTATTTCTGATGGTCTAAACTTTGGAGTAATTCCAAATTTCAGCTCAAGATGATATATCTTTTCAACCTCGCGCTCCACATTTTGAGGTGGTTTTATAAAAGGAGGCTTTGGTTCAGATAAAAGCATAGCCAGCGTAGCAGCAAAAGTCGCGGGGTCTTTACCGAAAAATCCCTTTTTCAACAACTCAAATATATATATAGATCGTGAGGTTTTCAGATTTGAAGCTTCCCATCCTTTCTCTGTTAGCATATAATCTTTATCTAAATACCCCATAAACCTTAAAAATTCTATCGTCCTTCTAAATTCTTTCTCAACTTCATCAGGATTATTTCTCAAAACAAGATTTAGCTTATCTTCAAGTTCCTTCAAATTCTTAGATATTTCCGAACATTGTTCAAAAACTTTACAAGAAACACAAGGAAACCTTGATAACTCCTCCTCCCTTCTCCTATTTTTTTCCTTTATTTGAAACATCAGCTTTTTAGACTTAATGATCAATGCTCGTATCGACTCAATAAGCGAAACCTTATCAAAAAATTTTCTATCCGAAAAAAGAGGAATTATTTTCTCTTTGACAAATTTTCTCTCAAAAGGATCTAACGAGACAAAAAATTCAATCTTAAATTTCCCCTGATTTTTCCTTTCATAGGAATTCCCGAAATCTTCAAAATCTTCCGACAATTTAAGTCTTCCCTTTTTATCAACAAAAAACCTAACCAAATTCCCATTTGTAGAAAGTTCGTTCAACAAATACAAATTGTCGTTGTTTGATGATTCAAGAACCCTTTCAAGAATAGATATTCTTTTTCTTATTTCCTCTTCGGCATTTCTACCTTCATTCAGATTTCTTTGTGTGTTTAGAAAATCTATTTTAGTTCTTGTGGAACACCTCTTATCATTTGGTTTTATTTTCTGAAAATCTGAAATAAGTTGCTCTAACCTTGATTCTATGTTTTCTCTCTCCAACTCCCACAATTGAACAGAATTTGATATCTCAAAAAATTTTAAACTTTTTCTTATAAGCTCCAAACACTTAGGTATATCAAGTGATTTGAGAAGGTTAAGAACAAGATGTGGAGTGATATAAAAACTAGATCTTATTGGCTCTATATCGCCAAAAAATTTCTTTATTTCCTGCCCACAAGGCGCAGCTATGAATACATATCCCACAGTATCCTTACCTCTTCTCCCTGCCCTACCCGTCATCTGCAATACCTCGGAAGGATACAGCAACCTCTCTCTTTCCCCGTCAAATATATACTTTGAAGCTATGACGACAGATTTTGCAGGGACATCAATTCCAGAAGCAAGGGTTTTCGTAGCAAATATAGAGTGAGCAAGACCAATTTTGAGAGCATCCTCAAATAGAACTTTCATAGCTGGAAAAAGCCCAGCATGATGCGGAGCTACCCCGGTTTTTATAAAATTCACCACAAAAGGATCATCGCGAAGGTAAGGGAAATTTTCAAAATAAACTTCACAAAAATCTTGTCTCCTTTTCCTATCCTCATGAGAATCGTCTAAATTTATTTTTCCCTCATCAATCATTTCACCCACCTGCAATGCATATTCTTCGCATTCCTTTCGCGAAGAGAAAAAGAAAATAGAAGGAGTTGCTCCTTTTTCCTTGAGCATAACAAGTGCGCGAGAAACAGAAAACTCGCCTTGATTTTCTATTATCTCGTCAGGCTCAATTTTTATAGACGAAGAGATTTCTGACTTAAAAAGAGGTTTTATTTTTTTACCTATTGAAAACCAAAGAAGTGGAACGGGTCTTTCAAACTTGAAAACAACCTTAACATCCTTCTCCCTGGTTTTAGATATCCACAAAGCTATCTCCTCTATGTTTGGAAAAGTTGCAGAAAGTAAAAGAAGCTGAGCTTTCTTTGGAGCAAAAATTATTGTCTCCTCCCAAACAACTCCCCTTTCTTTATCAGATATCCAGTGAGCCTCATCAAGAACAATAAAATCTACGTCAGGCTCCCTTACTAAACCTTCCTCAATTATTATATTTCTGAAAATCTCAGTTGTTCCTACAATTATTGGAGCTTTTGTATTTTCTTTTCTATCTCCTGTCATTATGCCCACATTCTCTTGACCAAAGAGTCTTTTAAATTCCCTGTATTTATCATTTGAAAGTGCCTTTATAGGTGATGCATACCAAACTCTTCCTCCCTTTTCTAATATATCCTGAATTCTGACCTCCGCTATTAAAGTCTTTCCTGAACCTGTTGGTGCAGAAACAAGGAGATCAAAACCTTGTAAAATATAATCTATTGCTTCTTTTTGAAAATCGTCTAGTTTTATCTTCCTTTGTTGTTCTATATGCTCAAAAATTTGATTCATTCACTTAACTTTTTTTTCTTTTTTTTTATTGGGCGGAGGGGACGGGATTTGAACCCGTGCGCCCCTTTTTACAGGGCACGTGGTTTCCAGCCACGCTCCTTAGGCCGCTCGGACACCCCTCCTTTGGCTGGGGGGCGAGGACTCGAACCTCGACCCTCGGATCCAGAGTCCGATGTTCTGCCAATTAAACTACCCCCCAATACTCCTGTATTTTAAGCCTCCTACCAAAACAAAAGAAAAAAATCAGGTTTTATAACATAATAGTAATCTCACCACAAAATAACAACATACCCCAAAATATATTATTTATTATGAACATTCATAATAATATTCTACCGAAGAAATAAATCCTCCCCCTAGAACTCTATCATTCTTATACAATACACAAGCCTGACCCGGAACAACCGGTCCAAATCTCTCTTTGAATACAACGATGAGTTTCCCATCTACCTTTCTAACAAAAGCCTCCGTCCCCTCGTGAGCATATCTTACCTTAACTACACAATCTATACCGTGACTCTCCAACTTCTCCTCTATTTCTTCATTAGGAAATGAAAGGTTTTCAACAAAAAACTTTTTCACAAGAAGATTTTCCTTACTACCCACAAAAACTCTATTCCTCTCCGGATCCAATTTTATGACATAGACAGGTTTCCCAAGAGCTACATTTAATCCTCTCCTCTGCCCTATCGTAAAAAAGAAATATCCATCGTGTTCTCCGACGACTTTTCCGGAATCAAATTCTATTATCTCACCTTTTTTTTCCTGAACGCCAAGTTCCTTGATTTTTTCTCTCCAATCTTTACCTTCCGTAAAACATATATCCTGTGATTCCTGCTTCCTTGCTGTTGGCAAATCAAAAACCTCTGCTATTTTTCTTACGTAATCTTTTGTCATTCCCCCAACCGGGAACAATATATTTTTAAGTTGCTCTGATTTTAATCCAAATAGGAAATATGATTGATCCTTTTTTCTATCATACGCCTTTGATATATACGCATATCCATCTTCTTGAATTTTGAGAGAATAATGACCCGTTGCAATAAAATCTGCACCAAGCTTTTTAGCTTTCTCAAAAAAAATTTTAAACTTGATTACATCATTACAATGAACACAAGGTATAGGAGTTCTCCCAGCCTTATATTCAGAGACGAAATTTTCTATTATGAATTTTCTAAATTCATCTCTCATATCCATAACATAGAAAGGAATTTTTATCTTCATCGCCACTCTTTCAGCATCAGATATATCATACGTTGAACAACAAGTTCTACCTTCACCTTTCGATCTTGATTCATAAAGTAAGAATGTTACACCAACCACATCAAAACCCATCTGTTTTAGTAAAAGAGCTGAGACAGAGGAATCAACTCCCCCACTCATAGCAACAAAAACTAACTTTTTGTTTTTCAGCAGCATAAAATTTAAAATTTAGTGATTTACAATGTTATGGAGATAAAAATCATAAAGCTTAAAATACCCTGGCCCTTCTTTGAAGTGAATGCTATAATCCTAAAAGAAGGCGATAAATTCGCTCTTATTGATACTGGTTTCCCATCAGATGAAAACTTCAATCAGATAGATAAAGCTGTTCTCGATTTTTGCGGTAGCTGGACAAAAATTGAATTTATAATCTTAACACATGGACATCCAGACCATTATGGAAACGCAAGAGAAATTCTGAACAAAAACAAAATCCCTATATTTATTCATGAAAACGATAAAGATAGAGTAATTGAACTACCAAAAGAATTAAGAAAAGACGCAGCAGAGTTTGCAGCAGAATACCTCATAAAAAATGGAGTGCCCCAGGATAAACTCTCAATAGTACAACGTCAATCCAAATCCTACTTTACAAGAAAATATCAAGTTTATGATACAGATATTATGCATATTGAAGATGAGATATACATAGGAGGAAACAAAATAAAGGTGTTCCATACACCTGGTCATACACCGGGACACATTACTCTATATGCTGAAAAAGATGGGTTCATTTTTTCCGGAGACCATATCTTCTCACGAGGTTTTCCTGTTCCCCTTCTTTTCTTCCCAAAGAAAGAAGAAAGGTTCAGAAATTTACCAAACTGGCTCAAAAATCTCAAAATCTTTGAAGAACTTGATATATCGTGCGTTTTCCCCGGACACCTTGAACCTTTCTCAAATGTAAAAGAAGTGGTATCAAAAATAAAAGAGAGAGTAGAAAAGCAAAAACAAAAAGTTCTAAATATAGTATCTCAATCGCCCAGAACCATTTACGATATAGGCAACCTACTTTATCCGAACATTCCAGATGAATTTTGGTCATTCAAATTTTCCGAAGCACAAGGATACATTGACCTGCTACAAGATGAAGGATTAGTATCTGAAACAATAGAAAACGGGAAAATCTTTTTTGAGATAAAAAGGTAAATCAAAAATAAATTAAAAAAGGTAAATTAATAAATAAATAAATTAAAAAGGTAAATTAAATAGTGTAAATAATAATAATGATCTGACTTTATATCCGTAAGGATAAATCAAATACAAGAATGTCAATTTGAGTTCAGAATTTTTTTTAAGTTTTCAAAACCTCCCGAAAAGCTATATGCTTTAAAACCCAATTTGCGATAGTACTTTGCTAATCCCTTACTTGTGAAACCCCTCTCACATACAAAAACCACAATAGAATCTTTGTATTTTTCCTCATCAAATTCATTCACGCTAATTGAATTGGGAAATTTTCGAGGAAGTAAGCTGACAACCACAGAACTTGTAGGAATATAATTTATAACATATTCGTCTTCTTTCAATATTTCTTTTATCTTCTCTTCATTTTCATCTAAATCTAACTCAAAAGTTTCATCAACTAACCTATCTAAAATTCTAACATCAATCTTCTGAATTTCGGAGAAAAATTCATTCAAATCTGCCATTGATGTCACAGGACCAGTAGCAATCCCACACAATTCTTCAACATTCAAAGATAAATCATAAGTTCCAATATTCTGACTTAAAAAAATAATTTCCTGCTTATCATAGCTTACGAGAGGTCTTATTATGGGTAATGAGATACCAGCTTCCGCCACACGAATGTTTCTTATAGTCTGACTTTTTGCCTGAAATATAGATTCACCCGTGATCAGAGCTTCACAACCGACCTTCAAAGCTAATTTTTCACCAGCCAGATACATAAACCTTCTCAGAGCAACCTGTCTTATTTCATTTGGAATCTTAAAAAGTATCTCCTTTATTATCTCAGAAAATCTCATAACGAAAAACCGAGGTTTATATCCGTAAAACCAGTTTTGGTATAAATACTTTGCAACAGACCAAACAGGAAAAACTTCACTCAAACCCCCAAGAGCAAAATGAAGAAAATCGACCTTACATCCCCTTTTGGCAACAAGATATGAAGCAACAGGAGAATCAAATCCACCAGAAAATAAACTTAAAACAAGTTCTCCCGAACCTATGGGTAATCCCCCAGGTCCCGGTATTTTTTCAGAAAATATATATGCTTTACTATCCCTTATCTCAATGTTTATTTCCAAATCTGGGTTTTTCAGATCAACTTTGAGAGCATAGGGTCTGAGTTTTGCACCAACCACAATTTCAACATCTCGTGAAGTAAAATTATGATTTCCGCTTCTTTGACATCTTACAGCAAACGCTTTACCTTTAACCTCACTTTTAAAAATTTCTTCAACTTTATTTGCAAGATCATCTAAATCAGAAAATTCAAAAGCTTTGCACTCGGAAAAGCTACTAATTCCAAATATTCTCTTGAACAAAGATGGTTCTATATCATCACCCTGAACATATATTCTTGCAGGTTCGTGAAAAACCTTTGCATTTTTTCCCTGCTTTTTGAGTGCAGACTTTATATTCTTGACAACAAGATTTTCAAAATGAAATCTTGAACCTCTCCTCCTATATGTAATATCACTCGTAAGTCTTATAAGATATGTCTTCACACCTTACTTTTTCATTTTAACATTTTAAAGAGAAATATATCAGAACTAATATATTGCAGATTTTTTTTTGATTTCTTACCAGTACATCAAAAAAACCTTGAATTGAAAGTTCTCATTTTTATAAACTCATTTCACCTTAAATTCTTTTTATAACGAGCATATTTGCAAAGTTCTCAAAATCAAGTTTTCTAAAATAAAATTAGGCAAAATCTCGTTCCCAAAATAATCTTTTAACCCCTTCTTTACTACTTTCTTTTCTCATAAATATCCTTCCACCTCCTCCATCATCAGACAAATCCCCCAAAACTCTACGATTCAGCTTTACCTTAATTTTACACTTTTTAATAATAGTAAAACTACAAAGCAAAAAATACGATCTCTGCCCCCAAGAAAATAAAGGAATGGAAATGATTTATTCATTTTATGCCCATACACCAAGTTTTATTCAAAAAAACAAAAAAGATTTCAAATCAAAAAAGAGAAGCTTTGATTTGCGAATTTCACCCGTTCTTTGAACTATTAGAGAAAATCATCTTTTTTACGAATAATTTTTTAATATGGTGCAAAGTTTAATCGCAATCATACTAACTTTCGCCTTCTCAAATGAAACTGTTTTTGTATCAAAAGCAGGAGACCAAACAAGAGTTAGCACCACAGCTTTACCATCAGGCAGAATAATAGCAGTAGCAGAAGATACAAATTGCGGAAGACCAGAAAAACATATATGCTTATACGATAGCGGAGAACAACTCGCAGATGATTCCGGAGTCTCAACCGCATTTCCTTCAATATCAGCTGATAGCTCAGGAAACTTATACATAGTCTGGCCAGATGCAAGTCAAATAGACCCAATTTCAAGAACAAGAACGTGGGATATTTTTTTAAGAAAAAAAATTGGTTCATCTTGGCTCCCCTCTGAAAGAATAAACTCAAAAAATCCATCACAAGACCAATGCACAACACAAGGAGACCAAATAAACCCAGATATATATATATCAGGAACGGAAATACACGTAGTCTGGCAAAGTATAGAAAGCACGGGAAGATCTTTCATATGCTATGTCAAATCCCCAGATTTAGGAGCAACCTGGCTACCAAACAAAAAACTCTTTGAAGGATATGTCCCAGCAATAGTAGCACAAGGAAATGATGTATTCATTGCATTTGCAGATATAAACGGAAATATAAAATTTGCAAAATCATCAGATGGAGGACAAACTTTTACTTTCAAAAATGCAATAAATGTATCTCAAAGAATTGCAGATTTATCATCGCCAGACCTCGCTATAACACCATCAGGAAATATAATTTTGGTCTGGCAAGATAAAGTATCAAAGCTCGGAGGAGAAGATATAGACATATTCCTTTCTGTATCAAAAAATAAAGGGGAAACTTGGAGCACACCTTCACAACTTGATTTACCCGGAGACCAAATCCAACCATCTGTTACGTTTTTAGGAGGAACAAAAATTTTCTACTCACAGAAAAAAAGCGAATCTCTTGGATTTGATATTTACTTTGTGGAATCAGAAGGAGAATTATTTATTTCGCAAGGTGAGAACTCTCCAACATCATCAGCGAGCGTAGTATCTGGCGAAAGCTCAATAGTAGTTTTTCAGCTGAAAATAACGGCAAGCGAAGAACTGAGTGAAGCAGAAGTAAAAACAATAACAGTAAAAACTTCTGGAACAATGATAGATAATCAACATATCTTAAGAATAAGTGCGTGGCATGACAGAGACGGAAATGGAATTATAACACAAAATGAAGATACACTTTTGAGCTCTTCCGTGTTCTCACAAGACAACGGAAAATCCACACTTACAATAAACATACCAATTGTAAGTCCAAACCCCCAATACATAATTTTTGCCATTGATCTTTCAAAACCTATACCAAGAGGGAGCGATTTTAGAATAGAAATCTCTCCGACTGATGTTCTCGCAGTTTTACCGGGAACAAGTAAAGGCGTAAAAGTAAGTGGCCCAGCTTTACAGAGCAGAACCGTCTCGGTTTCCAACAATTTACCAGTAGTTTCTTTATATGTAAATCCTCAAAATGTTCTTGAAAATTCTGGTGTAGAGGTTGTATTAAATGCGGGAGCATCTTATGACCCAGATGGAGATCCTCTGAATTTCTCCTGGACACAAATATCAGGTCCGACAATAAATCTTATAACTTCTGGTTCAACTGCAAAATTCACAGCTCCATCATCAGTCACAAAAAATGAGATAATTGTAATTGAGGTCACGGTATCAGATAATTTTGGAGGCACTGAGAAAGCGCAAGGTCAAGTCTATGTAATAGACTCCCTAAACGAACCGCCGGTTGCAATTGCAAGAGTAAAAATAGGTTCAGCTTTATTTGACGAACCAATAGAAGTCAGTGAAGGAGATATAATAATTCTTGATGGCTCTTTGAGCTATGACCCGAACGGAGATAGTATAGTTTATTTTTGGACTCAACTATCAGGCCCAAAAGTTCAGATTTCAAATCCTTCATCTGTGACAGCCTATTTCGTAGCACCCGATATAGTTGGAATTCAGAAAGAAGAAATTTCTATAAATCTTTCGGTAAGAGATTCAAAAGGAGGAGCATCTTCTGACCAAATAAAAATACAAGTGAGGAACACAAAAAATGACCCACCAGTGGCAATTTTTACCTATACTCCTGCAAAAGGAATAGCCCCTCTTGAAGTTCAATTTGACGCCTCAGATTCATTTGATCCTGACGGTTCAATAATTCTTTATTCCTGGCGATTCGGAGATGGGACTGAAATTTCAACTACCAACCCGAAAATTACACATACATTTGAAAGACCAGGAGAATATATAGTAGAACTGAAAGTTACTGACTCCGCCAATTTATCTTCAACATACTCAGAAGTTGTAACCGCTCTCTCAACTCAGCCGTCTTTATATATTTTCCCGTATCAAGTGACAGAGGATATTCCATTTGGAATTCCCAAGGACTTTGTAATAATCAGAATAGGTAATGTTTCAGGCGAGTCAATTTTACTAAATTCTTTGAAGATTGAATTTTCTGGAAATCTGGATGCCCAAATTGATTTTCTCATAGATCACAACAACGATAGAGTTGGAGATGTAAAAATATTCTCTTACACTCTGAGAACATCAAAAGATTTAGTTATTGTTCCGCTTGATGTTATAGTACCCGGCGGAGAAGGAATAAACATAATTTTATCTTTGACAGCATATCCAATAAGCATTCCAGCTAAATATGATGTAAGCATTTTAGAAATAAAAGCAACGAGTAGCACTTTGGGAATTCAACCTGAAATGTTAGGAGAAAAATTACCAAAGAGCTTTTCAGCATTTGTGAGGAGACCTTCTTTGTGGTTCCGCTCATTTGTAAGCACAATAACTGCATACTCGCTCAAAGCTGAAATACCAATTATCGCAAAAGCAAACGGGACAGACTTTCTTATAAGCTCCATAGGAATAGAATATGATCCAACGATAATAAATCTCGTTGAACTTGTAGAAGATGAAAACGGAAACTCAAAATATGACCCCGGAGAGAGAATTATTACAAAATTTGAGATGGGACAATCTTTTTCTGATATTTCAATTCAAATAAAGAACGGTCAAGAAAAAAGATTCTTATTCGTTGCCTATCTTTCCCCAACCACGAACTGGAAGACTTCTCCTAAAATATCAAAATTAGAAAATAAAAACTTATCAAAGTCAGAAAAAATAGCGATCTCCTTAATTTTATTATCTCTAATTCCGGTTGCGACAGTATTGATGAGAAAAGAAAATTTTGTTTCCAATACTTTACTGCTTATTTTCTTTGTTATATTCATGAGTGCATCTGAATTTTCGTGTGCTAACAAAGCTGGAAAGCCTACAACTGGACTTCCTCCATCACAGGAGCAATCAACACAAGCTCAACAACAGCAACCCCAAAACCAGACAATATTCAAATTAAAGAGTTTATCAGCTTCATCAATCCCACCACAGGAATTTGACCTCGTTGGACTCCCAATAGAAGTAAAAATTATGTATTAAAAAAACTTCACAATAAAGTAAGTATAATCAATAAACCACATTCTTGTTTAGTGTATAGCATCTTTGTTTTTCACTTTACATTCTTGTTCTTGAAATCATAAATTGCACTTCTGATATTCTCCTGCTATATCTTTTAGCAGCATCGGCATCACCTTTGAGCTTTTGAATCACATATTCCTCATACAGTATATCCATGATTTTTCTCCATATAAAGTTTGGGAATAAGATTTCCAAGAACCAGAGAGAAAACAAAAAAATAACTCCTCCGAAAGCGAACAACAAAATAATTCCTAAAACAGGATGAAAAGAAAATATAAACTTCTTAAAAGAGCACATAAGACCGAAGGATAGAGTTTTTGATAAAAGAAAATAAGAAGACATCTCAAAGATTTTCCCGAGTAAGCACAAGAAAAACGGAGAAACTAATCCTGCAACAAAAATAACGAACACGAAAAGATGAATACCTATTTTCCTGATAAGAATATTACAAAGCAGTAACATTTTCTTTAACTCCATAGCAACAACACCTCCTTTTCTACTAATACTTTCCCCGTTATATACCTTCCCCGTTCTATTATCATTCTATTTAGGAACCCCCGTTTCCGATTTTACCCCGCTGCGCAGATTTTCCTCGTCTTCCTTTTCCTTATCTTATTTCCCCGTTTTATGTCTTCGCAGAAATTTACCCCGTTGAAACTTCAATTTTTTCTCCCCGTAGATAGTTGATATTTTACCTCGTTGAAATCATTAGAACACCCCGAGAAATTTCTCTCCGTCTTACAAATTTAATTTAATACCTTTATTTGCAAAAGTCAAGTTTTTAATTCATTAAAATTATAAAAGCTAAATATAATAATTTTGAGTGTTGCATTATGCAAAAGCAACTCCAATAATGATTTACATTTACAAATTTTCTTCATATAAGACTTGTTTTCTTCTTTTTGAAGTAGAATACTCAGATGTAGATGATGATATTATTTCATACATTATGGCTTTTGGTTTTGAAGGTCTGAGAATTCTTCCAAGACGCTGAACAAATTCTCTCGGACTTCCTGAACCAGAGACTATGACTGCAACGGAAGCCTCAGGGACATCTATTCCTTCATCAAGGACATGAGCTGAAACAATAGCTGTAATTTTACCCTCTGAGAAAGCTTTAAGATAAAAACTTCGCTCTTCCATTGATATTTCAGAAGTTATAGCCGGTATAAAGAAGGTTTCCGAAATTTTATATGCCATCTGTTGTGAATCTGTAAATATAAGAATTTTTTCTCCCCTGTGTTTTTTTAAGATTTCCCTAACCACATTAATTTTTTCCTCATAGTTCATCGCTAATTTTTTTGCTTCACGCAAAGAAGAAACTGCTTCCCTAGCAATAGGATCTCTGAAAGACAATCTGAGAACGCGCAGAAAAGTTTCTTTTTCTCCGGGATTCAATCCAAGACTTGCGCAAAAGTCTCTATATTTTTTCATCAAGGTTGAATATTTGATAGCATCTTCTTTTGTCATTTTGATGTTCAGTTGGACTATATGCCAATCAGCAATAAAATCACGAACATCTTGAATATTTACTTTATATATGAAACTTCCTACAAGTTCTGGGATCAATTTGTGTAATCCATCTTCTCTTTCAAGAGTTGCTGTAAGTCCAAGACTGTTCCATGCAACAGACATTTGAGCAATTTTTCTATAATTTTCGGATGGTAGATGATGGACTTCATCAAAAATCAAAAATGCAAATTTGTTCCCTAAAAACTCTGCCGAAATAGATGCAGAATCATAAGTTGCGACTGTTATTGGTTTTAGATTTTTTGTTCTTCCTGTCCACTCACCGACTTCTTCAAAAAATAATTCGAGTTTTTGAATCCACTGATCAACAAGGGCTAATGTAGGTACAACACAAAGAGTTGGGAGTTTTAAATAACATATACAGTATATTGCAAGAAAAGTTTTTCCTGTTCCTGTTGGCATAACGATTGTTCCCTTGAAATTACCATCAACACTCCACAAATCAAAAGCTTTTTTTTGGTAATCTCTTATTTCAGGGAATTCAAGGGGATTTGGATTAGGAAGAAATTCTAATCCTTTTATTTCTTTTATTTTTTCTGGAAAATTTAGAACAATTTCAGAAGGGAATATAACAAATTCATCTTTATACTTTTTAGGATTGATTTTGCTTATGATTTCTGATTCATCTTTTGATATAAATATAAGACCTTTATAAAACCTAATCACGTTTAAATTCCTCATTAGCAGATTAAAACTTACTCGATTACATAATATCTTTTTCAAAACGGATACTGCTTAAATTCCTCATTGGCAGATTAAGACTCTTTGCATAAATTCGTGTGGGAAGAGAATAGCAAAGTTTAAATTCCTCATTGGCAGATTAAGACTGAACCAGAAAAGGTAGCATTAAGGTTATACGATATGTTTAAATTCCTCATTGGCAGATTAAGACCGCAAAAAAATTTAAGCACTGGTGTGGGAAAGATGAAATTTTCAAAAAAATTTTGCGTCAAACCTCCAGCTTTGCAAAT
>Ga0197142_1000156_pt1 | contig 60987 bp, 53 predicted proteins | sample GBS60_MetaG_FD_148614 | JGI IMG/M metagenome (GOLD analysis project Ga0197142, IMG submission 148614) | Sediment microbial communities from Great Boiling Springs, Gerlach, Nevada, United States - GBS 60_MetaG | ecosystem: Environmental > Aquatic > Thermal springs > Hot (42-90C) > Sediment... | reverse complement strand
GGAAGCTCGACCCATTGGTCCATTTCCGTGAAGCACTCTGGGCAAATGGACCGAGGGGGCATGTAGACCTTCTCGCACTTCCAGCATCTTGTGGCCATGAGCCTCCCCCTCTCCCTCAGCTCCCGGAAGAAGAGGCTCGCTGTCTTTCCAAGCCAATTCCTATACGGCACGTAGAGCCTTCCCTGGACCGTCTCAACTAGCCCTTCACCCATTTTCCTCCTCCACCAACTTGAAGTAGCGAATATCAGTTGGCTTGCCCACCCTCTCCTCTTTGGGCTTCACCACAGCCTCGACCCTGAGGCCTTCCCTCAAGGTCGACTCATCCAGATCCTCTGGTCCCAGGTAATGGGTGAAAAGCACCCCCTCATCGAGGGCGAATGTCCCGTGGATGTATGGTTCCGGTCTTATTGTGCCTGTTTCGGGATCCATCTGGGGATAGATGACCCTCTCCCAGTCCAGGAGCCTCCCCCTTCCCGAAAGGGGGAACCACCCATTGGGGAAAGGTGGCGTTTCCGTGTAACATATTCCGCAGACTATCCTGGGGGGCATGAGAATCCTTTTGCACCCAGGGCACCTCACCACCCAGAGCCTTCCTTCCTCCTTTAGCATCCCCAAGAACCTTCCCAAGTAAGGCCCTGCGGACCAGTGAAATCGAACCTCTAGTATCCTCTCCTGTACCAGCAGTTCAGCCTCATCCCTCATTGTCTTCACTCCTTTTGGGCTGAGAGGAGCACCGCCACTGTCCATCCACTTCCACCCCAGGCAGTGGCAAAACCCAAAGTGGCCTCCCTCCGTATCTGGTGCTCTCCAGCATCCCCCCTGAGTTGCAGGGCGCACTCGGCAACCCTTATGAGACCAGTAGCCCCGATGGGATTCGTGCAAACCACCCCACCCGAGGGATTGACCGGAAATTCCCTGTTCCAGTAAAAATGGCCCTCCTCCTCGAGACGCCAGGCCTGCCCCTTCTCACAGAAGCCGTAGGCTTCCAGCCATTCCAGCTCCGCCCAAGTGGATGGGGCATATATCTCAGCGACTGAGATTTGCTCCCTTGGCTTCGTTATCCCGTTTCTCCTGAAGAGCTTTGATGCAGCCATGGTGAGGTCCTCAACACTGTGCCTTCCCCCCCTTATGTACATGGCCTCCTTGTGCACAGTGACCCAGTCCTTGACCCATACGGGCCTTCGGGCCATCTTGGAGACCCTTTCCTCAGAGGTGACCACAATGGCGCACGCCCCTTCGGATGTGGGGCACATGTCCGTTTGTCTGAGGGGCGGGATGAGGTAAGGGGCTTTCATGGCCTCCTCGATGTTCTTTATCTCGAGCCTCAAGTGAGCATGAGGGTTTCTCTTGGCGTGTTCCGCAAGCCTCATTCTAACGAGGGAACCCATGTGCTCCGGCGCACCAGTCTCCCTCATGTAATAGCGCGCCTGCCTCGAGAAGTATCCTATTGCTCCTGTGGTGAGCCATCTTATCCAGAGGGGATCCGATACTGTCTTGAGGCCCGCCCTGGTGTCGCCCTCGGATTGTTTCTCGAACCCCAAGGCCATGACCGTGTCATATACCCCCGAGGCCACATATTCGAAAGCGACACATGCCAGGGTCGCCCCTGTCGTGCCTCCGGTTGTCACACGGATTCCCGGTTTTCCGAATGCCCCCACAAAGTCCACTTGCCACATATCCTGGGAATACCTACCCTCGAAGAGCTCCATGTTCCCCAAAATGAAGGCATCCACATCCCCAACTGTGAGATCCGCATCTTCTAGGCAGGCCCTCGCTGCCTCTGCGCAGAGCTCCCCTATGTTCACATCCGGCCTTCTCGCCTTATGGTACGTCTGACCAACACCGACTATGGCGGTCCTTCTCGGCATCTCAAAACCCCCTCTCGAGTATCAGGACGCAGTGGTGCTGACCTGCAGGACCATATGTTCCGTGAGCCAAGGCCAGTTGAGGCTCTCCGGGGACTTGAACCCCCTCTGCCTCCCCCCTCAGCTGCAAAAAGGCCTCTATGACCCTGCTTGCTCCAGCAACATATCTGGGGACCCCCCCCAGAAGCCCACCCGACGGATTGAAGGCCTCGGGATCCAGGGCACCCTGCCCCCCACCTCCTAGGACCTCGACTCCCTTTCCCTCCCGGCAAACCCCTATTCCTTCCATCCAGAGGGGGAGCTGGTATGAATAGTGCTCCGAAAGCTCGAAGATCTGGATCTCCTTCGCGGGGTCCTTTATGCCTGCCATCTCGTAGGCCTGGAAAGAGGCCTTTTTCAAGGCGAAGGGTTGGGAGAGGTCCCTGTCTCCCAGGTTATGATGGTCGTAGCATGAGCCGAATCCCTTGATCCACACGGGTCTGTCGGTCAGCTCCTTGGCCCTTTCCTCGCAGGCCAAGACCATGGCGCAGGCCCCATCGCATGGGACCCTGGACTCCAGAACCGTTATGGGATAAGCCAGCATCCTGGATTCCATGACCTGCTCCAAAGAGAGATCCTCTCTGGCTAAGAGCCGGGGATTCCCCTTTGCTCTCCTTCTCTCCGTGACAGCTATCTGGGCAAAATCCTTGTGGCTCAGCCCATAGCGGTTCATATAGGCAACTGCCTGAAGGCCTGCTGCTTGGGTGAAATCAAGGCCTATAAGTTGCTGGTATGGAGCGTCAAATCCGAAGTTCTCTATTATAGAGGGATCCAGAACCTGGCTTTCCTTGCAGCAGGCAGTGACAAGGACACATTTGGCATGACCTGAGAGGATCTTTATCGCCCCCAGAATCACTGCATTTGCCCCATCCATGGATACTTTCACTTCGCCTGGTCCCAAGTGTGCCCCAGCCACTTCTCCATGTTCCACATCCGAGAGGGTCTTTCCATCCCAGTGGTCCGAGCTGCAAGTGACTATGTCCTCGTATCCGTCTCGAAAAGGGAGGCCAGAGATCTCCAAACACTTCTTGACCGCCAGATATGTCAGTTCCTGAGGTCGCAAAGCGCGATGCACATCGAAAGCCGTTTGAGCAACTGCTACTATTCCGACTCTCATCTCATCCCCCGCAAAAACCTTTTTCACGACCCTCCTCATCATTTGGCCATCATGGTCCTGGGAATCCACAGGACCAGATCCGGAAATATCATGCACAGGATCAAGCCCGATGCCTGCAAGGTAACAAAGGGCCATATGGACCTGTATATGTCATCCATGGTTATGCCAGGGGGAACGATCCCCCTCATGATAAAGAGGTTGAAGCCAAAAGGCGGGGTAATGTAAGCCATCTCCATGTTCACGGTGAAGAGGACCCCGAACCACACTGGGTCGAATCCTAGGGTGGTAACTATGGGAACGAAAATGGGAGTTGTGAGCATGATTATGCCTGCAGGATCTAAGAACATCCCCAGTATGAAATAACTTAGCTGGATCCCGAGGAGAACGATCCATCTGGAAACTGGAAGATTCGATATGGCCTCTTTTATGAGGTCGGAAAATCCCATGTAAGCGAGAAGGTGAGTGAAGCAGACCGCTCCTATCATTATCCAAAGGACCATTGCTGTGAGGCTTGTGGTTGAAAGGAGGGCTCCTCTCAAGGCCTTCCAGGTAAGGCCTCTGTGGATGAGAGCGCACACAAGGGCACCGAAGGCCCCAATACCAGCTGCCTCTGTTGGTGTGGCGATCCCCGTATATATTACACCCAGGACAGCAATTATCAGGCTAAAAGGAAGGAAAAGACCCTTGACCGCCACGAATTTCTCTACCCATGTATAGCGCTCCGCTACAGGGGGCCCCAGGGAGGGATCAAACCAACATCTCACCGCGATGTACATGCAGAATATGAAGGCGAGCAAAATCCCTGGAATAATCCCTCCCATGAAGAGTTGTCCTATGGAGACCTCGGCCATGGCCCCATAGATGATCATGATGACACTCGGAGGTATAAGAATCCCCAAGGCCCCTCCTGCGGAGATGGTCCCTATTGCCAGTTCCTTCTTGTATCCCCTGGAGAGCATGGAGGGCAGGGCTATGAGGCCCATGCTGATAGTTGCCACAGAACTTATTCCTGCCATGGCTGCGAAGATGGCGCATATTATCACCGTGCCCATGGCAAGGCCCCCCCTCAGCCTTCCCATCCACTTATATACTGCCTCATAGAGCTCCTCGGCGAGGCCCGAATGCTGAAGGAGGTTTGCCATCAGGACGAAGAGAGGAACCGCTATTAAGAGGTAATTGGTGACCTCCGCATAGGCGGTCTTGGGGATCATGTAGAGCCCCGTCGGGCCCCAGATTATGATGGTGCCGATGAGGGCCACACCTCCTAAGGCGAAGGCTATGGGCACCCCTACGGCCAAGAGGATGCACATGGTGCCGAAAGCCAAGATGCTAATGAGCCAGGGATCCATCTTGGTCTCCCGCCTCAATGGTCATGGGGTGCACCTTCCCAAGTGAACCTCCTTCCCATAAGGAGGGCGCATGCCCTGACGATAACCGCAACTGCTTGAAGCCCGAGAAGGCCTGCCCCCATCGGAACGAGTGCCATGGAGGGGAAAAGGGGGGCTTCGAGCAGACTCATGGACCGTTTGTTCTTCCTCAGGGCATCCAGTGCGAATTCCGAGCCATACCAGATGAGGACACAGCAGAGCACGAGGGCGAGCAAGGCCGAGAGGATCTCCACAGTGGCCTTTGCCTTGGGAGAGAGCCTCCTATATATGACGTCCACCCGGACATGACGGTCCTCAACTAAAGTGTAGCCACCTGCCAGGAGGGCCAGTGCAGCGAGGAGATATTGGTTGATCTCCATGGCCCATATGGTGGGAGACCTCAGGATATACCGGCAAAACACCTCCCAAACGACAATGGCCATTATCACGAGGTTGACAAAGCTCACAACTTTCCCTGCCCATCTGTTCAGGGCGGTCATGGCAAGGACGATCCTCTCGGCCATGGATTGAGCGCTCCCCAGCTTCTCCTACTTTCCCTTGTAGAAGTCATCCAGGATCTTTATGAGCTCCTTGGCCCCAGGGCTTGCCTGGGCCACTTTGTCCCATATGGGCTTGCACAGGTCCTTCATCTTCTTGACTTCCTCCTCGGGAAGCGTCATGACCTTCACGTTCTGCTGCTTCGCGAAATCCACTGCCTCCGCATCCCACTCCTCGCTTTTCTTGGCACTGAGCTCCAATATCTCGACTCCAGCCCTCTCAAGGGCCTCCCTCGCTTTGGGGGAAAGCTTTTCCCAGACCTTGAGATTGATCCAGACCACAGTTGGTGTGGCGGGATGGAAAGGAGGGAGAATTATGTGGTCCAAGACCTCGTGGAACTTGTATGTCTTGATGGTGTAATAAGGGTAGATGGTCCCCTCGATTGTGCCGGTCTTGAGTGCCGTATAGGCCTCGGGTCCGACCAAGGCCACTGGTGCAGCTCCCAGGGCCTGAGCAATGGGACCATCGACCCCCGTTGCCCTTATCTTCTTCTCCTTGAAATCGTCTATCTTTGAAACGGGGAACTTGGTCATGGCGCCCATGGATCCAACAAGTATCGGACACAGATAATAGGCATCGTGCTTTGCCGCGAACTCCCTCATCTTGGCCAGGAAACCGCGCTTTGTGTATATCTCCAGAGCATCCTTAGCGTCCTTCCAGTTGAAGGGAAGCCACTCGACCTTTGCCTCAGGGATCGTGCCGCCATAGTAGATGCTCGCTGCATAGAGCCCCTCTATCATCCCTTTGCCCAGTGCATCGAGCCCCTCTTCCGCGCTCACAAGTTGGCCTGGCCAGAAGAGCTTGAACTCCACCTCCCCACCGCTATATTCCTTGGCCTTTTCAGCGAAGATTTTGAGAAGCTCTGGCCCGTAAGATTTCTCCGGGTAGACGGACTGCATCCTTATTAGGGTTCCACCCATTGCCGACCCTCCAAGGAAAAAGATCGACAGGATGGAGACCAGTAACCAAGCTGCCGCACTCCTCCCTTTCATGGCCAGTCCTCCTTTAGGGTATTGTGTTCGACGCCTCAATCTTGGATCTCCGAGGCACCTTGCAACTCTTTGTCCCCGGGCTCAAGAGAACCAAGGGGGCGAGTTGACCATTATGAGCACCGACTCCCTCGAGCTCAGGTTTCGCCATTGATGGGGGATGGAGGCCTTGAAGTGGAGGGTGTCCTTCCTCCTCAAGACATATCTTTCCCCTCCTATCAGGAACTCCACCTTCCCCTTGTAGCAGTACACGAGCTCCTCTCCAGCATGGGAAAGGGGCCCTCCCCTCACCTCTCCCCCGGGCTCTATCCTCAGTATGTAAGCATCCATGAGGGGATCTCTGAGGGGCCTTGCGATGCTCTCTATGATGGCTCCTATCTCTGGATTGGATGATTTCTTCCTGTCCTCCCACCGAACCAATCTCACCTCGGCTGGCTCTTCGGAGTCTTCCAGAAAGTAATTGAGGGACCTATTGAGTCCCCTGCTTATCTTCATGAGTATCAGGATCGAAGGGACCATCTTCCCGTTCTCTATCTTCTGCACGGTGCTGGGGGCCACTCCTGCCAGTTGGCCGAACTCCTTAAGGGAAAGGCCTGTCTCCTGCCTCAGTCGCTTCAACTTGTCTCCTAGCCTCTCTACGATCTTCTCTGGCCTTTCTTTCATCTTTCACTTCCTAGAATCCCAGCTCCTGAGCGATTATCATGTGGTGAATTTCGGAGGTTCCCTCGGTTATGGTGAAAAGGCGGCCATCTCGCCAGAAGCGCTGCACCGGATACTCCATCATGTAGCCATAACCACCGTGTATCTGCATGGCTTGGGAAAGGATCTGCTGCAACGTCTCGGAGCAGAAGAGCTTCACCATGGAGGCCTCCTTCATCACCCGGGCCCCCATATCGCTCAGCCTGGCCACCCTGTAAGTGTAGGACCTCATGATGTCTATCTTCATGGCCATGTCCGCAAGCTTGAAACGGTTCACCTGAAACTGAATGATAGGCCTTCCGAACTGCACCCTTTCCCTTGCGAAGCGAAGGCTCGCCTCGTATGCTGCCTCGGCAACTCCCGTGCACCTCGCACCATAGGTTATCCTTCCGGAAGTGAGGGTATCCCTGATCTGATGGAACCCCTTTCCTTCATCTGATCCAATTAGATTTTCTGCGGGGATCCTGCAGTCCTCGAATATTAGCTCCCCGGTTTCAGCAGAGCGGTTGCCAACTTTCTTGAGTTTGCGCGCTACTCTGAAGCCCTCGGTCCCTTTTTCCACGACAAAGAGGCTTATGCCTTTCGCCTTCCGAGAAGGGTCCACAGTGGCAGCCACAACTGCGAAATCGCATATGGGACCATTTGTGATAAACATCTTGGTGCCCTGGAGTATATAATGGTCTCCCTGTTTAACAGCCCGTGTCCTTATGGACGCAGCATCGGATCCGACATCGGGCTCTGTGAGGGCAAATGCCCCTATCTTCTCTCCCCTTATAGCGGGGTAAAGGAATCTCTCTTTCAATTCCTGGGAGCCGAACTTGTACAGTGGCTCTGTGGCCAGGCCTGATTGAACCAGTATCCCCCCAGCAATTCCAGCACAAACCCTGCACAATTCTTCAACTAGAATGCACTCCGTCACCTTGTCCGCCCCTCCGCCTCCCATCTCCACTGGATATCTCACGCAGAGATAACCCAGCTGCCCCATTTTCCTGAAAAGCTCCAAGGGAAAGGCTTCCTTTTCCTCCGCCTCCTCCACGAGGGGCACTACCTCCTTCTCGATGAAGTTCCTTATGGATTCCCTGAAGATCCTCTGCTCTTCTGTGAGTTCCAGATCCATCTCTTCACTCTCTCTCCTGATCGATCACGAACTTGTAACCGTACCTCACGACCCCTTCCTGCTCGTAAAGCTTTCTGAAAACTGCTTTCAGGGGACTTCCCACCCGAACATCCTCTGGATCGCAGTCAGTGAGTTGAGCAACCACTTTGGCCCCCTCTTCCAGCTCCACTATGGCCACAACCAGGGAGCCGCTCATGATCTGTTGTTCGTCGAACTCGGTTGGCGCTCCTCCCCTCGCTATCACAGTGTACGTGAACACCCTCCCCCTTCCCGTGAGCTTCTCCCATTTGAAATCCCCTCGGCCGCACTCTATGCAGGCCATGCGAGCAGGCACATTGAGGGTGCCGCAACTTTTGCATCGGGGCTCTTCCAACCTGTAACGCTCCCTCAGTGTGGAAGCAAATATGGGCAAGGACACATAGGAGCTCATCTTGGGCCTCCTCCCTCGGCTCTCAACCTTTTTGGACCAGAAAACCGCGCAATTTCAGATAATCCCCGTAGGATCGGATTCTCCCTTTCTCCAGAATATCATCTAGGGACCTTCCCCTCTGCCTCGAGACCATGGATGCCTCCCCCACAATCCAGCTCGTCGCATCAGCCCCCGCTCCGTATGAGCACACCAGAATCCTCTTTCCAGCTTCTAGCTTCTCCAGGGCAGCGATGAGACCCAAGGGGACAGACGCTGCTCCTGTGTCCCCTATCCTAGGGGTCAGGGAAAGTACCTTCTCCGGGCTCGCACCCAGTGCCTTGGCGATCCTCGCCGGAGTCCCACCATCAGGGTCCGGAAGCACAAGGGCGTCCACCTGGGATAAGGAAATTTTCGCGACTTCCCTAAGGCCCTCTATGGCCTGAAGCACGGAACCTGTGAGCTCATCCTGTCTGAGTTCCAGGTCCTGGAGATAGCTCTGCCCTCTCCTCCTAAAACGCTCTCCAAAAGTCTCTATAGAGACGCTCTCTACACCCTCGAGTGTCGTTGCACCTTCCCTATTTGCGATGACGAATGCCGCAGCCCCTGCTCCTAAGCCGTGCTCCAAGGAACTTGCTGGGTGGGCTACAGGGGCATCGGAGGCGATGGCCATGGCAGGCTTACCCCAAAATGCAGAGAATTCCCAAGCCGAAAGAAGGGCCTGAAGTCCAGCCCTTGGGCTTCCTCCCATCTCCACAACCCTCATCCTCGAAGATCCTGTGAGGGCCGAAGCGACCGTCGAGGCATTGGGCTTTTCGTCGTATGGGCCTGAGGTGGTGGCGAAGAATATGGCCCCGAGCTCCTCGGCCTCGATTGGGGAACGCTCGAGTGCCTGTCTAGCTGCCTCAACACCCATGGTCACAGCATCCTCGTCGTAGCTTGGAAAGGCCTTTTCCCTTATGGCAGGTGTGGAAAGCCCCCCCCAGAACTTTCTTATTTCCTCCAAGGGAAGCCTATTTTTCGGAACATAGGCGCCATGAGCCACTATGCCCGTCGCCATGAGCACCTCCCTCTTTAGCCTCTCAATCCCTCCTCTAGTCTCAAAGGGATTCCTTCTCCTAGAGGGCCGCTTTCGGGATGACTCCGTAGGTATCAGTCGGATGAGCGAAAAATATGGACAACAGCTGTCCCGCCAGAGCCTCCCACGTTATGGGTTAGGCCTATTCGCGCCCCCTTCACTTGCCTCACAGGTTCCCGGACATCTCCCCTCAACTGATGCACTATCTCGCATATCTGGCCTATACCAGTGGCCCCTATGGGATGGCCTTTTGCCTTGAGACCACCAGAGGGATTCACAGGTATTGGGCCATCGAGCTTGGTGAGGCCGTCCCTTATCAGGAATCCTCCCTGACCGTCCTCGCAAAAGCCCAGGTCCTCGTATGCCATTATCTCAGCTATGGTGAAGCAGTCGTGAACTTCCGCTACCTGGATGTCCTTGGGGCCGACACCGGCTTCCTCGTATGCTTGAGCCGCAGCCTTTCTTGCGGCGAGGAGACCTGTGAGGTCTTTTCTATCGTGGATTGCCAGATAGTCGGTAGCTGCCCCCGATCCGATGACAATTACGGGTCTGTCGGTGTACCTTTTGGCCTCATCAGCGCGGCAGAGAATGGCCACAGCAGCGCCATCCGTAATTCCGCAGGCATCAAAAACAGTTAGAGGATCCGCGAGCATCGGGGCCCTCATGGCCCTTTCCAAGTCTATGGGAAAGCGGAACTGGGCTTTTGGATTGTGGACCGCATTGGCATGGTTTTTGACTGCAACACCAGTGATCCATTCCTTCAACGTCCCGTGCTCGTACATGTGCCTTCTTGCCAGCATGGCATAGATGCCGGGGAAATTGGTCCCAGCCAGGCGCTCCCATTCCACATCCCCCGAGACGCCCAACCACAGACGATTTCTCTCCCGGGGAAGATCCGTCATCTTCTCTATCCCCCCCGCTATGGCGACCCTGCATCTCCCCGAACGAATTGCCAGGACAGCATTTCTGAAGGCAAACCCTCCCGAGGCACATGCATTCTCAACATGGTGGGCACTCACTCCAGCTAGCCCCACGGTTTCGCAGAGCAAAGCTGCCTGGTTTCCCAGTTGACCTCCTCCTGTGGAAAGGGTGCCTATCCATGCCTCCTCTATCTCTTTGGGATCGAGACCCTTTTCCACATCCTGAAGGGCCTCCTGGAAGGCCTCGAAAAACAGGGCCTTGAGACTCTTCTTGGGAAATGTTCCGAAGGAGGTCTGCCCCACCCCTATGACCGCCACTTCCATCTCCCCTTACCTCCTAATGCCGTGCCTCATCGGCCTTTGAAAACGGGTTTCCTTTTCTCCAGAAAAGCCTTTCTCCCCTCCTGGAAGTCCTCTGTGGAGAAGGCTATGGCCTGTAAGGCCGCCTCCATATCCAGGGCCCCGGTCAATTCCATGGGGAATCTCTCCATGGCCTCCTTTATCATGGAGAGGACGAGGGGAGGGGCCTGTGCGACCTGTTCGGCCCAGGCGAAGGCTTCCTCGATGAGTTTCTCACGTGGAACAATTCTGTTTATGAGGCCCCATTCCAAGGCTGTCTGCGCATCAACAAATTTACCCGTGAGCATCATCTCCATTGCCCTGGACCATCCGATCCTCAATGGTAGGGTCCTCATGAGGGCCATGTCGGGGACTAGCCCGATTCTGGTCTGACCCACGGCGAATCTCGCCCTATTGGAGGCAACTATCAAGTCCGAGGCGAGGGCCAAGCCCAATCCAGCACCTGTTGCTACCCCGTCCACAGCCGCTATTATGGGCTGTGGGATCTCCCTCATCTTTCTCACAAGCCTCCCCACCCGCCTGACGCGCCTCCTCCCAGCTCCAGGCTCGATCCCTTCCATGCTCCTTATGTCTCCTCCGGCACAGAAGTTCTCCCCCTCTCCTATGAGCACAATCACTCGAACTTCCTCAGATTCTCCCAGGATCTCCATCGTTCTTCTGAGCTCCTCCCGCATACGGAGGTCTAGGGCATTGAGCTTCTGAGGGAGAGCAAGCCACACCCCACAAACAGACCCTCTCGGATCAAGGCGAATGGTATCGAATTTGGTTCCCTGAGGCGGCATGTCTTGTATCCGATGCGCTATATACATCGCCTATAAGAAACTGTCAAGAGATTTTTTTGCTGACCGTGAGGGGTAAGTTTTAAAAATCTACTCGGGAAGATGATGTCGGTTCGGCATGGAGAATAGGAAGCAGGCCTTTCGCAAAGGATAAATGGGCTCAGATCCCCCTTCCCCGGAGGCGGATTGTATTTCTGAAAAAGATCATAGGTTGTAGAATGCTAGTGGAGGATCCAGGAGACATGAGTAGTTACCGACAGAGCCCCGAGATGTCCCTTTTCCAGGAGGAAATAGCCGCTAGATACGACGGCTGGTTTTCTTCCCCCATGGGCAGATACGTGAAAGAGGTCGAAGACGAGCTCATCTTACAACTCCTCAAACCCAGGGCTGGTGAGACCCTCCTGGATGTGGGGTGCGGAACTGGAGCCCACCTTCTCTTGTTTAGAGAGCTGGGGCTGGAGGTGACTGGGGTGGATCCCTCAGAGCCCATGCTCAAGAGGGCTAGGGCCAAGCTTGGGAGTTCCGTGGACCTCAGGGTCGCAAGGGCCGAGGACCTCCCCTTCGACGATAATTCCTTCGACATAGTCACCTTGATAACCTCATTGGAGTTCGCACAACCCTCCAGGGCGCTTTCCGAGGCATTCAGAGTGGCCAAATCGAGGGTCTTCGTTGGTGTGCTCAACAGCCTCTCCGCCAATGGGATCCAGAGAAGGGCGGAATCTTTGATCCGGCCAACAATTTACAGGCATGCGAGGTTTTACTCCGTGTGGGAACTCAAGGCCCTTGTGTGGCGGTTGCTAGGCCCGTCGAGGATAGATTGGGCAAGCGTGATATGGCTTCCCTTGAGGTTTTACTGGTTGGACAGGAAGCTCAACCGGTGGATTCCCAGAAGGTTCAACCCGTTTGGAGCCTTTCTCGGAATGCGGATCGACATTCGCTACACTCGGAAGGTGATCCTGCAACCCCTGACCACTGGCTGGGAGGGAAAGAGACCCATCAATCCGTCTTGCTGCCCCCTCACCTGCGGCAAGGGGCTCGTACAGTGAGGAGGTCTGAAAGTGAAGGAGGCTCTTCTTTACGACAAACTCGAGGATCAAAAGGTCCGGTGCAATCTTTGCAATCACAGATGTCTCATTGGCGAAGGGAAGAAGGGCGTTTGCCAGGTAAGAATGAACCAGGGGGGAGTCCTGTACTCTCTGGTTTATGGGAAGCTTGTAGCGGAAAACGTTGATCCTATTGAAAAAAAGCCCCTCTTCCACGTGCAGCCTGGGAGCCGCTCCTATTCCATAGCTACCTGTGGATGCAACTTCCGCTGCCTCCATTGCCAGAACCATGAGATATCCCAGATGCCGAGAGACGAATCTCGAATCATTGGCTGGGAGGTATCTCCCCAAGAGGTGGTGAGAAAGGCCAAGGCATCGGGCTGCACGAGCATATCCTACACGTATACAGAACCGACGATCTATTTCGAGTATGCCCTGGATGTGGCCAAGTTGGCCAGAGAAGCCGGACTTCTCAACGTGTTTGTGACCAATGGGTACATGACCTCTGAGGCCCTGGATACGTTTCATCCATACCTCGATGCCGCCAATGTGGACCTGAAGGCAGCAACCGAGGACTTCTACAAGAAGATCTGCGGTGCCAAGATGGAACCTGTCAAGGAATCCATAAGGAAGATGTTCTCCCTCGGGGTCTGGGTGGAGGTGACAACCCTAATAATACCTGGGCTCAATGACGACCCAGAGGGGTTGAGGGAGATAGCGAGGTTTCTCCTCTCTGTGAGCCCAGACATACCGTGGCATGTGAGCGCATTCCATCCCATGTACCGCCTCATGGACAGGCCTAGGACCTCGGCTAGCACCCTCAGAAGGGCGAGGGAGCTTGGCCTGGCAGAGGGGCTCAAATACGTTTATTGCGGAAACATCCCAGGGGAGGGGGAGGATACCCATTGCCCGAGCTGCGGCACTTCGCTGATTCGAAGAATAGGGTTCAGGGTTCTGGAAAACAAGGTGAAGGATGGCCACTGCCCCGAGTGCGGGGAAGCTGTTCAGGGCCTGGGCCTCTGACCCCCAAACCTGGGGTGGGTCACGGGTGCCAAGTGTTGGAGGGGCGGGCCCCGCACGCCCGTAATTGGAGCCGGGTTCCACCAAAACATCATCCCCGTAAGGCCACCTTCCTTGGCGTCCGATCCCCTCGGACGGACCCGGTCCCGAGGGTTCGCCAGGCTATGCCTCCGTATGCGTGCGGCCTTTCAACGCGGACGCGCAGAGCGCATCCCTCCGACAAAACAGGCCCTTGCGGACCTTTTCCCGCCTTTCCCCCGTAAGGCACGTGACCACAGGTTGACCACGTCTCGGAGGGGCGGGCTCCGCACGCCCGCTAAGGGAATGCCCAGATTTTACCGATAGCTCGTGCCCCTAGGCCATTTGCCGGTCGCCTACCTGTAGACTTCGAACGATATGCCTCGGCATGCACCAGGCCTTGCTTTGCGGGCGCACAGAGTGCCCCCTCCGACAAGACCACCCATGTGAGCATTCCCGGCTTTGCCCCGTTAGGCAATCCACGCTGGGCTTGGCCCCGCGGAGGGGCGGGCTCCGCACGCCCATGCTCACCGATACATTCCTCCGTCAGGCCACCGGCCCATCGCCTGCCCGTTCCGGCTAATGAGATACCCTAGCACGAGCACGACTTCCCATTGCGCAGGGATAGAACATTTCTCTCTCCCCAAACCAAAAGGAGCTTTGAGACGACAGTCTCTCCGAGACACTTGGATGCTCTAACCTCCCACTCACATAACCATGGTACCTGGATACCCATACACAAGATACAAGGGGCTTGCCCCAGGGAGTTGGGGCCCGAAATGGCTTGTCAGGAAGGCGCCTCTTGGGAGCCACGCCCCCTAGACCAGCGATTTAGAGGCCGAGGGTCTCTTCCTCCATGGCCTAGAAGGTCTCAAGGCCGCTTAGCACCCCATGGCAACGGCATGCAGTGAAAAGGATCCACCTTCCGGCGGATCCTTTCACCTTCTCGAGGAGAGAGAGGAGATCCCCTGCCCTTATCCCTCCGACGCCTGGTCCCAGCTGATAGCTCCTCACGCCGCTCACTCGAAATCCTGGTGCTTCCAGGCCTCCGAGCAACCTATAAAGGGGGATTGGTCTGCGAAGACCAGTCACTGGGCAGATTTCCCTGGGCTCGGTGCAGTCTTCGGGGCAGAGGAAGGTCGCGTAGCTGGAATAAAGGTCCATATTCTGCCCTTGCATGGGATTGGGGACCTGGAGCCCACTAGGAAGAGGGATCTTGCGCCCTGCGTTTTCCCTGGAGAGTCTCCTCAAAATCCATTCATGGGCCAGATGAAATGGCACAGCAGGAACCACCCACTTCAAAGAGCCTGTGTCCATGAGCCCGTCGAGTACCTCCACCCCATCTCCCCCAAAACCCATCACCTCCCCTCGGCATACCCTGGCCACCTTCTCTCTGTCCAGGTCCACGAGGGCGAGCCTCCACGGCCTCCTTCTTCGGGCCAGAACCTCTATGGCCCTGCTTCCAAAGTGTCCCCCTCCTACGACGAGCACATCTGGTGATGCTTCAAAGGCTCCTTCAACCATAATACTTTTTGGCCAAGTGCTTAGATACCCCTATGGGATAAACCGGGAATGTCTCGAATTTCACTAGGTCTATCCAGTCGCTCCTTGTGGCTATGAGCCCCTTCATGTCCGTCTTTATCACGTTGAAGGAGCGGCCTCCTTGCAAATCCGTGAACTCGAAAAGCACCTCCACCCCTGAGGGCCATTTCCACTTTCGCCATTTTTCCTCCACCTTTTTCTGGTTCTCTATGGGCCAAGTGCAGATGTTCATGAAGAGCATGGCGCACCTCCCCTAATCTTGTTCTTCCTTCCCCTCCCTCATGGGGAAGCCCCCTCTTCCTCCTCCCTCTCCTCACCACTTGCCAGGAAATAGGAGGGGTCTCCCTTGCCTATCCTAACAACCTTGGGAGTGTCTCCCGTGAGATCCACAACCGTCGAATGCTCCGCCACTATTTTCCCTCCGTCTATGACAAGATCCACCTTTCCCTTCAGCCTCTCGTGGATGTCGTGGGGGTCGGAAAAGAGCTCGGTGTCCGATTTGGCCACACTTGCAGTGATTATGGGGTGGCCAAGTTCCTTGACCAGCTCGAGACATATGGCATTGTCAGGGATTCTTATTCCAACGGTCTTCCTCTTGGTGAGCATCACTTTGGGGACCAATTTGGTTGCCTGCAGAATGAAGGTGTAGGGGCCCGGAAAGAGCCTTTTCATGGTCTTGTAAGCGTAATTTGTCACCTGGGCGTAGTGGCTTATGTCCTTTAGGTCCGAGCAGATGATGCTGAGAAGCTTGTTTCTCCCTCTACCCTTTATCTCGTAGACCCTCTCTATCGCGGACTTCTGATATATGCTACATCCCACCCCGTAAACCGTATCCGTTGGATAGGCTATTACAGCCCCGTCCCTCAGGGCCTCCACTACCTGCCTTATCTTTCTCTTCTCTGGGTTCTTGGGGTTTATGGTAATGAGCATGACGCCTTCCTCCAAGTCCCATCTTTTTTCGATGCCCAACCTACGCTCAGGTTGCTGGCTTCCCGAAATAAGAAGCCACCTGAGCTTTCTTCGCGGGATCCGTGGCAGGCTGGGCTTGTCCATCTCAAGATGGTTTCAGGACCCCCTACCGTCCATCTTCGCCCAAAGGTCAGCACTTGACAAGCCCTGGAGCATGGAATCTCATAGGTGAAACCTCCCGGAAAGCGGAGAAAAGAGAGAATGAGCCCTGTTACTTTCCCTGAGCTTTGCGCCAGGGCGTATACCCTCGAAGACATAAGGTACATAAGGAAGTTGGGGCTCAAGGCGGCGGAGATAAACCTCCTCAAAGGAGAGGGCATTTTCGAGGATCTCTCGCTTCTCCGTAGCCTTGGAGCGGAGCTTGGGATGGGTTATGTGGTCCACGGGCCCAATGAGGGGGATCCTTGCGATTTGAGCAAACTAGGGGGTAGCTTCTTGGGGAAGATATTGGCCATAATGGATGCATCTTTGGAAATTGGGGCAAGGGTTCTCACTGTTCACTTTTGGATGGACAGGCGCTTCATCCCCCGAGAGGTGGTCTCCAGAAAGGTGGAAATCTTGGAGAGAATGGCTCTCGAGGGGGAAAAAAGGGGTATAACCCTCTGCCTCGAGAATCTGAGCGAGGATCCTCGGGATTTGAGTCTTGCCCTGGAGATCTCACCTTTTTTGGGCTTGACCCTGGATGTGGGCCATGGTCAGCTCATGTCTTCCCAAAACAGGGCTTTAGAGCTTCTGGAGGCCTACCCCACAAGGGTCAAGCACGTCCACATTCACGACAATAGAGGAGGAAACCTTGTGGAAGATGACCTTCATCTTCCTGTTGGCGAAGGATGTGTGGATTTCGAATCCTTCTTTGAGGCGCTCCTGACAAGAGGTTACAGCGGTCTTCTGAGCCTTGAGGTCTCCTCCGATGCTTTGGATGAGTCTATCCGCAGAGTGAGGGCCCTTTTACAGGAAGCTAGGAGGAAAGCCATTCATGGGAACTGATGTCAAAGCTCAAGGGGGATCTTTGCAGAGGGTGATATCTGCCCTGGCCAAATGGGGCTTGGAGGAGAGGGTCAGGATGCTGGGTGAGAGCACTCGCACCTCCCAGGATGCCGCCAATGCCCTGGGGGTAAAGGTGGGCCAGATAGCCAAATCTCTTCTTTTCATGGCGGGTGAAGAGCCCATATTGGTGATCGCCTCGGGAGCCAACAGGGTGAGCGAGAGAAAACTCGAAGCTCACTTGAGCTCCAAGGTGAGAAAAGCGAGGGCAGAGGAGGTGAGGGATCTCACGGGGTTTGCCATAGGTGGAGTGCCACCAGTGGGCCACAAGAGGCATCTAAGGGTAATAGTGGACGAGGATCTTCTCCAATTTGCGAAGATATACGCGGCAGCGGGAACCCCACATGCAGTGTTCGGACTAACACCCCAAGAGCTCTTGGAAATAACAGGAGGGGCTGTCCTGGATTTGAAGGAAGAGGTCTGAAAGATCCGACGAGGAGGTGAGCCCATGGAGCACGAGACCCTGATTCTGGAAACCATCGGGAATGTGGCGAGGATAACTCTCAATAGGCCCGAGACCTACAATGCCTATGATCTCAAAATGGGCAAGGAGCTCCAGGAGGTGATGGAGCTGTGCTCCAGGGAAGAATCCATAAATGCTGTGATCCTCACTGGCTCTGGAAAGGCATTCTGCTCAGGAGGAGATGTGAGGGCCATGGCCAATGCCCTGGATGGGGGGAAAGACAGGACCCTCGCCTTCTTCCAGGATCTCACGCGTTACCTCCACACCACAATAGTGGAGATGAGGAGGATGGACAAGCCCCTTTTGGCAGCCATAAATGGAGTTGTTGCTGGAGCTGGATTCGGGCTTGCCATGGCGTGCGATCTGAGGCTGGCGAGCAAGGATGCGAGATTCACCCAGGCTTACACTCGTCTGGGCCTGGTCCCGGATGGGGGCTCGTCATTTTTCTTGCCCAGGTTTTTGGGATCGGGAAAGGCCGCGGAGCTCATGTTCCTCAATTCCGTTTTGGATGCCGATGAAGCCCTCAGGGTCGGGCTTGTATCTCGGGTGGTGGAAAAGGAAGAGCTAGCTGAAAAGGCAATGGAAATGGCTGAAGCCCTGGCACGAGGGCCCAAAAAGGCCTATGCCCTCTTGAAGAGGCTCCTTCATGCCACTTGGCAAAAGGAGCTAGAAGGCCAGCTGGAGGAGGAAAGGAGGGGGATATTGGAGCTATGCTCCAGCCAGGACTTTCAAGAGGGGGTGAGGGCATTTTTGGAGAAAAGAGAGCCCAGATTCTCCAGTTCTCCTTGACCCTTCTTCCACCTCCCCATACTATACCTTTGGTCCAATGGCAGCCTTCGAGGAAAAGGAGAGATGATAGACATCCGCATTTTCAGGAACCAACCGGAGCTCATACGCAGATCCCTCAGGGAGCGGGGTCTGGAAATGGACCTGGAGGGCCTTTTGGAGCTGGACCGAAGGCTGAGGGAGACAACCCGAAATTGGGAGGAGACCCAGCACAGAAGGAAGGCCCTCTCCCAGGAGATAGGCCTTCGCATGAGAAGGGGAGAGGATGTGTTCTCCCTCAAGGAGGAAGTGAGGAGACTGGGTGAGACCTTGGATGCCCTCGAGGCCCAAAGACAGGAGCTGGAGGAGGCTCTTCGCTCCAAGCTCCTCGAGATACCCAACATTCCCCACGATACGGTCCCCTATGGCAGAGGCGAGGAAGACAACCTGGAAGTGAGAAGATGGGGCGAACCTCCGGAGTTCGACTTCGATCCCAAGCCCCATTGGGATATAGGGGAGGCCTTGGGGATCCTGGACTTTCAGAGGGGAGCCAAGCTCGCTAGGACCCGCTTCACGCTACTCAGGGGTGCAGGGGCGAGACTCGAGAGGGCACTCATTCAATTCATGCTCGACCTTCATACCAAGGAGCATGGATATCTGGAAGTGCTCCCACCTTTTTTGGCCAACAGGGACTGCCTCATCGGGACAGGACAGCTTCCCAAGTTCGAGGAAGATCTCTTTCGCGTGGAGGGTTGGGATCTCTACCTGATTCCAACAGCAGAGGTGCCAGTGACCAATATTCACAGGGACGAGATCCTGGACGAGAGGGACCTTCCCCTCTACTACACAGCGTACACCCCCTGTTTCAGGAGCGAGGCTGGATCATACGGAAAGGATGTAAGAGGCCTCATAAGGCAGCATCAGTTCGATAAGGTGGAGTTGGTGAAGATCACCACCCCCGAGACCTCCTGGGCCGAGTTGGAGACCCTGGTCAGAGATGCGGAGGAGGTTCTCAAGAGGTTGGGCCTCCATTACAGGGTGGTCGTGCTTTGCACAGGAGATCTTGGGTTTGCCTCCGCCAAGACTTATGATATAGAAGTGTGGCTCCCGGGCCAGGGGGCCTTCAAGGAGATATCCTCCTGCAGCAATTTCACGGACTTTCAGGCAAGGAGGGCCAATATCCGTTACAGACCCAAAGGCAAGAAAGGCACTGAACTGGTCCATACCCTGAATGGCTCGGGGTTGGCTGTGGGGAGGACATTGGTCGCTATATTGGAGAATTACCAGAGACCCGATGGTAGCGTGGTAGTGCCAGAAGTCTTGCGTCCCTACATGGGGGGGCAGGAGGTCATAGGGCCAGGAAACCGTTAGGGTCCTGGCCACCCAGAGTATCTTTCGCGGAGGAGTGGCCGAGTGGTTTAAGGCGGCGGTCTTGAAAACCGTTGCTCCCCGAAGAGGGGGGCCGTGGGTTCGAATCCTACCTCCTCCGCCATTCCCTCACCCTCCCTAGGGACCGTGCCCTGAGAGGACAAAAAGGGACTCGGCTTAGACCAGCAGAGCCTCCAGTTTTCCTTCTCAATTTCTCAGAGGAAGGGGCATTCTCTTTCTCGGCTAGACCCCAATGGGCTTTGGAAAGGGGCGGCCCGATCAGGCGCATTTGGGCGGCCTTGCACATTTCCCCTCAACCCGGGATGAGACCAGAGACCGAGGGTCGGAGCCCTTTTTGGTGGGGATGGATCTTTCAAAACATCCCGTTGAGGTGGCTCCGTACTGTCTTGGTTGAGGTAGGGTGGTGAGGGGATTCACATTGGGAGCCCTCGGGCTAGGAGGCGCATACCTTGAAGCTTATACCTCTAGTCACCTGGCCCACTAGTGTGGTACAGGGGGTGCGCCTTCGCGCCTTTGGGAGGCAAGGCAGAATGTGGACCGACGGATTTCATTCCCGGCAAGGGACAAGCGAGAAGCCAAGGGCCTTGCGGGCCATGCCCGGTAAAGCCCGGGATTTCCTTTCGGGCGTGCGGAGCCCGCCCCTCCTAGGGGAGACTAGCCCAGCAGGGATCGCCTGGCGGGGCCAGGCCCGGAGATGACGCGAAAGGTGGTTCTATCGGAGGGGCACGCGCGATTCTGTGGAAGCGGAGCTTCGTGGATCTGGCGTGTGAAATCCTCGACGTTGCTGCGAAATGACAGGAGTAGTCTCAGGCCATGTTGGGCTTCTGACTGCGGACGGTAAGGATAACGAAGTGCTCCTCGTCGAGGCCGGCCGTCTGCCCTTTACCGTAGATCCCGCAGTGCCGATGCCCATCCGCGGGCTCCGCGTACTTGGCGGCCAGCCGCTCCTGGAACGCCTCGTCACTCTCGGGAAGGGCTGCGCTTGGAGGAGCTCTTGCCCGGGTTGGAGCGTGCTGCTGGCTTCCGCCGCCGCTCCTAAAACTCGGCCTCGGTCTTGCCGCTGTCCTGCTGGAGACGCGCCTTGACCAGGGTGTTGTAGACAATCCCCGTTATGTGCAGCCCCAGCGCTCCGTCAACGTACCAGGCCTAGAGAATGATCTGGAAGTCTGTCCGCAGGCGCTCCAGTGGTCGGCGTCAATCTGGGAGGTGGTCTTGTGCTCCAGCAGGAAATGGTCGTCGGCGATCCGGACGATCCCGTCCACCCTGGGGGCCGGCACGAAGCTCCAGCTCGAACCGCCCGTAGCGGGATTGACGATCTTCTCCTCGGAGGTCTTCTCCAGGGCGAGGGCCATGCCCCGCCGGGCCATCCCGACGGGGTCTCGCGTTAACTGAGAACCGCTAGAGTTGGCGGGTTGAAATCTGGCTCCCCGAGTAGGACTCGAACCTACAACCTAGTGGTTAACAGCCACCCGCTCTGCCGATTGAGCTATCGGGGAATCTGTCTAATCCCAGTTTGAGACTCGCTAACTGCTCCCCCTGGATTGGATCCAGCCGGGGAAACTATGGAGACATCCCCTGGGGAGACCAGCGTCGTCAGGTTTTATACCAAAAAAAGCAGCTCCTGTAAAGGCCCGTCCGAGATCCCATTGGGAAAAGGCCAGGATCTCCGAAGGGCTTTTCCTGAGACTCCTTGCCCTTTGCCAACACCATGGGTATAAGGTGAAAATCTTCTCCATGAGATCCCCTTCCGGGGCGTGAGTCGAGGCCAAGGCCCGCCATGGCAAATTTCGAGGAATAAGACCTATGGGGAAAGTGGCTTTCCACAGGCTCGCCATTGTAGCCATCCTTTACTTTGCCGAGGGTTTCCCCTTCGGATTTGTCTTCGACGCAGTGCCCATCTTTCTCAGACAGAGGGGAGCTACCCTCGAGACAATAGGTGTTATGAGCCTCGTGACTCTCCCCTGGTCCCTCAAGCTCCTCTGGGCTCCCGTTGTGGACAGATGGTTTGGGGAGAAAGCCTGGATTCTCTCATGCCAGATCTTATTGGCTGGTTCCATGGGAGCTGGTTATTTCCTGAATCTTTCAGACTCGCTCCTCTTCTTTTGGCTCCTAGCCCTGGCCCTTTTTTCCGCCACCCATGACATAGCTTGCGATGCCTATACCATCCGACTCCTGGATAGGAGGGAGCTTGGGATGGCCAACGGTGTCAGGGTTTCGGCCTACCGGATAGCATTGATCCTCTCGGGTGGGGTCCTTGTGGGCGCTGTATCCAAGATGGGATGGCACGGGGCCTTTCTTGCAGCATCGGGGGTTATGGCCACATGTGCCTTGGCATCGAGCTTGACACTTCCCGCATCAAAGGCCCGTCCCTCAGTTGGTGGCTTGCCTGTGACACGGCCTTTCCGTGAGCTCCTCCAGAGGCCCTCGGCTTTCCAAGTCCTTCTCTTCATCCTCCTCTACAAGCTCGGAGACATGGCCATGGGGCCAATGGTCAAGCCATTCTGGGTTGACAGGGGCCTCTCCCCCTCGGAGATCGGGTTCATTACGGGAACTGGTGGGATTGTGGCTTCCATCCTGGGAGCCCTCGTAGGCGGGTCCCTCACATCCTCCTGGGGAATATTCAAGGCATTGTGGGTGCTGGGGATACTCCAGGCAGGAAGCAATTTGGGATATGCCTTTGTTGCGGCAGTGCCGGAGACTGGCCACATGGGGGTTTATGGGGCCTCTCTTCTGGAATCCTTCTGTGGGGGGCTCGGAACAGCCCCCTTTCTGGCCTTTCTCATGGCCATATGCTCCAAGGAATTCGCAGCCACACAGTATGCTGTGCTCTCAGCCCTATTCGGAATTGCCCGCTCCCTCGCTGGAGCTGCAAGTGGATGGCTTGCATCCTCAATGGGCTACGAGCCCTATTTCACGCTGACTTTCCTCATGGCTGGACCAGCCTTTCTGTTGTTGCCTTGGGTAAGAAGGTGGAGCGGGGAAAAATGACAGGAGGTTTCGGTGTAAACTGGGTCTGTATTTTGGGGGTATAATGGAGCTTATGGGCTCAAGGAAGGAAGATGAGAGGGATAATCCAAATGGGATCGAGTGGTTATGGCTCCTTCAAGGCCCTCCTCTCCGCGGCCCAGATCCTTTTTGCAGCCTGGAGCTGCTCGGAAGGAAAAAGTCAGGTTCCAAAGCCTAAACCAGCTGTGCCTGTCATTGTGGCGGCCCTCGTGAAAAAAAAGATCCCCTTGGACATTGATGCAATAGGGACCGTTCAGAAATATACCACTGTGGCCGTAAAATCGAGGGTGGGTGGTGAACTGATGAGGGTCCACTTCAGAGAAGGGCAGGAGGTGTCCAAGGGAGACCTGCTATTCACCATAGATCCTAGGCCTTATGAGGCAGCCTTCGCCGAGGCCAAGGCCAGAGTCGCCAAGGATATGGCTCTGCTCAAGAAAGCCCAGGAGGATGCCAGAAGGTATGCCTCTCTGATAGAGAAGCAGGTGGTGAGTCAGGAGCAGTACGATCAGGTGGAGGCGAACCTGGCCTCACTTGAGGCGACAGTGAAGGCAGACGAGGCTGCTGTGGAAAGCGCGAAATTGCAACTAAGCTACTGTTACATCTATTCGCCAGTTTCCAGCAGGACAGGATCCCTCCTCGCACACCCTGGCAATATCGTGAAGGCCAATGACGAAAACAAATCCCTCGTTATCACAAGGCAGCTAGAGCCCATATATGTCGCCTTCTCCGTTCCCGAGGGATACCTTCCCCTCATACGGAGCAAATGGTCCAAGGGTAGGCTCCCAGTGGTAGTAAACATCTCTGATGGAACGGGTCGGCAGTTGGAGGGAAAGCTGACATTCGTGGAGAATACCGTTGATGTGACTACGGGAACAATACTCCTCAAGGCCACCTTCCCCAATAGGGATCGTTCCCTTTGGCCCGGCCAATTCTTCAATCTGCGACTGAGACTGGAAGAGGAGCCGGACGCCCTAGTGGTTCCTTCTCAAGCAATCCAAACAGGGCAGGAGGGGGCCTATGTCTTTGTGGTCAAGGGGGACGGCTCTGTGGAGATGCGGCCAGTCAAGGTGGCCCAGACAATGGGAGAAGAGGTGGTGGTGTCTGAAGGTCTCCAAGTCGGAGAACGGGTGGTCACAGAAGGGCAGATAAAGTTGGTCACAGGGGCCAAGGTGGGTGTGAAAAACGCTCCTTCCCAGAAAGGCTCACCCCCATGAACATCTGTGAGCCCTTTGTGAAAAGGCCTGTCATGACAACCCTCCTCATTGGAAGGATAATTCTTTTGGGCGCGATGGCATATAAGCTCCTTCCCGTAAGGGATCTTCCCAATGTGGACTTCCCAACAATACAGGTCCAGGCGAGTCTTCCGGGTGCGAGCCCAGAGACCATGGCTTCATCCGTGGCAACCCCACTCGAGAGACAATTTTCCACGATATCGGGCCTGGATTCCATGACTTCGACCAGCTCCTTGGGCAACACCTTGATAACCCTGCAATTCTCCCTCGAAAAGGATCTCGATGCCGCAGCTCAGGATGTACAGGGAGCAATACCATATGCCCTGAGACAGCTCCCCCCGGACATGCCATTTTCTCCCTCTTATAGGAAGGTGAATCCAGCGGATCAACCCATAATGTATGTGGCCCTCACTTCACCCACTCTTCCTCTTTACCTCTTGGACGACTATGGCGAGACCATAATAGCCCAGCGCATCTCCATGGTGAGCGGAGTTGCCCAGGTTCTGGTCTATGGGGCACAGAAGTATGCGGCGAGAGTTCAGTTGGACCCCAAGGCCCTGGCCTCCAAGGGCATAGGGATAGACGAGGTGGCAAAGGCAATTTCAAAGGCCAATGTGAACTTGCCCACGGGAACCCTTTACGGTCCCCAGAGGGCTTTCAGCGTGCAGGCCACGGGTCAGCTCTTTCAAGCAAGTGCTTACAGACCCATCATCGTAGCTTACAGGGCTGGAAAACCTGTGAGGCTCGAGGAGCTCGGCCGTGTCCTGGACAGTGTGGAGAACAACAAGATAGCAGCATGGTTTGTGAACCAAAGGGCCATGATCCTCGCCGTCCAGAGACAGGCAGGGACAAACACCGTGAGAGTGGCCAAGGCCATAAAGGAGCTCCTCCCCACTTTCGAGACCCAACTGCCCGCCTCTGTCTCCATGCACGTCCTTTACGATAGGTCGGAGTCAATAGAGGAGTGGGTCAGGGATGTCCAGTTAACCCTGATTTTGGCCCTAGGACTTGTCGTGATTGTCATATTCTTGTTCCTCAGGAACCTATCGGCCACGATAATTCCGAGCTTGGCCATGCCTCTGTCCATAACTGGGACCTTCGCGGTAATGTACTTGGCCAGATTCAGCATGGACACCCTCTCCCTCATGGCCCTGACCCTTTCCCTGGGATTCGTGGTGGACGATGCCATTGTCATGTTGGAAAACGTGGTGAGACACATGGGGATGGGCCAAAGACCCATGGAAGCTGCCCTGGATGGATCTAGGGAGATCGGATTCACCATAGTGTCCATGACGTTGTCTCTGGCAGCGGTCTTCACCCCCGTGCTCTTCATGGGCGGGATAGTGGGACGCTTGTTCAACGAATTTGCCGTGACCATAGCCGTGGCTGTTCTCATATCCGGGTTTGTCTCCTTGAGCCTCTCTCCCATGCTATGTAGCAGGTTCCTGAGGCATGGGGGGTCTTCGGAGCAGAATTTACATGGCAACTGAGAAGGCATTCGACTTCGTGTTACAAGTTTATGGCGCCTGCCTCAGGTGGATCTTGCTCCACAAGGCCACAGCCATGCTCTTAACTGGCCTCATAATGGTCCTGACGATCTATCTCTTCATTGCCATTCCCAAAGGCTTCATCCCCAGCGAGGACACAGGACAGCTTGTGGCCATAACAGAGGCCCCGGAAGGCATCTCTTTCTATTCCCTGGTGGAGCATCAAAAGAGGGTTGCGGCAGTGGTAGCGGAGGACCCCAACATAGAGGCCTTCATGTCCAGCACTGGGGCAAGGGGAGGTGTCATCGGGGGCAACCAGGGCCCCCTTTTCATGAAGCTCAAGCCGAGGTCCGAAAGACAGATGTCGGCCGATGAAGTAGTCCATTCCCTCAGGCAGGAACTCATGGGGCTGCCAGGGATGAAGGTCTATCTCCAGAACCTACCCACCTTAAGGATTGCGGGAGATTCGCTAAGAGCCAGTACCAGTTCACCATCTATAGTCTTGATACAAACGAGCTTTACAGATGGGCGCCCATTTTGGAGGAGAGGATGAGGGCTCTGGAAACCACAGTGGACGTCTCCTCGGATTTGCAATTGAAGAATCCAGAGGTGAGAGTGCTCATAGAGAGGGACAAGGCAGCGGTGCTCGGTGTTAGTGCGGAACAGATTGAGGATGCCCTCTATTCTGCTTATGGATCGAGACAGGTCTCCACCATATACGCTCCCAACAACGACTATAAGGTGATCGTGGAGCTTCTCCCCGAGTATCAGAGGGATCTTTCGGCCCTCTCCATGCTGTACATTGGTTCGACCTCGGGTCAGCTCCCTTCGGTGACCTTCTCCTTCGATCTCAAACCAGGTGTGGCCCTCGGTCAACCGGTCTCAGAGATAGATAGGCTAGCCAAAAGCCTCCTCCCTCCCACTATTAGTTTTCAGGGAGCGGCTCAGGCATTTCAGAGCTCCATGGAAGGTATGAGCTTCCTTCTCGTCATGGCTGTGTTGGTAATGTATTTGATCCTGGGGATCCTGTATGAGAGCTTCATCCATCCCGTAACTATCTTGTCCGCCTTGTCATTTGCAGGATTTGGAGCCCTTGCCACCTTGATGATCTTCAAGACAGACCTCAACATTTACTCCTTCGTGGGCTTGATAATGCTTGTGGGCCTTATAAAGAAAAATGGCATCATCATGATAGACTTCGCACTGGAAGCCCAGAGGACAGAGGGGAAAAGCACAGCAGAGGCCATCTACCAGGCATGCATGGTTAGGTTAAGGCCCATTATGATGACCACCATGGCTGCATTGATGGGGACTCTGGCCATAGGATTGGGTTTCGGGGCAGGGGCGGGATCCAGGAGGCCGCTGGGGCTAGCAGTGGTCGGGGGCCTTCTCTTCTCGCAGCTCGTCACCCTCTACGTCACCCCGGTATTCTTCGTGTACCTGGAGAAGCCTCAGCGTGTCTTGGTGGGGAAGGGGCCCCTTCTGGAGCCAAAGCCTGGTAGGTCTTTTGGGCCATGAAGATGACGATTGGGAGGGGGAGAAAGATGAGTCTCGAAGCACCAGCGTTTGAGGAAAGTCCCATTCTCTTCGGAGAGGACAGGACAGAGGGTATAGTGGCAGTGGAACCCGTGGGAGATTCCACCATGAGGGTTTTCATAAGGAGCCCCCGGGGAATAGAGAGCCAGGATCAGGTCTTTGAGCCTTTTCTCCTCCTCGAGGAGAGGGAGCTCATGGATGGTTTTAAGGGCAAGTGGGAGGTGGAGCCCCTTTCGGGGACCAATGCTTACAGATACCTGGTAAAGCTTAGCTCCTGGTCCGATTGTTTGAAAGCAAAGGACTTCCTTCAGAGAAAAAGTGGGCTTCCTCCCTCGGACCCCCAAGCTCCGTATCTGTTCATTTCGGATCCGGTGCACCAGTTCCTTCTCCTCACAGGGAAGACCCTTTTCAAGGGCCTGCCATTTAAGGAACTTCACAGGCTTGCTCTAGACATTGAGACGGCATGCGCCCCTGGCTATGAATTCTCAAACCCCCAGAGGGATGAGGACAGGATCATCTCCATAGCCCTAGTTGACAACAAAGGATATTCGGAAGTGCTCCTTGGGACTGAGCTCGAGGAAGCCGAGATGCTCGATCAACTAGGGGAGAGAATCCGCAAAATTGACCCGGATGTCATAGAGGGTCACAACCTTTTCAATTTCGATCTCGAATACATTTGTGCCAGGGCCAAACGTTATGGGATCAAGCTTCTTTGGGGTAGAGGGGGCGAGGAAGCGAAGACCAGGCGCTCTCGATTCACAGTGGCTGAGAGGATCATTGATTACACGAGGATGGAGATATTTGGCCGTCACGTGGTGGACACCATGTTTCTCCTCCAATACTACGATGTGAGCGCAAGGGAACTAGAGAGTTACGGCCTCAAGGCAGCAGCGGTCCACTTTGGACTCTCCGAGGAGGATCGCACTTATATAGACAGGGGCAAGATCCAATGGTATTACGAGAACGACCCTTCGACCCTGGCCAAGTACAACCTCGATGATGCCCGGGAAACCTTGGCTCTATCAGAGCTTCTGGGACACTCCTTCTTCTTGCAGGCCAGAATGTTTCCTTTCTCCTACCAGAACATCTTCGTGAGAGGGAACGCCACGAAGATCAACTCCCTTTTCCTGAGGGAGTACATCAGGAAAAGGGCCTCTGTCCCCAAGCCGCCTGGCAAAGGGGAGGAATTCGAGGGGGGATACACGGATGTCTTTCTCTCGGGTGTCGTGCGCAATGTGGTCCATTGCGATGTGGCGTCCCTCTATCCCTCCATCATGCTGGAGTACGGGATAGCGCCCTCGAGGGACGAGCTGGGCATCTTTCTCCCACTCCTCAAAGATCTCAGGACCTTTCGCCTGGAGGCCAAAGCCAGGGCACAAAAAGCTCGGGACCACCACGAGAGGGACTACTACCAGGCACTCCAGCAGACCTTCAAGGTGCTCATAAACTCCTTTTACGGATATCTGGGGACGGAGATCCACCATTTCGCGGATCCGAATGCCGCAGCCCAAGTCACCCGGTTGGGCAGAGACCTAATAAAACAGATGCTCTCTTGGCTCAAAGAGAGGGGGGCCAAACCCGTAGAGTTGGATACGGATGGCATCTTCTTCGTGCCCCCCCCTGAGGCGAGCACCGAAGAAGGAGCAAGGAGGCTTGTGGAGGAGCTCTCGGAGTCACTTCCCGGAGGCATCCAGGTGGAGATGCAGGGTCTCTATCCTGCCATGTTCTCGTACAAGAGGAAAAACTATGCCCTGCTAGACCCCAAGGGGCAAGTCGTCATAAAGGGTAGCGCCCTGAGATCCAGGGGAATGGAACGATATCTCAGGGAGTTCCTCTCCGGGATGATAAGACTCGTCCTCGAGGAAAGGGCGGATGAGATCCCAGCGCTCAAGAGGGAGTTCGAAGAGAGGATATGCTCCCACAAGCTGGATATATCTTGGCTTGCCAAGACTGAGACCCTCACAGAGTCTCCCGAGACTTACAAACAGAAAGTGGCAGCGAGGAAAAGGAACCCGTCGGCCACGTATGAGCTGGCCCTCGCGTCGGGACGGAACTACAGGGCCGGGGACCAGATATCTTATTATGTCACGGGATCTCGTCGTACAGTCAAAGTTTACGAGAACTGCAAACTGGTCTCGGATTATGATCCGGAAAGACCCGATGTCAACGTAGACTACTACCTCTCCAAGCTACAGGAACTCTACAAGAAGTTCCAGGACATGCTGCCCCAGTGCGCTCTGCACCAGAGCCTTTTCCCCTCAGAAGGCCTCGAAGGGCAGAGCGAGAAAGAAGGCAAAAGCCTCCGGAAAACCCGCAAGAAGTGAGGGCCTCAACCCGCTCTATTCCGTAAAGCCTCCCTCTTCGGTACTCGGGCCACGAGGGCCTTAGTGGGGGGTTGAGGCATCTTTAGACTCAAACCGCGGGCCAATGCCCTGGCCCGCGGGCTCGGACTCTCATGAGGCCTTCACCGGTTCAAAGGCATAGTAGTATCTCTCGACCTCCACCACCTCTCGCCCCTTTTCCATTGGGACAGGTGGTACCTTGAATACGTGGAGCTTGACCCTGTCTCCCTCCTTGAGCTCGCCCATTTTTGCGTTGACTATTCTTGTAAAGAGCCTCAGCTGGCCATCTAGGTCCACTAGGGCGTGAATGAGAGGGGTCTCAAAACCCAGGGGCACTCCCACCTCCTCCTCTGTGACCACCAATACTGTCCCTTCCGTGGGCAGGTCCACCCATTCGAGCTCGTCCGACATGCACTCGGGACACACGACCCTGGGAGGAAATGGTCTGGCCCCGCATTTCTTGCATTTGGTAGTGGTGAAGCGGCCCTCCTTCAGGTGCTGGTAAAAAGGATATATCCTGTTGAATTCCGGTGCCTGCTGGGGGTAGAGATCCATCGTGGCGATATATTTGCCCTGGAACAGATCCATGCTCTGCATCACGCCTCCCTCCCGTAGATCACCACAGTGTGAGCAGCTATAAAACCACTTAAGTTGTGGGTCAGGCCAAATTGAGCTCCTTCTACCTGCCGCACCGCATCCCCCCTCAGTTGCCTCATGATCTCGATGGCCTGTCTTATCCCAGTGGCCCCAAATGGATGACCACATGAGAGAAGGCCTCCATCGGTATTAACTGGCACCTTTCCACCGAAGTCGGACTGTCCGTCCTGGATGAATCTCCCACCCTCGCCCTTCTCGCAAAAACCCAGGTCCTCGTACTCTATGATCTCCGAGATGGTGAAGCAATCGTGGGTCTGGGCCACGTGAATGTGGGAAGGAGTGAGTCCAGCTGCCTTGTAGGCCTGTTGGGCAGCTGTTTTGAGAGCAACCCATGTTGTCCAATCGGGCATGTTGGCAGACATGTTGTGCACCGAAGCCTGACCTGACCCCATTATGTATACCAGGGGCTTGTCCGTGAGTTGCTTGGCCTTCTCCTCAGAGGCCAGGATCACAGCGGCCGCTCCATCTGTTATGGGGCAGCAATCATAAAGCTTCATGGGCCTCACTATTACCTTGGCATTCATGGCAGTGGCCAGATCAATGGGCTCCTGGAATTGCCCATTGGGATTGTTGAGGCCATTTCTACGATTCTTCACCGAGACCATGGCCATCTGTTCCTCAGTGGTCCCGTACTTCTTCATGTGCTGTTTGGCCACCATGGCGAATGCCGCAGGCGGCAATCCCAGCCCCTGAGCCCCATCCCAATCATGGTCCACAGAGGCCATCTCGCTATAGAAGACCTCCCACTTCTGGGGCATGTAGAGCTTCTCCCCTCCTATCACCATGACCACATCGGCCACTCCGGCCTTTATCAATCCGTATGCAGTTATGATTCCGGAGCTCCCGCTCGCACACAAAAGCTCGACCCTCATGCACACGCTCCTTGGCTTTATTCCCACGTGTTCCGCGACAAGGGGAGCCAGATGGGTCTGGAAGGAACACCTCTCGGTATAAGCCGAGGAGACTATTATTCCATCCACATCCTTATTGGTCACATTGGGATTGTCGAGGAAACAAGCCCTTGCCGCCTCCTGGAAGAGATCCCTTTGAGAGGCGTTCCTCACACCCCATTTGCACATCCCTCCTGCTATGATGCATACCTTCCTCATGAGTTTACCTCCGGGGTGAACTGTTGGGATCGAGTGAGATTATACGCGAGGGTATTCTCCTGTCAAATAGTTTCCCAGTAACTGAGTAGCCAGCCAGGGACCCGAGTCCCACCTGAGGATCCCATGGCCATCAGGTGCCCTTTACTTTCTCGACCCTAGCCACGAGAAACCTGGTTGTTTGAGGCCCTGGGGCTACCCTCTCGTCCATCCTGAAGCCGACAACCCAGATGATTCCCTTGGCGTCCTCGACAACTGGGACCATCCATCGCTTTCTCCTTGGGACACGAGCATCCATGAGAATATCCTGGATTTTCTTGCTCCCACCCAGGCCCTTTGGCCTCATTCGGTCAGCGGCCTTTGGACTCCTCACAAGAAAAGGGGCCTCCAGTTTGTCAAGATCCATTATGGCACCTTGCTCCCGGGCAACCCCACGGGGGGGGATCCCTTCCCTTGAGATCTCCCATTTGATGAGGACTCCTGCTTCGGGTATCTCGATCAGACCCGGAATTTCCACTCGATAGGAGAAGAAGCGCGGGGTTGACCTCTGTGTCCTCTCCATTACTATGTCTCCCATTGAGAGGATGAAACGCACCTTCCGGGGAAGGTCGAGGTATTTTTCTCTTCCAGGACTCATGGCCAGTCTGTCCATGGCCTCCACATGGACGTGCTCCAAACTCTTTATGCTTCCAGAGGCGAGTTCGTAAGCCCTTCTCAAAAGCCTGAACCTTATGGCCTTGTGAAAGGTCCTGTACTTCTCGCCGCAGATTCTCACTTCCTCGTCTGAGACCTCTCCCACCTCTGGCCACACTCTTTCCACTTGGGTTTGAAGGTAGTCGTCCTCAAGGTGGCAGATCTCGGCTGTCCTGCACAGGCCCTTCACTATGGATGGATTGATCCATCTCTCCAGAAGTGGCAGGACCTCCTTCCTGATCCTGACCCTGAGGTACCTCCTGTCCTCATTGGTGGAGTCAATCCTATAGGCCAAGCCCATCTCCTGCAAGTACGAGACTATCTCATCCCTCTCAAGGCAGAGGAGGGGTCTCACGATCCTTCCCGTCCTGGGGCACATGCCCCCCAGGCCCCCAGGGCCAGCCCCTCGGCCGAGGGCAGCCAGCAGAGTCTCTGCCTGATCCCCTCTATGGTGACCGACCGCTATACTCGATCCGCCGAACTCGGCTCTCATTTCCTCCAACAGCCTGTACCGCGCCTCCCTCGCCTCTTCCTCGAGAGATCTCCCAGGAGTCCCCAGTGCGCCTGGGGGCACTGTCCTGTGGAGGAACTGGATCCCCATCTGCTCCGCCACGGCGCCCACGAACTCCAGATCCTCCTGAGCCTCCCTGCCCCTCAGGCTGTGGTTGACGTGGGCCACCCCCAATGTCCAGCTCCACCTCCCAGCTAGTTCCCACAGGATACTCAGCAAGGCAATGGAGTCAGGTCCGCCAGATACCGCGACCAGAATCCTCTCCCCTGGCAGGAGCAGTTGCTCTTCAAGGATAAACCTGTTTACTTTCCTCACAACTTCCTCCCGTGCCCTCGCCCTGGGGTGGAAGGCATTGTTCCTATGGGAAATGTCAGTTTCGCTCATCATCCTGGGTCAGAAATGGATCTCTTCTAGAGGGAACGAGAAGGCCTCCGCCACACCACTGTGGGTCACCTTTCCCCTGAACACATTCAGGCCTCTCAAGAGGGCTTTGTTTCTCGCCAATGCCCCCTCGAGGCCTCTGTCCGCTATTTCCAAGGCATATGATAGGGTCGAGTTGGTCAGGGCATAGGTCGAGGTTCGTGGCACAGCCCCTGGCATATTGGTGACACAGTAATGGACCACGTCGTGAACTATGTAAGTCGGATCATCGTGAGTTGTGGGCCTCGTGGTCTCGCATATTCCTCCCTGATCCACGGCCACATCTACTATTGCTGCCCCCGGCTTCATCTTCTCCACCATGTCCTCGGTTATGAGCTTGGGGGCCCTGGCCCCTGGGATGAGGACCGCTCCTATGACCAAGTCAGCCCTCAGAACCTCCTCCTCTATGTTCGCTCTGTTGGACATGACGGTGGTCACATGTCCATGCATGATGTCTCGCACATAGCCTAGACGGGTGGGATTGACATCCAAGATGCTCACCTGAGCTCCTATTCCCACAGCTACATGGCAAGCATTGGCCCCCACGATCCCTGCCCCTATTATCACTACCTTGGCCGGAGGAACTCCCGACACCCCGCTCAGGAGAATCCCCCTCCCTCCCTGAGTAACCTCTAGACATCTCGCCCCTACTTGGATCGATAGCCTGCCGGCCACCTCACTCATGGGAGCGAGGAGAGGAAGAGAGCCGTCATCCAATTGTATGGTCTCATAACCGATGCCTATGCACTTGGCCTCCAACATCCTCTCCGTCAACTCCCTATTGGCAGCCAGGTGGAGGTAGGTGAAGATTATCTGGCCGTCGCGGAGAAAATTGTACTCTTCCTCAAGCGGCTCCTTCACTTTGAGGATCATCTCGGCCTCTTGCCAGATGAACTCGGGCTCACCAATGATCTCGGCACCAGCAGCCCTGTATTGCTCATCCAGGATGGCACTTCCCAGTCCAGCCCCCCTCTCTATCAACACCCTGTGTCCATGGGAGACCAAAGCTGTCACTCCCGCTGGGGTGATCGCCACCCTTCTCTCCTGCTTCTTCTTCTCCTTGGGCACGCCGATTATCATTTTCGCACCTCCCCCCAACTTCCTCTGCCACAGCTTCCCCGAGTGTTTGAGCCTTTACCGAGGCCTCCAGATCCTCCAAGACTCCCACGGGCCAATGAGGTCTCGAGGGGCTTCAAGAGGGCTCGCCTCCCTCAGCTCGTTCGGACTCGCCATAGACGAGCCCGATCTCCTCTATTATCTCTTTCGCCCTTTGAGCCATTGTTTTGGGGACTAAGATATCTGCCCAGCCTCTTTGAAGCACAAAGAGTCCATCGTAGGCTATCTCCTCGTGCTTCTTGACTATGGGCTCCATTCCTTCTCTGGCCAGGGCATCCACCACAATATCGGTTTCGAAGGGACCTTGAGCAACGTGAACCTTGACCATTGGTTCTTCAAGATCCTCGGGCAATGGCATGAGGCCCTCCCCTCTCTTTTGTCTTGAATGTCGCAACATATCTTAGCATACTTTTTCGCGAGACTTGCGGCAGAGGGTAGAATCTTAGGGGAAAAGGAGGAGTAAAATGAGACTCCCATCTCTTTGGCCCAAGAGGACCTTGTGGTTTCTGACATTTTTTTCAGTAACTTTTTTGGAGCGTCAAGCCCTGGCGGACCTCCTACATCTGAAATCAGGAGGGGTTGTGAACATAGGCTGGGACTACAAGATAAGTGGCGACAAGGTGATGATCAAGAAGCAGGAGGGATACATAGCTATTCCCCTCTCGGATGTGATCAGGATAGAGAAAACGGAACGGAAGTCCCTTCCGCAGCAACCAGTGGGCGAGAAGATCGAGAAGCCCGAGGAGGATGCAGGAAAGGCCTCCACGGAAGTTGTGGAAGGTGGCGATTCGGCCAAACTGATCTCCCTCATAGAGGAGGTCCTGGCTTACTTGTCGAGGGCTAACAGATCCTCCGAGCTCTCGGAGGAGGATAGGGAAGAGGGGTTAGATCTCATAAAGACCTGGATTGACGAGACAAGGGAGATAGTGGCCAAAACCAGGGAAACCGTATCCAGGGATGTTGCCGAGGATCTCCTCATGGAGCTCGAGATCCTTGACAAGGAACTCGGAGATGGAAAGCTCTCGAGCGGTCCAAAAATCGAGAACTCTCTCCGGGAGATGCTCCAAAGGCTTTGAGAGGAAGGCCCCCTTTCGAGGGGCCGTGAAAGGAGGTTCGCATCGAGCCTCGAAGACCAGTATATTTGCCACAGATGGAAGTTCCCTTCACCCTTCCTCGGATCACTTTTGTGAGGCTCATCTGCTCCTGGCTCCAGTAACTTGGAGAAAACCGGAACCAAATCCCAAACCCGGGATCAGAGGGGCTTTCGTGTATGGAACCGGGTGTCCAAACATCTCAACGTGCTTTTGAGGTAATACGCACCATCGACCGATGGAGAATGAGGGGGTCATAGGGATTGAGTGTTGAGAAAGGAGAGAGGTGTTTTTTCAGAGGGGCGTGCTCTGTGCGCCAGTGCAACAAGCCCTCAATTATGCCGAGGAATTTCATGGCCAACCATGGATAGCCGAAAGCTCCGGGGCCAAAAGGGGAGATGCCTAGGATAAGCTCTTGCCATCCTCGCGGCCGTGCGGGGCCCGCCCCTCCGAAGGGAGACTAACCCGGCACAGATGGCCTTGCGGGGAAATACCCGGAGTTAACCCGGAAGGTGGTCTTCTCGGAGGGGCGCACTCTGTGCGTCCGTGTCGAGAGGCCTAACTTATGCTGGGGAATGCCCTTCCTCGCAAAGTGGACCCCAAAGGCCCTTGTCCTAGCGGGGACATGCCTGGGGCAAGCCCATGTCGAGGCATCCTCTCACTGCGAAGGGGGCACGCGAGAGGGCGGTTCCCGATCAGGCATCTTGGAGCTCTAGCCCATAGATACCATCCAGACAAACCTCGCAATAGACGAGCTGGCCTTCTGGTTTTGCGCCGCATCGAGGGCATGGATGAAGGTCGGGGTCAGAACACGCTGCCCTCTCCCCACAATCTTCGCAATGCCAATGACCCTCTGAATATATCCACCTGTGTTCCTTGCATCTCGGCATCAGGGATTCACTCCTCTCCCAGGTACACCTTCCTCACCATCTCGTTTTCCGCCAAATTCTGGGCCGAGTCCATCAAGACCACGGTTCCTGTCTGGAGGACATACCCCCTCTTTGCTGCTTCTAACGCCATTCTGGCATTCTGTTCCACAAGGAGTATGGTGGTCCCATCGGCATTGAGTCTCACGATTGTCTCGAAAATTCCCTCCACTAAAACTGGCGCTAGGCCCATAGATGGTTCATCCAAGAGAAGGACCTTGGGTTCGCCCATGAGGGCCCTTCCGATTGCGAGCATCTGCTGTTCTCCCCCGCTTAATGTCCCCGCCACTTGCTTTCTTCTCTCCTTCAGTCTCGGAAAGAGTTCGAATACCCGCTCCAGGTTCTCCCTCTTGGTCTTGGAGTCCTTTTTCAGAAAGGCCCCCATCTCGAGATTTTCCATGACCGTGAGTTGGCTGAAGATCCTCCTTCCTTCTGGCACCTGTATGACGCCCTTTGCCACTATCTCATGGGGAGGAAGGTCCGTGAGCTCTTCTCCCTCGAATTTAACACTTCCGGTCCTCGGTCTCACAAGGCCGCTTATTGTCTTGAGGAGAGTGCTCTTTCCGGCTCCGTTCGCTCCAATTATCGTGACTATCTCACCCTTCTCCAGGTCAATGGAAACGTCCTTCAGGGCATGAATGTGGCCGTAATAAGAGTTTACTCCCCTCACCTCTAGAGCCTTAGTCACTCGGTACTCTCCACGCCTATCTTGAACCTAGAGGATTCAAGCAACCCCTGCCCTCTTTCTCCCCAGATATGCCTCTATAACCCTCAAGTCCTTCTGGATCTGGCTCGGGGGTCCCTCGGCTATCTTCTGTCCGTGGTCGAGAACTGTCACGGTCTCAGATATCCCCATCACCACCTTCATCTGATGCTCGATGAGGAGAATGGTTATTCCCAGCTGGTCCCTCAGGTTCCTTATGAACTCCGTCATCTCTTGGGTTTCCTTAGGGTTCATGCCCGCTGTGGGCTCATCCAGAAGGAGAAGCCTCGGTATTGTTGCCAAGGCCCTTGCCACTTCCAGCCGCCTCTGTTCTCCATAAGGGAGGTTTTTGGCGAGGACGTCTCCTTTCCCCCCGAGCTGCACGAATCTGAGAAGCCTTTTGGCCTCTTCCACTGCCTCCCTCTCCTCTTTCCTGACCGAGGGAAGCCCCAGGACTATACCGAAAAATCCTGCTTTCAAATGACAGTGATAACCCACCAACACGTTTTCCAAGGCGGTTAGGTTGGGGAAAAGCCTAATATTCTGGTAAGTCCTGGCGACCCCCAACTGAACTATCCTGTCCGGCAATAACCCAACTAGGGAATGACCATCGAGCACAATGGAGCCGGATTCGGGTTTGTAGAATCCCGTTATACAATTGAATAGGGTGGTCTTGCCGGCGCCATTGGGGCCGATGACACTGTGGATGCTCTCCTTTCTCACCTCGAGATCCAGGTCCTGGAGAGCCGTCAGGCCCCCAAATCTCTTGGTAACCTTCCTGCACTCAAGGAGCTTCATCTCCTCGCTCCTCGGAAAACCTCATTTCATGGGTTGCAGAATCGAAGTGCAGCTCTCTCTTTCTCACAGCTTCGGGCCAGAGTCCCTCCGGTCTGAGGATCATCATGGCAACCAGAGCAGCCCCATATACTAGAAGCCTGTATTCTGCAAATTCCCTGAGGAGCTCTGGGAGTCCCACCAGAGCGGCTGCCCCCACTATTACCCCAGGGATACTTCCCATTCCACCCACTATTATCAGACAGAGGATGTTTATGGAGATCATGACATTGAAACTATGAGGATACACCGAGCCGAGCTTTGTCGCGAAGATGGCCCCGCTCAGGGCCGAGAAAGCTGCCCCTGTTGCAAATGCCAGGAGCTTCATGGCCACGAGATTGATCCCCATTGCCTGGGCCACATCCTCATCCTCCCTGATGGCCATCCAGGCCCTACCGATGCGGCTGTCCCTAAGACGCCACGAGATCACCCCAACCACGGCGCATCCTGCTAGGATGAGGTAATAAAGCGCCTGAGGAGTTGCAAATTCGAAGCCTCCAATGCTTGCCTTGGGAATCTTCCCGATACCCTGAGCTCCGCCCAGCCAGGGTCTCAGAAAGTCGGAGAGCACGAGGATCCTTATTATCTCACCGAAACCCAAGGTGGCTATGGCAAGGTAGTCCCCTCTCATCTTCAGGACCGGTATCCCCAGGAGAACTCCGGATACAACCCCTAGTGCTATGGCTACAGGCAAGGCCACCCAGAAACTCAGATTGAAGAATCCGAGCTCCGGAGATGTGAGCACAGCCACCGTGTAAGAGCCTATGGCAAAAAAGGCGACGTAACCGAGATCCAGGAGGCCTGCGAATCCCACAACTATGTTTAGTCCCAGTCCCAAAAGGACGTAGAGGCCCACGACCGTAAGGACCTCGCTCAAAAAGAGCCCGAGAATATGGGGCAAGACTAGCAATATCGCCAGAATGAATGCGACCCACCCAACCCTGAGAGCCCTCCTCATTGCGGGATCGAGGCCCCGTATCAATTCATGAAATTTCTCCCCTTTGCCTTTCCAAAAGAGAGTTCCAACCGCAACAACTGCCATTGTCCCCAGTGCACCTTCCAGTGTAAGGCCATTTGCCTCGAAGACCAGCTCGGAGAAGTCGGCTACAGGTCCCCATGCTGCCAGAAGGGGACGAACGAGATCCTGAAGCACCCCCAGGGTCACAACCCACCCCATAGCATTGAGAGCTGCCTTTCGATACTTTTGAGGAACGAGGGCCATGGCTGCTCCCCAGGCTGCGGATCCGCATCCCAGGAGAACCAAGATCCCTGTGCCCCAGCTTCCCTGCCCCAAGGTAAGAAGCTCGAATAGGACCGGAGAGGCATTTATGAATACCCGCCTCAAGGGGATGAGATTTCCCACGATCACAAGAAGGCTCAAGAGGGCCCCTGCTATTCCCCCTGCCCCCACAGCCCCCAAGAACGTCAAACCACTCCTGGATTCCCTGACACTGAGATACCCAGTGAGAACTCCGATGCCCAAGAGAAGTGCATGGCCTATGGAGATGATATCGGCGACTATGTATCTCTGGCTGAATGCCTCTACCATCCCTATGAGGCTCACTAGGACTGCCACACCTCCCGCGATGAGGCCACTTTTGATTACTCTCTTTCCCCTCGTGACCTTTCCTTTCCTCAACCCTTGGCCTCCCATCAGGCCTTCTTCATGGCGAGCCTCTCACCCAATATGCCTGTTGGCCTGAAGATCAATACAAGAACTAGCATCGTGAACGCTATCGCATCTTTGAGCTGATATGGCGCCACAATTCCCAGACCGTCGAGAAAAAGACTGGGCCCCAAAGACTCTATGAACCCCAAGAAGATCCCGCCCAGCATGGCCCCTGGGATGTTTCCTATGCCACCCAGTACAGCAGCTGTGAACGCCTTTATTCCAGGGATGAACCCCATGAAGAAATGAACCTGCTTGAACATGAGAGCATAGAGAACCCCTGCAGCTCCCGCTGCCATACCTCCGATGATGAAAGTGATGGAGATCATCCTATCCACATCTATGCCCATAAGGGCTGCCGTCTCCTTGTCCTCCGATACGGCCCTCAATGCCTTGCCAGTTCTTGTCTTTTGGACGAATAGGTAAAGGGCCATCATCATCACAGCTGCTGCCACAATTATGACGACCTGGAACCCCAGGATCCTCAACCCCAGGATCTCCCAATGACGCTCCAGCGGCTTTATGACTGGATAGGCCTGGAAACCTGAACCATAGAGACCTCTGAAGGTATATTGGAGGAAAAAGGAGGCTCCGATTGCGGTGATCAAGGGAACGAGCCTGGGGGCGGTCCTCAGGGGTCTATAAGCGATTCTCTCCAAAAGGTAGGCAACGAATGTCGATGTGGCCATTGAGACCAGAAGAACGACCAGCATGCTCAAAAGGGGATGTGAATCCAAGAGGCCGCTTGTGTGGAAGAAGGCTGCCACAAAATAAGCCGTGTACGGGCCGCTCATGAAGACCTCGCTATGGGCGAAATTGATCATCCTCAGGACCCCATAGACCATGGTGTACCCCAGGGCTATCAGGGCATAGATGCTTCCCTGGGCCAGACCGAATATGGTGAAGTCAAGCCAGTGCCTGGCACTGTACTTACCGGACGAGAGGGTGGACCATGAGCCTATAACTATGAGGGTCAATAGGATCGCACCTATCGACCACATTATGAGATCCGTTGGAGTCAATCTTTCCCGCAAACTGGTCTTCACGGCTCTTCCAAAAAAAGCAGCTGGGGTCTACCTATGCCTACCCCAGCTGCGTCACTGCCGAATGCTCAATATGGCTTCCAGAAGGGCTTGTCTGGCATCACTAGCTTTTTCACATTCTCTTCGGTTGTCTGGTACACGGCTATTCGTGGGTCTGCACAATCTCCATACTGATCGCAGGAGAGGGTCCCAGTCAGGCCCTTAAAATTCTTCGTGGCATAAAGGGCATCTCTCAGGGCCTTTCTGCCGATATAGAGGGTGCCGTCAGGCCCCTTCTTGGCAACCTTCTCTATGGCCGCGAAGACCATCATGGCTGCATCGTAAGCATGAGCATGGAAGGGCGCTATGGGTTTTTCCCCGTACTTTTTCTGGTGCTTTGCCAGGAAATCCTTGTATCCTTCCGCAAAGGCCGAGAAGTCGGGGCTCGAATGGAACATCCCTATTGCCGCTTCTCCCGCTGCCTTATAGAAGTCAGGGGAGAAAGTCCCGTCTGCGCTCATCAAGTAGACCTTCTCCAGACCCGCTATCTCCTTCGCTTGCCTGGTAATGTGGCCGCCAGCAGCTATGAAAATCGGGTAATAGATGAACTCGGGGTTACCAGTTGCGATCCTCGTGAGAACGGGCCTCATGTCCGTGTCCGTTGGCGATACGGCCTCCTGGGCAGTTATGGTTCCACCTAACTTCTTGAAGGTCTCAGCGAAAACTGCCTGAAGTTGCTCCGCATAGACGCTTCCATCATGAATGGTCGCTGCCCTTTTGACCCCGAGTTTCTTTATGGCAAACTCTGCAGCCACAGCTCCCTGGACTTTGTCATTGTGAGCGGTGCGCAGGTAACCGTCATATTCGGGTCCCCTTTTGGGATCTGTCAGATAAGGTGCAGTATTGGAAGGAGACACTGTGGGTATTCCGGCCTTCCAAAGAATGGGAACTCCCGGTCTGGCCTCACTGGAGCAATTGGAACCGATAGCTGCCACTATCGTGGGATCAGAGGCAAGCTTTGTAGCCGCGGCCTGCCCCCCTTCAGCGTTGCATCCGCTGTCCTGCCCTGTGAGCTTTATGGGATGGCCGAGGAGCTTCCCTCCTTTATCCTCTATTGCTATCTCGACCCCCCTCTTGGTGTCTATGCCTAGAGAGGCATCTGGTCCCGCAATCACAAACCAATAAGCGATGTGGATGGGTTGCCCAGGCTTTATCTTCACAACACCTATTGGGTCCTCATATTTGAACGCCTCTGCCTTCTTTTCTTTGGCCCCGAAACTTGAAGATGGAGTAAAAGTGAGGATCAGTCCCAAAGAAACCGCAACAACTAGAAATCTCTTCATGACCACCTCCCCTTGTCCTTTGGTCTTATAGGATCATTTCTCCAAACCGACATTTGGCTACATGATTGGCATGATCACCTCCCTTTCTTCCAAGTTCAATGAGCGGAGCGCTGGCCATCCCGCTCCTTGGCGTGTCGCAGGAAAGATCTCGGCTCCTCCCTGGTTACTGGCAGATTGCGCACAAAACCAGCCTTCTCCGCCTTCTTTTCCAACACAATGTCATGGTCAGGAGACGAGTTTAGACTTTTTTATACATTGCGTTTGATCGCATGTCAAGAAAATCTCCCCAATGAATTCCTTTGCCATTCCAACTCTATAGACCGCCAGGAAAAAATTTCTACTAGCGTCTCAACAACTGTGTCCGAAAGGAAGTATGGTAGCCTTCCCAGAGAGGGCTGGAAGAGAAAGAAGGGAAGGCCCCTATAGAGGACAAAACCCGCGGGGAGCTGGTAAAAGAATTGTTGGAGGAGCGGATCCGGACCATCGCAAAGGAGCTCTTGGAGGCCCTCATGAGGGAGGAACGGGAGATCTACCTGGAAGACCATCCTACGAAGGCCAATTGCTACTACACTTGTGACCTCCTTACCTTGGTGGGGCCGATTGAGGACCTCAAAGTCCACCCCGTGCGGAAAGGCGATTTCCATCCCCAGACCCTCCCGTACCGCGCAAGCGGACCTCGCTGGAAGTTTCCGCCGAAGCGATTTTGGTTCTCTAAGCACCCGGAAGATCTCCGCGTTTCTGGAAAGGGATTCATGGCGCATTCTACTCCCCCCAAAGCATCTCCCGCCTCATGGAAGTCGCCCACAAGAACAAGTGGAAGCTTGGCGGGAAACGCCTTTAAGTGAGGAGTACCATGGGGATGTTTCTGGATGGGACATTTCTTTCCATTCCCCGAGGGAAAACGGCCAAGGAACCGCTGTACGTGGCTTTGGGGATCAAGCCTGATGGGCGAAGGGAGATCCTTGGGTTTTGGCTTTTTGCCGCTACCTCTACACCACCAACCAACTGGAGCGGCTCGCCGAGGAGGTGAAGAGGCGAACCAAGGTGGTGGGGGCGTTTTGCAGTCAAGCTGCCGTGGAAAAGCTTCTATACCTGGTTCTGCGTCAGCTCCATGAGGCATGGCGAGCGCGCAGGCTCCGGGGGTTCGCGGAAATCCACATGGAAAGCTACCATGCTGACTGGACACACTAAATGCTACACTATGCGTGCCTTCGGTGCGTTCATGCGATGGGAAGAAAAGATCAACGTTCTATAAGCCTTTAAAAGACCAACCTCATTTGTTTATCCCAGCCTAGCTCCTGGGGGGCCTACACGCATGAGCCCGGGAGGATGGACATGGTCTCAGGGAGATCCTCGGACCTTTTGTGAATCGGGGCGGGGAACGACACCTTAGAACATTCTTCAACTCAAGGATGGAGAGGTTGCCGCTCGCGTGCTCCTCGCAAATATGCGAACCAGTAAACCGCAGCGACCAGAACGGTACCTCCCACAATGTTCCCCGCAGTGACAGCGATGAGGTTACTGCCCATAGCGACAATCGAGAGGGAGCCTTGCTGAGCCAGAATGAGACCGTAAGGAAGGAAGAACCAGTTGGCGATGGAGTGCTCAAATCCTACGGCCACAAAAGCGGTAACGGGAAAAAGGATCGCCAGAATCTTATCCGTCACGCTTCGTCCTCCCATTGAGAGCCAAACCGCAAGGCACACTAACGCGTTACAGCCCACACCACGTGCAAATGCTTCCCCCATGGAAAGATTCGCCTTTGTACTGGCGATTCGTACCGCTTCGTGGCCCACAACGCCACCTCCGAGACTGGCTATATCGCCCACAACCACAAGAAAAACCGTTCCCAAGCAACCGATCACATTGCCCACATAAGCAAGGAGCCAGTTTCTCATCACTTCGCGGGTCCCAATGAGGCTGCTCGCCCAAGCCATCGCCAGCAGGTTGTTTCCAGTGAAGAGCTCAGCACCTGCCACCACCACAAGAATCAGTCCAAGGCAGAAACTAAAACCGCCGAGCAGGCGCGTGACGCCGAAGCCAAGGCGGGCGTCAGCGACGACCACCGTAAAAAAGAGGGCGCCAAGCGAAATGAATGCACCGGCCAGCACGGCCAGCACAAGCACTGTAAAGCTATCCGTGCGCGCTTTCGCAACCCCAAGACTTTCTACCTTGGTGGCTATCTCGCGGGGCGTATAGGCATCGACAATGTAAGTTCGTGGCTCCATGGGGAACCCTCCTAATGGAACCAGCAAGCCGCGAAGCTGTATCGGATACGCTCGCTGGGTAATTTGAGGCGGTTTGGGGTCACTCGGATCATTTCAAGACAACGTGTTTGCGACATGCCTGCTAAAATAGGATAATTTCGGCAAAAGATTATCACCTTTTGGCCAAAAAGTAAATCATGAGTATCGTCCAAGTAATAGGCAGAGGCGATTCTCACTTGGGGCCGTCTGCCTTCAAAACCTTATGGCCGTTCATCCCTTCCCTTCGGGAAGGCCTGCCCTTCCGCTCGGTGCAAAACACTTTGTGAACCTAGAAGGGCGGATCCACGTAAAAAAGTGACAAGTTGGTGGCTAGTATCCCTTGGTTTTTGGTAGCATGATATGGCGAGGCTTCCTTGGGAAGACTTGCCCTTGGAGATTATCGGTCTTTGGCTAAAAATTGAATGATCCCAGTCGGATCATTTTTGAGTTGTCACTATAAAGGCTAGGTGCCAAGGTCCATGTGCTGGGGAACAGGCTGCCTCCAGGGCCTTGAAAAGCTAAGTTCCCGAGGGGTACTACCTTGGACCTGGAACGCATCTGCCACCTTTGATTCTTCCCATGGAATTCCCTTCCTGTCCCTCCCTCCCAAAAACCAGAACTCCGTCACTACATTTGCGGCACCAAACATTTCAGATGCTGACAATAAGGCTTGACATTTCCATTGACGTGCCCTCTCGCACAGGCTGGGGTAATGTTCCCACATCTGCCTTGAGCCTTTGATGATATTGGGGTTTTGTGGTGTTCGTTATTAAACGGGTTTTAACCAGGCCCTTTTTGGTCTTTTCGGGTTGCGAGGTGTGTTGAGGTTGATGTGGGATTCAATGGGCTGTGGGCAATACAATGGTTCCGACCTAATGGGCCTTGAGCAACTCTCACACCCGCAACCATGGGCCGTGCACCCCGCGGTCGCAAGTGGTATTCTTTATGGTTATCAAGAGATAGCGGGCCAAAACACAAAGGAAAATCTAGGCTCACATGCCCGGTTCTTCAGTTCTCGAAAAATGAGCTCCTGGATCAAAGGACTTCTCATCCCCACAGAGGCATCTCAGTCCTTCTCGAAAACAAATAGATGCGCAACCCCTCCCGAGCTTTGAGATCCCTCCGATCAGTCTTGAGAAGATAACTCCGATCAAGCTTCTTCGCGTGGGCCTGAGCCAGCCCCTGTTCCTTCACTGCCAAAACACAAACCCGCCCGTCGCAGGAGCCCGACTCTTTCCACTTTCCAGTTGAGCTCCGCCCTCCCCCTCATGCCCATGTTCCTCGCCTCGGAAGGAATCTTCCCCAACTGGAGGGCTGGACCAGGAAGAGAGAGCCTTACTGGCAAAGGTCCCCCGCGCCTTTTTGCCAGGGCATGCCATCCTTCGGGTGGTGCTGCCTCCAACGTTGCGAGGGAACAGATGATGCTCTCTCGCGGCCCTTCGGCGAAGGATACTGACTCTCCAGGATGTGGTCTCCGGAGATTATCAGTCTTTGGCTAAAAGTTGAATGATTTCAAGGAGGTCATTTTTTAAGTCGTCACTACAGGGGCTGTGCGCCCAGGTCCTTGTGCTGCGGTACAGGCACCCCCAAGGCCCTGAACAGGCTGAGCTGCTCAGGGCTGGGCTTCACCAGACCCTGGATGCGTCTCCCCTGGGCCTCGGCCTCCACAGACCTCTGAAGGGAGAGCCTCTGGAGCACCCGCTCAGGGGACCTGTGGATGTTGGCCAAGTGGAGCCTCTGGCGCATGAGCCTTTGGATCTGAAGGGCCATGACACATATGAACACATGGGCCCGCACCCTGCGATCCACAAAGTGATACACAGGCCGGATATCGAGGGAGCTCTTGAGAGTGCGAAAACAGCGCTCTATGTCCTGAAGCTCCTTGTACTGCAAGACCACCTCCTCGGGGAAAGGCTTCTGTTGGTGGTCTCGAGGATGAGCTTTCCATCGATCAGGTTCTCCCACCTTCGATTCTCCTCATTGGGCCCCCATCGGATGGTGCCATCCTCATCCAGCCAAAGCCTGTAGTAGCGACGAAGCTTTCTCCCTTTGAGATAGTCGTGGAGGTGAAGGATGGTGTCCTGATGGCTAAGCACTCGGCCCTCTTTAGGGATACTGCCCTTTTGCTGCCCATGGGTCCTTGCCACCCGGAAGCTCAGATAGGAAGTGGCTTCCCGAAGGGAGGCCATGCGATTCCTCCTCCTCTCCTTGGCAATGGCCTCACTGTGGGCCACGACAAATCGCCTTCCATCCAAATGCACATCCAGAAAGCACTCCCTGTCCTCAAGAGGCACCTTCGCTTCCTTCCAGAGCCTAAGCTGCCCCTTAAGCCTCTCCTCCACAGCCTCAACCACCCTTCTGGTCACCGAGCTTCTCCTAAGCGGAAGGGCCACTATGTAGTCCAGCCCAGCCCCAGAGAGCACCTCCAAGTTATCCTCACTGAGAAGCCCCCTGTCGCCCACAACCACACACCTATTTATGGGAAACCTAGCCTTGAGATCCTTGACCACAGCCTTGAGCGTAGCCCTGTCCGGGGTCTGCCCCGGAAACACCCAGTGGCAAACGGGCATCCCCTCCCGGGTCATCACAAGCCCAAGGACCAACTGCGGACAGCCCCTTCGGTCCCGATCATAGCCGTAGTTCCTCAAGCTCGAACCCCTAGCTCCCCTCCTATCCCGGTCCTCTTGATCGATCTCGAAGTAGCACGATGTGAGATCGTAGAAGACCAAATCCAACGAGGTGTCAAAAAGACCCATGAGAGCCGAGACGAGCTTGGGCTCCAGGACCTCCTTGTGCTCGATCAAAAAGTCCATGGAACCCAAAAGATGGTTGTAGTCCACATCCCCTCTCTTGATACCAGGGAAGTGAACCCCATCCATCCACTCCAGGATATGGAGCTTGGCCATGGGGTCCAAGAGCCGATTGGCCACAAGCACCTTGAGATTGGCCACTACATCGAAGTCATAGTGCCGGCCCCTGAGATATCCTTCCAGCACCTGGCTCCATCCAAGCTCATCCCAGATGCGAAAGATGGCATAGGTGCCCCCAAAGTCCCGGCTTGTCTCAAAAGAAAACTCCTCCCCCCCTGGCTGTCTCCTCCAGCTGGAAGAACCTGCTTAGGCCCCCGATGATCTTTCGGATCTCTTCTTTGGTGTATCGATGGACCGCTCCGAAGTTGATAATGATCCTCTGGCGGACCTTGCCATCAGCGGTACGATAGGACTCCACCAAGTGGAGCGATTGGTAAGTGCCGCTTTTTTTCTTTCTGGTGGCCACCCTGAAATACATGGCAATCAATGTCAAGCAAAATATGCATGGTAACCCACTTTTTCACAATATATCGGCGACACTACCAAGCTTCGAATTTCGGCAGGCTAACTATTTGAAAACACAAAACCGCAACCCCAAATTTTGCCCGAAACTGATAATCTCCGGTGGTCCATACGGTCGGTTCTTAAACCCCGTTGTCCCACCAAAAAGACAAAATCCACTTGAGACCTAACCGAGGGCGCGGAAGTCTGGTTACCGCTCACGCTCAGCGCTTAGGGCAAAAAGATGGCCTGTGTTAGCGCGAAGAAATTGTGGCAACAGGGGTCTCTCGGGACGACGTCTGGTCCGAAGCCTGAAAGTCCTCAGGCCCACGATTTAGACCTCCTGCAAAGCAGCCCTCGATGTCAGCTCACGGCCTTGAGCTTTACAGGTAAAGGTGAACGGGGACGCCTCCCGAGAAGGCCTCTGGAGTGCACAATATCCTTGGGTTGTTTCCCACAAGCTTCTTGGCTCTATCCATCGCCTCCTTAAAAGTACTTACCGGAATGAATCCCATTCCTCTTGCATAGCTAGGGGCCTTTGCACCGACAATAAAAACGGCCGACGTACGCTGCGGAAGCACGGCGGCTCCACTGATCATAGACATCGCATGGAACGGATGATAGGCAAAGCAGTTAGAATATTTGAATCTGTACTCCGGGTGGGTAGTTATCTCCAAGGCTTCAACCGAGGCCAAGAAATCTACGGCAGAGCAGTATTTTTGCAATGCCTCATAAGTAGGCTTGTACGAGGGGAACCAGTTGTCATTGAACCACCCGTCACACATTGAGGCCGCTATCACAACTCCGCCCTCCCTAAAAGCGTTCCAGACCCGGCACACTTGCCCAGCTATGGCTAAGGCCATCAAAATAGGATTCGTCCCCATTCCGGGACCGTAGTGGAAGTTCCTAGGGAGACCCATCACAATGATGTCGGCCGGCTCTTTCATTCCTAAGCTGATGTGGGTCCGCCTGTCCGCAAGAGGCCAGGTTGCCTTCTCGACCTCTTCTAAAGTGCCAGCTGCTACGCCCAACACTTGTGATTTTTGTCCCAAGACCGCGTCAACCGCGAAAAATTTCTTGCCCATTGCTTTTTCCATGGCACGACCTATACAGGAAAACTGCCTCCTCTGGTAGGAGGATGTGCTCGCCCCCAGCCAATCATCCCGGTGCATGGTGGCGGGGCAGTGATGACTCGCAATTGAACGCCATCCCGAAAGCCCTGTGACAACCATTTTATATCCACCGCTGTATCCGCCGTAGGGATTACCGGCGCAATGGCCAATAACTATAGGGAGGTCGGCTTCTGCAATTAGGCGGTTACATTGGACCGGGTTGCCCATCTCATCAAGTCCGAATTCGCATAGATCCGGAGCCTCGGCGTCATGGTTTACTATGCGGTCTGGCCAAAAGCTGCTTACTATTTCCTTACCTAAGTACGCATACCATTCTTCCACTGTGTTTTTCCGGTGAAGCCCGACTGCACAAAGAAGAGTTATATTTTCGAGCTTAGTGCCTCCTTTTAGGAGCTCCTTTACCACTAATGGAATTGCAGTCCGCCTATGACTTCTCTCCTGAAACCCTCCTTTAACCCTATCCGGAAACGCTATGACAACCTTTTTGGACGGCCCTCCGAGCTCCCGCAAAGGTGGGAAGCCGAGAGGTTTCTCAAGTGCCGCAAGAGTCGCCTCGGCAGGGTCTACTGAGGGTGGATCCGTATAAGTCTCTCCATACCGAACTACAATCGATGTATCAGGCAACTCGACTCGCATATGGGAGTCGCCGTAGTCAAGAAGAACCTCCTTCATCCTGACCTCCCTCACGGGCTTGGTTAAGATCTACAATCTTCTTTCCATTCTTTTTCAACTTTTAGGAAGACCTATTCTCACACAGCCACTTAACTATTCAGCTCCCCCGCCCCTCTCCCTGGCATTCCTCCTTAAAGACACCAAGTCCAAATGTTCCTTGACGGCGCGTTCAATCGTGTAGTCCGGTCTCCAACCGATTTCCGCGCGAGCCGGCCCGTCATCATAAGCTGCCGGATACGGGGAGAGATACAAACTTTCAGAACGCCAGGAGATTTTGGCTTCGGGCCGGTACCTTCTCGCTATCTCTACTACCTCCCGGATCGAATGTACTCCGCCTGCTATGTTGTATATCCTCTGGGGTGCTGTTTGCACCTCCCATACACCTAAGAGGGCCTTCACAGCATCCTTGACGTAAAGCCAGTCACCTCTCTCTTCAGCATTGAGGATCTCAACTGGTTTCCCCTCGGCAATGGCATCCAAGAGGAGGGAAGACCAGGTGGCTGTTATTCCGGTTTTGCGTCCGGGGCCAAAAACCCAAGCGAAGCGAACTGCACGGGTATCCAAGCCGTACTTTCGCGCGTACGACAAAAGGAGATGCTCGCTAGCAAGTTTTGTCTGGCCGTAAATGGTAGTCGGATTTTTTGGAGCGTCATCTTTCACCGGCTCTTCAACATCTTGTCCGAAAACGGATATCGAGCTAGTCATCACAAAACGTTGGACTCCCAAAGAGACAGAGGCATCAAGGAGGGTGAGAGTGGAAAGGAAGTTCACCTTGAACGCTCTGAGTGGGTCCGCTTCGCAGACCTCGGCCAACAAACCACCAAGATGAAAGACGTCGGTAAAACGGTACCTGATCATTACTCGGTAGATATCCGCCTCTGAGGCTAAATCTCCCTGGACGTAGTGCACTCGATCCTTTGGCTCATTTGAAACCGATTTTGGGACGCTCACGTCGAAGGCAATCACTGTCGCCCCCTTTGCCACCAAGGCTGGAATCAGATATGACGCTAAAAATCCGCATCCTCCGGTCACCAGCACTACTGTCGTATTGTTCCCAGACTTCATCTCGTCCTTCTCACCTTCTATGTCACTCACTGACACCCCTGTCCTCTGCACCGTCTTTGTTTTGATCAAACGGGGATTTCCCTGTGCCTTTGGAATTCTTCCCTGACGTATTTCTCGATCTCTGTTTTTATCTCTATGAATTGAGGGCTGCTCCTGACGGTTGGATCTCTTGGGTAAGGAAGAGATATGGGAATCTCCGTTCGAATTCGCCCTGGCCTGGTGGCCATGACCACCACCCTAGAAGAAAGAAAAGCTGCTTCCTCTACACTGTGCGTAATAAAGATGACCGTTTTCCTCTCCCGGTCCAAGATGTCAAGTAAAGCTTCCTGCATAAACTGACGAGTCTGTGCGTCTAATGCTCCGAATGGCTCATCCATCAGCAGGACCTTGGGGTTCACAGCATATGCTCTCGCGATAGCTACCCTCTGTTTCATTCCCCCCGAAAGCTCCTTCGGATAAGCATTCTGGAAATCACGAAGGCCCACCAACTCGATCAAACGATCTACTATCTCCTTGCGTTCGGCAGGGGGTCTGTAATTAGTGGAAAGCGTCAGCCCGAACTCAACATTCTCTCTCACTGTAAGCCATGGGAATACAGCATATTGCTGAAATACCACGCCTCGGTCCGGTCCAGGCCCTGCTATCTTGCGGCCGTCTATCAAAACCTGCCCCGCCGTGGGCTCCAGGAACCCGGCTATTATGTTCATCAATGTCGTCTTGCCACAGCCTGATGGGCCTATAATTGAAACGAAGTCGCCGGGAGCGACTATCATATCGACATTTCTGAGGGCTTCGACCTTACCCTTGACCCCTTGATAAACCATGCTCACCTTGTCCACTATTATCCCTTTATCCATTCACTTCTCCGAAGCTTGTGTCGTACTCTCACTCGCGGTCCTTACGCTACTAACTCAGCTTTTCCTGCCAAGCAGTCACCTTTTGTTCGACCCGACGCACAAAAGCATCCATTGCTAACGAAATGGCTCCTATGAGAATGATTCCCAACACAAGGGGTGGCATTTGGAAAAAGTTTTGAGCATCCACCATCATTGCACCAATCCCCTTTTGGGCCGCTATTAACTCTGCGGCCACAAGTGTAGCCCAGCACACCCCGAGGGACACACGGCAGGCCGTTATGATGTGAGGAACGAGTTGGGGCAGGATCACCTTTTTGAAGATCTCAAAGTTGTTCGCGCCTAGGGCCTTAGCAGCACGAATATAAAGGGGATCTAATCCCACTAAAGCCTGATAAATAACCACCAAAGCGGGAAAGAAAGATGCATAAGTCAACACAACCACCTTTGACATCTCGCCAATCCCAAAAAAAATGATCATTAAAGGGATAAGGGCGATTGGCGGAAGCGCTCTGAGGAAATTTATCACCGGATCGAGGAGCATTCTTGCTGCTCGAAACCAGCCTATAATAAACCCAAAAACTATTGCCATGGCGATGCCCTGGGAGAAACCAAGCAAAACCCTCTTGAAACTGGCCGACATGTGAGCCTGGAGGCTTCCTTCGCTCCACATCCTTGCCCCAGACTCCAAGACCTGTAAGATAGACGGCAGAAGTTTAGGGTTAACCAAATTGACCGCTCTCACTGACTCCCATACCGCGAACATTAGCCCAAAAGACGCGCAAAAGTAAGCAACTTTTCGATGGGTTTTGTTTTTTCTTTTTTCCTGTCCACGCAATCGAGAACCTTCAGAGCTTCCCACGTGTTGTTTTTCCATTAAAGATTCGCTCGCCACTTTCCTGGTTCCTCCCAATGGACGCCTAGGAATCTAGAGAATGTCAAACCCAAAAAGCGCGCGTATCTTGGAAACCAGGTCTGCTGCCTACTTCATAACTGTGAGATAGATTGTCGGATCGAAAAAATGTTTGGGATCAACCCAGTCTCCTATAGATCCTATTTCGACAAACACTTTTTGGACTTGCCCAATCCATTTTGCTACAGTCCCGTCTTCATAAAGCTTCACCCACTCCTTCGAGGTGTAACATTTCTGAGCATTCCACATGGCTAATATGTCAGAGAATGGGATGTTTGAGTAAGCTGTAGTGTGTATCAGTTTAAGAGCCTCGTCAGTGTTGTTGAGGAGATAGTCATTAGCCTTCACCCACGCAGCGACTATCTTCTTGAGAACGTCTTTTTTTGTCTCATAGTACTTGTTTGATGCCACCCATCCGCCTATAATGGCGGCATCAGGGTAAAATTGCTTGGCCGAGCTCAAAAGCAACGCACCGGGAACTTTTTCTCTGATCTGGACGTGAAAAGGAGCCCAGCTGCACACGAAAGGCACCGCTCCCGATATGAAGGCCGAGACGGCACCTGCCATATCCATGCTCACTATCTCGATATCCTTTGTGGAGTCCAGGCCGTTGGCTTTCAATGCTATGTGGAGAAAAACGTGAGCGGTTGTACCTTTAACGGTGGCTACCTTCTGTCCTTTGACATCTTTAACTTCTTTGGCCTTGGTCTCAGGTCTGGCAAAGAGCATTGCAGTGTCGTACTCTATATTATTTATGAGAAAAATCTTGCCTACCCCCCTCGACGGGAAATTGGATATGACGGCTCCCATTATGGCTATGTCTACACTTCCGCCACTCAAAGCCTGCATCAATGGCACCCCTGAAGTGAATACTATCGGGTTTATCTCAAGACCTTGTTCTTTGAAGTAACCCTTCTCCATTGCTATCCAAAAATGCCCGTCTACAGCCAGAGTATGAAGGTACCCCAAGTTGATCTTCTCCTGAGCCCCAGTCTCATTCCATCCCCAAAGGCAAAAAACCATTGCAAGAATCAATGTCCCAAGCTTCCTCTTCAGTTGCATCATGTCTTCCTCCCTCCTTTTGTTTTTAAGATTGGTTTGGTGGACAAACGCCCTTGTTCGTCCCTCAGGACGACCTAGAGCCCTGCCTCGGCTCGTTCCATGCAGCTAAACTGTCCCTACATTCATCGCTCAGTAGATCGCCCTCCCTGTGTCTTTATCAAACACATGGGACAAGGCCATGGCAGCCGTAAATTCCGCCACTTCACCAGCCCTAAGATCGACACCGGAGTCAACCCGGGCGGTAATAGTTACCTGGCCCATTCGAATGTGGACCAGTTTTTCTGACCCCAGAGGCTCTACGACCCATATTTCGCCCTTGAAAGTGGTGCCTGGCTCGGAAGACCTGATTGACTCCGAATGGTAGATGTGCTCCGGCCTTAGTCCCAGGATTACCTCTTTATCCAAATATGGGCTTAAAACGGATTCGTTACTCCTAGGAATCTTGAGTTTAAAATGAGGTGAGTTCGCCCAGAGGATGCCTTCGTTGTGAACTATTTTGCAGTCCAAGAGGTTCATAGAGGGAGATCCAATAAAGCCAGCCACAAATAGGTTTACCGGTCTCTCGTAAATGTCTTGGGGGCTGTCAACCTGCTGAATTGTTCCCTGATTTAAAACGACGATCCTACTACCCATGGTCATGGCCTCTAGTTGGTCATGTGTCACATAGATAGTAGTCTTCCCAAGCCTTCGCTGGAGGTCCAATAACTCCGCCCTCATGGCAGTCCTCAACTTGGCGTCCAAGTTGGAAAGGGGTTCATCGAATAGGAACACTTTCGGCTCCCTCACTATAGCTCTTCCCAAGGCTACCCTTTGCCTCTGACCGCCTGACAGTTCTCTGGGTTTGCGGTTTAGCAAATCTGCTATCCCGAGAATCTCCGCGGCCTTATAGACCCTTCTTTTAATTTCCTCCTTTGGAAATCGCCTCATCTCGAGGCAGAAGGCCATGTTCTTGAAAACGTCCATGTGTGGATACAACGCGTAATTTTGAAAGACCATGGCGATGTCTCGCTCTCCGGGAGGCACCATGGTCACAGGTTTTTCGGCTATATAAATCTCCCCAGACGTTACCTCCTCAAGCTCGGCCACAAGACGAAGAATTGTTGTTTTGCCACAGCCTGATGGGCCCACTAGCACAAGAAACTCACCGTCGTCTATATCGAGACTAAAATCCCTTACGGCCACCACCTTTCCAAAAGACTTCGTCACTTGTTCAAACCGTACACTGGCCATGTTGAATCCAATGTGTTAGTTCTCTCAGTCATTGGTCGGGACGTCACATGAGGCCCTGATAATTAAATCGGTGTCCAAACAATAGTGCCGAAACTCTCGCGGGTCTCCATTTATGAGGTCTAGAAGGACCCTTACAGCCAACTGTCCCATCTCATACGCTGGCACCCTCACAGTCGTGAGGGGCGGCATGCAATATGCAGCGAAGTCAATATCGTCAAAGCCGGCTACCGATACGTCTTCTGGCACTCTTAACCCTTTATCCCTAGCTGCAGCCAAGGCACCCATCGCCAGCACGTCGCTGGCAGCAAACACAGCCGTAGGCCTTTCCGGCCTTGAGAGGAGTCTCACCATGGCCTCCCTACCCTCAATAAGGGTGTAATTGCACTCAACCACTAACGACTCATCGAATGGGAGGCCATGAGATTCTAGAGCTGCACGGTATCCCTCAAGCCTCATCCTTACCCTCCCGATTCGACGGTAAGGGCCAATTATCAGTCCAATACGCCTGTGCTGGAGCCGAATCAAGTACTCCGTCATAGTGAAAGCTGCCTTGAAATTGTCGAACCCCACATAGCTGACTGATCCACTTTGGACAATCTCCCACGTTACTACGCAGGGGATACCGCTCCAACCAACTTCCCTGACTAAATGCTCAACACCTGTGGTCAGGCCAGTCAAAATCAAACCTGCCACCCGGCGCTGCTGGAAAAGCTTCAAAAGGGCCGCTTCTAGCTCGGGATCGTAGTTGCTATTCCCGATAAGGACAGAAAAACCGTTTTCCCTAGCGCACTCTTGGATTCCATGCGTCGAGCTTGCGAAAATTGAGCTTCTTACGGTGGGAATGATCAGCCCGATGACGGAGGAACGCTTACGAGAAAGGTCGCCGGCTACCGCGTCGTAGATATAGTGATTGGATTCCATGATCTTTTTTATACGTTCCCTTTTTTCCGGGCGAACCAAGTGAGGTGAGTTTATGGTTCTAGAGACCGTCGCTTTCGACACTCCGGCCAGCCTAGCAATGTCCTCCATTGTCAATCTCTTCCCCATTCGACCCGCCGTCCTCATAGGCTAAGGATCTCCTTGAGGACGTTTCCCTCCGCATCTTTCGGTGCTGGGATCCCGAGTAAATAAGCAAGGGTAGGAGCCACATCTATTACATTTACGGGATGCCTGCGCCGGAGAATTGGGATCCCTCTCCCGGTCAGAAGAAGGGCTGCATGCATCCAGCTCAAACCACGCCCTGTCAGTTAGAGTGGGGTCATCGAGGTAATCGTCCAATGCGTCGACCCACTTATTTGCTTCGTAAAGAGGGAGGTACATAGGGTCTGCGGTATGACTCGCGTAAATGGCAGTCTGGGCACCCAAGTCTAACACCGCCTTTTCCCTCATTTCGCGGGGAGGAATAACCTCGAAATCAATTTTAATTCCTGTCAGCTCCGTGAACTGGGGCGTTATCGCTCTGAACTTGTTGAAGTAATGAGCCGGGGTCACGAGAATCTTCAGCTACTCGCCCTCGGCCTGGCGCCAATTCACTTTGGCCTTCAAGTATTCCGAGTGTTTTTCCTCGGCGATGGTCCTTTTGACGAAAGATGGTGCTGCGGTTGCGGCAGCTAAGAGCCCCCCGATCTTGGCCGTCGTTTCTATAAATCTCCTTCTGGTGACTCCCGACATGGCGCACGTCCTTGCGGCTCATGGCCGACTTTTGAAATCGATTTCTATATATCATGCGTTTTTCTCCCTGTCAAGACAAAATCTGCCCAAGAGTTGCAAGACATCTTTTTTGGGAGGTTCTGAAATCGGTAACATCTGTCACTAGCTGGGAGCGTTCCGAGCTTAGGCGGAGGAGGCTACCGGCTCCTAGAAGCTGACAAGGCTCAGCCAATTAGAGCTCTTACTGACCTTGTCCCACCGGGGCCCATAATATCTCCGCTAACCGGTTGCTCAGCCAACCGTCGGTGGTACACTCAGACCCAGAGGTGGGGGATGCAGGAGCAAAAAATAGATACGCAGTGGTGTCGGACGCCAGAGTGTTCGCATCAAAGAGGACCGCAACGAGATAAAGCGAATCCATTCGCAGCAAGCCGCACCTGGACCCTCTCACCCAGGACAACCCGAGATTTTCGGGTTCACTTTGGCCCCGATCATTGCGCAAGCCTGGGTCTTCTCTTCGTGTTCGTTGTTGCAAGATCTCGAGTCGGTGGTCTCGTAGAAATACCCGGGATCGGCACCACATAAAATTTTTGGGCATACTTCCGTTCGGGGCATGGGTGCCTATTTTTTGGAAGAATTCCCATTGTCCTCGAATGGTGAGAGCAGGAATTTGTGAGCCTGTGAGTTGTTGCCTTGAACTGATCTTTGGCAGGGGCGATGGCCCCTTACAAAATCTTGACATCCAGTCTGCTGCAAGGCGACTATAGACTTGGAAGCTCCACCAAGGAAAGGAGGACCATTTCTTGGAACCGATAGGGCTAATTGGCGCGGGAGTTATGGGCATTGCGGCGACCAAAAGGCTGCTCGACTGTGGCAAGCGTGTCTTGGTTTACGACAGGTCGCACACGGCATGCGAAAAGGCGAGACGAGTCGGTGCAGATGTGGCCGGCTATGCCGGAGACGTGGCAGCGGACTGCTCGGTCATCCTCATGTTCTTGCCAGGCCCAGACGAGGTCTCGGAGTGCGTGGCTGGGCCCGAAGGAATACTGCCCCTTTGCAGTCCGGGGACAGTAATCGTGGATATGAGTACAGTGGATCCACGAACTACCATTGCAATGGCGAAGTTGGCGAAAAGCAGGGGGGTGGGGTACTTGGACGCTCCGGTGCTTGGGCGGCCGGTGAGTGTCGGACGATGGGCGCTGCCTGTTGGAGGCGCCCGAGAGGACCTTAACCGTTGTATGGAGGTACTATCTCACTTGGCCACAGCGATTATTCACGTGGGAGAATCGGGAACCGGGAATAAGATCAAACTACTGAACCAAATGATGTTCGGGGCGATAAATGCTATGACCGCGGAGATGATAGCAGTTTCCGATAAATTGGGCATACCCCCTAGCTTTCTCTTCGATGTAATAACCTCCAGCCAAGCCGGAACCGTCAGTAACCTGTTTCGAGAGCTAGGGAGTAAGATACGCGCAGGGGATTACGACGAGCCTATTTTTTCGGTCAACCTTCTGTGCAAAGATGTCCGCCTGGCGCTAGAGATGGCTGAGGAGGCTGGCGCCCCTCCCCTTCTAACGAGAGTGGTGCAATTTGTTAACGAGGTGGCCCGGAGTCAAGGTTTTGGGGACAAAGATACATCAATAATGTGGAAGATATTCCCAACCTTATGGGGACAGCAACCAGATCGGCGGTCAGAAGGTGCTACTTCGGAGCCTCCTAACGCATGTGGTCTTAAACAATACAACAGAAGTACAAACTCAGGACAGATTGGCCGATAGAGGGCCTAGTAAAACTGGGCTGATTGAGAGCGCTCAAAGGTATGGCAAGATTACTGTGAGCCTCGTGACAGACGTAATGGAGCTTTCAACATTTGGACCTGGGAATAGTGAATGTCGAAAGTCTGACGGCCTTCTTCAGCCTGTCAAGGCACGTTCTATGCCCCGATCCCGACTGGGTTAGTCTAAAAGTTCTGTAGAAGGGCGACGGTTGAAGCTTAGGCGAGTCAACGAAGCGAGTATTGGAATCTCTGTCCGACGAGGAGATTGTTTTGGTGAGGGCTTGTTGATGGGGTTGAGACCTCAGGGAGGAGCCCAGGAATTGGGATCACTGATTCGTTCCCGTGAGTTCATATGGGTTCTCCTCACGCCTTAGGAGGGGATTCGATCTCTCCCTCTGCCCCTGAGGGAGAAAGCCGCGTCACAGCCACTGTGTACCTGGCCAAATGAGTGGCAGCGGTCCTGAAGGCCTCCTGTGCTTTCTCCAAACCTTTTCCTACCTCCTCGAACCTTTGCTGAAAATGCTCCAAATGCTTCCTGGCCTTATGGAGCTCCTCCATGGTCCGTTCTACGCCTCTTGCCATTTGGTAGTATTCGTGGGCAATTGCTATGCCGCGGAGGGTTATTGCCAGGGTATTGGGCGATACTGGATGGACCCTCTTCTTCCCCAGCTCCTCCCAAAGCCTCCCATCCCTTATGGCCTCGAAATATAGGGTCTCCGAAGGAAGGAACATGAGGGCCATGTTCATGGTGCCCGCCTCGGGCACTATGTACTTGGATATCCTTTGGGCCTCGCTTCTCAGGACCTGGGCCAACACCTTCCTCGCCTCAGCGAGGCGATCTGGGGATGTGGCCTCCTCGAAGAGAGGAAGGACCTGTTCCCTCGGGAACTTGGAATCTATGGGGAGAGAGGCTTTGGGAAATCTCACCAAGGCATCCACTCTTCCGACCCCAGGTATCTGGGCCTGCAGCTCGAACATGTGGGAAGGGAGGAAATCCGAAAGGAGCCTCTCAAGGGTCGCCTCTCCGAAGCCTCCCCTCAGATGGGGCAGCCTGAGCAAGGCGTTCAGTTCCCTTATGGAAGCTCCCACCTGCCCCACTCCCTGGAGCTGCAGCTCGGCTGCCTTCAAGTGCTCCTGGACCTTCTCCATATGTTGAAAACCCTCCCTCAGATTCTGGTCCAGCTTGGACTGGACCTGTTGTCCTATGAGCTCTAGCCTCTCGTCCAACTTTCCCCTTATGGCCTCCAACTGATTCCTGGTCACTTCCTGGAGATTGGCAAATCGGAGTTCGAGAGCCTGTGTGGAGCGGGAAAGGCCCTCCTGGAGCTCCCTTCGACCTTGTAGGAGCATGGAATCTATCCTCTCCTGCATGGTCTGGAAGTCCCCTGCGAGCTTCTCCAAGAGCCCTAGGCGAATCTCAGCTGAAGCTTTGGCTATCCTCTCCGAGGTATCAGCCCCCTGCTTCTGGAAGGCATCTAGGACCTCCATTCTATATTGCCGAAAAAGGCCATCCAGTGATTCTCCTATGCCCTTCTCGAGCCTGTAGATCCTGTAGAGTGCTACTCCCACTCCCAAGGCCAAGACAAAAAGCCCCAATCCCACCAAGTTATCCATGTCTCGTACTCCTTTCTCCTGGGTGAATTCTGCCGAGGAGGTCCCATCCCTCGAAGGCCCTGAACTCCCACTGGGTGCTCCCTCTTCGAGCCTTCGCAATCGCCATCCCTCTCTCGCCCTTCCTTGCTGCCCCCTATGGATGGGATCCTCGCTTTGCCACGGAAGTATTCTAGGCATCCTTGGACGAAAAACCGTGTTACACTTTTTCAGGGGAAGTTGCAACAGAGACCTCCAAGGGAAGTTTAGTTGGGGGGCAGGCGGGAAGGTTGCTTTTGCCATCTAGCCCCCTTCGGGAAGCAAGGACATGGGACTTTGGCTCTACAATACCTTGAGTCGTGCCAAAGAGCCGGTTTCGCCTCGTGACCCCAATAGGGTAACCCTTTATAGCTGCGGACCCACAGTTTACAGGGACGCACACTTGGGCAACCTCAGGACATTCCTCATGGCGGACTGGATAAAAAGGGTCCTCAGGTTTCTGGGTTACGAGGTATTCCACGTCAAGAACATAACTGATGTTGGCCACATGAGGCAGGAGATGCTCGAAAGGGGGGAGGACAAGGTAATCGCGGCTGCCAGGAAGGCCGGCCTCACATCCAAAGAGATAGCTGAACACTATACCAGGGTCTTTCTAGAGGACGAAGCGAGATTGAACATCCTTCCCGCAGATGTCTTTCCCAGGGCAACTGAGCACATACCCCATTGCATTGAACTCATCAAGGTCCTCATCCAAAAGGGCCACGCTTACGTGAGAGGCGGAAACGTATATTTCGATGTCGAGAGCTTTCCCAACTACGGAGCCCTTTCGGGAAATATCCTCCCCAACCTCCTCGAAGCTGTGAGGGTGGAGGCCGATCCCCTCAAGAGAAATCCCCAGGACTTCACCCTCTGGAAGGCTGCTGAGCCAGGAAGGGAGATGAAGTGGGACTCTCCGTGGGGAGAGGGATTTCCGGGCTGGCACATTGAGTGCTCGGCAATGTCTCTCCACTATATCGGGGAGCATGTGGACATCCACACAGGGGGTGTGGACAATATCTTTCCTCATCACGAGGACGAGATGGCCCAATCAGAGGCTGCAGTGGGCCACAGAGTGGTGGGCCATTGGGTTCACGGCCAGCACTTGCTTGCTGATGGGGCCAAGATGGCCAAATCAGCGGCCAATGATTACACCATAAGGGATTTGGAGGAAAGGGGATACGATCCCTTGGCATTCAGGTACCTGTGCCTCACTGTGCATTACAGAAGTCGGCTGAATTTCACCTTCAGGGCCCTCGGGGGAGCTCAGAGGGGGCTGTCCCATCTGAGAAGACATGTGGAGGACGGAGCTTGGAGGGATGTGGAGCTACCAAGGGAAGGTCCGGGAGCTCGATGGATAGAGGAGTTCACCAGATGGATCTGCGACGATCTGGCTCTGCCCAGGGCCCTCGCTGCCCTCTGGTCCATGCTTCACGATGAGTCGATTCCACATCCTGTCAGGTCTCGGATCTTAATCCACTGCGATCAGGTGCTGGGATTGGATCTCGAGTCCTGGCCTGAGAAATCGAGGGACCTTCCCCCTGAGGTCCAAGAAAAGGTCCGCATACGCGATGAGGAGAGGAGGAGAAAAAATTTCATCGCTGCTGATTCCCTCAGGGTGGAGTTGGAAAGACAGGGGGTGGAACTGAGGGATCATGCCCATGGGACACTGGCCCTGAGAAGATCCAGGGCCGAGTGGAGAGGAGCTCCCAGAGAAATTTCCTCTTCCGGAGATGTTCCCAACCTCTTGGCAGAGAAGGAAAGGTACGACTTCACTGTCTCCCTCGTGGCTTGGGAAAATGGATATGACGTCTTGAGATGTTATGAGGCCTTGAAGGCCCACAGGAGAGGCAGGAGGCTCCAGACCATCATCGTGGAAGGTGGCTCTAGGGATGCTACGAGAAGATTGCTCCAGGAGGCCACATCCCACGATCCCGACTGCCTCCTCGTGCTTGCGGACCACAGATTGGGAGAGGCGGCTTCAAGGAACGTAGCACTGAGGCAAGCCCTGGGAAGGATTGTCCTATTAGTGGATCCTTGCATTGAGCCCATAGGGGACATCTTCTCTCCCCTAGAGAAGGTCCTTGGGGATCGAGAAGTGGGAGTCACAGGAGCTATTGGGCTCGTCACCAAGGATTGCCAGAATTTTGAGGAGGGCGAGGGGCCAGAGGTTCACGCCATAACGATCTACTTAATGGCCATAC
>Ga0197142_1000154_pt1 | contig 61083 bp, 55 predicted proteins | sample GBS60_MetaG_FD_148614 | JGI IMG/M metagenome (GOLD analysis project Ga0197142, IMG submission 148614) | Sediment microbial communities from Great Boiling Springs, Gerlach, Nevada, United States - GBS 60_MetaG | ecosystem: Environmental > Aquatic > Thermal springs > Hot (42-90C) > Sediment... | reverse complement strand
CACAGCTTTATCAACAGGGGAAAATTGGGGGCTTTCTCCACCTCTACATTGGGCAGGAAGCCGTTAGCACCGGGATTGTATCTGCACGTCAGCCGCATGATCGGGTCATCACCGCCTACCGCGATCATGGCGTGGCGATAAACGTTGGCATCCCTGCTAAACTAGTCTTAGCCGAGCTGCTTGGCAAAGCCACCGGCGTCTCCAAAGGCAAAGGCGGTTCCATGCATTTAGCTGATGTACAGCGCAATTTCTGGGGCGGTCATGCGATTGTGGGAGCGCACTTACCCATCGCAGCCGGCCTGGCGCTTGGCGACCAGTACCAGGGCAACGATGCTGTTACGATCTGTATGTTTGGCGATGGCGCCACCAACATCGGCTTTTTCCATGAAGCGCTGAACCTATCCAAAGTATGGAATCTACCGGTTCTCTGGGTGTGCGAGAACAATCAATATGGCATGGGAACCGCAGTTGAACGCGCCTCTGCCGTGAGCGAAATCCGCCAGAAAGCCCTCGGGTATAACATGCCCAACAGCCGCGTTGACGGCATGGATGTGATTGCCGTGCGCGAAGCGACCCTTGCCATATTAGAACAGATCCGCGGCGGCGGAGGACCACACCTCATGGAAGTGGTAACCTATCGCTTCCGAGGTCATTCGATGGGCGATCCAGAACGCTATCGCCAAGTCGATGAGGTTAAACGCTGGCAGGAAAACGACCCGATTGGGATTTATCGCCGCTATTTAGAGAGCCAATCCATCGCCACCGCTCAAGAGCTGGACACCATCGATCAACGCGTGGAGCAAGAGGTTGCAGAGGCGGTGCGCTTCGCCGAAGAAAGCCCTGAACCACCCCCCGAAGCCTTGTTTGAAGATATCTACGCAGAGTGAGGTACCTATGGCACGCATAACTTATCGAGAAGCGATATCGAAAGCCTTATGGGAAGAGATGGAACGCGATCCGTCGGTTTTCATCTTGGGGGAAGAGGTGGGCGTTTGGGGGGGAACGTACGCAGTAACCAAAGGGTTCTACGACCACTTTGGACCAAAACGGGTCATGGACACTCCCATCGCCGAAGCGACCATCGTCGGCGCAGCCATAGGAGCTGCCTTGACCGGTTTACGCCCGGTGGCAGAGTTGATGACGATCAACTTCGCCTTTGCTGCCATGGATCACATTGTCAATCAAGCTGCCAAACTGCGCTATATGTTTGGAGGACAGTTTACACTTCCTCTGGTTATCCGCACGGTTAGCGGCGGCGGCCGTCAGTTGGGTGCCACCCACTCCCAAACTCCAGATGCCATTTTTGCTCATTTCCCTGGCTTGAAGGTCGTTGCTCCTGGCACTCCTGAGGATGCAAAAGGATTGCTCAAAGCCGCCATCCGCTCCAACGACCCCATCCTATTCATCGAACACGCTACCCTGTATCAAATGCGCGGCGAAGTACCGGACGAAGACTATACCATTCCGATTGGAAAATCAAAAATTCAACGCCCGGGTCGCGATGTAACCATCGTTACCTATAGCAAGATGCTGGAAATCTCCTTAAAGGCGGCGGAACAACTTTCAAAAGAAGGGATTGAAGCCGAAATCGTCGATTTGCGCAGCTTACGTCCATTGGACATGGAGCCGGTGTTGCAATCCTTTCGAAAGACCAATCGCGCCGTGATCGTTGAAGAAGGCTGGCGATCCTACGGAGTAGGGTCAGAAGTAGCTGCTCGAATTTACGAAGAAGCCTTTGATTACGTCGATGCTCCAATCCAGCGGATTGCCCAAAAAGAGACGCCCTTACCGTATAATCGCAATCTGGAGCAAATGGCGCTCCCACAGGTTGAAGATGTTGTGCGCGCAGTGAAGGAGGTACTGTAATGGCTGAAATCGTCACTATGCCCAAACTGGGCTTCGATATGGCAGAAGGCACATTGGTGCGTTGGGTCATCTCAGAGGGTGAACAGGTCAAAAAGGGAGCCGTTTTGGCGGAAATTGAAACCGACAAAGCCACTGTTGAGGTAGAAGCAAACACGAGTGGCACGCTGTTGCGTCACCTGGTTGAACAGGGGAGCGTCGTACCGGTTAACACACCCATCGCCATCATTGGTCAACCGGGCGAGGAAATCCCCCGTATTGACGGTCAAGAGGAGTCTGCCGGCCAACCCGCCACAGAACGCAAAGAAGAACCCTCCCCAACAGTTTCAATTACAAAGTCCTTACCTGAAATCCCTGAAGGCACCTTGCCCGCAGGCGTGCGCGCCACACCGCTTGCCCGCCGTCTGGCGCGGGAGAGCGGTATCGACATCCGCAACATACCCGGATCAGGTCCTTTAGGACGCATCCGCAAAGAGGACGTGGAAGCCTATTTAGAAGAACAGGCGCGCAAGCCTGTTGAAGCAACCCCGCTTGCCGCCCCGGCAATCTTGCCGGAATCCCTTCCTGCGCCGGCCTTTGCTCCCGGCGAAGAGAAGCGAATTCCCCTGACCAAACTGCGGGCTATCATCGGCAAACGCATGGCTCAATCGACGCAAACGGCGCCGCATTTCTTTGTCACTCACGAAGTCGATGTTGAAGGCTTACTCAAGCTACGTCAAGAAGTAAACCAACTTCTTCCTGAGGGTGAAAAGATCTCAGTGAATGATTTTATCGTGCGCGCTACAGCTTTAGCTTTGCGGGCTTTCCCGAATTTGAATGCTTCCATCGATGAAGAAAAGGGTGAAATCATCCAACACGGCGCCATTAATATTGGTGTGGCGGTCGCTCTGGAAAGTGGCTTGATCACCGTGGTCTGTAAGAACGCCGATCAGAAGAGCGTGCGCACCATTGCTCAGGAAGTGCGCGCCCTGGTTAGCCGCGCTCGAGAAGGCAAGGTTCGCCCTGAAGATATTGAGGGCTCTACCTTTTCAATCAGTAACCTGGGCATGTTCGATGTAGCTCAATTTAGCGCCATTATCAATCCGCCAGAAGCAGCCATCTTAGCCGTTGGATCGGCGCGTCAATTGCCGGTAGTCAAAGACAATGCTTTGCAAGTTGGTTGGCGGATGAATCTCACCCTCTCGGTCGACCACCGTATCTCAGATGGTGCAGAAGCAGCTCAATTCTTGCAACAATTAGCTCGCTATCTGGAAAACCCTTTGCAACTGTTGATTTAACCCGGAATCAATGGTATCTTTCAATCGATGGTTGACTTCAACTATGAGATTCGTTATGTTGAAACCATACTCCCCGAGCTGGAGAAATATCTTCGCTCGCAAGAGTTATATCGAATGGTCTTTGTTCCTCGAGAAGGAAAAGAGCCGCCCTATCCAACTTTAACCCTGGGCACCTATCTTCTTGCCCTAAAACGAGCGCAGGGTTTCATAAAAACAGCCAATCAGCAATCGCATTGGCAAAAACTTGCCCGAGAAACCGACCGCCTACGTTCTCAATGGAGACAAGCCTGGATAGACAAAGCCAGGCTTGATTCTTCATCGCGCTTGAAGCGCTGGGGGGATTTTCTGCGCGAATATTTGCAAAAACCGGCCGACCAGCTTGACCGCTATGCTTATGAAGTGCGAAACCGCGTTATCCTCGAACTGCTCAAAGAAGAACATCCCGAACATCTTGAGACCTGGAATACCCTTGAGCAACTCGATCAACGCTTAAGAGAACGATGGATTAAGGGAGACTTCATCTGGGAAACCGAATTGGAAACAACCTTTCCATCTGATCCTTTTTGGTTTTTGTGGGGGAAACCTTGTTAGCAATCCCGCACCGAATCGTGATTTTCGACTTCGATGGTGTTCTGACCGACACCATGCCCGAAATGTTGCGATTTTCCGATCAAGTCTGCGCTGAGTTAGGAGTTCCACGGCATACAACTCCTGCAGATATTCATGGATTGCCGCGCATGGGATTTGATCACCTTGCCCGTCAATTGGGTATCCCCGAGGAACTTGTGCCTCAATACGTTCACAAAATTCTGGCTTGTTTCGATGAACACCCGATCACCTATTCCCTCTTTGAAGGGATGAGAGAGGTCATTCTCGATTTGGCGAACGATTCGGTGCTTGCCATCGTCAGCGGCAATCTCCAGCGAGTGATTCGCCGCTTCTTAGATAAGTATCAGGTGGCTCATTGTTTCTGGCAAATCGCCGGCATCGATCAACCCGGCAATAAACGCGAAAAGATTCAAGCTATCCGCCAGGCTGTTTCCCTTTCCCTCCCGACCGTTATGATTGGAGATGCCGTCAGTGATATTCAGGCTGCCAGAGAGGCGGGTGCGCTCAGCATTGCGGTAAGCTGGGGACATCAAGATCGCAATAAGTTGCTGGAAGCGCAACCCGATTTCATTGCTGATCATCCTCAGGACATCATAAAGATCATCCGCACAAACTTAACGCTTCGCTCTGCGTGACATCGTGATAAAATCCCGCCATGACAAACAACCAGAGCCATCCCACCTTTTCCAGTGTACATGAACAGCGATCCAACCGCCTGATGCTTTCCCTCTGGATCACCCTGGCATTCGTGATCTTCGAGGTGATCAGCGGCACATTAGCCAATAGCCTCGCTCTCCTCACCGACGCAGCTCATAACCTCACAGATGTGCTAACCTTAGCGCTCAGTTGGGTGGCGATCCGCCTGGCGTTGAAGCCGGCCAATTCAAATCACACCTATGGTTTTCATCGCGCCGGGATTCTAATCGCTCTGCTAAACGCCAGCTCGCTGATCGTGGTCTCGGGATTCGTAGGGTTTGAGGCCTATCGTCGTTTTCGAGAGCCCGTTGAAGTTCAATCTACGCTCATGAGCATTACCAGCGGAATTGCCTTTGTGGTCAATCTGGTGACCGCTCTGCTCATCCGCCATGGCAGCCGCACCGATCTAAATTTGCGCAGCGCCTACCTGCACTTGATGGGCGATGTCTTCTCAACTTTGGGGGCTTTCATCGCCGGCATTGCGATTGTCTTTACCGGATTGAATTGGCTCGATCCGTTCGTGAGTCTCTTAATCGTCAGCTTGATCCTCTGGAACGCGTTGAAAATCATCCTTGAGACAATTCAGATTCTATTAGAGAGTGCACCGCGCGATATAAACGTCGCTCAGCTTGTCGAAGATCTCCGTCAGGTGCCAGGTGTGATCGATGTTCACGATGTCCATGTCTGGAGCATTACCACCGAGGTGCGCTCCCTGTCTGCCCATATTGTCACCGATGATATTTATCTAAGTGAAGGAGCGTTGATCCAGGATCGAATTGGACAACTCCTGCGCCAGAACTACGCCATCTCCCATGCAACGCTGCAACTGGAATGTAAATCTTGTCAGCCGGCATTGTTATACTGTGACCTCAACCTGAGCAATTCATCTCAAATCAGCAGGTGAAGCATGGAGTTCCACGTTTCACGACGCGCTCGTCAGAAATACGACTTCGATCAAGGCCTCTTCACCACCAATGGCAACGTGATCTTCAGCAACTTCCGCGCCGCGCGGGAATTTGCCCAAAAGATCAACGCCAAACGAGATCTCTCTCAGTATCCTCAGCAGGCGATCCGGGCTGGACAACTCAACGCCATGGGGCTGATCGACGAGATCCTTCATGTGGTGGTAGAAAAATATCGACAACAGCGCCGGGCCGAGGTGATGGAACAGGCGCTCTTGCACTTAGAGAAAAGGCTTGGCAAAGAGCCCCTCGAAGCGGCTTTAACCCAATTTGTCGCCGAGTTTCCGCCCAGCCAGGTTTACCGCCAGGAAATTTCAATTGAAGCCTACCTCTCAGGCAACACAACTTACCCGAGTGGAACCTGGAGCAACCGGGCGGTTACCTTGGAGGAGATGCTCTTGCTCTGGCTGGCAAATGCCAACCCGGCTTTTGAACCCTTCCGAGAATTGTTCGATGATCGCAACTTAAGTCAAAATAGCGCTTATCCTCAGATCATTCAGGGCTTGAGCGCCTTTTTTGACCAACAGCCTCCGTTCGGTCCTTTTAACCAAAATCTGGTTGTCATGCTGCGCAGTCCAGCGGTTGCAGTCCCCCATTCCCTGCCCGGCCAACTGGAATACATTCGCCAGCATTGGGGGTATCTCCTGGGAGACATCCTCAAACGATTGCTTTCCAGTTTGGACTTCGTCAAAGAAGAAGAGAAAGCCATTTTTCCCGGCAGCGGCGTTGCGCCAGTTTTACACTTTGAACATCTGGAATTGGAACTGGAACGTTTCAGCCCGGATCGGGATTGGATGCCGCGGGTGGTGATGATAGCGAAAAACACCTATGTGTGGCTCGATCAACTCTCTAAAAAGTATCAGCGACCGATAACTCGCCTTGATCAAATTCCCGACGAAGAACTAGATCAGCTTGCCCGCTGGGGGTTTACCGCTCTATGGCTGATCGGGTTGTGGGAGCGCAGCCCGGCTTCGCAGCGCATCAAGCAACTGCGCGGCAACCCGGAGGCAGTTGCTTCGGCTTACTCCTTATTTGACTACACCATTGCGGCCGATCTGGGTGGCGAAGAAGCCTTTTATAACCTGCGCCATCGCGCCTGGCAACGGGGGATTCGCCTGGCTTCCGACATGGTGCCCAATCACATGGGCATCGACTCACCCTGGGTGATCAATCATCCAGAATGGTTCATCTCACTCGAATACAGTCCTTTCCCATCTTACACTTTTAATGGGCCAAATCTCTCGTGGGATCAAAGGGTAGGGATATTTTTAGAAGACCATTACTATAACAATACCGACGCAGCCGTGGTCTTCAAACGCGTGGATTTCTGGACAGGCAAAGAACTGTATATCTATCACGGTAACGATGGGACTTCGATGCCGTGGAACGATACTGCTCAGCTTAACTATCTCCTACCGGAAGTGCGAGAAAAGGTTATCCAGACTATCTTACACGTTGCGCGCCTATTTCCCATTATCCGCTTCGACGCAGCCATGACCCTTGCCAAGCGGCATTATCAGCGCCTATGGTTTCCCGAACCAGGCAGCGGCGGAGATATTCCCTCCCGCGCCGAGCACGCCATGACTAAGGAGCAATTCAACGCCGCCTTTCCCAATGAGTTCTGGCGCGAGGTGGTGGATCGCGTGGCAGCGGAAATTCCGGATACCCTCTTGCTTGCCGAAGCCTTCTGGCTGATGGAAGGCTATTTTGTGCGCACGTTGGGGATGCATCGCGTCTACAATAGCGCTTTTATGAATATGCTGCGCGATGAGAAGAACCAGGAATACCGCCTGGTGATCAAGAACACCCTGGAATTCGACCCGCAAATTCTTAAGCGCTACGTCAACTTCATGAACAATCCCGACGAACGCACGGCAGTTGACCAATTTGGAAAAGGAGACAAGTATTTTGGCGTTTGTGTGCTTCTGGCTACCCTGCCAGGGTTACCGATGTTCGGACATGGACAAATCGAGGGCTTTACCGAAAAGTACGGAATGGAATATCGGCGCGCCTATTGGGATGAACAACCCGATCGCGACTTAATTGCCCGCCATGAGCAGGTGATTTTTCCGTTACTGCGCAAGCGCTATCTCTTTGCCGAAGCCGATCACTTTTTCCTCTATGATTTTGAAACCGCCCAGGGTTTTGTCAACGAAGATGTTTTTGCCTATTCCAATCGCGTTGGGACGGAAAAAGCCCTGGTGGTTTATCATAATCGCTATGCTGAAACAGATGGGTTTATCAAGACCTCTTGCGCTTATCTTCAAAAAGACGCCCAGGGTGAAAAAAAACTCATTCGCAGTCGCCTGGCCGATCAATTGGAAATCCTCGATGATGAACAGAGTTACACGATTTTGCGCGATGCCGTCAGCGGACTGGAGTTTCTCTGTAATAACCATGAGATCCATCAGCATGGACTGTATCTTCAATTGAGAGCCTATGAATTCCATGTTTTCCTGGAATTTCAAACCGTCAAAGAGACTCCCGATGGGCTCTATCGCCAAATCTATGCCGAACTGCGAGGCAAAGGAGTTCCAAGCATGGAGCAAGTCTTGAAGGAGAAACAGCTTCAACCCGTTCGACAAGCGCTAAGAGAGTTGCTCAACCCAGGCCAGTTTAACTGGCTGATTCAACATCGCCAATGCCCTGAAGGAGAGCTTTTACCCGAGAAGCAGTCCATTGTCATCGCCGAAATCGAACACAAAGCAAAAGTTTTAGCCCAAAAGATTGAAAATTGGCTCACAAAGCCGCTTGCCACCGACCGTCTGCAGATTGATCTGGCTTGTGCCTGTCAGTCTCTCTTGTCCCCCGCCCAGCTAACGGTGCAAAACCCAACGGTTGACAAACTCTGTCAAGGCGATAGTTATGCCTGGTCAACGCTACTCGGTTGGATGTTCCTTGCTCCGTTAGGGCGTTTGCTTGAAAACCAGCCCCAAAAAGCGCTTCAAATTAGCTGGCAATGGTTTCGGGAATGGCAATTGGAAAACCTGCTGGAGGAAGTCTTTCGCGGGATGCTGCTAACCGAAACTGAAATCCAGCGTGCCTTGCTGGCTGTTCAAATTCTGCTCAAATATCCGCTCCAGATGGATGAGGGAGGCGTTCTCGCAGAAGAAAACAACCTGACCCTGTGGTTTAGCGATGGCTCTTTCCGCCAGTTTATCGGTGTCAATCATTACCAGGGAACAGATTGGTTTGTCAAAGAGGCTTTTGAAGAATGGCTTGATTTGTTAAGCATTGCTGCGCTCATAACCTGGCGCTGTATGAAAGGAGAAGATAGCCATCCGTTGCTGGCTACTCTCGAACCTTTTCTCAACGAACTCAAACAGAAAGCTCTCCTCAGTCGGTATCAACTTCGAGAATTTCTGCAGTTATGCAAGCTGGTGTAACTGGCAGATCATCCTAGCAGGTTATTTTGCAAAAAGTTGACCTCTGTACCTCAAAAAGATCCTTAACAGAAGCGATCAAAAACCTGATCGCCGCGTAAACCGGTCGTCGGGCTGATCACTTTTTTCAGCCGCTGGCGGGCGAAGACGGAAAGATCCATCCCACTGGCAAACTCCGTCAGGCGAATCGCATGGACAGCATAGGCAATAGCATTGCGGGGTTCAATCCGATCAAAATCTTCAAAAAACCAGCCACAAGAGGCAAACATGCGTTGGCGCTCGAATTGCGCTTCCAGCAGTTGGAGCAGCGTTTGACGTTCGGCAGAGCTCAAGGATTTGGCGGTCATCTGCCGAAGATAAGTATCAAGAGATACCTTCCCCAAAACGACTTGAAGATACCCATGGCGTAATTCCCACACATCATCAACCAGCTTGGATGCAATATCGCAATAAATCTGATCAATCTCAGCCGCAATTTGATCCAGAGCAGAGCGCAGGGCTTTCTTCCAACTTGAATCCCCACTCGTACAAGCGCACCCGCTTGACCAGCGCGCAATCCCATGATAACAGCTCCAGGAGGTGCGTTGTCGGATGTGAACGGTTTTAGTAACCGGGTAATCCTGCAACCACTTTGCCGGATAGGTCACCTCAATATCATTCATGCGACAGGAGTCGGTGAGTAGCCTTTGCAGAAAATACTGCCGCAAAGGTTGATGGTGACCGTACAACTCACCATCGGAAGCCAAGATAATCAATTTTGCTTTTGCTCTCTTTGCGCCTTCATTTTCATACACCGGTAGCAAGCAATCCGTTGCAAAGTGGTCAGCATTGACCGTCATGGGAGGATGAAAGCTGATTCCGCCGCTAAGTGAAGCGTGATAGAAAAAAACAATGATGGACTTGCCTTGCGTTAACTCCACCCGATAGGGTTGGGTGACATCAAGATGCTCTCTGCGGGCTTGCCAGGGAGCTAAAATGGTAAAGCGAATCCCGTGATCGGCAAGAACGGCCAGCGTAGCATCATCAACGGCGGTTTCTGGCAACCACATGCCAACCGGTTTGCGCCCAAAGCGAGCTTCAAAATCCATGATTCCCCAGCGCACCTGCGTGATCTTGTCTAAATCGGTAGCCAACGGCAGGATCGTATGATGGTAAGGCATCGCCATAGCATTGCCGACTCCATGACGTGCCACCATCCGCCGATCCGCATTAACGATTTCCGCCAGGGTATCTGGATGTTCTTTTGCCAGCCATTCAAACAAGGTCGGGCCAACGTTAAAACTGATCCGTTCAAAATTGTTGAGTTCGGTGTTGGGGCGATAACATTCCTGATAGATTCTCTCGTTCCAGTTGGGATAGGGGGCTGCGCCCGGCTCAATCGGAATCTGACCCGTGCGAGGGTCTTCGCGGGGAGGTTGATAGAAATGAGCATGAACACAAAGATACCGTATGGACATCTTTTGGCTTTCTTTAAGATAAAATCGCGACTGATTATACCGTTTTTAGAAGATGAATTTCCCTGCAAATCTGTAAGCAGTTGGCTCTTATTAATCAAGAGGTAGGGTAAAATAAAAGAAACACTCACAGCGAATCGCACGATGAAGGTATTTTTTTTAGCAGCCGAAGCAGAACCATATGTCAAAGTGGGCGGATTGGGGGATGTAGCCGGTTCATTGCCTCATGCCTTACAGGAAATTTCTTCCCCTGATGATTTTGAGATTCGAGTGGCAATCCCATTCCATGGAGTGATTCAACAGCAACCTCCCCCGCTAAAATTTCTCACCACCCTGCAAATTGCCCACTATCCTCAACCCTTGCAGGCGCAGGTTTATGAAGTTGAGCATACACCCGTAAAGACATATTTTATAAGTGGCACCCCTTTTACGCGGGATGCGCCGGTTTATTCCTCAGATACCAGTCTTGACGGCTTAAAGTTCACCTTCTTTTCGCTGGCAAGTCTCGAATTCATTCAAGCCATCGATTGGCAACCCGATGTGGTGCATGCCAACGATTGGCACACCGCCCCTGCCCTGTATGCGTTGCTGGTGAAACACGAAGATTTTTTCCGTCATACTGCCAGAGTGATCACCATTCACAACCTGCCATACCTTGGACATGGCGCTGCAGAGGCGTTAACAGAGTTCGGCTTGCCGCCAGCGCTCAACTCACCTTTGCCAAGCTGGGCGCAACAACTACCGCTTCCCTTGGGGATTCATGCAGCAGACCGCATTATTGCCGTATCTCCAACATACGCCAAAGAAATTCAAACCGCCGACTTTGGCGCCGGTTTAGAGGAATACCTCTCATCCCGTCAAGCAGACATTGTAGGCATCCTGAACGGACTTGACCTGAAAACCTGGGATCCGGCAACCGATGCCTATCTTGCTTACCCGTATGACCTTCGCCGCTTATCCCAAAAAGTTGAGAATAAAAGAGTCCTTTTTGAAGATTTGGGCTGGAAACCCTTGCCAGACGCGCCATTGATCGGGATGGTTACCCGCCTGGACTATCAAAAAGGGATCGATATTGCCATCGCCGCCCTGAGGCAACTAAAAGATATCCCCTGGCAGGCGGTGATTCTGGGAACCGGTAACCCGGCTCTTGAGCAAGCCGTTTACCAGCTCCAGCTTGAAATTCCCGATCGCTCACGAGCCATTCTTCGCTACGACCCGAAACTCAGCCACCGTTTATATGCAGCCGCCGATCTCCTCCTCATCCCCTCCCGCTATGAGCCTTGTGGATTGGCACAGATGATCGCCATGCGCTATGGAACCCTGCCCATCGGGCGGGCGACAGGTGGCTTACGAGATACCATCATTGATGATGGAAATCCATATGCTTCTACCGGTTTCTTGTTTCAAAACCCGCAAAGCGATGAATTGGAAGCAACTATCCGGAGGGCAATCCAGATTTACCCTAATCGCCGTGCCTGGCGAGCCATGCAACGCAACGCAATGGCGCAAGATTTTTCCTGGACTCGTTCTGCCAAAGCATATCTCAGCGTTTATCAAGACGTGGTGCAAGAAAAGATGCTTTATTCGGTTTCAAAAGGGGTTCACTTATGAAAACTCGGGCAGTCATTTTAGCTGGTGGAGAAGGTTGTCGATTGAGCGTTCTGACCGCAAAACGCACCAAACCGGCCGTGCCTTTTGCCGGCAAATATCGCATCATCGACTTTACGCTCTCAAATTGCGTCAACTCAGGCATCTTCGATGTGATGATCTTACTCCAATACCGCCCGCATTCGCTCATTGAGCATATCGGCGGCGGCGGCCCTTGGGACCTGGACCGGGAATTTACCGGTGGGGTGCGTCTTTTCACCCCCTTCCGCGGCAGACGCGGCGCAGATTGGTATCTGGGTACGGCAGATGCCGTCCAACAGAACTTTAGTTTTATCAAACACAACAACCCGGATACCGTACTGATCCTTTCGGGCGACCATATTTATTGCATGGATTATGACGCTTTGATTGCCTTTCATCACGATCACGACGCCGATCTGACCATGGCGACCATTCGCGTCCCAATGGAAGAAGCTTCTCGCTTCGGCATTGTGGAGGTCGATTCGAACTACCGCGTTACCTCGTTTATCGAAAAACCCGCCGAACCCCCATCTAATCTTGCCAACATGGGGGTGTATGTCTTCCGGATGGATGTCTTGGACCGCGTTCTCTGGGAAGATCATAAAGACCCGGATTCATCCCACGATTTTGGTAAGGATATTTTGCCCAAGATGGTGCGCAATGGGGCGCGGGTGCTGGGTTTTCCTTATAGTGGGTATTGGGTTGATGTGGGTACTACCTACACGTATTGGAAAGCTCACATGGACTTGCTCGCCGAAAAGCCCCCGATTGATCTCAACGATCGCTCCTGGGTCATCCACACCCGCACCGAAGAGCGCCCGCCAGCCCGTATCTCCCGAGGCGCCTTGATCCAGGACTCTCTGGTTTCGGATGGTTGTGTTATCGCCGCAGGCGCAATTGTCGAACGAAGTGTTCTCTCACCTGGCGTCCGCATCCATGAAAAAGCGGTTATCCGCGAATCGATCATCCTGACCGACACCGTCATTGAAAGCCACGCTAACATCGAGCGTTCTATCATTGATAAGCATGCCTGGATTGGCAAAAACACCCGCATTGGCTCGCTACAAACCGACCCAATTAAACTTACGATGATTGGAAAAAACTGCATTGTGCCAGACAATTTCCTGATTGAACCAGGGGCGTTGATTTACCCAGATGTTGCGCCTCCCGATTACCCTTCCAACCACATCTCCAGCGATGCCATCATCGAGAACAAGCGCGAACCTTTCGAAATTTAGGCGCAGCAGTGGAATCCTTCTCCATCCTTCCAGCCTGCCTGGCAAGTACGGCATCGGAGAGCTCGGGCAGCAAGCTCTGCAATGGATCGATTTCCTGAAGCAGAGCAAGTGTGGCTTGTGGCAGATTTTACCGCTTGGACCGACCGGTTATGGCGATTCTCCCTATCAATGTTTTTCTTCCTTCGCCGGAAATCCCAACCTGATTAGCCTGGAAGCGCTATACCAGGAGAATCTACTCGATGCGGCTGACCTTGACGAGTTGCCGGAGTTTTCACCTCAGCGAGTTGACTTTGGGGTGCTGATCCCATGGAAAACCAACCGGCTCTGGCGCGCCTATCAGAACTTTCGCCGCCGCCATCTGCCAAAGTTACAAGAAGAATTCGAACGGTTTTGCCACCATCACGCTGACTGGTTGGAAGACTTTGCTCTGTTCATGGCGCTGAAACAGGTCCACCAGGGACGCGCCTGGATGGAGTGGGATGAGCCCTTCCGACAGCGTTCCGCAACTGCCTTGAAGACCTTTCTGACCCAACATCAGGCGCTGGTTGATTCCTATCGTTTTCAACAGTTCCTCTTTTACCGCCAATGGTCTGCCGTCCGCAAGGCTGCAAACCAGGCTGCCATTCAGATTATCGGCGATGTACCCATCTTTGTCGCCCAGGATAGCTGTGATGTCTGGTGCAACCCTCGGTTATTCAAACTAAAGGCAAATGGATATCCGCGCCAGATCGCTGGCGTTCCACCGGACTACTTTTCGCCGACCGGGCAGCGCTGGGGAAACCCAACCTACAATTGGAGAGTACACCAGGAAACTAATTTTGACTGGTGGAAAAAGCGCATCAAGCATACTTTGGCCCAGGTGGATTTGATTCGCATCGATCACTTTCGGGGTTTTTCTGCCTGTTGGGAAATTCCCGCCCATTTAACCACCGCCGAAAAAGGACGGTGGGTCAAAGCGCCTGGCAAAAGCTTATTCTCCCAACTTGTCGCCGACCTTGGCGAGGAATTACCTTTCATTGCGGAAGATTTAGGGGTGATCACCGCCGATGTGGTTGAATTGCGCGAGCGCTTTCGACTGCCCGGAATGAAAATTCTGCAATTTGCCTTCGATGATCACAATCCGCGCAATCCTTTCCTGGCGCATAATTTTTCGCCTCACTGCGTCGTGTATACCGGTACCCACGACAACGATACCACGCTCGGCTGGTATGCGAGTGTGGATCAGCAAGTGCGAGATTGGGCGCGGTTTTACCTGCCTCTCCTGGATCAGGACCCGGCCTGGCAACTTATCCAATACGCATGGGCGTCGGTTGCGATCTTTGCGATCGCACCTTTGCAAGATTTTCTGCGCCTGGGCAGCGAAGCCCGCCTGAATTATCCCGGCCGCCATGGTCAATACTGGAGCTGGCGAGCCACAGATGACGCTATCAACGCCGGCCTTGCAGAGCAGATTGCCAGGCTAAATTATCTCTACAATCGGCAACCATGCCAGACCGATTAGCCTACCGGTTACCTTCTCAGTTCGCGGAAATTTTGCCAGAGTAAGAACAAGCCGGCAAACAGGACACCAACCAGGACGATTTGCCAGAAGAAATGAAAGAGCAAAACAAAGGCGGAGACAATTGCCAGGCCGATTGAGATGCTGTTGATCAGGCGCGCCAGTTGGCCGCGAAATCCGGCTTCGATAAAAACCAGACCACCAATCAAAATCGCCAGACCAATCAGAAAATAGGGTCGTTCAAACCACCAGAGCAAGACGACCCCAATTAACAAAATTGCTACGCTCAACGTAGCCACCCCTTCCGCCACGACATTCAGGTTGGAAGTATCCGGCAGGGGCTCGTGACGATGACGGATGTGAGCGCGGATCGGAAGCGCTTTTCCATCCAGGATTTGTTGGCGAAAACTCTCCAATAATTGATAGACTCGTTTGGTCTCCGCAAGCTCGCGTTTCAGTCCCCATACGTCTCTGGCGGCAGCCACAATTTTCTTGTTCAGGTCCTGGCAGGCTTTTTGCTGATCGGGTTGCGTGCTTAGAGCCTGATAGGTAACATCCAATCGTTGAAGTTCTGCAGTTCTTTGACGAATTTCTTTTTCCAAGTCCTGGATTTTAGAATTACAGTCGGAGAGTTGTTCATCGATTCGGTCAACCAGTTGATGGGGTGGAGCGACTTTATCCAGTCCTGCCCAGCCTAACGGATCGATCCAACGCCGGCGGAAGTTCCCATCCCGGTCGTAAATTGGGCCGGCCGGTGCATTTTCGCCGGCAATCGGGTCTGCGGCATATAAGCCCCACAAACCGCGGTAACCACTTGCCCATGGCGTGGTTTCGTCAAATAGAATCGCCTCCCAGGATTTTGTTCCGTCGGCTCCGATGCTCAAGCCATCACCGCGGGCGTAATCCACGAAGGGAACTCGAAACGTGAAAAAGGGCTTTTGCGCCTCTTTTGAGCCAGCCTGGCGCAGAAAATCATACCAGATCGACTGCAAGCGATTGACGACCAGCGCCAGGGGACGTAAAAAAGGCAATTCCACCTCGCTCATGTATTCCCCTTTTTGAAAATAACAGGCGTGGCTGCCTGCGCCCACATAAACCACCGGGTGATCGCCGATTTTCTCCAACTCTGGGTCTGTCCAATGCCTCCTCAGGTCGTCGCCTTCGAAATCGTGCGAAGCATAGGCAACCCAAAGCGGGATTAAACGGTCAGGCGCATCCTGGCTCAGAAGGTCGGGGGGAGAAGTAGAAGCGGACTCGTCCACGACACAATAAATCGAAACCATTTCCCAATCCCCCTCATGATCGTTAACCCCAAAGAACCCCGAACGCCAATTATTGAAAGGATAAAAATACCAGTATTGCAGAATGACCCAACCGTTCTCTCTCACGACTCGCCCGTAATAACAATAGCGCTCATCTTTTGCCTGGCGCTGGCGATAGATATAGGCCGCCGTGGCTGCTGTATCTCCAGGTACTCGCCCACGCCAAAACAGTGAAAGATTGAAAAGGGCATCGATCAAGCGCGAACTATAGCCAACCCGCGCCAGCCTTGCCGGCCCCGGATGAAAGATTTCGTCAATGGTGTGATGCGTAAATCGTTCGACAGCCTCAGTGATCGATTGCCTAGCGAGTTCCAGAACATCGAGAGGTTCAATAAATTTGAGGTAAAGCACGCTGCCCTGTTCGAGGTTCCAGTCTTTGGTCAGCAATTCCAGGCTCAACTCGCCTTGCGGCACCAACTCTTGAGCTGGTTTGCCTGGTGGTTTGACCCACAAACTGCACTGCGAGAGATACCAATCAACATCGACGGGGAAAAAGCGCTCGCCTTTGGTAAAGCGCAAGATGGGTTCAAAGCGCTTGAGGATGCGCAAATTGATCTCCGTCTCGTTCATGCCTTCTCACGCTTCTTTCGGAATGCAGCCTGTACCTCGTCCAGATTCAAGTAAAAAACCAGGAAGATCCCCAACGCCATTCCAAGATAATTGGGTCGATTGCGAAGGTAATTTACCAACCCAATAAACAGGCCCAGTCCCTGCAATGTCATGGAAAACAACCACGCCCAGCTAGCCAGACGCACCAGAGCGATGCTCACCAGGATCATGGCAGACCCCAATACCAACAAAACAAACACATTGGAAAGGCTTTCAAAGAGGGGCAGAGGGATATATTGCCATTCGCCAAAGCGGGTCCAGATGTCCCAGCCCGCCAATCTCCCCTGGTAAAGACCGGCTACTAACAGGCCAAGACCCTGGAGAGCTTGGATGATCGCCAGGATCATCACACTGCGCGGTTGCGCCGGCTGTTTTTTCTCTCCCGTCGCCTTATGAGGGGTTCTCATCAACCTTGTCTGCCCTGGTTTCTATTGAAGTTGCGGCTCGCCATTGCGGAGCAGCTCGCTTTAGCTCTTTTTGCGAAACGCGGTTCGTGCGACCACAATGAGGACAAATCGCGTTATAGTGATGGAGCTTGCGCTGTTCCAGTTCTTCTAATGCTGCAAAAACAGCCTCTTTTCCAAACGCAAAGGGTTTTTGACAATGCTGACAGCGGATTTGCATCGGCCTACCTCCTTTCGGATTAAGTATACACCCTGATTGACAGTTGTTATGGCGGGCTGAGGTCAACCTTCAGCGCCTCCGGCTATCTGGGAGGTGTGTTTAGTAGATTGGGACTATCTCGCAGACAAGTTTTTATTCTCCCGGCTTTGCGCATCTAAATTGATCCCCATTATTAACCGGTCTTTTAATGTGTGATTGGTTAATTAATCGCTTGAGGCGAGTGACTACTTTCTGATCTTTGTCTCTGGTTCGAACCCCACCCCGATCCCGCGCAATCCCTTGACCTTTTTATAAAACTTCTGGCAATTTACGCATCGTTGCCCTCTTCAATCTCCGCTTGAAGGAAAAAAGATTCATGTGAGATGCTAAATACAACTTTTGGAGAAGAAAAAATAAAATGTCAACTATAATTCCTATGCTCAATCTTTAGCGCACACTCCAGCAGGCTCGGAGAAGAAACAATAAGAAGCCGACAACAATCCCTACAGGTATTGAGGCGATTAACCATTTGAAACTCATCGCAACCATTGAACCTATCGATATATCTATGTCTTGAATGCGAGAGCGAATATGATAAGATCCTTCGCTATCTTTTTCAGTGATGTTAAGAAGAAGGGTCTGGATCTTCTCCAATAATTCGTTCTGTTTTTGCAACATTTCTAGAATAGTGGTATTTACCTGCGTGGTGGTTATATCGGATTGCAAGTTCGAAGGTGGACTTTGAGAATTATTATTTCTAGAACTTTGCAAAACATTCAAGGCATGTTGAGCCATCGCTCTGACTTCTGGGGACAAATCATGTGCGCTAATATATTGAAGTCGCTCGATTATTTTAGGATGATAAAAGCCAATTCTTTCTAATCGCTTAATACCTTCCTAGATGTAACGTTTTGCTGAAAAATCATGTTCAATGCATCGACGATTTCTTGTTTTCTTTCTTGACTTTCCATATGCCTCCTCCATAATTGTTAATAACCCGATTTTCTGATAACACTTTATCAAATAAGAGTAGCGCTGCCTTACGACTCACTCTTTTATCTGCATTAAGTCGAATGGAAAGAATTGAATCCATTCGTCACAAACTCAAGCTACTAGTCTGTCACATATTAAGTGAAATCTTGCTACTCTGATTGCTACCCAATTAGTGGCGACTGCTAGCATCTAACAGCCTTTTTATCCCATATATGAGGGCATTTCCATCCAACACGACTATACATTGTTATGGTTAACAGACTACTAGCAAGCCTTTGCTTTTTATTGGCTCAAACAGAGTTTTGCTCATTAACTCCTCGTAACTTGCAAGGCTGACAAACTGATACGGTAGACTGTCTAATGTTGTAATTATCTACCACTAAGGTTGCGCTATAAATTTGCTAAGAAAACCGTCCACGATTGAGCTACGAATAAATGACGGCGCTATTCGTGCATTCGTGAAAAATTCGTGGACGGTCTTCCCTGCAAAACAGAGCCTATGGAAGGTAAATCCCCATTGTCTTTTTAGTACCATTCCCATTCGGTTTTTGGGCGCTTGTCATGCATCAATAGTTCGCCAGGAGTTAGCCTGTGAATTAATCTTGTATAATCGGGCAATATACAAACTGATTCGCAAAACGTGATTTTTCTTTTTCATTTTCTATTCAAATTATAACCTCTACATGACCCCGAGGCAACAATGGAATTTCTAAACCAAATAATTTCCCTCCTTAGGCAAATAGAAAAGCCGCTACAAACCTGGAAGAAAAGCAGCCAATGCCATACGGCCTTCTTTTCCGAGAATTTTGGACAAATAGATTCTATCTCAATCCACCCCAAAAGGAGGATTTTATGACCGGCACAATCTTTAACATCTTCACCGTCATCATTGGGGGAAGCATCGGTATCTTCTTTGGCGCAAAGTTACCCGAACGCATCCGTCAAACCGTGTTAGCCGGTTTGGGTTTATTTACGGCCGGCATCGGGATTCAGATGTTTCTAAAGACCGAGAATGCCATGATTGTGCTGGGTGGCTTACTGATTGGCGGATTATGTGGTGAATGGTGGAAAATCGAAGATGGCTTGCGGGCTTTTGGAGGCTGGTTGGAAAAACGCTTCGCCAATCAGACCCCCGAAGGACAGGGTGGAAACCGCTTTATCCGCGGCTTTATGACGGCTTCTCTCCTCTTTTGTATCGGCCCGATGGCAATTCTGGGTTCAATTCAAGACGGATTGAGCGGTGATTATCAACTCCTGGCAATCAAATCGGTCTTAGATGGTTTTGCAGCTTTAGCCTTTGCCTCTACGTTAGGGGTTGGCGTACTTTTTTCGTCCCTTGTCATCTTGATCTACCAGGGAGGCATCAGTTTGCTGGCCGCCCAACTTCATGCGGTGATCACCGAAGCGATGATGAATGAAATGACGGCCGCCGGGGGAATCTTGATCCTGGGGTTAGCGCTTAGTTCGTTACTGGAAATCAAGCCCATTCGGATTGGCAATTTCCTGCCTGCGCTGGCGTTTGCGCCGCTCATTGTGGCGATCCTAACTGCCCTGGGGATTGCGATAAAGTGAATACCGTCTTGTGACTTTGCGAAAGTAATTCGATCGGTAATTTGGCTTATCCCGCAACCTGCGGTTGGCGAGAGCGGCGGGTCGCGGGATGGCAGACAAAGTTTTTATTGCCCGGTCGCCGCTGCCAGGGCGGCCTCAATTTCCTGTTGGAAAACGCTATACGGTTGAGCCCCTTCGATTAACTTACCGTTGATGAGAAAAGAAGGCGTGCCACCCACATTATTTTGCCTGCCCAGCGCAATCCCCTCGTTCAATTTATCCTCATATCGTTTCTCTTTCATACATTGATTATACTGTTCCATATTCAACCCAAGATACTGTGCAAAGGCTTCCAAACGCTTGAGGGTGTAATCTCCCACGTTTTCACCGGTATGGTTGGCAAACAGGATGTCATGATATTCCCAGAACTTGCCTTGTTCGCCGGCGCAGAAGGAAGCCATCGCAGCATCGGTCGACTCTGGTCCGATGGGAAAACCGCCCGGCCCGTAGGGGATATATTCAAAGTAAACTTTGCCGGTTGCAACATAATTTTCAACGATTAACGGTTCTGTCTGATCCGAGAATCTTTTACAGAAGGGGCATTGATAGTCAGAGAATTCGAGGATTTTGACCGGCGCGTTGGGATCACCCATGGCGTTGAAGTTGGCATTCGGGCGCGGCTTGGGGGTGATTTTCACGAATTCTCCAGCCGGAGTGAGTGCTTGCTGCAGCGTGGGATAAATCAACAAGGCCACGATAATCAAGACGGCTCCAATCACGATGAGCAGGGTCGTGATGCGCTGCCGTTGTTGACGGCGCAAACGTTCTTCTCGCAACTGTTGTCGCTTTGATCTTTCTTCTATTTTTCTGCCCATAGGTTCTCCTCTCAGATAGGTGAATACGGGTGAGTATTTTCCCATAAGCTCAAACTTTTGTCTAGGCTTTAAGATTCTCGACATTTTTCACCCGAATAAGACATATTACCGCAACTAACTCCCCTAGGCTCTACCTGGCAGGGCAGACCGTTCACGCAGTTTTCACGAATGCACGAATAACGCTGTCATTCATTTTATTCGTAGCCCATTCGTGGCGGTTTTTTTCAGCAAATTATCTACAAAACTTGTGATGGTAGCCTGTTACCTTTTACCAACTTTCTACCACACCTTTGGCAATCCTTCCTTGAAAAAAAGCCGATCGTCAGGCTTGCAAATCAATGGTTTTGCATAAGGTTTTGAACCAAAAGCACGCACCGGTAAGGCGCTGGGGGACAAAGGGATGGCTTAAGAGTCAAATGCTCTTGACAAGCGCGGCTTTCCGAATATACTTGTGTACAAGATATAAAAAATAAAGGCACGGGGAGCTCGGTGTTGCCGGGCTGAGAGGAGAGCCGTAAGCTCTCGACCCGCGAACCTGATCCGGGTAATGCCGGCGGAGGGATCGCTGCTAACATCGTAATCAACCCTCCTCCGGCATGAGGAGGGTTTCTCTTTGCGTGCGATTATCTTTGCCAACGGTGTATTCCATCCTTCTCGCTGGACCGGCGAGTGGCTTGCCAGGTCGGATTTGCGCATTGCAGCCGATGGCGGCTTGCGCCTGTGTCGGCAGCTCAACCTTTTGCCTGACATCTTAATTGGGGATTTCGACTCGCTCACCGAGCAGGAAGTCCAGCAGATGCAGGCGCAGGGGGTACGCGTTCTGCGCTACTCTGCCCGAAAAGACGAAACCGATCTGGAGCTGGCTTTGCAAGTCGCTTGTGAGCAAGCCGTGGATGAGATCGTCATCTTGGGTGGTTTGGGGGCGCGTTGGGATCAGACTCTTGCCAATTTGCTTCTGCCAGCTTATCACCGCTTTCGTCATGTACCGATTGTGTTGGTCGATGGGCAACATGAGATCTTTGCCATCAACGCGCCTCCTGCTCGCAGACTCGTCTTGCGAGGGAGCGTCGGGGACACCCTCTCACTGATCCCTGTCGGCGGCAATGTGCAAGGCGTGGTTGTGCAGGGGGTGGAATACCCCCTAGCAGGCGAAGAGCTGCACTTTGGGGCAACTCGAGGTTTAAGCAATGTTTTTTTAGCCGAAACCGTGCCACTTGAAATCGGCCAAGGTTCGCTGTTGGCCGTTGTCATTCATACATCTGAACCTGAACGATAGGAGGTATGCCATGACCCAAAAAACATTCTTTTCCTTACGGAAGGGGAGTGCGATCTTGCTGGTGATTAGCCTGCTGGCTGCTGCCTGCACCTCCCCTACCCCTGCGCCGACACCCACCCCCAACCCGCTTCTGACGGTGATGACCCACGACTCGTTCGCAGCGACTGAGTCCGTGATCGCGGCTTTCGAGACAGAGCATCAGGTCAAAGTGCAGTTTCTAAAAGCTGGCGACGTGGGAAGTGCGCTGAACAAAGCCATTCTGGCGAAAGGGAATCCGCTGGCAGATGTCTTTTACGGCGTTGATAACACCTTTCTCAGCCGCGCCTTAGCCGAAGACCTCTTTGAGCCCTACGCCTCGCCGCTGCTCAAAGAGATCCCGGCCACTTTCCAGTTAGATACGCAGAATCGAATGCTGCCGGTAGATTATGGCGATGTCTGTCTCAACTATGACCGCAATTATTTCGCCGAGAAAGGCATCCAACCGCCGAAGAATTTAGCCGACTTAATTAAGCCCGAATACAAAAGCCTGCTGGTGGTGCAAAACCCAGCCCTTTCCTCGCCTGGTTTAGCCTTTTTGTTGACGACCATCGGCGTCTATGGCACGGAGGGTTACCTGGACTACTGGAAAAAGCTGGTTGAAAACGATGTTAAGGTCGTCAATGACTGGGAGACCGCCTATTACAGCGAATTCAGCGTGCATGGCGGCACACGCCCAATTGTGGTTTCCTATAGCTCAAGTCCACCTGCCGAAGTGATTTATGCCGAAACGCCGGTCGACCAGCCTCCAACCGGAGTGGTGACGGAAGACCGTTCCTGCTTCCGCCAGATAGAATTTGTGGGCATCTTGAAGGGAGCGAAAAACCGCCCCCTGGCCGAAAAATGGGTGGATTTTATGTTGAGCAAAACCTTCCAAGAGGATATGCCTTTGCAAATGTTTGTCTTTCCGGTAAACCCCAACGCCCAACTGCCTGATGAGTTCACCCGCTATGTGGTCATCCCTTCCGAGACTGCCCAGGTTGATCCTCAAGCCATTGAACAGAATCGCGAAGCCTGGATTCAAGCCTGGAGCGAGGCCGTTCTGCGATGAAACGCATTTTGCGAAATACCAGGTGGGGTAGCGCTCTGGCATGGGCGCTGCCCGTTCTTTTTCTTGCCCTGTTTTATTTTTATCCCTTGGGAAGCATTGTCCTTTTTGCTCTGCAGAGGCTCCTCGGCGAGGGAACCGCGGCGTTACAGGCTTTGAATCCAGCTTACTTCTGGCGGGTGTTTAGCTTTACGGTTTACCAGGCTGCCCTATCGACCCTCTTAACCGTTCTGCTCGGCTTGCCGGCTGCCTACCTCTTTGCCCGCTATGAGTTTCGCGGCAAAACGTTGTTGCGTTCGCTCAGCACCATCCCGTTTGTGCTGCCAACCCTGGTAGTTGCCGCTTCCTTCAACGCCTTATTTGGGCCGCGCGGCTGGGCAAATCTAGCTGCCATCAACCTGCTGGGGTTTCGCGAAGCGCCGTTTACCCTAACCAATAGTTTAACCGCTATCCTGATTGCGCATGTCTTCTATAACTTAACCATCGTGATTCGACTGGTGGGGGATGTGTGGTCGCGCTTGGATCCCCGCCTGTCCCAGGCAGCGCGCTGTTTAGGCGCAACACCCTGGCAGGCGTTTTGGAAAGTAACTTTACCGCTGCTTTTGCCGGCGATTTTCTCGGCTTCCTTATTAGTGTTTATCTTCGACTTTACCTCATTTGGCGTGATTCTCATCTTAGGTGGGCCTCGCTATGCAACCCTCGAGGTGGAAATCTACTATCAAATGACAGCCCTCTTTAACTTCCCAACTGCAGTGCTCTTGTCCTTAATCCAGTTAGGTTGCACGCTGGTGTTAACGATCATCTACAACCGCCTTTCCGAAAAAGTGACCCGCCCGCTTCCTCTGGCAGGGCAAAAACGCGTCTTGTCCCGCCTCTCAAAACCTTCGCAAAAGTTTTTTGCCTTTCTGGTCATCTCATTTTTGATCGCTTTTCAAATTCTGCCTTTGCTGGCTCTGGTCGGACGCTCTGTGGTGTATGCCGGCTGGGAAAGAGGTGAGCGGGGTTTGACGACGCCGACCCTGAGTTTTGCCGCCTACCAGGAGATCTTTATCAATCGGCGGGCGTCGTTGTTTTATATCCCTCCGATCCGAGCAATTGCCATTTCGGTCGCTTATGGGTTGATGACTGTTCTCCTTGGATTGGGTATCGGTCTTGCAGCGGCCTGGTTCTTATCCCGGCAACAGGAATCGGCCGTACTGGAACGCCTGCGGCGCTGGTTAGAGCCGCTCATCCTGCTCCCCCTAGGGACATCATCGGTGACGTTGGGTTTGGGTTTTTTGCTTGCCTTTGGGAAACCTCCTTTTGATTTGCGCGCCTCCCCGCTGTTGATCCCTTTGGCCCATACGCTGGTAGCTTTTCCTTTTATCGTGCGCAGCCTGTTGCCCGCCCTGCGCAGCATTCGGCCGCGCTACCATCAGGCTGCAGCGGTCTTAGGAGCAAACCCCTGGCAGATTGCCCGCCGGGTGGATCTCCCCATTATCGGGCGGGCGGTTTTGGTGGGCGGCGTTTTCGCCTTTGGCATTTCAATGGGCGAGTTTGGGGCAACGGCCCTGTTGACCCGCCCAGAATACCCAACCTTACCGATCGCCATTTATCGCTTTTTGGGGCAACCTGGAGAATTGAATTACGGACAAGCCATGGCCCTGAGTGTTCTCTTGATGACCATTACTGCGGCTGGAATGATTTTGATTGAAAGGTTTCGCAGTGGGGAAGTGGGAGAGTTCTAGAGAAGGACTGCTCTATGGATGCTTTAGTCTTGCAGAAGATCAGCAAATCGATCGAAAACAAGCTGATTTTAGAAGAGATTTCCTTCGCAGTTGCTTCAGGGGAAATCGTTGCCTTGTTAGGCCCAAGCGGATGTGGAAAATCCACTACCTTATCCCTAATTGCCGGCTTAATCGAACCCGATCGGGGTGAAATTTTCTGGAAGGGACACTCGCTGAGAGGGATTCCGCCTCATCAGCGCAACTTCGGATTGATGTTTCAAGATCTGGCGCTGTTTCCTCACCTCAACGTGTTCGAAAACATTGCCTTCGGCCTGCGAATGCGCAGGCTTGCCTTCCCTCAAATCCAGCGGCGAGTAACCGAAGTGCTGGAACTGGTCAATTTACAGGGCTTTGAAGGCCGCGATGTCACCAGTTTGTCAGGCGGAGAAATGCAACGGGTCGCTCTGGCGCGCGCCCTTGCGCCTCAGCCGGAGCTTTTGATGCTGGATGAACCACTGGCTTCCCTGGATCGCACCCTGAAAGATCGCTTGGCGTTAGAGTTGAGACAGATCCTGCGCCAGATGAACCAAACCGCCATTTATGTTACCCATGACCAGGAAGAAGCTTTTTCGGTGGCTGACCGAATTATCCTGATGAAAGAAGGAAAAATTGAGCAAATTGGCTCGCCTTATCAGATCTATCAGCAACCCGCCTCTCCTTTTGTTGCCCAATTCCTGGGGATGAAAAACCTGGTCGAAGCAGAGATCATCTCCGAAAATGGACAAAGCTGGTTGCGCATGTCCTGGGGAAAAATCCCCTATCTGGGCCAGAGCAAAGGCAAAGGAATCGCTCTGATTCGCCCGGTGGGGGCAAAGGTGGACGGGAAAGAGGGATTACAGCTTGTTGGTCAGGTGATCCAAAAGGTTTTTCGCGGCGATCATTGCCTGCTAGAGGTGCAGTGTGGTGCGGAGCGTTTCTCGTTTTCCATCCCTTGCTCGCCGGCGCTGCCCAAAGAGGGCGAAACCCTCTCCCTATCCATTCCACCTGAGTCGATTCTATTCTTTGGCAATTAAGCGGGGTTGATAGCCCCTTTGGTTGAAAACGATTGAGAGACGAAGACGAAAGCAATCTGCTTAGAAACTAGGACGAGCTTTTGTCCTTGAGCGGGCTGAGCTTCCAGCGCCCATACGCCACAAAAGCTGCTAACCCCATCAAGATGATGTTCATGACGATACTCGCAAACTCGCCGCGCATGACGTGCCAGATCGCTGCGCCAATCATGACGAGTACCAGCCCAAGCGCTGCCAATGGCGTCAGGCGGGTCTGAATGCGGGCGAGGCCGGGCAGGATCAGACCCAGCCCTGCCAGGATTTCAGCCATGCCACTAAAATAATGCAATGCAGGGGGCAGTTCATACATCCAAGCCATAGGGGCAGGTAAGCCGGGCGGCACGATGAAATGGACGATACCGGTGACGAAGAAGTAGATTCCGAGCAGGACCTGTAGAATCCATAAGAGAATGTTCATGAGCACAAATCTCCTTTCTCTATAAGAAACTGGTGGTCAGGCAGAGGTTACCACACATCTCCATAGCTACCTAACGGCATCAAGCTCAGCCATTACGGTCTGAACCGCCAGCGTTCCCCCAAAGTTGCAAAATCGCGAAAGCCCATAAAGAGAATCGGATTTTCTTTCGCCGCTCGCGTGCCTTCTGTGTGCAGCACGTCTCCAAGGAAGAGAGCGTGATCGCCGTCTGTGGGCAACTCGGAAACGCGCATCTCGTAAATTGCCAGAGCCTTTTGCGGCACCTGGGTGTGGCTCAGAGACTTTGCAGGCCGCAAGGTCACAGCCAGCCGCTGCGCCTTATCCGTCCTGCGCCCCGAAAGGTAACCTGCCCGCACTACCCAGGCGCGCTCATCCCAAGCCAGGAAGGATAAAGCCGCTTCTCCAAAATCTCTCAAGAGGTTCAGTGTATGGTTTTTGCGGTCTATGGCTAAGAGGAAACGAAAGGGCTCTTTGGAAACCGGAGTCCACCAGGCGATCGGCATAAAGTTCGTCCCGACGCTGAGAACAGCCAGATGCATGGGGTAAAAGTGGGCGCGGTATATATTAGACCTCCTCAAGGTCTGGCATCCGGATTTGCTCGGTGGAATTGTGACGCGGCATGGTCAAGAATCTCACCTGTTCTGTCTTTCCTGAAACGAGACCGTTTCGCCTTTCAATCCATTTTTACTATATCCCAAAGTAACTCTTAACGTCATTAATGTAGTCGGGATGCAACTCATAAACATGCCCCTCGGAAACGACAATTAAGGGTTCTTTATTCAAGCTATCTGCCCGCATAGTAATACCCGCTCTTGCACCCGCTAACTGATATCCTCCGATTTGAGCGTTTCCTGTCTCGCTCTGTAACTCCTCAATTAGCTTACGACGCGGAATTTTGCCACCTTGCCTTGCCAAAACCCTAAACAGTGCCCGTTGGTTCTGTGTCGAATCCGAAAGGAACTGATGAATCTCTTCTCTAGCCCACGCCCCTTTTTGTACGGCTGTTGGTGTTTCTTCCTCTTCTTCAGGCGGCAAGGAGCGACGCAACGCTGCGATTTCGATTATCGCCCTGACCAAATGCCCAACATCTATCGTGTCAATGGGTAACAGTATACTTTGTACTTTTTGGTCCACATCTTTGAGCTCCAATGAATCCAAATCGACTTTGAGTTTGAGGAGGCTTAAGAGATCATCACAAGAGATAAGTCGTATTCGGTCACGCCAGGTACTACCACGAATTTGATCGGCTAATGGTATAGTGTCGCCCTCACCAATTACATAGAGTCCGTATACTTTTTCTTCGGGGATTGTTTCATTAGCTTTTATCTCCTGCAAGTACTCTCCCAATTGCTTAATGTCATGGGCAATCCAAGTTCCTGACTTAACTTCAAGTACTATGTGCTCCCCTGTGGCTTTCTTCCATAACCCGTCAAAACTTTTCGCTTCCTTTGATGAGCTATATCGACCATACTCGATTTGGAAGCCCAGATGCTGCCCCAGCGCGACTACAATATCCTGTAAATGTTTTGGTAGTTGTTGGGCAATGGCCTCTTGTATCCACGCCTCAAAGTTTTCGTACCGCCACTTTTGTTGAGAGATAAATGCCCGAAAAGTTTGCGAAGCACGGTTACCATCTTTTAGTTCCTCACCTAATAACTGATTAATGCTTGCTAGGGAAATATGTTCTTGCATCGGTTGCTCCTAATTTTTTAAGTCAAAGATGATCTTTGGCTGGCTAACTATAGTCCATAACTTTGCCTTGATTCATCATCGCTTACAACCTGCATCCGCCAAAAAGTTTTGATCATTCTTGCGATGTGCTGTTAACGAGCATTGTGTTGTTCATACTATACCCCGAACATTACTTAAAAGTCAAGCCGACGATTTCTATCAAATGAAAATTTCGCAAAGGTCTACCTTATAACAACCTACCATCACAAGTCATGTCGATAATTTGCTGAGAAAAGCGTCCACGAATTGACCACGAATAAACGAATGGAAGCGCTATTCGTGCATTCGTGAAATATTCGTGGACGGTCTGCCCTGCCAAATAGAGCCTTTAGTAGGTAATTACCCGCCAGCGCAGTTTGTCTCATAATGGGATAAATATACAGGTGTTCTCCGTCAATGCTATACTGCGCCACGCTTCTTTTCATTTGCGCAAAGCGGGTAAGCGCGGAGCGCCCATGACGGCGCAAAAGGACGGTAATTTCGGCCGGATTGAGCGACAAAAGCATCAGGGAGCGGATGAGCGCCGGCACAATCGGCTGGCTTTTCCCGTTGGGAAGGTAGTACTCCTTATCTTTCAGATAGGCCAGACTATTTGCCAACAAATCGTCGGTGAGTTCGGGAAATTTCTGAATCCTGAACCAGTCGCCTAATACCGAACGCGGCTGAACAGGAAACTGTAACAGAACGGCTAAAACCAGGCTTTCAGAATAAGTTAGCCGATAGGCAGACACCACTCTCCTCCCAGCAGAAGTTCACGCAATCAGCACAAGCATTTCATTGTATCCTGATGCGGAATGCAGAATTCATTCCTCATACTATACCCCGAACCTCACTGAATAGTCAAGCATGGTTAAGAAAGAGTTAAAAGCAGAAGCAAGGCTTGCACACGCCGTCATGCCTTATGGAATCTAGCAATTGGTTTGCTGCTGTTGCCTACCTGAGCGAGAGCGAGCGCTAGGTTGACAGGTCAAAAAATTCGCTGCTGACAACAACCTCTTTGAGCACAACTTAATAAGGTACCAGGCCGAAACTCAATCTGCCAGAGCAGGCGAGAACCTGAGAAGCCCCAATTGAGTCCAGACGGCGGCGTGATCGGAAAAGGGATAACGGGCCTCTTTGCCGGCATTGAGGATTTGCCACACCATCTCTTTTTGATAGAGAAAAAGATAATCCAGACGGTGACGCAGTTCCCCTATCAGCGGCACAACCATCCGATGCGTGGCGGGATCTGCATGGCCGGGATGGATCTGCCGCAGGGTGTCCATCCAACGCTTCTTTAGTAATGCAATTCCCGGAGTTGTTTCAGGCGCGTTGAAATCTCCTCCGATGATCGCCTGCCTGCTTTGGCTCTCTACCCAAGCAATCAACTCCTGCACCTGGCAGCGGTTGCGCCACGGGTTGATGCTCAGGTGAGTTGATACGGCCAACAAATCGCCGCAAGGTGTTTGAACCACTGCTGCAAGTGCCTGCCGGCGGGCAAAAGGATGCAGGCTGGAGCGAAAGACTTTAACTCCTTGCGGTATCAAGGGATAATGGCTGAGGATCGCCAGGCCTTCCTCAAAACCAATCTGAAACCGGTCACCGTTGGTTCGCGCATAAATGGCATTCATCCCTAACGTTTCAGCCAGCAGCTCGTGTACCTGCTGACGCCGGGTTTGCCAGACCTCCTGAAGGAGCAAAAGGTCTGCCTGATGATCTTGGACAAGGCGGATAAATTGATGCAACCGCTCCTTACCCCGCTGAAGGTGTGGCCAGGGATGACACAGGTTAGCCGAGAGGACCTTGAGAGAGCGACAAGGCTGTTTGCTATGCAACCGGTTAACGGTCAGAATTTCACCCGTGTTGCGAATGGTGGCTAAAAGCTTTTTAAGCAAATCTTACTCCAGGAAAGGTTAAGATAACCCCTGCTTTATACCACATTTCACCTCCGCAAAGGATTAATTTTTTAGTAAGCTTGGTTTATCGGCCTGCACCCCCTGTTTGGCTGCAAGCGGTCTAACGAGATATGGTTTCCGTCATAACCATCTATCCCGATCAGACTTTTTGGCTTTGGGTAAGCGCACTTCCCGAAAGCCGTACAAAAAGCCGGGCACCACTTGCTTGGGGAATTTTGGCCAGGTGATCAGGATAATAGCCACCAGATAAGCCACCATCCACCAACCGAGAGGGGATAGCTGGGTTAAAGCGAGCCAGAGAATATAACCGTAGATCGGGGTTTGATAGAGCATCCCTAAAGAGGATGGAATCCCCAACCACAAAAAGAGAGCGCCCCAGAGAATCAAATAAAACCAGCCCCACCAGGCCGGCAGAATATGGGCAGCAATGAAATAAAGCAACAAACCGGTGGCTACCGACATATCAACCTGGAGATCGTGGTTGCCAATCCAGGAACGATATTGCCGGCTACTGCGCCTGGCAAGATTGCCATCCAGGAAATCGCCAAACCAATCGGCAAGCATTAACCAGACAACCAGCGGAAGAGCGGCTTGCCCTTGCGTGATGCCAAGGTAAACAAGAAAGACTCCGATCCCCAAACGAAGGAAGGTGATCAAATCGGCAACTTGCTTCGCAACAATCATGACACACCTCCTTGCTCAGGACTCTAGGCGGTTCGCACGACCAGCACCGAACACTTGGCGTAATGAATCAGTTTGCGCGAGACGCTTCCCAGCAACCAGGCGCTGACCTGGCTAAGGCCGCGCGACCCGGCCACAATCAGATCGATGTGCTTTTCTTTGGCAAGTTGCAAAATTTCGGTTGCCGCATCCCCACGGCGCAAAAAAGTTTCCGCAGAAATACCGGCTTCCTTCAAAGTCGCAAGGCTTTTCTCCAAAATTCCTTCCCCGATCTTCTCTTCTTCGCTCTTTTCACCCGCCCCTGCGGGTCGCCGCGATGTCAGAGGCGGCATGGGGATATTCCCCATTCCCCACGCTGCCGTGGCGTAATCCTCGGGATAGAGCGGGGGCATCACATGCAGGATGGAAATCTGGGCATGGGCTGGAAGCGGAAAGTTACATAGATAGTCCACTGCATTCCAACCATGCTCTGATCCATCGTTGACGATCAGGATTCGATGTAACCCTTCATACGGAGCGCGCACAACTAAAACGGGACAATGACCATATTCGACCACTTTTTGGGCAACACCACCCAAAAAGATGCCCAGGGTGGCGCGCAAGCCTAAGGCGCCAACTACGATGAGATTCGCCTTTAGCCGCGTTGCCATGTCCAGAATTGTTTCAGCGGGATCGCCGGCTTTCACCTCAGACTGGATGGTTATCCCCCGATCACGAAGGTGCTGGCAGGTCGCTTCAAGTTGTTCCTTGATGGTTGGATAATGGTTGATGCGGGTTGGTGGAAAGACCGCCAGGGCAGTGATCTCACTCCCGCCGGGTAGAGGCAGGTCACAGATCAGTTTTGCGGCTGCGTAAGCGTGTTCTGATCCGTCATCCCCAAACAGGATCCGCAAAGGTTGACGAGACCCTTTACTCTCCATGGAAACCTCCTTTCTCGACAAAATACACCCAATCCGCGGAGGCACCAAGGCAAGAGAAGGCAGCCGAGAATAAGTTGGTTTGGTGCATCTTCAGTATAGCAAATTTCGCTTTGCGATTCAAGTGCTTCTCTTGACAAATGGATAATCCGTCTTATAATTCAAGCTCACTTAACCATTTTGGGAGCGATAAGATGCATGAATCTCACCTATTTCCAGCCCGTTTGCAGCAGTTCATCGGTTTGCTTTTGCGCGTCGTCATGCAAAACCATTATCGTTTCGTCAAACAACACGGCCTCACCCTGCCGCAAATGATGATCTTGTACCACATTCAACGCGTGGGTGGCTGCACGGTTTCAGATGTGGGAGAAGAATTCGGCATCAGCAGCGCAGCAGCCAGTCAACTGTTGGATCGCCTGGTTCAGCAGGGATATCTCATCCGCCAGGAACATCCTCACGATCGAAGAGTGAAAGAGAACTCCCTAACCGAAGCAGGTCAGCAAATTATCGAAGCGAGTATGAACGCTCACCAAAACCTGGTGGCAGAATGGGCAAAACGCATCGATGTGAATACCCAACAGGAATTGCTCCCCTTGCTTGATACGCTGGTGGGAATTCTCCAGACGTGGTTTAACTCCAGTGCCATGTGTGATGATTAAGCGTTTCTACAACTCTTTTACTGTTGGAGCATAAAGGATGATACGGCTAATCAAATACCTGAAACCCTATGTTGGTTTATTGATTCTGGCGATTCTCTTATTGTTCGTGCAAGCCAATGCCGATCTGGCATTACCCGATTACTTATCCCGGATTGTAACCAACGGCATCCAGTTGAATGGGATCGAGGAAGAATTGCCCCGCGCCCTCCGCGAACAGCAACTCGTCAAACTCACCCTGTTCTTGAGCAGCGAGCAACAGGCTCAACTCCTGAGCCTGTATCAAAAGGTCGAGGCGCAATCGCCCAATTACGAACAACTTCGGGAACTTTACCCGGCTTTATCTGAGACGACTGTCTTTGTGCTGGATGTGCCATCTGCAGAGCAGAAAGCCGAGCTGAGGCAAAACATCCAGAAAGCCTTGCTCACCGTCTTTCTGATCGATCAATGGCAAAGTGGCAAATTGCCATCCGCAACGATGTTGCCCGGCCAGGGGATGGAGCTGTTCAAGATTCCCCCCGGTGCGGACTGGACGTCCGTCCTGGGAAGCTTACCCCTTGCGGCTCGGCAAGAGATTGCCAGTGATATCTATGAGAGAATGAGCGCCCTTGGCGAGAACGTCATCCGTCAAAATCTTTCTCTGGCAGTTCGGGAGGAGTATCGCGCCTTAGGGATGGATCTCAATCGATTGCAAAACAGCTATCTTCAACGCACCGGATTGCGGATGCTGGCAATTGCGTTGCTTTCGGCGATTTGTACAATCACCGTTGGCTTACTGGCTGCGCGCACTGCGGCGGGCTTCAGCCGCGATTTGCGTCATTTGCTGTATTCCAAAGTCTTAAGCTTTTCTGGCATCGAATTTAACCGTTTCTCGGCGGCTTCTCTGATCACTCGTTCCACAAACGATATTACTCAATTGCAAATGCTGATCATGATGATGGTGCGCATGGTCTTCTATGCGCCTTTGATCGCCTTCGGTGGCTTGATCCGCGCCTTGAACAAGGATGTCTCAATGGTTTGGACGATTGGCTTAGCGGTGGTGGCTTTGGTCGGCGTAATCGTCATTGCTTATCAAGTATCCATCAAGAAATTCAAAATCATTCAAGACCTGCTTGACCGCCTGAACGCCATTGCCAGGGAAAATCTGGTGGGGATGATGGTCGTGCGGGCATTCAACCGTCAAGATCATGAAGAAAGCCGTTTTGATGAAATCAATTTTAGGTTAATGAAAGAGAATTTGTTCGTCAATCGGGTGTTTATCGTAGTTATGCCGTTTATGATGCTGATCATGAACGGGGTTTCCTTGCTGATCCTGGCGGTCGGCGCGCAACAAGTTGCCCAAGCCAGCCTTCAAGTGGGTGATTTGATGGCTTTCATGCAGTATGCCATGCAAATCGTCTTCTCTTTTATGATGATCTCGTTCATGTTCATGATGTTTCCGCGCGCCGATGTCTCTGCGCACCGCGTGGCAGATGTTTTGGAAAGTGACATCAGCATCACCGATCCTCCCCTACCGCTCGATTTGCCCCAACCCTTGCGAGGAGCAGTGGCATTTCATAAAGTATCGTTTCGCTATCCCGATGCAGAGGAAGACGTGTTACACGAAATCGATTTTATTGCCCCACCGGGTACCACAACGGCGATTCTAGGGACAACCGGATCGGGCAAATCCACCATCCTGAATCTGATCCCGCGCTTCTACGATGTCACCGAGGGCAAAATCACGATTGACGGCGTGGATATCCGCCAGATCCCCCTTCAGAAGTTGAGAGAGCAAATCGCCTATGTCCCTCAGAAAAGCAATCTGTTTTCAGGCGATGTAGAAAGCAATTTGCGTTTTGCCAACGAACAAGCTGAAGAAGAACAATTGATAGAGGCAATCAAAATAGCTCAGGCGGCCGATTTTGTGTTGAGCAATGAACAGGGCTTGAAACTGGAAGTCTCACAAGGTGGCACAAATCTCTCTGGAGGACAGCGCCAACGGCTTGCCATAGCCCGAGCTTTGGTAAAGCAGGCCCCGATTTATCTCTTCGATGATAGCTTTTCTGCCCTCGATTTCAAAACCGATCTCGCCTTACGCCGGGAACTGAAAAAACGGTTGGCTAACGCCACGGTTTTCATCGTCAGTCAGCGGGTGGCAACCATAAAGGATGCCGATCAAATTATCGTTTTAGATCAGGGGCGCATTGTAGGGATTGGCACCCACGCAGAACTGATCGAGACCTGTGAGGTCTATCGAGAGATTGCTATATCCCAGCTTGGCCCGGAGGTGAAAGCATGACTCAACAACCCGCATCGAACCGAAATCGCAGCCTGCCTGCGGCAATGGGACAAGGAAGAGGGCCAGGGCCATTTGGCGGACGTCCACATCTGGCCGGAATGGGCAAGGTAGAGAAAGCCCGTGATTTTAAGGGAGCGTTACGAAAACTGCTGCAGTATCTCGGCGCATATCGAATAGCCGTCGTTTTTGTCAGTGGGATGGCATTGATCTCGACCATCCTGATGATCTTCGGGCCAAAAGTATTAGGTATGGCAACCACAACCCTGTTCGAAGGCGTGATTGCCCAAATGAGCGGCAGGGGCAGCATCGACTTTGAAGCGATTCGGCGCTTTTTATTGATCACCCTCGGATTGTATGGGGTTTCCGCAATCTTGAATTTCTGGCAAGGTTGGCTGATGGCGGATATTGCCTTGAAGATCACTTACCGCTTACGCAAGGATGTGATGCACAAGATCCAACGCCTGCCATTTCGCTATTTCGATAAAACCACTCATGGAGAGGTGCTTTCTTTCCTTACGAACGACGTCGATACGATCAATCAGACCTTGAACCAGAGCCTGACTCAAATCATCACCTCCCTGGCTACCGTCGTTGGCGTTCTGGTCATGATGCTTTCGATTAACTGGATCCTGACCCTGGTTGCCCTGGTAATGGTTACTTTGTCCTTTTTGCTGGTGATGGTGATTATCCGCAATTCGCAACGGTATTTCTCCGAGCAGCAAGACCAATTAGGCCATGTCAACGGTCACGTGGAGGAGTCGTTTAGCGCGCATCAGGTGATCAAAATTTTCAATGGCGAGCAGAAAAGCCTCCAGAAATTTGACCAGTTGAACAACCGCCTCTATGATGCAGCCTGGAAAGCTCAATTCTTCTCTGGGGTGATGATGCCCCTCATGGCATTCATGGGCAATCTGGGCTTTGTGGCGGTGACAATTTTAGGTGGTTGGTTGGTGGTGCAAAAGGCGATCGCCGTCGGCGACATTCAGGCTTTCATTCAATATGTACGCATGTTTACCCAGCCGATCACCCAAATTGCCACGATTTCGAATATTCTGCAACAGACCGCTGCAGCCGCCGAGCGGGTCTTTGACTTTCTGGCGCAGGAAGAAGAACCCCCAGATACGCAAACGGTCATGCCCTTGCGGGAGGTGCGCGGCAATGTGGAGTTTCGCGACGTGTATTTTGGTTACCAACCTGATCGAATGGTGATTCAAGGCTTTTCAGCCAAAATCCAGGCCGGTCAAAAAGTCGCGATTGTCGGCCCAACCGGCGCCGGTAAGACGACTCTGGTTAAGTTGCTTATGCGTTTCTATGATGTCGATCGGGGAGCAATTTTCATCGATGGCATAGACATTCGCCAATTTCCGCGTGGCGACTTGCGATGCCTGTTCGGTATGGTCTTGCAGGATGCGTGGCTATTCAACGGTACCATCAAGGAGAACATCCGCTATGGTTATCCCGCGGCCAGCGACGCCGAAGTCGTTCAGGCTGCCCAGGCAGCCAATATCGACCATTTCATCCGCACGCTACCGGAAGGGTATGAGATGGTATTGAATGAAGAGGTAACCAACCTCTCACAGGGACAAAAACAACTGATGACCATCGCCCGCGCCATCCTGATTCAACCCCAGATGCTAATCCTGGACGAAGCAACCAGTTCCGTGGATACCCATACCGAATTGCTCATTCAAGCTGCCATGGAGAGAATGATGCAGGGTCGAACCAGTTTTATCATTGCTCATCGGCTCTCCACCATTCGCAATGCCGATCTCATTCTGGTTATTAGGGACGGAAACGTTGTCGAGCAGGGAGACCACGAAACGCTTCTCCAACGCAATGGTTTCTATGCCGAGTTATATCGCAGCCAGTTCGAGCCGCTCCCTGAAGCAGTCGGCTAATATAGAGTTATCTTATCCAATTGGAAAAATTGGCAAAGAATTGGGTGACAAAACTCACTATTCATTCTCGCCAGGCTTGAGTATATTAGGTTGAGAATGAAAAGTTGATGTACCCTGTAATCTTAGCTTAGAGGAGCAAAATGTGAGCCTCACGATTCTTTCCAAACCTGCCTTTCAAGATTTTGTCTCCCGCTTGTTAGCGGATTATCGCGTTGCGGGACCTACGCCAAAGAACGGCGCCTATGTCTTTGAGGAGATCCATGATCCTGCTGAGTTGCGCATGGATTATCCCACCACTTTGCTGCCGCCCAAGAAGTTTCTGTTACCGACCCGAGAAGTACTATTCAAATTCACCCGAGAGAATGGCGGCGTCTTACAAGATCCTCCCGAAGCGCCTCCCACGGTGATCCTGGGAGTGCATACGTGTGACCTTCATGCAATTCAGCTCTTAGATACGGTTTTCTCCAGCGGTCACTACGACATCCACTATCTGAACCGGCGCAAGAAAACCCTGATCGTCAGCATCGAATGTCTCAACCCCTGCGATGAACATTCCTTCTGTAAAAGCATGGGAACGTTGACTGCGGATGAGGGTTACGATCTCCATTTGACCGATTTGGGTGATCGGTACGCTGTGGATGTGGGGACGCAAGCCGGTGAGCAATTATTAGCAAAATATGCCAATGCTCGCTCGGCGGAGAAGGAAGATATTCAACTGCTCAACGCTGTAATCAGCGCCAAATGGCCTAAGTTCCCTTACCGCCTGGACTTTGACGTAAGCGAATTACCCTCGATCCTTGAGCTGAGCATGAAAAGCCCTCTGTGGCAAGAACTTGGGGATCGCTGCCTTGCCTGCGCCGCGTGTACGAATGTTTGCCCAACCTGCTTCTGCTTTGATGTGAAGGATGAAGTAGAACTGAACCTGGTCGACGGTCAGCGGGTGCGTCAGTGGGATTCTTGTCAGCTGGATGAATTTGCCACGGTGGCCGGTGGACATAACTTCCGAGCCAGCCGTGCTCTCCGTCAACGGCATCGCTTCATGCGCAAAGGCAAATATATTTTGGATGCCCACAAACATTTAGGTTGTGTAGGTTGTGGACGTTGCGCACGAGCCTGCATCGTTGATATTACCCCGGTCGGCGTCTTTAATGAGCTTTACCGACAACAGGAAGCTGGGAGTTAAGATATGGTTGCCATAGCGAGTTACCCTCAAACACAAGTCTTTCCCAACACGGAATACGATATTTACCTGCCTTATCTGGCGACAATTGTGGATATCCGTCCCATGACGGCGCTTGAGAAAGTGTTCACCATTGAGCTGCCCAATGGAATGTCCCTCGGTCATCGCCCAGGGCAATTCATGGAGGTCTCGGTGTTTGGCGTAGGAGAGGCGCCGATTAGTATTAGCAGCTCTCCCAGCCGCAGTAACGGCACTTTCGAACTTTGCGTGCGCAAAGTGGGCGATGTTACAAGCGCCTTGCATAGCCTCAAGCCAGGCGATAAGATCGGCTTACGCGGCCCGTTTGGGCGAGGTTTCCCTTACGAAAACTTCCGCGGCAAAGATATTCTCTTTGTTCCTGGGGGGCTTGGTCTGGCGCCATTGCGCTCGTTGATTAATCAAGTGCTGGATGAGCGCGCCCAATACGGACGGGTGATTATCCTCTACGGAGCGCGCAATCCTGGAGAATTGCTTTTCAAAGATGAGCTAAAAGCCTGGGGTGAACGTGACGATGTCGAACTCCATGTGACTGTTGACCGCGCTGATGAGACCTGGACTGGAAATGTCGGCGTGGTCACGACCTTGTTCAAACATATCTCGATCTATCCTCGCAATACGGTTGGCATCACCTGCGGCCCGCCGGTGATGTACCGGTTTGTCCTGATGGAATTCTTTGGTAAGGGAATTTCCGAAGGCAACATCTACCTGTCCCTCGAACGCAGGATGAAATGCGGGGTAGGGAAGTGTGGTCACTGTCAAATCAACAATATCTATGCATGTCAGTCTGGCCCGGTATTCAGTTATCGCGAGATCAAGGGCTTGGAGGAGGCACTATGAGCGCCAACGGCAAACCAAAAATTGCTTTCTTTGATTTCACCAGCTGCGAAGGCTGTCAATTGACGGTAGTTGACTCGTTGCAAGACCACCCCGAGTTGCTAAATGCTGTCGAAATTGTGCAATTTCGCGAGGCGATGAGCGAGAAAGGCGAAGATTACCAGATTGCCTTTATAGAAGGTTCTTGCACCCGCCAGAGCGACGAAGCCCGTCTGAAAGCCATTCGCGAACAAGCCAGCATCGTCATTGCCCTCGGCGCTTGCGCCCATCTGGCTGGTGTTAATGCCCTCAAAGCCTTGCATCCCCTTGAAGAAGTGCGCAAATATGTGTACGGGGATAAATGGGAATGGTACGAGACCTACGATGCTCGCCCAATTGAGGCTGTTATCCCGGTAGATTTTGCCATCCCAGGTTGTCCAATTGACCGCAACGAGTTCATCGCCGTTGTCAAGGCGCTCCTCTTGGGCAAAAAGCCTCCCATCCCCGATTATCCGGTGTGCGTCGAATGCCGCCTCAAAGAGAATGTGTGCATGTACACCAAAGGAAAAGTCTGTTTGGGGCCGGTTACCCGTGCTGGTTGTGGAGCAATCTGCCCAACCTATGGCTCCTCTTGTGAAGCCTGTCGCGGTTTCATCACCAATCCCAATCAAGATTCTATGAAAGACGTCCTGGCAGAAGCTGGTTTGAGTGTGGAAGACATCACCGCCATTTATACGATGTTCACCACTTATCAGGTACGTGAGAAACTGTTGCAGAAAGGGTAGTCCTATGAATAAACGAATTGATGTCCATCACGTTACCAGGGTAGAAGGACACGGCAATATCGTTGTCGAGGTTGAAAACGGCGAACTAAAGACCTGCCGCTTTGAGGTTGTAGAAACGCCGCGCTTTTTCGAAGCGATGTTGCGTGGGCGTCCATATCGCGAGGCTTCCCATATTACCAGCCGAATCTGTGGCATTTGTGCCACCGGGCACGCCACAGCCTCTTTGCGGGCATCCGAAAAAGCTTTAGGCGTTGAGTTAAGCGAGCAAAGCTGGCTCTTGCGCAAGTTAACCTTCCATGGCGAGATTCTGGATAGCCACATTCTACATGTATACATGCTGGTTGCGCCGGATTTTCTGGGTGTGGGCAGCGTGATTCCGCTGGTCAACAGCCATCCGGACGTGGTACTGCGCGCCCTGCGGATGAAGAAACTGGCCGGCGATCTGTGCGCCATGGTCACCGGGCGTCATACCCACCCGATCGCGATGACGGTGGGCGGCTTTACCCACTTCCCCAAGATGTCCGAATTAGAAGCCATGCGCCAACGCCTGATCGACTCGCGCAAAGACGTAGAAGCAACCGTCGAGTTGTTCTCAAAGTTACCCTGGCCGGAGTTCGAGCGGGATACCGAGTACGTATCGCTGAGCAAGCCTGATGAGTACGCCTTTATCGATGGGGATATCGTCACCAGTGATGGGGTGCGCGTGCCGCCAGAACGTTATAAAGAGGTCACCAATGAATTTATGGTGCCTCATTCAACGGCAAAGTTCACCCGCAATAAACGTGAATCGCTGATGGTTGGAGCGCTGGCACGCTTTAACAACAATTACGATTTGTTACACCCGAAAGCCAAAGAAGCTGCGGCCGTCTTGGGGATGAAACCCAAAGTGACCAATACTTTCCTCAATTCAGCCGCCCAGGTGGTTGAGATCGTGCATAGTACGGAGGATTCCATCCGCATCATTGAGGAGCTGTTAAATCGTGGCGTGCAACCTGAAGAACCGGCGCCGATTAAACACATGCCAGGTGAAGGCGTTGGTGTGGCAGAGGTGCCCCGTGGTTTGTTGATCCATCACTATGCCATCGGCGAGGACGGCCGCATCACGGCTGCCAACTGTATTATCCCGACCAATCAGAACATTAACAACCTTGAGCACGACATGCGCGCCTGGGTGCCAAAAGTGATGCACAAACCCGAACCCCAAATGCAATTGGATTTAGAAATGTTGGTGCGTGCTTATGACCCATGCATTTCTTGCAGCGTGCATGTCTTGAAAATTCAACGCTAAGCTGTGTGCCACTGAACGTGCCTCAAGACCCATCCCTCCCGGAAGAGCAACGGCAGACCCTGATCCTTGGGGTGGGGAACACACTCTACGGGGATGATGGGCTTGGGGTACGCGTGGCAGAGGAATTAACCCACCAGAAATTGCCGCCTGGCGTAGCGGTAGAAATCGCCGCAGTCAGCGGGATCGATCTGGTATTACGGATGGAGGGGTGGGAACGGGTCATCATCATTGACGCAGTGCAAATGGGTGAAAAGCCTGGTGCATGGCGTTGCTTTCGAGCGGAGGATGTCAGGTATATCGTGGGTGGGCAAGGTCTGTCTTTGCATGAAACCGGCGTAGCGCAGGCATTGGAGCTGGCAGAAGCTTTGGGAAAGTTGCCAAAAGAAGTTTTAATCTACGGCGTAGAACCCGAACGATTGGAGATCAGCGAAGAACTCAGCCCATCTGTACGAGGTGCAATACCTGAAATCACCAAACATATCCTTGGAGAACTATGGAAGAGAGAGAGATGAGCAAAAAACACATTTTAATTATTGACGATGACGCTGATCAGCGATTGACGGTTCGCTTGCCCCTTGAAGCGGCCGGTTATCAGGTAAGCGAAGCCAAAACCTCAGAGGAGGGGTTAGAACTGGTCAAAAAGCTCCGGCCAGACTTAATCGTTCTGGATGTTATGATGGACACCGCCACAGCAGGTTTTCAGGTTGCTCTGGCGTTGCACAGTCCAGACCCTAATTCTGAATATAAAGAGTTTCGTGATATTCCGATCCTGATGTTGACAGCCATTCACACCACCACACCGCTGCGGTTTGCCCCTGACCCAGACTATTTGCCCGTAGAAGTCTTCCTTGAAAAGCCGGTTGACCCGGAGGTGCTGGTGGCAAAGGTTAAGGAACTGCTACCCGGTTGATCGAGGGATGAATGGGACTCTCCAAATCCAATGGAGACTCGCTTGAGCGGCTGTATTTGGACGTTTCACAGACGGGAATTACCCGTAATCTGGTCAAAGCCGAACTGGTATCCAGCGTTTCCTGGCTGATCAAACTGCGCTGGATTGCCGGCGCAGGCGTCCTGATAGCCACCTGGGTTGTTCACAATTTTTTTCATGTTGGAGCGCCGCTTGCCGTTTTGTATGGCATCGGCGTTGCCATTTTACTCTACAACATTTTCTTTCTCATCAGCGAACGCCGCGCGAAACGGCGCGGCGCTCCTGCAGATGATTTCCAAACTTTGGCAATCTGGCAAACTGCCCTCGACTGGTTAGCAATGACCTTGCTATTTCATTACTCAGGGGGAGTGGAAAGCCCGGCAATCTGGTATTTCATTTTCCATATAATTATCGCCGCGATTTTCTTCCCCCAACGAACGGCTTTTCTTTTCTCCATCCTGGCAATTATCCTCGTCAGCGGCACAGTTTTGCTTGAATACATCGGTTGGCTACCCCACCACGCCTTGCAAAACTATTTGCCGGTATCGCTTTATCAAAGCCCTCTCTATGTGCTTGGGGTGTTGAGCTTTTTCTCGACCACAGCCATCTTTGTAACCTTTTTAGTCGGCAGCATTCAGGAACGGCTACGTCGGCGAGAAGCCGAGGTCATTCAACTCAGCCAGGACTTGCAGCGCGCCACGGTTCGCTTACAGGCACTCAATGAAATCTCTAAAGTTGTCGGCTCAACGTTGGACCTAAAACAAGTCTTGGTACGCCTGGTCGAAACTACAGCAAATGCTATGGGAGTGCGGGCCTGTTCAATCCGCATGTTGGATAAAAGTGGGCGGAAATTGGAGCCGGTAGCCGTTTATGGGCTGAGTCAAACCTACATCAATAAAGGGCCGGTCGATGCGCTGACCAACCCGCTGGCAAAAGAGACTCTGTCCGGAAAAGTTGTCAACATCCCCAATGCCCCTCAAAGCCCGCTGTTACAATATCCGCTGGAAGCCCGTCAAGAAGGGATTCAATCCATGCTCTCTGCGCCGCTCATGGGTAAAAGCGGACCACTGGGCATCCTGAGAGTTTACGACACAAAAGCCAATCGGTTTAACAAAGAGGATGAAGAATTTATCGCCGCCATTGCAGCTCAGGGGAGTATTGCCATCGAGAACGCCATCGCTTATCAAGCGATGAGCGAGCTGGATAAAATGAAAAGCCAGTTCATTCACACCGCCACCCACGAGTTACGCTCGCCGGTCAGCGTTACTCGCAGCCTGCTGCGTACCATAACGGCGGGTTATGCCGGGGAAGTATCCGAACAGCAAAAAGAGATTTTGGAGCGCGCGGCTCGCAGGATTGAATACCTGCAAAGGTTAATTGATGATTTACTGGATTTAGCTGCCGGAAAGGTCAGCAACTTTATCACTGAGGAGCTCCAACCCATTTCTCTGAAGGAAATCATCGAGCGAGTAGTAGAACGATATAAAATCCCGGCTGAAGAGAAGCAAATTGAGCTTCGGTTTGAGTGCGATTGCCCGGCCGATAAGGTGTTTGTGCGCGCAACCGCAGATGGATTGGATCGCATTTTCAACAATTTGATTTCGAACGCAGTGAAGTACACTTTAGCCGGTGGTCGGGTGTTTGTAAAAATGGAAGCCTTAGATGGGGAGGTTCATGTGGCTGTTCAAGACAGCGGGATTGGCATTCCCGAGGAAGCTCTGCCTCACCTCTTTCAAGAGTTTTATCGCGCTCCGAACGCCAAAGAGCTTGCAGCCGAAGGAACCGGCCTGGGATTAGCCATTACTAAAGACATGATCCAACGTTTCGAGGGGCGCATCACGGTAGAAAGCAAGGTTGGCGTTGGCACAACCTTTCATGTGTTTCTGCCGCTCGTAGCAGCAGAGACACCACCTATCTCGCCAATGGAGCAGAAAACATGACCGAAACCTTAGAAGAACAAACCTTTGACTTGAAACCAGTATTGGACATCCTGGAGGAATATAAAAACCAAAAGGGCGCCATCATCCCGATTTTACAGCGCACCCAAGCGGTTTATGGCTATCTCCCCAAGCCAATTTTGAAAGAAATTTCTAAACGGATGCGCATTCCGATCAGCCGTATCCTAGGGGTAGCAACCTTTTACGCCCAATTTCATCTCAAACGGCGCGGTCGGCATCTCATTCGGGTATGCGACGGTACAGCCTGTCATGTCAAAGGAGCAATGAAAACCGTAGATGTGATCCATGAACAGTTAAAAACGCCACCAAACGGATCATCGCCAGATTATAAATACAGCTTAGAGATCGTTTATTGTCTGGGATCCTGTGGTCTGGCGCCGGTCGTAGTGGTGGACGATAAGGTTTATGGACAAACCGAGCCGGATAAGCTGGTGCGGCAGTTGAAACGCCTGGAGTAGGAGAGGTGAGAAATGGCAAAGATAGAGAGCGTTGAGGCTTTAAAGGCGTTTCAGCAACTACAGCAACAAGCGCATGAGAAGACCCGACGAGAAAAAGTGGTGATTTATGTAGGCGCCGGCACATGTGGCTTAGCCGCTGGGGCTGGCGAGACAATGGAGCAAATCGAGCTGGAGCTGGGTAAACGGAACCTGACTGCTGAAATCACCACCGTTGGTTGTATTGGGATGTGTGTGCGCGAACCACTGGTGGATGTCCAGTTGCCCAATCAACCAAGGATCACCTATGGAAATGTAAAGCCGGACATGGTGGCGCGCATCATCGATGAACACATTATCGGTGGCAAACCAGTTTTAGAGTGGGTGGTTGGGGTTGTACCCCAAGATTGGTAAAGCCAAAGGAGAAAACAATGGAGAGCCCTGTAGAAACTCAGTCCAATCAAGTGACGATTCCATCCTATACGGACTTGCCCTTCTATCGTAAGCAAGTCCGCATCGCTTTACGCAACTGCGGTATCATCAACCCTGAGCGAATTGAAGAATATATCGCCCGCGGGGGTTATTTAGCCCTCGCCAAAGCCACTACCGAGATGACGCCCGACGAAGTCATCTCACTAATGAAAGACTCAAAACTGCGCGGGCGGGGTGGCGCAGGTTTCGTGACCGGGATCAAATGGGAATTTGCTCGCCGCTCACCCGCAAAACCCAAATACGTGATTTGCAATGCCGATGAAGGCGATCCAGGTGCTTTCATGGATCGTTCTATTCTGGAAGGGGATCCCCATAGCGTCATTGAAGGGATGGCTATCGCTGCCTATGCAATTGGTTCGGAAGAAGGTTACATCTATTGTAGAGCAGAATACCCGCTAGCAATCGCCCACTTAAAAATCGCAATCCAACAGGCGCGTGAATTTGGCTTTTTAGGGAAGAATATCCTTGGCACCGATTTCAGCTTTGATTTGCATATTAAAGAAGGCGCAGGTGCTTTTGTCTGCGGCGAAGAAACCGCGCTAATGGCTTCTATAGAGGGCCGCCGCGGCGAACCCCGTCCCCGTCCTCCCTTCCCGGCTGTCTCCGGGTTGTGGAATAAGCCTTCCAATGTCAATAATGTCAAAAGTTATGCGATGACGCCTCAAATTATTCTGAACGGCGCGGAGTGGTTTGCCAGAATTGGGACCGAAAACTCACCGGGCACAGCAATTTTTGCCCTCACCGGCAAGGTCAACAACACTGGGCTAATCGAAGTGCCGATGGGAACAACCCTGCGGGAGATTATTTATGATATTGGCGGTGGAATACCCGGCGGAAAACAGTTTAAGGCTGTGCAAACCGGCGGCCCGCTGGGGGGTTGCCTGCCGGCTGAGGCGCTAGACACTCCGGTGGATTTCGACTCGCTGGTACAGGCTGGCGCGACCATGGGTTCAGGCGGCATGATTGTTGTCGACGAAGATACCTGCATGGTGGAATTTGCCAAATATTTCCTGACCTTTGCTTCGGCTGAGTCTTGCGGCAAGTGTGTGCCTTGTCGTATCGGTGGTCGGCGGCTGCTGGAGGTGTTAACCCGCATCAGCAATGGAGAAGGTAAACCAGAAGATTTGGACGAGATCGAATATATCTCGCGCAACATGAAAGAAGCCTCGTTGTGTGCATTAGGACAACTGACACCAGGACCTGTGATCTCCTCTTTGCGCTTTTTCCGCTCGGAATACGAAGCTCACATCTACGATAAAAAATGCCCTGCCAAAGTTTGTCGAGGTTTGATCACCTATAAGGTGATCGAGGAAAACTGCACTGGTTGTATGGTTTGTAAACGGAACTGCCCGGCGGGGGCGATTAGCGGTGAAAAACGTCAGATTCACTATATTGATCCCAACATCTGCGAACGGTGTGGCATTTGTATTGAAGTCTGTAAGTTTGATGCCATCATGATCGAGTAAGTGCATCAGGTATCCGAATCCTTTGCATAGAGAGGAAGCCTAACATGATCGATAAAGCGACGATTACCATTGACGGGCAAAAAATCCAGGCTCGCTATGGTCAGACCATTTTACAGGCTGCCAGAGAACACGGCATTTACATTCCAGTTTTGTGCGATCATCCAGCGTTACCGCCTGAAGGGGCGTGTCGAATTTGTCTGGTTGAAATTGAGCGCCAGAGAACCCTCCAACCGGCCTGCACGTTCCCGGTCTCAGAAGGATTGGTTATTCATACCCATTCCCCAAAGGTAATTGAGGCGCGCAAGTTTTCATTGGAGCTGCTCATCTCCGACCATCCTTTAGATTGCATGACCTGCGAAGCAACCGGCAAATGTCTCTTGCAGGATCTGGCGTATGAATATGGCATTACCGAAGATCGTTTTCAAGGGGAAAAGCACCAATATCCCGTTGACGTTAGCAATCCCTTTATTGTGGTAGATCGCAATAAATGCATCCTCTGTCGCCGTTGTGTGCGGGCATGCGCTTATATCAACGGCGTTGAGGCAATCAGCGTCTTCTATCGCGGCTTTAACGCCTATATCGGCTTTGGGGCGGATAGCACCATGCAAGATAGCCCCTGTGAATTTTGTGGCAGTTGTGTCGAAGTTTGCCCTACAGGTGCACTGTGGCCAAAAATGGCACTTGGCAAAGGACGGGCTTACCAAACAAAGAAGGTGCAAACTGTCTGTACCTATTGCGGTGTTGGTTGCCAGATTGAGCTTTGGGTGCGAAACAATCAAATCGTCAATGTTTTTGGTGTTGAAAATGCCCCGGTCAATCAAGGCTTTACCTGTGTGAAAGGTCGTTTTGGCAACGATTTCGTCCATCATCAAGATCGCCTGACCCGGCCGCGGGTGCGGCAATACCTTCTGGAAGGTGGCAAACGAGAAGGAAAAGAGCGCGGTGAATGGGTTGAAGTGGATTGGGATACGGCTCTGGACATCGTGGTTCGCAAGTTAATTGAAACGCGGGATACCTATGGCAGCGATTCGGTCGGTTTGCTGACCTCCGCCAAATGCACCAATGAAGAAAACTACTTGATGAACAAATTAGCCCGCCAGATTATCGGGACAAATAACATCGATCACTGCGCCCGCCTCTGTCACTCTAGCACCGTAGCCGGTCTGGCGATCTCCTTCGGCAGCGGAGCCATGTCGAATTCCATCGAAGATGTTACCCAGCAGGCAAAAGCCTTTTTCGTCATTGGGTCGAATACGACCGAGCAACATCCGGTGATTGGAATGAAGATACGGCAAGCGGTGAAACAGCGGGATGCGATATTAATTGTGGCAGACCCGCGTCAAATCCCGCTGGTGGATTTTGCCACTCTTCACTTACAACATAAACCCGGTACGGACATTGCATTGTTAAACGGTCTGATGCACATTATCTTGAAAAACGGTTGGGAGGACAAAGCCTTCATCGAAGAGCGCACAGAAGGTTTTGATGAATTCAAAGCCGTTGTGGAGCAATATCCTCCCGAACGAGTGAGTGAGATCACCGGCGTGCCACAGGAATTGCTCTATGAAGCAGCCCGGCTAATGGCGCAAAACAAACCGATGGCTGCAATCTGGGCAATGGGGATTACCCAACACACCACCGGGGTTTACAATGTGTTCTCGTTGGCAAACCTGCAAATGCTTTTAGGCAATATGGGAATCCCTGGCGGGGGGGTTAATCCGTTGCGCGGTCAGAACAATGTCCAGGGGGCGTGTGATATGGGCGGCTTGCCCAATGTTTACCCGGCTTACCAACCGGTGACCAGCGAGGAAGCGGCAGCAAAATTTGCCCAAGCCTGGGGCGCGCCGATGTCAATGAAAGTGGGCATGACGGTCACCGAAATGATCCCTGCCGCCAGAGAAGGCAAGATCAAAGCCTTATACATCATGGCAGAAGACCCCGTGATGAGCGATGCTGACACGAACCACGTCCGCGAATGCCTGGAAGCCTGTGAGTTCATTGTCTTACAGGAGATCTTTCCGACCGAAACCGCACCTTATGCAGATGTCTTGCTGCCTGGCGTCAGTTTTGCCGAAAAGATGGGTACCTTTACCAACACCGAGCGGCGCATCCAGCTCGTGCGGCAGGCTTTGAAGCCGATCGGAGAAGCCCGGCCGGACTGGCAAATCCTCTCCGAGGTAGCCAATCGCCTTCTGGCAGCGTCTTCAAACGCTTCGGGTAGAAAGATCGATTTACAAGCACCTTACGCTCGCTGGGATTATCGCCATCCGAAAGAGATCATGGATGAGATTAACGCTCTGGCGCCAAGCTATGCGGGGGTACGCTATGAGCGTTTGGAACGCGGCGAGACCTTCCAATGGCCGGTTAAAGACGAACATCATCCCGGCACGCCGATCCTGCACGTTGGCAAGTTTGCCAGGGGCTTGGGAAAGTTCGCTGCCGTTGAACACATTCCGCCAGCCGAGTTGCCAGATGCCGAATACCCCCTGGTGTTATCCACCGGACGGGTCTTATACCACTGGCATGGCGGTGAGTTGAGCCGCCGCGCCCAAGGTTTACTGGAAATCTATCCCAAACCACTGATTGAAATTCACCCTGAAGACGCTGAACGATTGGGGTTGAATGGACATCGGCGGGTGCGGGTGACTTCGCGGCGAGGAAGCATTGAGGCTGAGGCTTGGATTACCGATCGGGTCTTGCCGGGTATGGTATATGCCAATTTCCACTTCCCCGAAGCATCGGCAAATGTCTTGACTAACGCAGCCTTAGATCCGATATCCAAGATCCCGGAGTTCAAGGTGTGTGCCGTCAAAGTTCAGGTGATAGAATAATTACTGAGTTTGAGAGGAGTTGGATATGGATATTCGCAAAATCTATGAATACGCCCTGCAGCGCGAGATCGAAGGGAAACGGTTTTTTGAAGAAAACGCAGAACGACTTCAACACGCGGCTGCAAAGGGAGCCTTCAAAGTCCTGGCGCAAGAAGAACAAAAACACATCTTCTTCATCGAAAAACAACTGGCTTCCCTGAATGAAGGTCAGGGGGTGGTCGTGATGGAGGAGAGTTTACAACCAGGCAGTTTCTTTGCCCAGCGGGCAGAAAGCGAACAAGTCGATCAAAGCGTTGCTCAAGCCATGGTAGCAGATCTCCCCGTTTTGCGCATGGCTTACCTGATCGAGCGAGACTTTGCCGAATTTTATGAGATGACCGCCAGCAAAGCCGAAGGTTCAGCCAAACAGGTTTTACAATCCTTAGCCGAATGGGAACGGACTCACGAAGCCCTGTTCAAGAATATGCACGACACAATCTTCGAACAGTATGCCCAGATGCCCTGGGGCGGTTAGGTGTCAAACCCCTCAAGCAATCAGAAGGCTCAAATGATCATCGCCCGCATCTTAATCGTTGATGATGATCCGGATTTTTGTGAGATCAGTCGCACGATTTTAGAGGCGGCCGGTTATGAAGTTGTTACTGCCGCAGATAGCGTCCAGGCTATGGAACGCATCGAAAACGATTGGCCTGACCTGATCCTCTTGGATTTGGAGATGAACCGTATGGAAGAAAGATTGCAGTTTGGCGAGCGCTTGCATCAAGATCCATTCCTGCGCCATCTGCCCATCGTTTTCGTCTCCCCAAGTGTAGATCCCCCCTATGTTGAGCAAATAAAACCCGAAGATGTCCATTACGCAGCCGCCTGGCTACCCAAACCTTTTTCTCCGCAAACTTTGATTCAAACGGTCGGGTGCGTCTTAGAACAAAGGAAGTAACCGATGATGGCAACCCAACCAGCAATTCCCCAAAAAGTCCACCCCCCAGAAGATGGGCGCAAACGGGCGATGTTACTGGCTGCCCTTTATATTGCCCAGGAGCAGTTTGGGTGGTTGAACGATGAAGCGATTCAGCGCGTGGCCGAGCGATTGGATCTGACAGTTGGACAGGTCAAAAGCACAGCCAGTTTTTACACCATGTTTAAGCTCCAACCACAAGGAAAATATCGCCTTCAGGTGTGCGAAGGGTTGTCCTGTTATCTGGTCGGCGGCGCTGAGCCGATCATCAACTATGTGGCTGAAAAGTTAGGCATCCGACCTGGCGAGACCACACCCGATGGCAAGTTCACCCTTGAAGTCGTCCAGTGCCTGGCTGCGTGCGGAACAGCCCCGGCGATTAAGGTCAATGACGACTTGTATGAAAATATGACCCTCTCTGCCATCGATCAGTTGCTGGAACGCCTGCAACAAGAACGATAAATGACCGGCGAGAAATGAAAGCAAAAAAGATGTTTGAACCGGTCCTGACCCGTAATATCCATCGCCCCAATTCGGAAAAAATTTACACCTACCTCGCAAATGGCGGGTATGAAGCGGTACGACTGGCATTAACGAAATCCCCAGATGAATTGATCGACATGGTTAAGCGTTCGGGATTGCGGGGGCGAGGCGGGGCCGGATTCCCGGCCGGGGTTAAGTGGGGGTTCATGCCCAAGGAAGCTGATGTGCCCAAAATTGTGGCAGTCAACACAGATGAGGGTGAACCAGGCACCTTCAAAGACCGCGAGATCGTCGAACGCGATCCTCACCAGGTGATTGAAGGAGTAATTATTGCCAGCTATGCCGTCGGAGCCCATCGAGCCTATGTTTATATCCGCGGCGAGTTCTTTTTAGGCTTTAAGCGCTGGATCAAAGCCATTGCCGATGCCTATGAACACGGCTTCTTAGGGAAAAACATCCTCGGTTCCGGTTTTGATCTGGATATGTCCGTCCATCGCGGCGCAGGGGCTTATATCTGCGGTGAAGAAACGGCCATGCTGGAATCGCTGGAGGGCAAACCGGGCAACCCACGCCTGAAACCCCCTTATCCAGCCCAGGTCGGGCTATTCGGTTATCCGACATTGGTTCACAACATCGAAACGCTGGCCTGTATCCCCCATATTGTCTTGCGTGGTCCAGAGTGGTTTGCCAGCATCGGCACGGCCGAGAGCAAAGGACCAAAAATTTTCTCGGTAAGTGGGCATGTCAACAAACCAGGCAATTACGAATTGCCGCTCGGAACTACCATTGGAGAAATTATCTATGAACACGCCGGAGGCATTCGAGGCGGTAAAAAGCTAAAGGCCGTGATCCCTGGCGGAGCTTCCACCCCGGTTCTAACTGCCGAGCATGTTGACGTCCCGATGGCTTTTGAAAGCTTAGCCGCTGTGGGCAGCCAGCTAGGAACCGGAGCAATGATCGTGATGGATGAAACAACCTGTATGGTGGAAGTCGCCCGCCGCTTGACCAAGTTCTTTGCCCATGAATCCTGCGGACGCTGTGTTCCCTGTCGGTTAGGCTCACGCAGGCTCTACGAAATCCTCGAGCGGATTGAACGCGGTAAGGGCAAACCGGCCGATATCGATTTAGCCCTCGAACTGGCGCGGGAAATCGATGGACTTACCTTTTGCCCGATGGGTTCAGCGCTGGTCAACCCGGCCCGCTCGACCATCAAGCACTTTCGAGAAGAGTATGACTTTCATATCACCCAGAAGAAATGCTGGGCGGGGAACCAAATTCTATAAAAGTTTGGGAGCAAACTATGGCAAAAATCTTAATTGTCGATGACGACCCGGATTTTGTCGAAGCCACCCGAATGGTGTTAGAAAAAGCCGGCCACACAACTCTCAGCGCCGCCAGCGGCAATGAGTGCTACGAGAAAATGAAAGCTGAGAAGCCAGATCTGGTCATTCTGGATGTCATCATGGATACCGTGTTGGATGGTCTGACCATCACCCAACGCATCCATGAGGACGAAGAAATCAATCAAATTCCGATTATCATGGTTACCTCGATTGCCAATACGGACTATGCCGCTCTGTTCCCAACCGATGAGTATATTCACATCAACGCTTTTATGAGCAAACCAGTGGAGCCGGCCGAGTTAATCCGTCAGGTCAATAAACTGCTCAACCATTAAGGTGCGGTGGAAAAAATTAAGATCGGCGGCATCCTTCGGCATGAAAACTTATCCATGCTCCGCATTCAAGGGCTACCCAGCGCCAAAATGGATGCCGAGGCAAGGTTGTTAACTGAATTTGGCCTGCATAAGGTCAACATCCAGTTCCTTGTCCAACTTTACAATCACACCGCCCAGGGACAATTAACCTTAGCTGTTGCCCGCGAGGATACATCAGTAGCGTTTGATCTGTTAACCCGGCTGCAAAAACCACTCGGAGTACATTCTATCAAGCTGAAAATGAATATTGCCAGCATCGGAATTTATGGGCCAGACTTTCGCCTTCGACCGGGCATCGCCGGGACCTTCCTCAAGTGCCTGAATGAACAGGACATTCCAATCTATGCCATCTCCACCTCGGTTTCGACCTGCTCGGCTTTGATTCCTGAAAGCCAGGCATCCCAAGCGCAAACCGCTTTGGAAGCCTGTTTTCTTTTGCCGTGAGGCTTTCCATAGAGGAACTTTGGTGATTGATCCATCTGAAACCCATTCGAATTGGTTCATTCGCTCTTTCAAGCACCTGTTCCCGGCTCCGTTTCAATTTACCCTTGTCGTAGCTTTTTCATTGGTCGCGGCGCTTTCGTTTGGCGTCGGCGCCTGGGTTATCTCAAGGACCATTGACCAGTACCTTGTCACCTCCATGACCGAGCGGGTCTCCAGAGACATGCGCCTGGCGCAGGCTTTCTATGCGGACCACTTGAAGTGGATCGAGGATACAGCCGCGCGCCTGGCAAACGACAAGCGTGTGCTTGATTTCTTTCAAAGCGAAACAATAGGGGAGTGACAAACGGCATTGGATTTCCAGGCAGATCTCTCCACCCAGATGAGAGGACTTTTCGATCAAGGAAATCACATCGTTGTGATCGTAGATCGAGAAGACAAGGTGAAAGCCGCTGTTCTGGTTGAGGCAGGGAACATGATCATTTTAGAGCACGATCCGCAGCATTCCTTCGCTCTGCCAATCGTCCAGAAAGCCGTTCAAGAAGGGAAAATAGTATCTGCCACTGAAGTCATTCCTGAAGAAGCCTTGCTGAGCATTCACTTAGCCGAAAAAGCTCACATTCCCATCCTGGATACCCCACGCGCCGCCCCGCAACCCTATGACCCACGTGAGGGCAGCGCAGGATTAGCATTAATATCGGTTGCACCTCTTCAACAAAAAGGACAGATTTTTGGCGCAGTTGTTGTTTTTCATCTGATTAATAATGACTTCACCCTGGTTGATCGGATCAAAACGGTTGCGGGAGTTGACACCGTGACCATCTTTCTGGGCGATCAGCGGGTGTCCACAAATGTCCTTACTGAACAGGGTAAACGCGCCATCGGCACCCGCTTATCTGCGGAGGTCGGTGATGTCGTGCTATACAAAGGGGAAAGTTTTGTCGGTCCAGCCTTTGTGGTGAATCAGAACTACATCACTCGCTACGATCCGCTTTATGACCATCAAGGAAACATCGTTGGTATCCTCTATGTCGGTGCCAGCCAAGAACGCTTTTTGCGTTTGCTCACGGCGTTTAACCGTCAGGTTGCCCTGATCGCCCTGGCGAGTATCTTGATTACCTTTGTGCTGGCAATACCGGTCTCTGGCTACATCACCCGACCTTTAGGGGAATTACGCAAACTGGTTCAAACCAGCCAAAAGGTTTCCCAAGGGGTTCTATCTGCCCGTGCGCCGGTCAATGTCGGCGGCGAGGTAGGATTGGTTGCCAGTTCGTTCAACACTATGCTAGATACGCTGCAAAGCACGCAAGAGAAATTAATTCAATCCGAGAAATTAGCCTCTCTGGGTCAACTGGCAGCCGGTGTGGCGCATGAATTGAATAATCCCCTTGCCACCATCTTGCTGTATGCAGACATTTTACGTCGCGAATCAGCCCTAGACCCGCAACATCAAACCGACCTGGAAACCATCATCAACGAGACCTTGCGCTGCAAACACATTGTCTCCGGTTTGCTGAATTTTGCTCGTCAAACCCAGGTCAATGCCCAACCAACTTCATTAAACGATTTGATTCAAGAACTGATCGGAATCGAGAAACGCCATCCGCGATACGAGAAGATTAGCTTTAATTTAGAACTGGATGCAGCTCTGCCCCTGGCAGAATTGGACGCAGCTCAATTACGAGAAGTGCTCCTGAACCTCATTCACAACGCAGCCGATGCGATGCCAGATGGAGGCGAGATCACCATCCGCACTGCGGCAAAACCGGATGGCATGATCACCATTGAAGTACAGGATGAAGGGAAAGGTATCCCGCAGGAGCATCTGAGCAAGCTCTTCACCCCCTTCTTTACGACCAAACCGGTGGGAAAGGGCACCGGTTTGGGTCTGGCGATTATTTACGGGATTGTCAAGATGCACCGCGGCCAGATTAATGTACAAAGCGAGGTGGGCCGCGGCACTACGTTTACGATTAGCCTGCCTATAAAATTAAACCTGCCTAGAGAACCACAGGGTGAGGAGGGGTTAATTGGCGGATAGAATCCTGGTCATTGACGACGAAGCGGGTATTCGCGAGGGGATCAAACGCGGCTTAACGCCTCAAGGGTATATTGTTGAAACAGCCGAAAACGGTGAACAAGGTTTGGCACTCTTTCGCCAGAATCCTTGTGATTTAGTGCTGATTGATGTCATGATGCCCGGCATCAGTGGCATCGATTTGATTGGAGAAATCCATCGAATTGATCCGGAAGCGGTGTGTGTCATCATCACCGGTTATGCCACCGTTGAGATGGCCGTCCGAGCAATTAAAGAGGGCGCCTACGACTTTTTGACAAAACCTTTTTCTGTAGATGACTTGCTTTTGGTCGTTCGCCAGGGTTTAGAACGCAGGCATCTGTCTCTGGAAACCAAGCGTTTACAAAGCATTGAAGCGGAAGCGCGTCGTTTACAAGAAGAAAAAATCCGCCTGGAGGAATTGGATCGCGCCAAAATGCAGTTTATCCGCCTGGTAACCCACGAGTTACAGGCACCCATCGCAGCTATTCACACTTACTTAAAGTTGATTTTAGAAGGCTATGTCTCTCCAGAGGAGCAAAACAAAATTATCGAAAAATGTCTGGCGCGAGCGCAAGAGCAAATGAAATTAATCAATGATTTGCTCGAACTCGGCCGGGTGCAGGTCCAAATCCAGGATGGCAAGGTAGAAAAAATTGATCTGGAAGAAATTTTACAGTTGTTGAAAAGATGATGCCCCAGGCGATCGAGAAAGGGCTGGATTTTCGGTGTCAAATCCAACCAGGCCCAAAGGTTATCCTTGGGAACCGCGATCATTTCACCAGCGTGTGGACAAATCTGATTGGAAATGCCATCAAGTACACCGAAATAGGCTTTGTAGAGGTCACGTTGAAAAGCGAAAATGGCAAATTGATCGGCGAGGTTCGCGATAGCGGAATCGGCATTCCAGAAGCCGATCAAAAGAATCTGTTCCAGGAGTTCTTTCGGGCATCAAACGCCAAAAAAAGTAGTCGGCAAGGAACAGGCCTGGGGCTGTCGATTGTCAAGCGGATCGTTGAAGCAGCGGGTGGACAGGTTTGGGTTGAATCGAAAGAAGGCAAAGGCTCGCTCTTTGGTTTCTCAGTCCCCCTTGCGCAATAATTGGGAAGGTGGCTCACGCTCTACCTGCAAGGATGTGTCCACTATTTAAGAAAGCGGGGAAGACGCAGAGACGCCAAGCGACCACGGCTCTTCAATAAATCCTCCGTGTACCCTGTGAGCTCAGCGGTGAAATAATTTTTTGTTGGGGTGTTAAGGCAAATGAATCGAGTACTTAGACAAGCGTTTCAAGGAGAAGGATACGGACCAGGTTGGGTTGTCCCTGCAGGAGTGGGTTGTACGGGAGCAGGATAAGGAGGTGTCGTGCCAGATGGGAAAGTTGGCAGGGGTGCACTGGTGGGGGTGAAAGGCCCTGTGGTAGGCGTTGCCCCGGTCGGGAGGGGCACGGTGGGGACAAACGGGGTAATGGTGGGCGACGGAGTCGGCGTTGGTGTCTGCGTGAAGGTCGGGGTGGGTGTAAAAGTCGGGGTGCTGAGGGAGCGCAATTTCAGGCGCGCCATGGTGGTAAAGGGTGACTTGCCGTAGTCCACCCACAAGCGATAATAGGCCGCCACCGCCGCAGTTTGATCGCCGCTCAATTCAGCCGCTAAACCCAGCAAGTAGTAATACCGATCGCAACTCCACGTTGCCCGGCAGAGCAGACCCGGAAATTTCTGCAAGTCGAGCAAACCGCGATAAATTTGATCCGCAGCAGCGCCCTCGAAAAGTTCCATTTCGAGCTTTGCCACAGCCTCTTTGAATTTATCAGGATAGTAGCGTGGCAGTTCAACCGCTTCGATATACGCTCTCCGATCGCCTGGAGATCGCAATACCCGAAAAGCCTGGCGCTGATTGAGTATAACGACCGGCGGTACAGAAAGAGCATCGTAGTAACTGAAAGCCGGGGTTTGGTTCTCAACTTGCTGGAGTTGTAAAGCATCGAAGCGATCACCGCGTGGAAACAGCGCCCAGACTTCCAGCTTCTCGCCAGCTCGGTGCTGCAGGGCAAACCAGAATTCCTTGCTACCATCCCCGTCAAAATCAAAGTATCCCGTTGACCGCCGAATGACCCCAATGCGGTTCATGTAATTGAGCAGTTCTGAGACCTGTTGGGTTTGTTGATTTTCCAACTGTCTGGATAAGGCATCTCCCGCCCGACAGAAGGTTGTGGAAAGGCAAGCGCGATAGAGATCATCCGGCGATCGATAGAGATCGCGAAAAGTTTGCGCGGCACTCAACCACCGGCTCGAAGTGATTGCCGGAGCCCGGATGAGCTCTTCTAAGGCTGCCTGAGCAGCCTCAAAATCACCCAGCTCAGCGAGATATACGGCTTTGCGGAAGCGCCATTCATCTTTTGCATCTGGCGGATAGGGTTTGCCTTCAGGGTCTGTCTTGGGTGGCCAAACCGGTAGCAGGGCATCAATCAGTTGGATGGCCACCTCTCTTCCCCACACATTTGCCGCATGCTCAACTAAAAAGCCGCAATAATTCAACGTATCTGCATAAGGATAGACTTTAGCGGTTGTAGTATAAGGCAGAAATGCGCTTCCATCCCATACATAATCTCGTTGGAGATCCAGCGGACAGGCGGGAAACAAGCGGGTAGAAAAAGAAAGCATCTTCCTTCCATTGCTCTCGGTGCGCACATTCCACAAATTAAGATAGCTCATACCGATTTGGAAGGGCGCTCGAACAGGATCGAAGGGAAGAGATTGGGGGGGCAAAGAGGAAAGGTCGAAAACCGACGGGAGGGATAACCAGTTTACTGCCTGAGGGTCAACCCGATAGATGACAATTTCTTCAACTCCATCAGCGCTGAAATCAGCGCGAAAGGCTTGATAACGCGGGGTTCCTACTGCTGGCAATGCCGTGGCAATGGTCAAAGGGCTCTTTTGGGTAGTGAAGTCAAAACCAACCAACAGAGGATAAACTTTAAAGGCAGCCGAGGTTTCTGTAATGAGAAAGAAGGCGCTCCCCCGACCGCTCAATTCCAGAAGATAGGCAGAATAGATATCTGCGGGTGCTCGGAGGGGCGTGAGAATCCCCTTCATGGGAAAAGGAAACTGGCTCAGCCATTGGGTTAATTGGGCTAAGTTTGTCTGCTGCGTATTGAGGCCAACTTCAATTAGAGCGGCAAAGGCTGCACCTGCTTTGGGATCCCCGAGACGCGCGTAATTGAAGGCTTGCTGCCAGCGCCATTGGGCAGCAAAGCGGCTATCGGGAAAGCGAAGCAAGGCTTCATTTTGGGCAAAGACTGCATAAGTGAACGCCTGGTTATAATTCCGATCATCTTCGCCGCGGGCAGTGGGTGAAAGGGTGTTAGGATAATCCTGAATCAACGCGACCAGGGCATCTGCCAGCTCTTCGCTCCACGCATTGAGGGCATAATTGGCTTGACCGCCAAAAGGTGCTGCTGGCGTCAGGGTTGGAGGTCCTGGGGGGGTAGGTGTTTCACTGGGAATCGGCGTACGGCTGGGAGTAGGAGTAATGGAAGGGGTGAGGGTTGGCCTGGGTGTCAGGGTACGCGTGGGAGTCAGCGTAATTGTCGGCGTTTGAGTAATCGTTGGCGTGATTGTTGGCGTTAAGGTTGGAGTCGAGGTCGCAGTGGGTGGCGGCGCCAAAACAATGGGATAGGCAAAGATCAGGAACACCAGCGTGAGGATAAACAACCCGATAAACACCAGGCTGGTGAGAAGAATGCGTAACTGGGCAGAAGGGCTAGATGGTGGGGTTGCCACAGGCTTCGCTCAGAAGATGATAGGCCTGGTCGAGCACGTCTTCTGCAAGCGGTAAAAGCGGTAAACGAGGCTGCCAGCGAGGGAACCCGGTCAAGCGCGGCAACAATCCCTTAATTAATGCGCTGGCCGGCGGAAAGTGATCGATAACCTGGCGAGCCTGCTCTAATACTTCGCTCAGACGGCTGAGGTTCCTTTCATCGCCCTTTTGATACGCCTCCCAGGTGCGGCGCAGGAGGTTAGGGAACAAATTTGCCCCTGCGGTAATACTACCCGCGGCGTTCTGTTTCAAGGCAAGCGGCAAAAGGTTATCTTTACCGTTGAAAACAGCCAGGGTTTTGCCAAAGTGTTCGCCCAATTGCTGACAAAAGGCTTCATCCCCAGAAGAATCCTTCAACCCATAAAAATTATCGGGAAACTTATCTTGAAGTTTTTCCAGAAATGATAAGGAAAGGGACACGCCGCTCATTGGGGGAATGTGATACAGCAATAATTTGCCGTCCTTAGGCACAGCGCGCCGGATAACCTGCTCAAACCAGGCCAGGAAACCTGCTTCTTTTGCACTGCGAAAATAATAAGGCGGCAGAACAACCACACCATCATACCCCAGAGAGAAGGCGGTTTTGGTAAGCAAAATCGTTTCTTCTAAACTTGGAGTGCCCGTGCCGGCGAGAAGCAGAAAATCAGGATGTTCCTGGCGAACTTCCAGTGCCGTGCGCAGAATTTGTTCGCGTTCCTCGCAGGAGAAGGATGGACCTTCCCCGGTTGTGCCCAACAATAAGGCTCCGTGACAACCTTGCTTGGCTAAATAGCTCAGATAAGCTACCAGGCCCTGTGAGTCAAAAGCGCCGTTTTCGAGCAGCGGCGTAATGGAAGCGGCAAAAATGCCCTGTAAGGCTTTCGTTGTCGTCATAATCCCATTATACCTGATCCCCGAAATGGGGAAGTTTATCCATAGTCGCACTTAGCAAACCATTTTGAGGGCAAAAGGCTTTGGGTTTATAATCGAGGTATGAGGCTTCGATGGAATCGCCACAAATTGTCATCCGGTGGAAAACGATGGTCAGTGCTGGGGAGGGTTTTGATTTTTACAATTCTTATTTTCAACTTTCTAACGGGTTGCCGTTCGCAAGGACAAAACGCTCAGATCACCAGCACTCCGACCGTTACGCCAAGCCCGATTCCCTCACCCACTTCTTCACCAACACCAACCATAATCGAAGGAACCATCTCAATCTGGCACTCCTGGGATGAAACCCAACGCTCGGTCTTGTTTCGCACGATTTCCGTCTTTCAATCCGTCTATCCTCAGGTGCAATTCGACGTCCTCTATGTCCCCGCTTTAGACCTGGCCGCTCGTTTCGAGGAAGCAATGAGCCAGGGGTCAGGTCCGACCATCCTGATTGCTCCGGCTCAGTGGGGAGGGAGGTTTTACGAGCAAGGTTTTATCGTTGATTTTGGCAATCGTAATCTGGACTCTATATCCAGCATGTTGAATAAAGCCGCCCTCGAAACAGGGGTTTATCGTGGCAAACGCCTGAGTGTGCCCATAACCATGAACGGCGCAGTTCTCTACCGCAATAAGACCATCCTCCCATCGGCTGCCCAAACCTTTGAACAGATGCGGGCGTTTGCAACGACCGCAACCCAAGCCGGAACGGTTGGAGCCGACCTGGAACGCAGCTTCTTCTTTTCCGCAGGACACCTGCTGGGGCTGGGAGGGTTGTTGCTCACCGCCGAAGGGCTGCCGGCCTTTCAGCAGGAAGATTATCGCTATGCGCTGGAATGGCTGGAATTACTGAAATCCTTTGAACAAGTGGGGATGACTGAATTTAATTCGGATAACGACCTGAGGCTTTTTCAGGAAGGGCGGGTTGGTTTGATTGTTGAAGGGAGCTGGAACCGCTATCTGATTGCAGGAGAAGTCGGCCCCCTAAACCTGGCAATTGACCCCTGGCCAACCTACAAAAGCGGCCGGCTGGCAGGCTTTGTTCAAAGTGAAGGGGTTTTTTTAACCAGTCATACAATTGATGAAGAAAACGATATTTCCTGGCTGTTTATGCAAAACCTTTTTAGCTCCGAGACACTTGCAAACTTGGGAAACGTTGGTTTGATCCCGGCGGTTGACGCCGAGCAGTTGGTCGAAAACGGTGGCGCAATTAGCATTGGCGACCCTTTTGTGACCCAGACAATTGCTGCTTTTCAGAACGGTGTCGCCTACCCGAGTTTACCGGAGATGGAAATCGTCCAAAAACAGATGGAATTGATCTTACGCGCCGTTTTCTTTCAAGGAATGAATCAACGCGCTGCCCTGCAGCAAGCATACGAACGCATTCTCGCCGAGATCAACGCGAAACGGTCAACCTCAACTCCGTCTCCCTGAAACAGGCTTGTCCAATTTCGGTGAGTTCCCCTCTCAAACTCAAGGCGGCGACCTAGATGATGCAGGTAAGGAAGTTTGTACTATCGGAATATGACAGTTTACACTAGCCGTTGAATTGTTGAAATGCGATAATAATTGTCGTAAAAAATTGTGCAGATTGTACAAAAGGAGGTTGGTTATGCCCGCAAAGGGATGGATCGAAGTCAGCGAAGTGTATTGTAAGGGTTGTGAACTTTGTGTTAGTGAATGTCCTCAACACGTGCTTGCTCTGGATATGGGACGGTTAACCCCCAAAGGCTATCACCCGGTCGCTTTGATCGGTGAAGGCTGTACAGGGTGTGGCATTTGCGCCATCATGTGCCCTGAAGCAGCCCTGACGGTCTATCGCGAGACACCTCAAAAAGCAGCCGTAGCTGCCTGAGCGGAGGAGTCAAGATGGCGAAAGAGCTTTTGAAAGGCAATATCGCCATGGCAGAAGCTGCCATTCGGGCTGGTCTAGAAGGATATTTTGGCTACCCGATTACCCCGCAAACTGAACTTTTGGAATGGATGTCCGAACGAATGCCGGCTTTGGGGCGCGCCTTCCTGCAAGCGGAAAGCGAAGTCGCCGCAATCAATATGTTGTACGGCGCAGCGTGTACGGGGGCGCGGGTCATGACCTCTTCCTCTAGCCCAGGCATTTCCTTGATGATGGAAGGGCTCTCTTATATTGCCGGCACCGAAGTACCGGTGGTGATTATTGATGTTGTTCGCGGCGGGCCAGGCCTGGGCAATATTGCTCCCTCACAAGGGGATTATAACCAGATTGTCCATGGCGGCGGGCATGGGG